>Ga0335398_10005639_pt1 | contig 16347 bp, 22 predicted proteins | sample BON03_FD_205742 | JGI IMG/M metagenome (GOLD analysis project Ga0335398, IMG submission 205742) | Freshwater microbial communities from Lake Bonney liftoff mats and glacier meltwater in Antarctica - BON-03 (spades assembly) (version 2) | ecosystem: Environmental > Aquatic > Freshwater > Ice >... | reverse complement strand
CGCTCGCTGATTTTCCTTGCTGTTTTTTATAGGGGTTGGTATGGCTGCTGCAAAAAAAGTGTTTGCGATTAGGGGGGGGTTTCCTGTTGCACCAAAAAAACTTGGTAAGCAAGGCAGATTGGCTTGGGATTCAGGCGTCGCGCTTTGGGCGGAGGGAACGATCAGGTCGCGGGATTTATTTAACTGGAATTTATTTTGTGAGGCTGTCGACGAAAAGGAGAAATGCGAGAAAATACTAGAGACTGACGGCGAATATCAAATGTCGCCCAACGGATGCTACGCTCAGCACCCTGCGCTAAAGCGCAGGCAGAACTGCGAGTCAGTCATACGTAAGTACTCAGTAATGTTTGGATTAGTACCAGATGCGAGAAAAAAACGTCCTGCGGTATCTCAAGGAGTGGCGACTAGGCAGAAATGACAGACAAGACGACTACGTTGTGGATTAGAAACAGAAGCGACGAAATAGCAGTTGCTAACGGCTGTTGGTTTGACGTTTCGAGAGGTGCGTGGGCTGTCTGGTGGATTGAGAGATACTGTTGCTTGTACGAAGGCGAATGGGCAGGTGAGAACATGCTTATTCGGTCTGGATGCCACGAAGTAGACTGCCAGATACTAGATGACTGGAGCGATGGTGGCGAGCAAATGTCGCTTGCAAGGGCTGGGAGATATGCTCAATGGATAGCAGACGGAAACAGCGGCGATTGGCAGTACGAATGCTTCATGCGGCTGTTCGGATGGGTTCGCAACTCCAAGCGATGGAATAGGACAATAAGGCGATTCGCCGGTGCTTCGATATGGATTCCGAAGAAACAGAAGAAGTCTCCTAGTTTGGCAGCGATCGGCGTTTACCTTACTTGTGGGGATGGAGAGTCGGGAGCCAAGTGCTTTGGAGGTGCAAAGGATGGTACGCAAGCGGGAATCGCGATGGCACACGCGATCGCTATGATCGAACAATCGCCAGAGTTGTCGGCTGAATGCAAGATAAATAAAACCGAAAGATCAATTGAGCATTTACCAACGCGATCGAAATACAAGCCGCTGTCGTCTGCAAACGAACGGAGCAAAAACAGCAAGGAAGGAATCAACGGTAATATCTTGATCGATGAAACGCACGTTGTTGACCGAGACTTCATATCGATCATTTCAAGGGCTGGAATAAGCAGGGCGGAGCCGCTGCAAATCGAAGTTTCAACAGCTGGCAACAATCCAGAAGGGTACGGCAAGGAGCGACAAGACTATTCAAGGAAAGTAGAGACTGGAGAAAAGCCGAACGATCGATTGTTTGTCGCAATTTACGAGGCACCGCAAGATCTGACGGATGAACAACTAGAGTCCGACCCAGTAAAGTACGGGAAGTTGGCAAATCCTGCGTGGGGACATACTGCGCACGAGGAAGAGTTTCTAGCAGATTACGAGCAAAGCAAGCAGTCGCTGACTGAGCTTGGTAATTTCAAGATGTACCGTCTGAACATTTGGCAATACTCAAGCAGTCCATGGATAAGAATGGAGAACTGGGACAATTGCAAAGGCGAGCTATCCGACTGGAGCAAAGCCGACGCGATAGGTGCGGGCGCTGACCTCGGAGGTAGAGACGACTTAGCGTCGTGGGCGATTGTAGCGAGATTTAGAGTTGACGAAGACGACGAAGATGGAATGCCAGTATATAGATATGAAGTAAAGTCACAATCGTTTATCGGCAACGACGTTAGTAGAGACCTCAGAAAGCCACCGTTTAGCGAGTTTGTCTATGACCGCCAGATTTTAATATCAAAGTACCCATTACGGGAATTGAGCCGCACTCTTTACGATGAGTGTGACAATCATTCTGTAGAGGCAGTCGGATATGACCCACACAACGCACAGCAGTTTGCAGAAGACCTGAAATCGGAAGGCATTACCCCAGCTTCATTTGCGCAAAATCACGGGATGTTTAATGAGCCGATCAAGGATTTAACGCAAGCAATAGCAAGCGGGCGATTTCGTCACGACGGTGATGATTTGCTTCGCTGGTGTGTTGGGAATGCGGCTATTCACAAGAATAGAAAAGGCGAGTGGATGTTCGATAAGTCGGGTGCGTCGGAGAAAATTGACCCGATTGTAGCGATGACGATGGCTTTTAGAATCTGTTCGCTCGCTCCTGAACGAGCCAGTGGTAAACTTTTTGTAAATTAGGTGATTTATGGCTGGAGTAAACTGGCTCATCGAAATGCTTCGCAACGCAATCTCAGGTGGAGATCACGGCGAGGACGGAATGACGGCAGATCGTGCCCTGTCTTACGCACCAGTTTGGTACGCGGTCAACAAGATCACAGGGCACGTTGGGAGATTGCCGCTAAATCTGCATCGTATCTCTGGCAATGAAAACAAGAAAATAACGAACCACTTAGGTTATAGGATACTCCGGGTTAAACCCAACGCTTACCAGGTTCCGTTTACCTTCAAAAGACAGATAACATGCCACGCTTTGCTGTGGGGTAACGGCAGGGCTTACATTCACCGAGACGGTTTAAATAGCGAACTCATACCGCTAATGCCAGATAGGACAGATACGGTTTTGGTCGACGGCGAAAAGGTTCACTTTACGAAAGTCGACAGAGACGATCGGCTTGAATTGTGGGAAGACATCAAGCAGGCGATGAGAAAGGCAAAGATAGACGGAATTGGCAATTCTGTCATCGCGATACCAGACTCAGAAGTGATTCACATTCATGGCCTTGGGTTTGATGGGGTTAAAGGCCGGTCGCTAATCAGTTTGGCAGCCCAGTCGTGGGGCGTCGGCCTGGGTGCGGAAAAGCAAGAGCGAAAGAAGCAGAAGAAAGGATACTCTGGCGGTCTTATGCTGGAAGCTCCCGAGAGCGCATTTAGAAAAGAGCAAGAAGCCAATGAGTTTCTTCAATACTTCCGAGAAAACCACGACGGCGAAGAAAACGCAGGAAAAACTGGGCTTTTGCGTGCTGGAATAAAGGCAAATGTGCTTTCAATGAGCAATACGGACGCTCAATTCATTGAACAAAGGATGTTTCAGAGGCAAGAAGCTGCTCTTTGGTTCTGCTTAGAGCAAATTTTAGGAGACGATTCAAGTGTTTCTTATAACTCTTTAGAGCAAAAAAACCTGGCATATCTTCAAAATTGCCTAGGTTCTTGGTTGACAATGTGGGAGGAAGAATGCGAATCGAAGCTACTTACGACATCAGAAATCGAACGCGGATTCTATTTTAAGTTTAATGATGGTGCTTTGCTACGAACCGACAAGCAAACGACCGCTCAAATTGTATCGACGTTGATAACTGCAAGGGTAATCAACCCGAACGAGGCTCGCGAGATGTTTGAGATGAATCCATACGACGGAGGAAACCTTTACGAAAACCCGTCAGTGACATCGGGGCAGCCTGGCCAGTCTTTAGACAATAAACCCAATGATGAGGATTTGAACAATCGCGCTGCGGAGTCGCGAATTAGAAACCTAATCATTGTTGAGTCAAACCGGGTTCGAAATGCGGTGAAGTCGCAAAACTTTCTTGATTGGATGGACAAGTTCTATGCAAAGTGGGAAACGAAGCTTTCTTCAGCCCTGGAAGAGATTGGCGGTTGTAGCGAGGCGGCAAAGGCTCATTGCGAAGAGAGCAAACGTCAACTGTTGGGATGTGCAGACGCGACGCCAGAAGATTTTGCGGGAGTAATTGATGCGTGCGTTGCGACGTGGGCAGATCGAGTTGCGGTAATCATTGAAGACATGGAGATAGCAAGATGTTAGTTGACAGAAACAGCGGCGAAATTTTCGTTTACGACGTTATCGGTAACGACATGTTTGGCGAAGGCATCACCGCTGAGGCAGTCATGGTTGCTCTGGACTCTCTAGGAGGGAAACGGGCAAAGATTCGCATCAACTCACCTGGTGGCAACGCAGACGAAGGGATAGCGATATACAACGCACTGAGACGATACAAATGGGGCGTTGATACGGTTGTTGATTCGTTGGCTGCATCAGCGGCAAGTGTCATCGCTCTCGCTGGACAGAATCGCTACACAGCAAAAGGTGGGAGATGGATGATGCACCGCGCTATGGGCGTAGCCTTCGGCAATGCGGAAGAGATTTCTGGTTATATCGATGTGTTGAACAAGTACGACGATTCAATCATTGAGATTTACAGCGAACATATCGACAAACCAGAGTCGGAGATTCGAGACATGCTTGCTGCCGAGACCTGGTTTACAACTGATGAGGCAATTGCAATCGGTCTTTCAACAGCACGGGAAGCAACCGAAGCGATCAAGCCGAATGTTGCAAACTGGTTCAAAAATGCCCCGGCAAATATCTACAAGGAAGCGATTGAGGGCGTCAAGCTACCGGCCGTTCACCGCACGGCTGCATTGATTCGGTCGAGAATGTAATTACCCACTTTGGGAATAATGTCTTGACATTGCCTGCCCATAGTGCATAACTAGAAATTCAGGCGGGAGAAGACCCGCAAAAACAACCGATTAGCAACACTGTGCAACTCGTTAGCGGCACGGCAAGCAAACCGGAAACGTCAATTTACGTTTTCAGTTCGCAGGCCCAGCCGCTTTTTTCGTAGGTGGCCTGCATAACCACAGGACATATACGAATGTTGAAGAGTGTAGACATCCGGGCACAGCTTGCCCAAAAGACAGCCGAAGTACAGGCAATCGTTGAGCTTGCTACGGTCGAGAATCGCGAGCTGACGACTGAAGAAAAGTCTTCAGTTGATCGCATTCAAGGCATCGAAGATAAGGCTGGCGAGATCGCGTCGCTCAAGTCTGATTATGAGCGTGCCGTGCGGTTTGAAAGCCGAGTCACCGAGCTTGCCAGCGGATTTGGTTCAACTATTGGAAAGAGCGAAGAAGCTCCTCAATCAAAAGCGATCACCATTCCAGCCAAAGCACTTCGACATGGCGCCTTGAGCGCGTTCAAGGGTGAATGTGCAGAGAAAGACGCATACGTTACAGGGCGATGGCTTGCGGCTAATTTCCTTGGTCACGAACCTTCGAAGAATTGGCTCAAAGATCACGGCGTACAAAACTCGTTATCCACTGACAGCAACGAGAAGGGCGGCATTTTTGTGCCGATTGAAACGGAGACATCAATTATCCGATTGGTGGAACAGTACGGCGTTTTCCGGCGATACGCTCAGGTGACTCCGATGGCGAGCGATCGCAAGGTACAGCCTGTTCGCACCGCTGGAATGACTGCTTACCCGGTTGCAGAAACCAATACCGGCAACGAAGGCAGCAACGCCGGCACGAAGAGCGAACCGGCCTACACGACTGCGGAGCTTGTCGCTCGCAAGTGGAAAGCGTGGCTTAAGATGAGCGACGAATTGAACGAGGATTCGCTGATTTCAATGGCCGATCAGGTTGCCACCGAAATGGCGTTGGCTTTTGCGTATGCGGAAGACAACGCAGGTTTCAATGGCGATGGGACTTCGGCCTACCACGGCATCATCGGGGTGATGAACGCTCTGAATGCAGGGTCTATCTACACTTCGCTAGCGGGAAACATTGCGTTTTCGTCGCTTGATTATGCCGACTTTGAAGGCATGGCTGGGAAGCTACCAGACTTTCCAGGCATTAGCCCATCTTGGTTTATCACCAAGGAAGGTTACTACGCTTCGATGCACCGCTTGCTGAGTGCGGCTGGAGGCAACGACATGAACAATCTTGCATCCGGCGGTGGAATGACGTTCCTCGGTCATCCTGTTGTCTTTGTCAACGTGCTCAACAAGACGCTGACTAACCAAACGAGCACAAAACTGCTTGCCTTTGGCGACTTGAGAATGGCCGCGTTGTTTGGTGATCGCAGGGGAGTCACTCTTAGCCTCACTGATCAGCGTTACTGGGATGAAGATCAAATTGCGATCAAGGCAACCGAGCGATTTGACATCAACGTCCACAGCAAGGGCACCGCGAGCGAAGAAGGTGCTCTTTTGGTTCTTGCCACGCCAGGTGCGTAATTTAACCACTTCAATTTAGCAACTCGCCAAAACGAGTTGCTTTATCTCAAAGCGAATCAAAATACAGGGCTTAAGAAATGATCAACGGACAGAGTGCAAGATATGTTACGGCGATTGCTCCAACGGCAATCATTGACAATACGAGTGCGGTTGCAACAGCAATTGACTGCGCCGGCTCAAGCTACTTGGAAATTCCTATCCAGCTCGGTGCAACGGACATCGCCATTACGGCACTGAAGCTGGAAGAGTCGGATGTCAGCGGAAGTGGATACGCAGACGTGCCCAACGCAACATTCTCGGCTGGTGCCAATGTGGACGGCGTAGCTTTGGCATTGCCATCAGCAACGGACGACGGGCAGCCGCACGTATTCCAAGTCAATCTTGTTGGCCGGAAGCGTTACGTGCGAGTGGTAGCAACGTTCGGAGACGGGGCAGCCGGAGGCTTTATTGCCGCGACTGCTCGCCTATCTAGCGTTAGCTTCCTGTCGCCAACTTCCACCGATCGAGCAGCGGGCGGCATCTGCCGAGTGTAAATGACGATCAGGTTTATGCGTGAATGGCGCGGCAAGTCGGTTGGTCAAACAACCGACTCCGTGCCGGACGGTGTGGCACAGCTTTTAATCTCCAGGGGCATTGCGGAACATGCTGAAAAACGAAGTGAACCGATCAACGGTCACCACGTCTCCAGCAATGGAGCCGCTGACGCTGGCAGAGGCGAAAAGCCAGTGCTTCGTAGCAATGAGCGACACAATGCACGACGAAAGGCTAATCGCTACGATTCAGGCGGCTCGTGAACAGTGGGAACACGATACCGATTCGGCGATGATTTCGCAGACATTGCAAACTAAGCGAAGTTGTTTTTACGGATCGGCATTGTGTTTGCTTTCGCGTCCAATTCAGTCCGTAACATCCATTACTTATTTTGATGATGGAAACGATCAGCAAACATTGTCAAGCGACGTTTACTCGCTTGACGCCGAAGCGAGGAGTGTGCGGTTAAAATTCGACAAGGTTTGGCCTTCGACATACACACGATGGGACGCTGTAGCTATCACGTACGTTGCCGGATACGCTGCCAGAAACCTTGTGCCTTCGGTCGCAAAACAAGCCATGTTGCTGCTTGTTGGATACTACTTTGAACAGCGAGGCGACAACGACAGGCTATACGACAATCGTGCGTATGAATCGTTAGTTCGTCGTTACATGCGGAGCAGCTACCCATGAGAGGACGACCCGAAGCCTTTCACATTGGGCAGATGAGACACCAAATCACAATTCAGAGTTCCACTACAACGTTGAGTGACAATGGACAGCCGATTCGTACATGGTCGACTTTGTACCTAAATCAACCGGCAAAATGGATGCCAACGGCAGGCACGGAAACGATTAGAGGGAGATCGGTCGAGGCTGGTATCTCTTGCATATTTACTATTCGCGAACAGCCATCAATCACGCCAGAAATGCAAGTGATACATTCAAGCGGAACATACGGGATTGGTTACGTTAAGCCAGTGGATGGATACCCGCGATACACAGAACTTCATTGCAAGCAGGCGGTAACGTAATGGCTGGCAACGGGCTGCAAATAAAGATCAATTTTCCAAGCGACCGAGAGCTTGCAAAGATGTTTGACGCGGTTCCTCAGTTAAAGAGGCACGATGTAATGGGAGCGACAACTACAGCAGGTGCAAAGGTTATTGTCGCACGGGCAAAGGATCTGGCACCTCGTGGAACAGATGCCGACAGGCAAAAGAGATCCGCCAAGCAAAAGGCTTCGGCAAACTGGAATACTAAGCTACATACAACGATTGATTACGTGACTAGAAAAGGAAATCGTCTTGCGTTTTCGATTGTTGGCCCAAAGCATCCAAGCGGAAACAAAGCTTACTTTAACTCGCCAAAGTCAGGATCGCGACAACACAAGCTATGGGGACGAGACGCGGGGCGGGTTAAGTCTGCGATTCGCAACTGGATTGTACAGGCTTTTGATGAAACGAAACCTGCGCAGCTTTCTGCGATGAAAGCGGCATTGACAAATAAGATCAACGAAATGATGAGATAACGCAAAGGGATACCATGGCAAAAACGACAATCACGACCAACATCGGCGCGGTTTCAATCTCGTCATCACAGACTAGAACGCAAGAAGATGAACGGGCGTTGACGATCACTCTACCGGCCGGAAAAGCGGGGACGGTTACGACCAGAACTGACAACGACACCGCAATCCTGACGGTAGCGAGTGGTCACGGAATTACAGATACTGATACCGTGGCTGTGTTTTGGGCAGGAGGTTATCAGCGTAATGTTGACGTAACAGCGACCACCGCGACTACGATTTCGATTGACGCCGGAATCGGTGCGAACCTTCCAATTGTCACCACAGCTATTGTTGTTTCAAAGCAGTTGCCGCACGTGACTGCCTTTGTCGGAGATAGTCTTGATCTATTTGCGATTGGCTGTCGAAACCGATGCTCTGTAGAGTTCTTCACGTCTGTTCCTGCGTCGCTCCTTGCATACGACATTGTCGCTTCCGAGGGCAGGAGTTGGGTTAAGTCGACAGACACAACTAACCCGCTAGCTGGAGGAACAGTGGCAACGATTCGCGTTGCAAATGGAGAGACGACAGAAACGTCACTTTACATGGGCCTCCTACTTTCAACGGACTAATATGACAGAAGTGACTGAAGCGATACGGCTTTTCATGCTAAGCAAGTCAGCAATTACTGATTTGATTGGCAGTCGCATCTATGCAGACATTACACCGCAAAGTGCAACGCTTCCAGCGGTTGCAGTTAGCAAGATTTCGACACGGCATGACTACACACTTTCGACATTCGCAGGGCTAGCTCATTCCCGATTGCAGTTTGATTGTTACGCGTCAACCAGGTCGGTATCAAATGAGATCGCAGAGCAGTTAAGGATTTCTGGAATCGTAGGCACAAAGGGCGTTACTTTTGGATGTAACGTGCGAGGTGCAAGAGTTGAATCAGGTCAGCGAAATGAAATCGACTATTCTCAAGAAAATAGCGACGACCACAGATATGTTACTTCACTGGATTTTGAGATCGATTACTCAGAGGATATTTAACAATGGCAATCACTGGCGACACTGGGAACGGAGCAACGGTAACGTTTGCAACACCTACATTTTCGGCGTCAATTGACCCGATCTCTATTTCTCCCGGAGCATTCCAGAACGCTGCGATTGACGCATCGACGCTTGCAACCGAAAACATCATGGAAATGATTCCAAGTGACCTCGCCTCGGTTGCTCCGTCCAGTGCAACGTTTAAGTGGGTCGCAGGCTCTACATCACCCACCTTCCCGAGTGCAGCCGGAACTATCACAGTAACAATGCCTACAGACATCGGTACGTCTCTAGTCGGGACTGGATTCATCACTGGATACACTCCGCCCACAATGGAGAATGGAGTTTTGATGACTGGGCAAATTGAATGGCAATACGATGGAGAGACGGGGCCAGCGATTAGCTAATGTTTGAATCATTTGAAGTCGTGCTTGTGCCGCATACGCTACAGCAGACATATAAAAACGTGACTTACACGAAATCCTTAAATCAGGATCAAGTTTTCACGATCACACTGGACGGCCAGAGACTCATGGGATACTGCCCTACGGGAAGCATGGAAGGAAAGTTTCTGCCGTTGTCAGGAGTTCCAAAGGAAATTGTTCCCGAGATTCAAAGGCAGATTAACCTGCTGCGAGGGTTCAAGGATGGCGACGGACCTGATCCGATTGAGATGGCGCATACTGGCCGAACTGCTCAGGAGCAACGGCAAGAATTTAACGAGGAAGAAGACGAGGAAGAAGACGAATGAGATTAGGCGACAAGCTCAAGGCAATGAAGCCTGCGGAATCTGTAATAACGATCGATGGCAATAAATATCGAGTCGTCGGATTATTGGCATCAAAGAAAGCCGACCTGTTGGCATTGGCTCGCGACAAGAAAGGGACTTTTGTATCGGGCAAGGCTGACGGTTTATTTTTGTCGGCGTGCGTTCGAGACGAAGCTTCCGGAGAACCCTTTTTCACTGAAGACGAATGGGACGAATGGGGTAGTGTCCCTGGTTCGGTGACGGGTCCGCTGATGGCTGAGTGTATGCGAGTTTGCGGGGTTGACAATGAAGATGTTGGCCGTGAAGTAAAAAACTTAGACACAACCCCAAGCTCCGTCTAGCTTGTCGGTTGTGCTTGCATCTTGGAATAGACGATCCCCGCACGTGGCTCGATTCGACGCCCGACGAAGTTGTTCGGCTTTGGGAAGCATACTACCGAATCGAACCATGGGGCGGTGAATACGACAGGCACGCGACACAAATGGAGCTAGCTGAAGCATCATTTGCGTTTGAGGTTAATTCAAAGATCCCGAAAGACAGGGCGGACCTGAAATACCTACCGCGCAAGCGAAAGTTATTTTATCCGCATGACTACGCTGGCGAACTGTCTGCGCCCGATAAGAAATCCTCAAGCATTGAAAGTCAGTGCAATGATTTCATTAAAACCGTACTGACGAGAGGGCGTTAATCTTGGCTACGACGATCAATACATACAGCGTCGGCCTCACACTTGACGCTGCCGACTATATCAATAAAGCGGCATTGTCAGGGCAGGAAACCAGGCGTCTATCGCGTGCGATAGAAGAGGCGAGATCACCATCAGAAAAGTTTAGTCTGACACAGGATCGGCTAGGCAAGGCATTGCAAAAAGGAGGCATTGACCAAGCGACCTATACTCGATTGCTGGACTCTGCGAAAGCAAAGCAGGATGCGGCAACCAGGTCGACGGAGAAAGCCGCTAACGCCCACGTAAAGAACAATTCTGCGATCAGTGACGGGATTGGCAAGCTTAAGGGGTTAGCAGCCGCTTACCTCGGTATTAGCACGGTCCAGAAATCAATCAAGCTTGCCATCGACGCAGAGCAGGCATCCGCTGCATTTGAGGTATTGACGGGATCTATCGAAAGCTCGACTCAGTTGCTTTCAGAACTTCGTCAATTTAGCGACGTAACTCCATTGTCGACCAGCGGAGTGCGAGACGCTGCAAGGCTGATGCTGAGCTTTAACATTCCTGTCGTACAGGTAATGGAAAACCTTAAGATGCTTGGTGACATATCTCAAGGCAATGAGCAACGCTTTGATTCTCTTACGCTTGCATTTTCTCAAACTTCGGCCGCAGGCCGTTTAATGGGGCAAGATGTTTTGCAAATGATCAACGCAGGATTTAATCCACTGCAAGAGATTAGTCGCAAAACTGGGGAGTCAATGCTGGAGCTTAAAGAGCGAATGGAGGACGGAGCTATATCGTCGCTTGAAGTCAGGGACGCATTTATGTCTGCAACATCGGAAGGCGGTAAGTATGCCGGCATGATGGACAAACTGTCAGAAACGATGGGCGGCAAGTTAGCGATTGCGATGGGAGACTTAGAGAAAGCTGGGATAAAACTTGGTGAAGCTCTTGCACCACTTGTAATTGACCTGACAAGTGGTTTCGGTCAGGGCATTTCGAAGGCAGAGGTTTTGATTGGATTAGTCGAGGCTCTTGTAGACGGTTTCCGTTTTGTTGGAGCCGCTGCATCGGATGCACTTGTCATTGTGAGCGCTTTACTTAGCGGGCAAGATTACAACACTATGACCGAGCCAATTGACAACATTAAAAACTTACTTGATGAGCTTGACGAGAGAGACAAAAAGAGACGCGAAAATCTCGAAATGGAAGCACGCAAGCGGATGAATCCAGCCACGCTTGACCCATCATCGACAGAATTCAAGGCAAGGGTTGAAGCGGAAAACAAAGCAAGAGAGGCTGCAAAAGATCGTACAAACTCTAATTCTGTAGGAGTGCTGGCAAGTGCAATAGGTGATGCAATTTCGGCGAGTGGCGATGCGTTTAGGCCAAAAGACTTACTTGTGCCTACTCCAGGCGAGTTGATCATTACCGACGCAGTCAATAAGGCAGTCGAGGCAATTAAAGACAATAAGTTTTCAAGGATTAGGTAACGTGGCAAACACAGTATTGGGCGAAAAGCGGGAAGGCGATGCTAGACTCAGGTCAAAGGGAGGAATTCCAATGCTTGAAGAGACCTATATATTCCTCGTCGAAGCTGACAATAAAAACAATTCAAGGATCAACATACTCAATACTTCTGGATTGCCGATCGTTGGTGTGACGGTATCAGCTTTCGGATATTCGGTTTGCCGATCAAAGAACGCAAAAAGAAGGCCGACAAGCCCTACGCTTTGGGATGTCACATGTGAGTTTTCAAGCGAAGTTGAAGAAAGCCAAAACAGCCAGGACATTGCCACCGACGCTAACGCCTGGGTGCCGATCTACGAAACCAAATTTGAGCGTCAGGAAAGACTGGTCACAAAAGACATCAGCGGCGATCCTGTAGTTAATTCCGCAGGTGATCCGTTTCCGTATGGAATTTCGATCGGTAGGTATACTGGAGTCTGGGAGTTTTTCCAGTTTGAAAATGCCGCAATTACTGACTTTGAAATGATTAATTTAGTGGAAACTGTAAATGTCTCACCTTTTAAAGGTGGTGCTGCCAAGACATGGTTGCTGACAATTATGGCATCCACTACAGGATTTTACTACGGTCAGAAACGAAGACTTAATCAATACTCACTTAAGTACAACAAGGAAAAGTGGACGCACAAGATGCTTGATGAGGGCGAACGATACCTTTCTGGCCCTACGAAGATTGCCTACACAATGGTAGACGCAAACGGAGACGATGTGCAATTTGTCGGACCGCTTGACGGGTCTGGAGGAAAAGGCGGTCCAGCAGTGCTTGAGTTTGACATTTACCCATCAATCAGCTTTTCATTTCTAAGGATTTGAGTGATGGGACTTGACGATAAAACTTACGGATTTACAAAGGCCGACGCTCTAGAACTTGTAGGGATGATCGGCAATCGCGAGCGCATCCACATAAAGAGAAGGCCGTCAGGTGGTGGCGGCGGTGGTGGCGGTAGTTCGCAAATCATTGAGTTTACTTTTTCTGCACTGGATTACGCCGAAGAAGTGCCTATCAATTGTGTTGATCGAGCGGCCGGGGACGCAATGAGCGGAACCGTAACTCGCGTTCGTTGTGGTGGATCGATGCCGGTGCCTGGACAGCAAGAAGATGGTACCGTGGATCTTACTGATCCAATGGGAATACTCAACGAGCGTGACTATCGCGACCTCCCTGGTAGAGTCGGTCTAGCTGTCCTAATGGCTGGCGATGAAGAGTATGGATATGATGGCCCTTGCATCTGGGTCATCGTCTATGTCGATTTTTACCGACCAAGACTCGTCGTTGTGGATGTAATTTTTGAAACAAATCAAATTCGCATTAAGCGTGAAAAGCTATGGGTCTGGGACAATTGCGAATTGGACGACGAAGTTATTGTTGGAACCGAATGTCCGCAACCAGGCTATCAATAAAAACCAATGGCATTTATTTACTACAAAGGAAAGATCCTTTTTAATAATAAAAAATTCGCTACGTCTTTGGACTGCTGCTGTCGTTGCCCAGTTGAGGACAGCGTGACGTACACGGTCGACCTTACTGGCTCAGGTGCTACCGTCGTGAGTGAAGTCGACCTTACGGATTACGTTGTTGGATTTCTCTCGCCAGACGACGTGCTTGCCTATCGTTTGGTTCTTGTCTTTGAATCTTTTTGTTGTACAGGAATTCCCAATAGTGCTGACAATAACGCACGATTCGTCTACTACTCGTTTTATATTTGCGGAAGCGCCAATCAAGGCGAGCTATCGATAGCGTTTGATGCCTGGGTAGCTGCGACTTACGGAGCGGAATATGTGCCATTTCTTTCGACTCCCCAAGTGACTGTACCCGCAACAAACACAGAGATCGATGCGTTTATCGAATCCGTTAGAAATTCAGCATCATCCGGCGGCGATGATGCGTTGTCGACCTCGTACTTCCGCGACCTGTCTTTTGGATGCTGCTAAATGGAAACAGAAAAGAAGTGTTGCGGCGGCTCGTCCGGTCAACCCGTGCAAGGATCGCGACTTGCTATTTGTACTGCATGTACCGAATCAGATTGGTCTGTAGACGGTGGAGTTTGCAACACAATCGCAGCCAAGCACGGAGCCGAAAAGGCAAACATAGAGCACGGCATCAAGCGTGCATCACTTAGTTGCCCATTGGCAAAATGGCACGCTGAGCCGACCCAATGTCCGGTCTGCAATCGTGCCGCGATGCAAGTGATCCCAGAGGCGATCGGGATGTGCTCGTGGTGCCAACTTAAGAAAATCCACAACAGACCTAGAGCCGTTGGAATCGCAGGCGGAATGCAATACAACGCTCGCAAAGACTTTTCGCTCAAGCCAATTCCATTTGCAAGTGTTCCGATTCGACACCTGCATTTCTTTCTGTATCCGCGATACCTTGAATCAACATTATGGCACTTGGATCGACTGGAAAGAAGCATCAACACGTTTAATGGGCAAAGAGTTTGCTGTGTCGCAACGGATGGCGACACGATACACAACGAAGTACGCGACCGAATGGAGCGTATCTTTTCATCGGTCTACTACGTTGCAAACGATCCCAAGAAGCGTGAATCGGTAGGATTCATACGCTCGCTAGAGGCTCTCGAATCGATAAGCCAGAATGAAGCTATTTGCTTTGCTCACGGGAAGGGCCAGCAGCACGGGACTTCCGTCTGTCCGCTCATAAGAAAGTGGATTGAGGCATCTTACGAAACAGTGGTTGAAAACTGGGATGAAGTGCGACCGGCGATGGAAGCAGGCTATCCGCTTGCAGGATCGTTTAAGCTGCTTGGTTCTTTTCGCAACACTCAATACAAATGGCACTACTCTGGTTCTTACTGGTGGGGCCGGTCTTCAAGCATTTTCAGCAACCCAGGATGGCGGCGAACTTGCAATCACTGGTGGGCTTCCGAGAGTTACGTCGGTCGGCATTGGCACGCAAGCGAAGGCTATTGCCTATTCGCAGACAATATCGCAATGGGAAGCCCATACTTGCACGCAACATGGACAAACAGGCTCGACGCAGAGCTAGAACAATGGAGGAATCAAAAGTATGTCACCGCTGAATGATTGGGTCGCAAGAATCAAACACATAGATGGTGCTACGGTACTGGATACCGGCGTGAAGCCGTGGGAAGGATCTCCACCAAACGATCACCAAAGTTATGCACCGAATGCTAAATGGCTTGGGACGGACATTGAGGCGGGCGATGGTGTTGATATTGTTGCCGACCTCCATTGTATAAGCGGGATGGTATCGCAGCGGTTCGACGGCATATTCTCGGCATCGACGTTGGAGCATGTACAGCGACCCTGGATCGCCGTTAAGCAGCTTGCGGCGATGATGAACGAGGGCGGCATACTGTTTCTCCAAACGCACCAGACATTCCCGATCCACGGATACCCAAGTGATTACTTCCGGTTCACGACCGAGGCACTCACAGTGTTATGCGTTGACGCGGGGTTGATTGTCTCGACCGCTGGATATGAGTTTCCAACGACCATCACGCCCCCGGCAGAAATAACAAGGTGGAATGTTTCGGCGGAATCTTTTCTTAACGTTTCAATCTGTGCGGTTAAGCCATGACGCTAGTAATCAACGACGCTCTCCCCGGCTATCTGCTCAGATCGTTGGCGGCAACGTGGCCTGCACCTTCGTGGCGAGGATGGCACACGTATAACGACGCCAACTCGACAAAGCGGGCGACACGTGACGCAGAGCTATTGCCGCGTGCTGCGTGGCCGTGCCTGTTTCACATGGCTGAGTTTGTCACCAACTCTACGGCGTTTCCAGATTGGGAATTGCACGGAGCGGGATTGCATGAGATGCCTTCGGGCGGGCATTTGCGAAGGCACCTCGATAGTGACATCATGCTCGGCACGGGCTGGCGTCGCGAGCTATCGCTCGTGCTGTTTGTGGATGACTGGCAACCAGAGTGGGGCGGAAATCTGATTGTCAGAAAGCAAGTGATCGAGCCGCAGAAAAACAGGCTGGTGATTTTCGCGTGTGACGAAGAAGCGTGGCACGAAGTGGAAACGGTAACCGGTCCACATGCACGGAGAACGCTTTCACTCTTTTTTTGGTCGCACGGAACTACGCCGGGTGCTCGGCCCAAAGCCATGTTCGCCGAGGGTGGTTGATCAGCGTTACTACTGCCCGCCTGCAAATCCCGGTCGCTGTTCTTCATTCAATTCCATCGCCTCGAATCGCAGGAATCGAACAGAACCGTCGAGCGAAGACGATTGTATCTTCCGCGTATTATGCTCGAACGAAAGGTATCCGATAAACATGCAAATGGCGATCGCGATGACCGCAGCCAGCGTGTTGAAGCTTCTGTCGTCATTG
>Ga0335398_10005636_pt1 | contig 16354 bp, 9 predicted proteins | sample BON03_FD_205742 | JGI IMG/M metagenome (GOLD analysis project Ga0335398, IMG submission 205742) | Freshwater microbial communities from Lake Bonney liftoff mats and glacier meltwater in Antarctica - BON-03 (spades assembly) (version 2) | ecosystem: Environmental > Aquatic > Freshwater > Ice >... | reverse complement strand
AATTGCGGCCTGGTCAGCCGATGTCAACAACACTCAGCGCGGCGTCGACTGGCAAATGAAAATCGACGACGCTCGATATAAACTCAAGTCCGTCTACCCTAAAATTCAATGCTGACAAAGCACTAGTAGTGGTTTGTGGCGAGTTCGAGATGCTGAAGTTAGAAAGCGTCGTCAGAAACCCACTCGCTCAATGACGATAGCGCTGCAACGACTCCAAATATATCCCAATTCGGCCAGCTAACGCTGAGCGGCCGAATAGCTGATGGGTCTTCACTGGCGAGATTTGGTCCTTAATCACCAATGGCAAAATTAACTTTCGAAAATTACGACACTGAAGGTTTTCACGACGAGCTGTTCACGAAGAACGGAACGGCTCGACAGGGTGCTGACCTGATTGTTGAAGCGATTAACAATCTACCGGCTGGCGAACTTCAGTTGCGACAGGAAGCAATCAGCAAAGCTCTGCTGAGGATGGGGATAACCTTCACGGTGTACGGCGATGATTCCGGCACGGAGAAGATTTTCCCGTTCGACTTGATTCCTCGGATTGTGCAGCAGTTTGAATGGCAGCACATCGAAGCCGGTCTGAAGCAGCGAATTAAGGCGTTGAACCTGTTCATTGACGACGTCTATCATGATCAGAATATCATCAAGGAAGGGATTATTCCTGAAGAAATTCTGACAAAAGCGAAGTCGTTTCGTGCTCAGTGTGTTGGTGTGAATCCGCCGAAGGGAATCTGGTGCCACATCACGGGTACCGATCTTATTCGTCACAGTGACGGTGCGATTTATGTCTTGGAGGATAATCTGCGATGCCCGTCGGGCGTTTCGTACGTTCTTCAAAACCGCATGGTCATGAAACGCAGCTTTCCACATCTGTTTGCTGCTTCGCGAGTTCATCCAGTGATCGGCTATCCGTTTCGGCTGTATGAAACGCTTTCCTATCTGTGTCCCAATGATGTGGCCGAACCAACCATCGTGGTGCTGACACCAGGAATCTACAATTCGGCCTACTACGAACATTCGTTCCTTGCTCAGCAAATGGGCGTCGAGCTGGTTGAAGGCCAGGACCTGGTTGTCAAAGACGACTTCGTCTACATGCGAACCACAGAAGGCTTTCAGCAGGTTGACGTGATCTATCGGCGCATCGACGACGACTTTATGGATCCGAAAGAGTTCCGCAAAGATTCGATGTTGGGTGTTCCAGGGTTGATGCAGGCATACCGCAAGGGACGAGTTGCCTTGGCGAACGCTCCGGGAACCGGGATTGCCGACGATAAGGTGATCTACGCGTATGTGCCTGACATGATTCGTTATTACCTGAATGAAGAGCCGGTCCTGCCAAATGTTCCTACCTACATCTGCGATCGCGAAGATGATCGCAAGTATGTTCTGGAGCACCTTCACGAACTTGTTGTGAAAGCGGCCAACGAGGCGGGCGGTTACGGGATGCTGATCGGGCCTCATTCGACAAAAGCCGAACAGAACCAATTCGCTCAACTGATCAAAGAAGATCCACGCAACTATATTGCTCAGCCGACCCTATCACTTTCACGTGTGCCAACGGTGACAGGCGATCATTTCGAAGGTCGCCATGTCGACCTGCGGCCTTATATATTGTACGGCGAAAAAGTCTGGGTTCTTCCTGGAGGGCTAACGCGCGTAGCGCTAAAGAAAGGTTCGCTGGTTGTGAATTCATCGCAGGGCGGAGGAAGTAAGGATACTTGGGTGCTGGCTCCTGCCGGCACCGAAGTGGAAAATCCGGATGCAACGTTGTAATGCTCGTCCGGCAATTGTCGGTCAATGGAATTGCTGACACATTTTCTGCTGTATGAATTCACAGCAGCCCCAGCGTACAAGTGTTCGTTGGTTTCACGGTTTTAAGAAATCGCCTTTCCTATGCTAAGTCGCGTTGCAAATTCAATATACTGGATGGCTCGCTACGTCGAACGAGCTGAAAACATGTCACGTTTTATCGACGTGACGCTGAACTTCATGCTGGATCAGCCGGAATGCGGAGCAGAACAATGGGAGCCACTTGTTCGTGCCACTGGCGACGAACAATATTTCAAGAAGCATTATGGCAGCTTCACACCGGACAATGTTCGCCAGTTCCTGACGTTCGACAATGACTACCACAGCTCGATTCGGACGTCGATTACTCAGGCCCGTGAAAATGCCAGAACCGTGCGAGAAGCCATCTCGTCGGAAGCCTGGGAGCAACTGAATACATTTTATCATTTCGTAAAAGACGCGGCGGGAGCGTCTTCGACGCCGCGAAATGAGAGATTTTACGAAGAGATCGTCCAACACAGCTATCAATTTAATGGGATTGTTGATGCGACAATGACCCGAGACACGGGTTGGCATTTTGCAAACGTGGGCCGACTACTGGAACGAGCGGACAAGACCAGCCGTATTCTGGATGTGAAATACTTTACTCTTTTGCGAACTGTTCAGGATGTGAACACAACTTTCGACGACTTACTGTGGTCTGCAGTGCTGCGTTCCGTGAGTGGTTTCGAAATGTACCGGAAACGCTATCACACCCTGACCGTAGAACGTATTGTCGAATTTCTGATTTTGGATCACCGCTTTCCTCGAGCCGTTCGTTATAGCGTGCAACAGATTCGGAATTCTCTGGCCGAAGTGGCTGGACCAGTTCCGGAAATCCAGAACGAAGCCGTGCGTCAAGCGGATTTGCTGGTGGCAAAACTAGATGCGACAGATCCCAAGACTATTATTGCCGACGGAATGCATGAATTTGTAGATTCACTGCAGCATTCCCTTAACGCCATCGGCAATGCTGCGCAGGAGACGTATTTTGCACTGCGAACGTTTCCCGAGAAAAAGCAACAACAGCAATAAACAGGGCAGTAACGATTGATTGACTCGGTGTGACGCGTCCAAACGCGACGAGACAATTTGACGGTAATGAATAAAGACAAAACATGACCATTCGTGTCGCAATTAATCACAAGACAACTTACACCTACGATCAACTGATCAACCTTGGTCCTCAGATTGTTCGATTGCGACCGGCGCCGCACTGCCGCACTCCAATTCATAGTTATTCGTTGAAGATAACTCCGGAAGATCATTTTCTAAATTGGCAGCAGGATCCACACGGGAACTTTCAAGCGCGAGCCGTCTTCGAAAAAAAGACTCGTGAATTGGGCGTTGAAGTCGACCTGATTGCCGAAATGACGGTAATCAATCCGTTTGAATTCTTCGTGGAGGAAGCTGCTGGGAATTTCCCGTTTGCCTACGATAAGGAACTCCGTAAAGAGCTGCTTCCATTTCTAAAGCGCAGCAAAGCGGGAGCGAAGTGGCAGGTCTTTCTAGACACAATTGACCTGACGCCTCGCCGCACAGTCGACTTTATTGTCGAACTGAATGCGAAGATGCAGCAGGCAATTGCCTACGAAATTCGCATGGAGCCGGGCGTTCAGACGCCTGAGGAGACTCTAACACTGGGCAAGGGTTCGTGCCGCGATACGGGCTGGCTATTGGTTCAGACCTTCCGGCACCTTGGGCTGGCTGCTCGGTTTGTTTCGGGGTACCTGGTCCAACTTGCTCCTGATGTTAAGTCATTGGATGGCCCCAGCGGAACAGAAGTTGACTTCACTGACCTGCATGCATGGGCGGAAGTGTTCCTGCCCGGAGCCGGCTGGGTTGGTCTTGACCCGACGTCCGGATTGCTGGCTGGCGAAGGTCATATTCCGTTGGCCTGTACTCCGGAACCTACGACGGCGGCTCCGATATCCGGTTCTCTGGATGAGTGCAAAGTTGAATTTGACTTCGCAATGTCGGTCACTCGGGTTCACGAAGATCCGCGTGTTACGAAACCATACACCGATTCTCAGTGGTCAGCCATTCAAAAGCTGGGTGCTGAAATCGACAACCGACTACGCGACGGCGATGTTCGGCTGACGATGGGCGGTGAGCCGACCTTTGTGTCAATTGACGACATGGAAGGCGAGGAATGGAATTCAGCAGCTGTTGGTCCGCAGAAGCGGCGATTGTCTGAGATACTTATCAAGCGTTTGCTAAAGCGTTTTTCAAAGGGCGCTTTTCTGCATTACGGTCAGGGGAAGTGGTATCCCGGTGAATCACTGCCGCGCTGGGCGTTGGGATGTTACTGGCGAAAAGACGGAGTACCTGTTTGGAATAATCCGGATCTGATTGCGGACATCGATCGTGACTATGGCCTTGGAGTGGATGCGGCTAAGCGATTTTCGCTGCATCTGGCTGGCCTGTTGGAAGTGACCGACAAGTACATTGTTCCGGTTTACGAAGACATTGCGCACTACCTGATGAAGGAACATCGTCTGCCGCTGAATGTGACTCCGGGTGATTCAAAACTGAATGATGCGGAAGAACGAGCTCGCATGGCAACTGTGTTCGAACGGGGCGTGGGAGAACCGGTCGGCTTCGTGCTGCCGCTGAAGCGACCGTGGTGGCAGAGTCTGCATCGTCCATGGACGAGCGGGCCGTGGCCAATGCGTCCTGAGAAAATGTTCTTGCTGCCGGGCGATTCACCAATTGGTTTACGTTTGCCGCTGGATACTCTGCCATGGCTTCCACCATCGCAAATGCCGGTTTTACAACCGCCGGATCCAATGCTGCCGCAGGAACCATTGCCGACTTTTGATGATCGTCGACAGGCCTTTCTGCAGGGGGAACCCGACGCTGTCGGACGAGCCGGGATTTCGCAACAAAGACCATCGCTGACCAAAGAAGAACACGACCCGGAAGATGTCGACGAATCGAGTCCAAAGCAGATTGTTCGCACTGCTTTATGTATTGAACCTCGACATGGGCGTTTGCATATATTCATGCCGCCTGTGGAGGTGCTTGAAGACTATCTTGATTTACTGGTAGCAATTGAAGCCACAGCTGAGAAGCTGAAGATGCCAGTCGTTATCGAAGGCTATTTGCCTCCGCACGATGACCGTCTGGAAAACATGAAAGTGACTCCGGACCCCGGAGTTATTGAAGTTAACATTCATCCGTCATCGTCATGGGACGAACTGGTTGAACGAACAGAGGGCATCTATGAAGAAGCTCGACTTACGCGACTCGGGGCAGAAAAATTCGACCTCGACGGAACTCACACGGGCACAGGCGGCGGCAACCACGTTGTGTTGGGCGGCAGCACTCCGCCGGACAGTCCGTTTTTGCGTCGTCCGGATCTGCTGAAAAGTTTCCTTGGCTACTGGGTTAATCATCCATCACTTTCGTATCTGTTCAGTGGGAAATTCATCGGGCCAACAAGTCAGGCACCGCGAGTCGACGAAGGTCGAGCAGACTCGTTGTATGAATTGGAACTGGCGTTTTCGCTAGTGCCCGGTCGTGACCAGCCGGCGGCTCCATGGCTCGTTGACCGTTTGTTTCGTAACCTGCTGGTTGACCTGACAGGAAACACACATCGAGCCGAATTCTGCATCGATAAATTGTATTCACCAGACAGCAGCACTGGCCGACTGGGACTTCTGGAACTGCGGGGCTTTGAAATGCCGCCGCATGCCAGAATGAGTCTAACTCAGCAGATGCTGATTCGGGCGATGGTGGCGAAATTCTGGGATCAACCCTACGAACAGTCTTTGGTTCATTGGGGCACGTCTCTTCACGATCGATTTTTACTGCCGTACTTTGTCTGGTCCGACTTTAGTCAGGTGATAGATGAACTGAATCGCAGTGGATTCACGTTCGATCGACGCTGGTTTGCTCCTCAGTTTGAGTTCCGTTTTCCAATGATCGGGGAACTGTCACAGCAGGATGTCACCTTGGAAATCCGCAGTGCCATTGAACCTTGGTACGTTTTGGGAGAAGAACCTGGGGGCGGCGGAACAGTACGTTTTGTAGACTCTTCAGTTGAGCGAGTGCAGGTCAAAGTCACTGGGATGACGGGTAACCGACACGTGATTACGTGCAATGGTCGCAGAGTTCCTCTTCAACCGACGGGCGTTCAGGGCGAATTTGTGGCTGCTGTACGCTATCGGGCCTGGTGTCCGCCAAGCTGCCTGCATCCAACGGTCCCGGTCCATGCTCCGCTTGTATTTGATATTCTTGACCAATGGTCAGAAAGGTCGATCGGCGGATGTCGTTACCACGTTGCCAACCCGAGTGGTCGAAATTCTGAAGTCTTCCCTATCAATGCGTATGAGGCCGAAGCTCGACGAGTGGCTCGATTTTTCAAAATGGGTCACACGCCTGGGCCGGTTGCGATTCCTCCGCTGGAAATTAATCCATCATTTCCGCTCACTCTTGATCTTCGAAGAAGTGTGAGCCCTGCTTAGACTGCCAGGAAGACCGCATTTCGTCTATAACACAGCGGTTGCTACAGCCTCGGCAGAATGGAATTCTGCCGCATGGTATTTCGAATCGACCACTTTGTTGAACCGCATGCCACAATCGCAGACACAAGGAACCCCGAAACAGATCTTTGACAAATACGCGCCGATCACAGGAGTATTTGATGAAGCGGTTTTAGCAAATGGAGACGCACGCCCCGAATGGAAAGCTCTGCTTCAACAACTGGATGGGATGGGCGAAGTCCAACTCAGAAAACGCTGGTTACAGGCTCAGGCTCAGATTGAACGTGATGGCGTCACTTTTAATCCTCACGACGACGATGGAGTGGTTTCGCGCCCCTGGACGCTTGATTCCATTCCGATGGTGCTGGGCGATGCTGAATGGACTGAGCTGACCAGTAAGCTAAGTCAGCGTGCCCGCGTTCTGGAAGCGATGCTGGTTGATCTGTTTGGTGAACAGCGACTCTTGAAAGAGAAGATCATCCCGCCGGAATTGCTGTTCGGACATCCGGCGTGGCATCCGTCTTATCAGAACCTGAATCCTGCAGGTCAACCATATCTGACCTATTCAGTGACTGATATTGCTCGAGCTCCCAGTGGCGCGTGGTGGGCGACGGGAGATCGAACGCGTTCACCGTTTGGTCTGGGTTACGTCTTGGAAAACCGTATCGTTACATCGCGGATGTTGTCGAACGTGTTTCGTGGTTTGCCCGTTCGTCGGCTGGCAGGTTTCTATGCCGCGTTGAAGGAGCACCTGCGTCAATTGGCACCCCAGTTCAAGGACAATCCTCGCATTGTGCTTTGGACAAAGGGCCCTCAAAGTCGAGGATATTTCGAAGATTCGTATCTAGCTAGGTACCTAGGTTACACTCTGGCAGAAGGCGACGACCTTGCCGTGCGTAACAATCGAGTTCAATTGTTAACGCTCGGCGGATTGCTACCGGTCGAAGTTCTGCTGAGGCGCGTCGATGATGATGACTGCGATTCCGTGGAACTGAATCCGCAGTCTCGAATCGGCATTTCGTCTTTATTGGACGTGCTGCGTGCGGGGCGAGTTGCCGTTGCGAATGCCATTGGCAGTCGTCTGGTGGAATCGCCCGCATTTCTGCCGTTCCTTCCCGCTGTGTCGCGGCATCTATTGGGCGAGGAACTGGCAATACCTTCTGTAGCCACGTGGTGGTGCGGCGGTGAGAAAGCTCGCAGCCATGTACTGGAAAATATGCATCGAATGCTGATTCGGCCGGCATTTCGAATGAACGATATCCGCCCGATTGTCGGCCATTCCCTGACAGAAAAACAACGACAGGAAACCGCTGCTCGCATCAACGCCGATCCCGCCAGCTATGTTGGGCAGGAAATGGTCGCTCGATCGACAACGCCCGTCATGACGGATTCGGGCATCGAACCTTGGTATGTCGGACTGCGAACATTTTTGCTGGCAACCAACGACGGATACGAGGCACTGCCAGGAGCGTTGGCACGAGTGTCCAGTGATTCAGACAGCCTGAATTTCACAATGACTGATGGAGAACGCAGTCAGGATGTCTGGATCCTGTCGGAAAAACCTGTCGAGCATTTAAGTTTACTGGAACCGCCTTCAACACAAATTGAACCACGCCGCAGTGGGGCCGAACTTCCAAGCCGAGTTGCCGACAACTTTTTTTGGCTGGGACGCTACGCAGAACGAGCCGTCCAGACTGCTCGCATATTGAGAACTTTGTTTACCAGTCTGGAATCAGAAGACACCGACGGTCCGGAAAACCGACCGCTGCTGCGATTACTGGCGATGCAGGGGCAGATTGAACCTGATCATCTGGTACCGGAACTTAGTCGGACAGTCGCAGATGTCATTAACACACTGCCGCCATCGGTGCTGGACGCAACCCGCCCCTTGTCTTTGCAGTCTTCAGTTACCAACGCAGTAAGAACGGCAGTGCGTGTTCGGGACCGAATTTCCGTTGACATGTGGCGTGCGTTGGATCGGCTAAACAGTCACTTCCTACTGGCCGCAAAGTCGGGTAATCCTCAGTCTGTCGATATGATGGAACTGCTGGAAAATACACTGGCCGATCTTTCCGGACTGTTTGGACTTGTCGCAGATGGTATGACAAGAACTCTCGGCTGGCGATTTTTTGATCTTGGTTGCCGCATCGAACGCAGTTGGCAAACGACGACTCTGTTAAAGAATTTCTTTGTATCACATCGCAGCGACGACCCGGATACACTGGAAGCCCTTTTAACCACGGCAGACAGCCTGATGACCTATCGCAACCGATATCTGTCAACGTTTCAGATACCGGTCGTGCTGGACTTGCTGATCACGGACACAACCAACCCGCGTTCCATCATCTATCAGCTGATTCGTATCAACGAACACCTGGACGCCATGCCGGGCAACGAAGGACAGGCGTTGCTAAACCCTGAGCAACGTGAAGCGATGTCGTTGGCTAATTTTGTAAGACTGGTTGATGTTTATGCCATTGGTCAACTGAACGAATCTGGCGTGCGTTCTCAATTGCAGAAGCTTGTGGTTCGACTGGAAGAACGACTTCCGAAACTATCAGACGCAGTTTCCAGTCGTTTCCTGATTCACGCCGGACTGCCTCGACATTTTGGTTCGACTTCTGAAGGAGTTCAGACGCTGTATGGAACTCAATGATTCAGCCCGTCATTTTTTGCGAAGGCCACCATCAGAACTCCGTGCGATACAAAGACACCGGACCAGCCGAAAACATGGCTAACTTTCGACTGTATTTAGTTATCTCTTGCTGAACAATCATCGGCCGTCTGATCAATCTGAATTGCCCTTCTGGAATTCAAAAAACGCGAATCCAACGTGAATTACAAAATCACACATATCACCACCTATAAGTACTCGACGCCCGTCAGTGTCTGTCACAACGTGGTGATTCTTGCTCCGCAGGCGAACGATTATCTACAGGTTAGCAGCCACCGATTGACAATCCGACCAGCTCCCGAGCGCGTCTCAAAGCGGCAGGACATGTTTGGCAATACGGTTCAACGTTTCTCGCTGGAACAAAATCACGCGCAGCTCACAATATCTGCAATCAGTCGAGTCAACGTGCTGCCTCGACAGATTCCTTCGGCAGAGTCTGCACCAACGTGTGCTCATGTAATGGCAAACATTGCAGACCGAACCGATCCAAACTGGTTGCAGATGGTACCCATGATGCTGGATTCGCATCGGATTCGCAGATCACCTGAATACCTGACATACGCAGCAGACAGTCTGCACCACGAAAAATCCGCTGTGGCGGCCGTTACTGATCTGACACATCAGATCTTTACGGAATTCAAGTACGATAAGAACGCCACAAAAGTAGACACGCCGACTAAGGTTGCCTTCAATGGTCGTCACGGTGTGTGCCAGGACTTTGCTCACATTGCCATATCCTGCCTGAGATCCTTTGGCCTTCCAGCTCGCTACGTCAGCGGCTACCTGCGAACTGTTCCTCCGCCGGGCAAAGAACGAATGATCGGCGCAGATCAGTCACATGCCTGGTTGTCAGTTTACTGCGGCCCGGATATCGGCTGGCTGGACTTCGACCCAACCAATGATTGCGTCTGCGCAACCGACCACATTCCCATTGCAGTTGGCCGAGACTACAGCGACGTCGTTCCTATCCGAGGCGTCTTTCTGGGCGGTGGCGAACCTCAACTGTCAGTGAGTGTCGACGTTGCTCCGGAAGACTAGCATATCAGGCGAAAAAACTACGTCGCGATGCAGAAGCCGCCAGTTGCTGGTTTTTTGCCACGACAATCATCCTGCCGCTGACTAAGGCAAGGACGTTTTTTTCGCCACGACCTAAAGCAAGTTTCACCGGACGAAAGTCTACACGAGTTTTGCTACGTCATTTCGTCACACCACCTAAGTCACTTCGCGCGACCGAAAGACATCGCGATAACATCCGGCTACCAACGAATCACCTTCCTGGCCACTCGTCCAACGCAAACATCAACGGGCTCGAACATCGCTGCGACGTGATCTGTCTGTCAGGTTCCGCACAGGCGATGCTTAACTGCGGCGTGGCAGATAGCGTTGCAGGAAGGCTTCGGCCCATTGATCGAACTGGTCGTCTTCGATTGCCGTTCGCATAGCTTTCATCAGGTCCTGATAAAACTGCAGATTGTGCAGCGTCGACAGCGTCGCGTAGAGTCCTTCATCTGCGAACAGCAGGTGCCGCAGATAGGCTCGACTAAAGCCTCCCGCACACGCAACGCATTCGCATGACGTGTCGATGGGATAACGATCTTTCCGGAAACGTTTGTCCTGCAGACGCATTTTTCCGTCCCAGTTGAAAACAGTTCCTTCGCGAGCATATCGAGTTGGAATAATGCAATCGTGGATGTCCATTCCGGCTCGAACAGAAGCGACCAGATCCTCTGGCAGGCCGACTCCCATCAGGTAACGAACCTGATCCTCAGGCATTAACGGAGCCGTGTGTCGCACAATCCGCACCATCGCATCATGACCTTCGCCAACCGAAACTCCGCCAATGGCGTATCCCGGCAGGTTTAGCGATGTGACCTGCTTAACAGCTTTTGCTCTGAGATCCAGTTCCATTCCGCCCTGAATTATTCCGAACAGATGCTGGTGTTCCTGAATCGGGCTGTCCGCACAACGTTGCAGCCAACGCAGAGTGCGGTCGAGTGACTGACTCATGTAAGAACGCGGTGCTGTGTGGTCGACGCATTCGTCAAAGGCCATCACAATGTCGGCTCCCAGGCGTCGCTGAATGTCCATCGCCTTTTCAGGCGACAGAGTCATCGCTTCACCGCGTTCGTCCTGAGTGGTGCGAAACTGAAAACTGACGCCTTCTTCAGTGATCTTTCGATCAGGCAGGCTAAATACCTGAAACCCACCGGAGTCAGTCAGAATTGTCTGATCCCAGCGCATCATACCGTGCAGACCGCCGAGGCGTTCGACAACCTGAGTTCGATCGCGAAGCCCCATGTGGTATGTGTTAGCCAGAACAACCTGAGCACCGGTATCGGCGACTTGCTGCGGCAACACGCACTTAACGGTTGCCTGAGTTCCCACCGGCATGAACGCGGGCGTGTCGACGACACCATGAGCCGTCACAAACCGCCCCCTCCGCGCGCGGCCACTGGTTGCGAGCAGGTTGAAATGCAGTCCTCCGCCGGGAGTCCATTCAGTATGTTCAGCTGTCATCTGACGATCGGAAATAGTAGATGCCGATAATGGAAAGTTGGGTCTGCCACGCTTCGGCTGCGCGGAATACCTGAGCGCCGCGCAATCTCGTTTTGCCGTGTCGCAGCTCCGTGACGCCTTGACGTCAGCTCGAGAGTCTACCAATCAATTGCACGAATTCACGCTCGGCCCCGCAGCCAGACCGCTCATTGAGCCAACTTTGTCCAGACTGTGCAGCACGGCTGATAACAACCGTTTAAAACGTCACGCCTCGCGAAGCAAGCGGACTGCGCGGACGACGTACACCAGTCCGCTCCAGACTGTGACGGCCACCGCCAGCCACAGCAGTGCGTCTCGAGTCGGAACCAGCCAGGACCAATGATCCAGCGCTGGACTTAGCGAAAGCAGGCTGGCTGTCACGGCAAAACACTGTAGCATCATTTTGGCCTTGCCACTGATGCTGGCAGAAAAATCCTTGCCCTGTTGCTCCAGAAAGCCGCGCAAGCTGCTGATAAACATTTCTCGCCCAATCACGGTGATCACCATCCACGCAGTTACACCCGAATGAATGTTCGTCCCGTCAGAGTGAACGCCGTTTTGGGCCAGCAGAAACAGAAACGAGCCGCCAACGATAATCTTATCGACGAAGGGATCCAGAATCCGTCCGAGCGTCGTCACCTGCCCGTATTTGCGAGCCAAATAGCCATCCAGCCAATCTGTGGATGCCGCAAAAACAAACAGTGCTGCGGCTGTCAGCCAATAGCCCCCAAGGTCTATGAGGGCGAACAGAATCAGCGACAACGCAAATCGGCTGATGGTAATCAGGTTCGGAAGATTCAGGGACTCACGCCCCAGCCGGGCTGGCTTGCTGGCGATCGTGGCCGATGTTTCCGAAGCTGTCATGCTGACTTGTCCGCTTAATCTGCGATTTTGGTTGTGATACTTTGTGTGGCGTGAAACGATCTGATCGGAACCAAACTCGCCGGGCTTAGCCGACGTTCGCGTTTGCAAACGTCCATTGGACGCTGCTGCAGCAAGCTCACCACTTGCCAGGCAAACCATTCTAAACGCCGTGTCTGGCGAAAACTGAACGGGCTGCTATTCAACAATCTCGACCGCACTGGCGACGCCAATCAGATCGTAATCTTCGCGGCGAACGATCTCAACGGGGACAAAGCTCCCTATTTCAAGGTCCTCACCGGAAACAAATACGTTTGAGTCAATTTCCGGAGCATCCGCAAACGATCGCCCGATGTACACGCCTTCTTCCACCTGATCGTCAATCAGAATATCCAATTCGTAGCCAATCATTGAATCGGCGTGTTCGAAGGCAATCTGCTGCTGCAGTTCCATCAGTTCGTCACGGCGAGCTTCCTTGACGTCTTCCGGAAGGTGTCCATCTAGTTTGGTTGCCGGAGTTCCGGGCTCGATCGAATACGTGAACACTCCCATGCGTTCGAATCGAGTTTCCTTCACGAAGTCGCGAAGTTCTTTAAACTGCTGGTCGGTTTCACCAGGAAAGCCGGCGATAAACGTCGTTCTCATCACTAGATTTGGAACACGTTCTCGAAGTTTACCGACCAGTTCGCGGGTCTGGTCTGAATTCACTCGACGCTGCATGCGTTTCAACACTGGCGAACTAATGTGCTGTAGAGGCATATCCAGATATGGCAAAATCTTCGGAGAACCTGCAATCTGGTCAATCAAAGCATCGGTGAAGTGAACCGGATACAGATACATCAGACGAATCCAATCGATGCCATCAACTTTTTCCAGTTCCTTCAGCAACTCCACCAGGCGAACTTCACCGTACAGATCTTTGCCATAGTACGTTGTGTCCTGAGCCACAAGAATCAGTTCCCTGACACCATCGGCCGCCAGTTCCTGAGCTTCCTCAATGACCATCTCAATCGGTTTCGTAATGTGCTTGCCACGCATCATCGGAATCGAACAGAAGGTGCATGTGCGGTCACAGCCTTCTGAAATTTTCAAATACGCAAAGTGAGCTGGCGTGATTCGCAATCGAGCACGATCGTCCATGGCCTTGATGGGCGCCGGACGAAACAATTCGCGTTGTTCGTTCATTCGACCGACAAGACGATCGGCGACCTTCGTTATTTCGTCACGGCCGAAGACCCCAACCACGTGATCGATTTCCGGCATCTCTGAAATCAGCCCGCCTTCTCCTAAACGCTGAGGCAGGCAGCCAGCAACAATGACTCCCTTTGTCTTACCAGCCCTCTTCAGGTCCAGCATTTCCTGAATGACGGCTTTGGATTCCTGACGACTGCTTTCAATGAATCCGCAGGTGTTGACAATTACGAAGTCCGAGTTAGCCGGATCTGTTACCAGCGAATAACCGTCCAGGGAAAGACTACCCAGCATTTTTTCGCTGTCGACCAGGTTTTTTGGGCAACCCAGACTCACAAATGCGTAAGTGCCTTTACTGGGGCCGGTCACCTTTGGAACGGACAACAATGGTGCAGGAGCATCGGGTTCAATAATAGGCAGCAACATGCTTGGGGACTACTTGTAAACTTGGTGCGTTCAATCGGTCGACGAACCGTCAACTCGCCATCACGAGCCGCCAACGTCGGCATTCTGTTGTCGGAAGTGTACTGAGACTCGGCCGGATCCTCAAAAGGCTTCGCGGGGGAACCGCCCGTTTTCGGCAATCCGGGACAGGAATTCCGGTCAGCTAAGCTTTGAAGCCAAATAAACGGCTCGCGGAATCGTTCGCCGAGCACATTTTCAGGATCCCGTCGCCGCTTCCTGAGTTTTCTGAATATGCAGTCGAGCGGGACGCAGCAGACGTTCCGTATCAGCCTGAACTTCACGTTTTGGGGATATTTGAGAACGTTTACTCGTAGTCGAAACAGCGAATTGAGGGATGCGAGGTCGTCACGACATTTGGCCGCGGTTGCTCGATCAGCCACGATGGTTCTGTTCAATCGATGTGGAGTATCGGATTCCATCCATTCAGCTGTTCCGAGATCTTAAGCGACGAGGCGGTGCGATTCTGGCGGCGCTGAGCGATCTGTTTAACCAGGCTTATCTGAATTGAGAACCACGGGGAATTCCTCGCAGGCTGACCCTGGGGACGTTACTGCTACAGACGCTGTATTCGAATTGCAGTGAAGCTCAGCGGGGCGAACATCGATACCGATTCGCTGTTTGCCTGACGTCTGAATCTCGAACCGGCGCACGACCTTTCGACCTAATGTTGCACACGGAAACCATACTACCAGAAGCAGTTTGAGAGGAGCGAAACATCGCTTCGATATGATCGTTTAGCAGAGCGTGAGCCGGGACCACTGCAGCGATTATTTCGGGCTCGAACAAACAACTATCGAAAGCAATCTGTCTCAGAAAAGCTTCCGCCTCAAGAGCGACTCTTCAAGTCATCTGAACCAATCTCCACGAGCCGTTACAGCGAAAGCTGAAAGATCGAACAACAATTTCAAACGACGGCAGGCGAACTGAATGCTGTCGGGCTACGAGCATTATTGCTATATTAACGCTGCAAATAAACAGTTTTGACGTCCCCCTCATTCGAACCACTTTAACCGGGTCGACGATAAGCTTCCCAACAGCGCTGACGAATCTCCCGCTCCACCATCACGAAGTAACTGGCGTAAGCGAAGAAAGTATTACTTTTGCGCTGCCTTGTTAGAGCTTGAGTTATCACGGCAGTTTACTGACGACGATTCATTTTTCAAACCACAGTCTTGACCGAGACGCAACGCCAGCGAGTGTGCCTGAAAACGGTGGGGTTGTCGCTGGATGCTCGCGAGACGAACGACTTAACGATTCAGAAAAAGAGACTTTCCGTGGCAGTTCACCACCTTCATTTCCACGTTGGTGATCAGCACCATGAATCACGATTCCGAACGAAAACTATCCGCTAGATTACCCCAAGCCTGCTAATAGAAACGTTTGAGAATCTGTATCAGGAAAGTTTTTCGGAAGGACGAAAGTCTGCCGTTAGTTGAATTCCGTGCCTAAGTGAGGGCGAACACACTGGCAGTTTCTTCTGGCTTTACGGAGACGAAAAGCCCGTCAACGACGATTTTACGAAAAGTCCGCATTCAATCCCTGAATTTTTGACACCATTACGCATTCGGGTGTGCAAATTGTTCGATTTCTTTATATCGTTCCGAGGTCCCGTTTGCCGATGGTGAACGAGCGTCCGCCGTGCTCGGCGTTTGCCGTCTGCAAAAGTCCTAGTGACTTGCAGCCAGCAAAAAACAATCTGGAAAGTTTAATGTTTTCAGTGAGCACTTGTAGCTCAATTGGATAGAGCACCGGTCTACGAAGGCTGTACTGAACGTAGAAAACAGCTGTAAATGCTGACGAAACGGTCGAATGGTAGTCCTTAAATGGATTCTTTGACTCTCTTGCAGGTATCGCGATACCAGCCAAGTCCCATTAAACACCAGATTGCAGTGATCCCTTCCATACGTTCTTTCGTATGCGTCACAATGAGTGACATCTTTGATTCCTAGCAGCCTGTCCGGATACCTTCCGAAGCTTGGTTTTTCTTTACGTAATGTAGTATTACGATTTCAGTTGACCGTGCATTTTAATTTTGCATGACTGGCGTGCCCCAGTTCTCAGTACCACGGTTATGAGAGTCAGTTTGGGTTAAGGCTGACCGCAGGTGTGGGGCAGTTTTCTGCTTCTGGAGCGCACGCGAAAGAAGCAGAAAACTGCCGGGCGAATTCGACAGGAGTCTGATCGCCAAGTGAACTGTGCGGCCGACGCTGATTGTAGCAGTCTCGCCACGTTGAGATCACCTGACGAGCTTCGGCAAGACTCCAGAATAACTCACATGCCAGGCACTCGTCGCGGAACCGGCTGTGGA
>Ga0335398_10005635_pt1 | contig 16354 bp, 16 predicted proteins | sample BON03_FD_205742 | JGI IMG/M metagenome (GOLD analysis project Ga0335398, IMG submission 205742) | Freshwater microbial communities from Lake Bonney liftoff mats and glacier meltwater in Antarctica - BON-03 (spades assembly) (version 2) | ecosystem: Environmental > Aquatic > Freshwater > Ice >... | reverse complement strand
AAACACACAGAGCTATGCCGAGGCCGGTTGCCATGGGCAGTCTGACAACAACACAGACCCCTTGGAGTACCGCAACCTCCTCCAGTTCGGTGTTCTCTGATCTGACATTCCCAAGACACACGGCATCTCACTGTTTCACATGAACACACACAATGTGTCTCTCTCTCACATACACAGACGCGCTCGAGCTCTCTCTATCTCGCTATCTCTATCTTTCTCACGCACGCTCTCCCTCTATCTTTTTCTTTTACTTTCTGTCTCTCTCTCTCTCTGTCTGTCTTTTGCTCGCTCTCTTTGTCTTTTTTGCTCTCGATCTCCCTTTTTTTTTGTCTTTCTCTGTCTCTGTCTCTTTCTCTATCTCTCTCCATCTATCTATCTATTTATTTTTTCTTTATCACTCTACCCTGTCTCTCGCACACTTTCTCGCGCTCTCTCTCACACGCGCACGCTGTCCCTTTGTCTCTCTATATTCCTGTGACTCTTTCTGTCTGTCTGTCTTTTAATGTATTTGTACTATTGTATTTGCAGTGTATTTATACTTTCAGGGCAAGAACACATCACCTTTACTGGCGAGGTGAGCGTTTTCCATTTAACAAATAGTACAAATTAATTCATCATTTTGCAAATTGCCCCCCCCTTGTCTCAACACAAAAACACATGTATGTCATTAGTATCAAGGATTTGAAAATAACACACGCATGGTGTTTTGTAATTGCCCTGGCCCTTGGTATTGAAATTACATTTGTGGTCACACAAGATGGTCATCTGTATTTATTTGGATAGAAATGTTCCAGACAGGTTGCGTTGAGAGCAAAAAAGGAGACAACAGCTTTTTGTGTCTTGAGAATGATGTTATGGAGGGCTTGAATAGCGAGAACGCTGCCAAGATATCAGTGGGTTCTCAGCATAGTGCGCAATTCCCACGACATGGTTCGTAATGGAAATGGGGCAGTGCCTACAGAGGCAAGCTGGGAAACTCAGCACATGTCAATGAAGACTGTGGGAGTCTCACTCGATTGGGCTTGAAACCGGTCCGTCATTGTTATGCTTGTTCGTAAAGTTTGGCCAACAATTGACTATGGTATCGCCGATAGACCATAGTGTCTTTAGCTCAGGTGAAGACAGGCAAAACGCAAACAACGCAACTCACTATGTGAAGCTAGGTAAGGAAACACGCGAGAGTTCCAAATGCAATTACTACCATATTTCTCCAAGAGTGATAATAAAAGCAATCATCATCATGATGAACTGAAAAACAAAAATGGACTCGACATGGCTTTTGTGAAAAAACTTTGACCCCGATTTTTTTGGCTAAGGTCGAATTGAATTTATTACAGCTTGCTGGGTACAGAGCACGGCACAGATTTCAGATGAGTATATATAAGGTCATTCATATGCAGGTTAGCACAGCAGTTCCAGAATGGGTACAATTTTGCAAACCGTTGTACCTGAAACGATTGGTTGTTGGCTTCACGTTGTTGGATGCCAAGCGGCAATTTACCATGGTTCCCACCGTCGAGCTTTTATTAAATGCCATGGGACGGAATACCTTTGGACAGTTTGGTCTTGCATGTTAGCACAATTGAAAGTTCGACTGACCAGCACATAAATCACCTGTGTCAACATAATCAGACTAGTTTTTGAAAGTTCAAACTTGTCTGAAAATTCAACAAGGATTGCGGTGCTCAGGTGTCATGAACAAAAACTTAATATTCGAATTGAAGATAACACGCCTGAAACCAAAATACTTCAAATTTGAACCAAAACATTATTCAAGTACGGGAAAATCAAAGTATAAAATGCAATGTGTTCTCACAGAGACAAACGTCTATCTGCTCAAGAGAGTGTACAGACAAGTGTGAGTTTGCACTAATGTGTGTATATGTGCATTTCCTATAGAAAGGAAAGATCTTGGAAACACCTGGTATAAGAGCGTCTATTCAAATGTTTGCTTGCGTATTTGTGCTTGAGGACCCAACTGTGAATTTGCAATGATCAAACACAGCGATGCTCCATCCCTGTGGCCAACAAATTGTCCACTATGGCAAAAAACTTGCTACTCTAATCCAACATTGCCTCTTGCAACCCTAATCTACATTGCAGGGGACACTAGATGCATTCTTTGGACCTGCAAATACCTACCAAAATCAATCATGAACCAAAACATCTAAATTGATGTATTTTCAGACTTAAATTAAAACGACACAACGCATCCGCCCTTTCCGCCCTACTCCTCTCCTTGTCCCAAATTGCTAAAAGTCAAGTACAACATGAATCCAAGGCGCTGTGTGTGCGCGTGTGATCAATTTGCAAGAGATGTTGAGTGAAAATAATGGGGTGATGACGTGCTTGTGCTGATATGTTGTATGTGAGTATGAGTGTTTGCTGTCTGGCAAGGCGCATCAATGTCCAGAAAATATCAATTGAGGACAAAAAGATCCAAGGCTCAATCGGAGGTGTCATTGGAGGAACATGATGCTTCCTTTCCACTCATATCTTCAGAGCCATCATCTCTATCAGATGTTGATGCAGACAATGTTGTCGAATTTTCGTCGTGCTGCCATGCACGGGAATGCATTTCGGCAAAATTCTTGTCAAATGCATCAGGTGGTTCCCATCCAGGAGCGAAATTGCGATGCTTGAAAACATTGTAGCAGGTCCTGTAGAATGCAATGTTTTTTTATGTTATCCTTTTTTGCAATCAATGAGTACAAAATTCAAATCAAAATGTGACCTGACGGTTTCGGCCTCATCCAGGAAGCTCCAACCCACACAGAGTCGGCATGAGTGACAGTAGGCGAGAAATAATCCTGCAGAAACCACAAAGTCATTCTTCCTAAACAAATTGCAGTTTCACAACATTCTTGTAAAATCGAATAAATATTGTGTCATCATAAACAGTATAGCGGACTGTCAATGCGTACCAGGTTTCAAGTCATTTGCTTCGTATTTCTTTTTATTGCAGACATCGGCTTGAGAAACGTGCAGTTTCATGAGTCCTGACTGATGTTCGTCTTGAACGAAACGCAGAGCAACTGATTCAGTCAATGCATATTTTGGAAAATATTCGCCGGTCTGTCCTCACATGAAATCAAAGGAGAATTTGAAACACGTCAGAACTAATAGCATAAGTTTAGTTGAAAAGTTGTATAAAATAATCGACGTGAAAGGTGTGTGCGTTGCCAATCGGTGGGTGATTCTGTTTCCACAGATTTTGTGTCGTGTAGTCCCTTCGAGTATCGAGCATGTAAAACAAACCTTCTCATGTAAGTGCACAAATCATTCTCCTACTCGTCCAAAAAGGCAATTCGAACAAATTTCATACCAGTCTTGCAGCTGTAGTAATAGTAGGTAAATCCTTGCCGTGCAAAGTATCAAGTCTTGGGGCAAAATTTGATCGAATATTACATGCCTCGTCTACTTGAGAAAAGAATACACACACAGTTCCAGTTAAAAAATAATTTCACTGCACTGGTCAAAATCATGCAAAGCAATTTACGATGTGCTCACCTATGACTGTTGTGTCCGCAATCTGCAAACGTAAGGCGAATCGAAGGAGATTTTGAACATCTTCCTGCATCTGAAACTTATTTTCCTCCACTTTAATTGTTCGATACGCTACGAAAGAGGTCAGAGTTTTCGGAGCTGTCCCTTGTAAAAGATTGAAATCCTTTTGCGTGTGGATCCGATCCTTGCTCAAAAAAGGCTGTAGAAGACAAGCAAACTGAGGCAGTATGAGATGTGTTTCATGATTCTTGGAACACCAATGCAAAAGCAAATCTTTCACACTCATGAGTTTTGAGTGGAGTCTGATCTTCAAAGGTTTCGAAGATTTCGAAGCTGAAGGTGTGGTGGCATCAGGATATTTTTTGTCAAATTCCAAGATCTTGTAGAAAAGAGGACGACTGTCACGCAAAAAATCCAAGCATTCCTGAACTTTGTCATCATAAGATATAAAAGGGAATTTATCATTGTTCGATGTATCACAAAACCTTTTGAAAACGTCTTTGAGATGGCGCTTGTAAATCATGACACGCTTTTTGAGCGGATTTGGATTGCCCTGCCTCCGCGTTTGCATTCCGGTTTCCAGGTGATCACGTTGGTAAAACGTCATTGTAGCCACGCGGGGAAGATTAATTGCGTCAACAACAAAGGATGGCTGCTCATCAGGGCACCTTTTAATACCTGTTCGGAATTCATGCTCTAGATTCACCAAGATTTGAAGTTGATTGATCATCTTCGCATGAACTTGAAGAATATCATGCGCCGCATCCTGCGCGAGGTGTGGTAGTAGGGCCGCCAACATCCTATTTTTCGAATTCTTTTGCTCAGCAAGACTGGCATTCGATCCCTTGTTGCTGGACGAAGGCAAGTCACATATGCATGACGAAGGCGAACAATTTTTGTGCCGTTTGATTTTCGTACGCCCGTGGTGAAAACTGTTTTCAAAGTATTATGTCTAAGGTCAGATTTGAATTACTTTCTGTAGAAATCCCCAAGATTGATGGATTCCAAGGAAATATGTGCAAACCAGATGAAGAATCAAAAAAATGATAGAATTTGAGACATGTGCAGACCAAAAAAGAACCGAAAACGTTATCAAATTTGAGTAATCCAGAAATATACAGACAAAACTGAAAAGTAGGTACCCATCCACGTGTGCGTGATGATACATCAACCATTCGGGGTCCCGTTGGCAAACCTGAAATTTTGACAAGGCATCTCAAAACACAACACTACTCACAAATACGTACACACATGCACGCAACAATCTGTAAAGATTGGGAAAAACAGCAATAAAGTTCGAATCTCACAACACGGATACAAAGATGTCAACATGTACGGGGCAAACATACACGTGTCAAGTGAAAAAGCTATGAAACATGTGTCTACAATCTTGTGCTGATGTGCAGTACCCATTGAACCAAATTGCAGGAATTGTCATAAATAATTTGGCAAGGTCCCATTTTCTTGAACACGCAAGAGCACGAAAAGCAAGCATCCCAGTCCACTGCCATGAGGTTCTTATAATCCTGAATAGTGTCTCGAAACGTATCGTAAAGGGATCGGTGAAATTCATCGGGTATGCCACGTGGCCCGATACGACAACCCTCATTCAGCGCTGGAAATCTGCTCGCGAGACCTGATTTACAAATACAAAAGCAAACGAGTCAGCACGTTCTGAGGCAAATCTTCAATTGAACCCAGTCAGGAATGGTATCAAATCAGGAATGGCCAATCAAGGAAAAATGAAGAACAAAGAACATGTGTCCAAAGGACGCCTAATCAAAGAAAACCTTGCCCACAAGACTCATGCACACACCATATGAAACTGAGGAAAACTTGACACACCGTCATGACGACGTATGCCTTCGCACCAGATGTGAATTTTCGTATTGAAAAATCGTAGAAAGTTGGTCGGAGATGTCGAAATAGCTGTAAAAAATTCTTGGATGACTGCCCAGTCAAATAAAATATTAGCTTGCTGCACAATATTTCCTTTGACCAGTCCCATGTTGATGATACAGTCATCGTTGCCATCATAAGGGATCAGATTGCCACTTGTATCTTTGATTCCACGAATTACAACGGGTGCAACACTGCCTGGCATCAAAAGAACTGAAAAATGCCATTCGTCCTCGTAGACCTCCCCAGTCTTTAAATCATCCTGACATCTAAATACTATTCCCTCACGTGCGGTGTGACATTTTCGTTGACCGAAGAAATCGTCCTCAGGTCTATCACCAATGAGCCTTCGACTATCCATTGCATGTTTCTGCCTCGTAGAATAATGTCCCCTCGGGAACCCTGACAATGAATCAGGAGACAAAATCTTGCAGTACGCAAGCATGCGCTCGTCAAAAATAACATCTGGAATTGGCCTCCTTGAATCACCCTGCAGCCTTCTTGTTTCTGGATCTACGAGGTTTTGTTCCATCTGCTTTCTAAACTTTTGGGTGTCCATTCGCCTTTTGCGCAGAGGTTGTAGTTCTCTCGTAGAATTACCTGCTCGCTGTACCCATACAAATAATGATATTCATGTCAGCATCATGTTTTCACAAACTTGAACAAAGAGCCCTGTATACACATACAATTGCAGATGCGAACATGCTTGATAATTGAAATTGTTCAAGTTCCCTGGATAAATTCAAATATTGGTGGTCTTGATGCAATGTCACCAAGGTGTTTTAGAATATACCCAATAGCGCGTGTGTTGCAGAACTTGTACAACAGAAATCACCCAACAATGAGAATCTCCTGTTGGTCTGCAAGTTCGCATGTTTCAGTGTGACGAATCTGTAGGAACAAAACCCCCGTAAAAAACCCTCCAGTTGGGGCCGCAATTTTCAAGGGGAATCCTCTTCCACACGGATATTCTTATAACGAGACCCATCGGGGGTTGGAAGTTCTTTCAATCAATCTGCGGTCACATCAGTGAAATATGTAAATTCAATTGGGGTTTAGAAATCCTATTATTCTGAGGGACAGAGATCAAACTTGCCGTTAAGTGAGAACAAAACTTTGTAGTGCACGTTGTACAAACATAGGCGCCTGTTGGCTTACGAACTACAAACCCGCACGCCCTTGTACCGAAAACGCCAACCTGAACAACATATCGAGATGCAAATTTGGTCAGTGTTCATCACACATCAATAAAATATAATGATGTAATTTTTGATCCAGACTGATGAACAAGAAAGAAACCTCTTCACAACAACAGAAGTAAGAATGAATTTGCAACTAAACCTGGGTCACGTCGAAACTGATGTTGTTACTAACAAACAGAGAATTCGTTGACTCGGCTGCCATATCTGCCATATTTGGATCGTCGTCCTCATCGATGCGGGTTGCACCTGAATTTCTTATATCTTAGATTGCAATGTACTGCGCTTGGAAAAAAAATGGGTTTCGATCAAGTAAATATTACATCTGGGTACGCCACATCAAACAATGTGGATTCATTTTCTTGGAGAAAGAATCGAAGATGCATGTAATAGCTGTATGAATTTAGAAACATGCAAGTATAAACATGCATACACCTTTGTAGGCCGTGGAATGTTGCATAAGGTATGTGACCATAAATGAATCCTCAGCACTTGCAAACTCAGGAAAAAGTATCCGAATGTAATGCATAAAAGAGCTGCAACACAGACAAGGTTTCGTGATGTCGTCAGTTCCTGCAATTGCTTCTCGTGAAGGAACACTCTGGGGGAAATTTGTCTGGCCCAAAAGCGTACAATGGGAGCAAATGTATGTCACTCCCGACACTGCCACTGAAAGTTGTATGAAAACTGGGTTTTCGACATCGTAGTCAAAAAGAGGTCGCCTATTCAGTGGGCTATCATCGACATCTCTGATGTAACGAGATACTGTGTTGGGCAAACAGAACCAAATGGTATCAGCATTTTGTTGCACATGCGGAGGTATGTCACCATCAAAAGCTATTGAGAGGTTTCTGGTGAATGTTTCTTGACGGAGTGCATGAATAGCATCCATTGAAAATTCAAACTGATCACCACCTGCATTGCTGTCAGCTATGTAGCCATCATCTAGATCAGCATCTGAGTCTTCATGTGCATCACCACCCGTGCTTGCTGACGCCAAAACTGGAGTTACCAGGGATTGTGATACTAATTTTGGCAAGTCCTCACGATGCAACCGTACTGGCAGATACGGAGATTTTTTCAACCTCTCCGATGAACTACCGTGGGTTTTGGAAATCTGCTCCACATTGGCACGAACCTTACTGGGACGGCCCCTTTTTTTGACTGGCGGCTGCGTATGCGTCTCATGCAATTCATTTGTCAATGTCTGATGATGAGCAAGAGCAATGCGTTGCCACGCGGGACCACAATAAGACGGAATACAGCCAATCAACTCTAAACGTTGGCATTCCTTCAATACCGTCTCATCCGGCACGCCCATGCATGCACATTCTTTGTCCGTGGATTTACCAGCCCACCTGGTTGGCACGGTGAAGCGACAGGTGCATATTGCATACACTTCATGAAATGCAGATATATGATGATCCTCAACCTCCTTCAAGTTGTCTGCAAACACCTTTGTGGACACATTCTGCTCAATCAGGCAAACAATCCCTGGTCCATCCAAGGCAGCTGGTCTGTTTGTAGGCATTGTGTTGCCAGGAAATGTTAATCATAGGTGATACACTTTTTCCCTGTTCCCATGTTATAATGTGCGTAGGATGTCGTTGTGACCAGGCAAGGTCAGATCGTCCTCACCAACAGGGACCGTGAGATACAGCACGAGCTTCCTTCTAAAATACCACTAAACCTTTTTGAAACAAAACAAGGTGCAGTGAATTGCAGGCCAAATCAATGGAAACGGAACAGCAGGCAGTGTAAACAGATTGAGATCAAGGACAAAAGTGTGCCAAAGATGTCGAGAGAGTCAGATGGGCCTGTCCGCGATATGTCTCGCCTTCCTCGCAAGCAAGCTTTTTCAAGTACGTCGCAAGATTCAAAATGTTTAAGTTGGTTTGTTCTAGGACAAACAAGGTTTATACTTGTTTGTGCTAGGACAAACAAGTCTTTTCTAGAAAAGACTAAAAAAAAAGGCTCAATGAGGACTGAAAAAAATAATTTTCGGAACGAAACCTGATGCGCGAACACGCCATGAGCTCTTGCAAGCAGTGTATTAAAGATTCTAATACACTGCTTGCAAGAGTTGCGAACACGCCATGAGCTCTTGCAAGCAGTGTATTAAAGATCATTCTATCTTTCTCTGTTTCAGACTCATGCCAAAATATGCAAGTACTCACATATGCACATACTCGCCAGGCGCGGCAAACATCTGGGAATGGTGCAACCAAGAGCAAGAAGAACCGTGTAGATGGCATCCTACCTGCCTGGTTTTTTGTCATAGTTTCTAACCGCATTCTCCAGCATGCTGCAACACACCGTCAAAAGCCGAAATATCCAAGCCGAGGAGACTTTGGTCAACTGTGTGATTGCAACACGGCAGACCATCATGTCATGTTCTGCCGCTCGTGGCGGCGGACAAGGTTGGAGGGGCACAGAGGATCTATTCCGACGATTTGTGCCATTTCAAACCGGTGGTGGTAGCATGTTCAATATAACAGGCGAGGCGTCGGGCAATTCAGCAGCTGTGTTGGTGGTAGCACAGGTTTCCTCATGTTGTTACCAAACATTCCCACATTGGCAGTGATGATTGATTGCTCGCTGTGGGAGCCTGATGAAAAGGACAAGTAGATCATGTGTGCATAGGCGACACAGAGGACAGTCTTGTGCCAATGCGTGTATGGGCAGAAGGTGGAGTTTAGGGGGTTACAAGTGCTCATGTCAGCCTGTGTCGATGTACGCACCATGGGGAACGCGGACGGGCACCCTGTGTTCTTGTTGCTCGGAAAGAACTGGCACACTCTACCAAAGAAAGAGAAGGCAACGGCAGGCTGATTCAGACACAGGTCGAGTCGCAAATCATTTCCAAGGTCAAGGCCTCTTCTGCTATGGCAAGTTTATTTTTGCTGCTGCTTGCAAAAATAATCCAGCAACATTGAACGACTAAAGTAGTCTTTACGCATTGGGCGCGGGAAGGCATATGGAGGTTGGAAAATATCATGATAAATGAAGCATTCGGGCTCAAACCACAGGTTGTGAATATGGGGTATGGCGATCATAGGCAACTGGCACAGCTGACCTGGGCCATGACTGAGAAAAATTCAGGATGCCAGGCATTGGGGCAGCGATTGGTAGAGTCGTATGTTTCAATAACAGAGGCTTCCGAGCGTGAGCTAGAGGTGATGATGCGGCTGCAGGGAGGTATTATAACAAGGCTGTTCATTTGAAGGCCTAGGTTGCGATGGTCAACCTGTGTACATATTCATGCATGTGTGCATGCGTGGTTGCACATGCTCGTGAGCACATGTGTATGTATTGTGAATACACAATGTAGACAACAGCTTAGTTTGTGGTGATGAATGCAATGTGGTGCGGTGGTCTTGAGTTCAGGTTTGTCATGGTGGATAAGATAGGAAGAAGGTTGTAGGAGCTTTCTCGATGATGACAGTACTGTTGTTTATTGTCTGGTCGATGTGCAGGAGAATGTATAGTTGAATTGAATTCCACTAGAAATGCTGCTTCAGGGTGGTAGCGCAACAGGATGCGCTAGTTGGGCGCAACAGTCTGACGTGCTCAACGGGTATGTCTTTCAATGCTGCAGATGATGATGATAATGAAGACGGATCAACAGAGCAGAGGTAATAAACAAACAAACTCGCCGCTCACACACAAGTGCACACATGCACATACACATTCGTACACATAACTCAACACATTTCAACACAAACAAAAGCACATGTTTACCACCACACAAAAAGTCATGCACGGAAGAAAAAGGACAACGTGCAACAAAAATAGAACCTGAGGAAACGGACAGAACCCAACATATTGAAGCAAAAATAATGACATCCAAGACAAAACAGCATTTCGCTTCGAAATGACGATACACATACAAAAACTGCATCACACACACACACCTACACACACCAAAATATTGACATACACGCATATACACACAAAGGTATAAACGCACAAATCTTCACAATCAAGTGCTCACGTACACACACGAGCATGATAAAAGAGAGATGGAAATCAAACGAAAGAAAGGGAGAAACCAAAATAGAGATGGATTAATTTTTTACTCCTTCGCGCAGTCTGTTTGTCCTTCAAATATATATATATATATATATATATATTCATGTACATCAATCTCTTGATCTACGTTATGATATGTCTTGACATGTCCATTTCTCTGTTGATGATGATGCTTGCTTTTAATGCATTTCTCTGTTCATATATGTACATTTGTACATATGCACACACACACACATATCAACGCACGCGAACACCCCTGCACACACGCACATGCACTCAACCTAAATCTCTGTGATCAAAAAGCATATGTTTTCAATACAAGTAAAGAGAGACAGGCGCAAAACAATCTCTGAATCGCACGTGAAGAAAGGATGTACTCTATCTCGGTTTCTCTTTTTGCAGATTTACACAATTGCTCTCTTGTCTCTTGCACACAAGAAGAAAGAAAAGGAGAGAGACAGAAAAAGAAGAAGAGAGAATATATGTACCTGTGCAAAATGGCAAATATGGGCATGCATGGATCTAACCTGTGCAGAAAATGCATGTATTCGCTTGTGGGTCACACAGAAAATGTGAGAGAAAAGTTGTGCGTTCGAATACATTTGCATTGATTTTCAAGCTGAGAGACACAAAACTCTCTCTGTCTCTCTCTTTTTCAAACACATTAACGAGCATACATGCACACGCACGCACTTTTGCACACAGTCTCAGACAAATGTGCACACCCATGCACACATACGCACACCAACACACGCATTCAAGCAAACACTCAACATCACACACACATACACATGGAGTGTAAGAGACAAGGTGTGGGTGTGAATGGAATTGCGTGTACCTGCAAGCATCGCAATAATAAAACTTCAACTCACTCTGACTCTCTCTGCATCGTGCTTTCTCTCTATCTCGCACACACGAAAGGACAGAAAGGGAGATGAAGGGAGAGAAACACAGATATCATGTGTAAAAATACAAACTGGAAGGTATGTGCATGCATTCATCAAACATGTGCATACATGCTTATATGTGTTCGTGGATAAAAAAGGAAAACTTGAGAGGAAAGCTTATCGTTTGAATACATGTGATTGGATTCGCAAACAAACAGACGGGACACGCAGTTGATTGGGTTTGTAAGCCAACAGACAGAACACAAAAGTATTTTCTTCCTATCTTTCTCTCTTTCCTGAACGCATTGATGAAGACACATGCATGTGCAAAAACACATGTATAAACATACGGGCGAGGGTAGAGAATTAGAGAGAGAGAGAAAGATAAAAATAATTGAAAAGAGTAGGCATATGTGTACAAACTTTAAGGTATGAACATGCGTGCATACAAAGTACATTAAATACATATTTGTGTTGGTGGGTAACAGATAGAAGTGTGAGAGGGAAGTTTTGCTTGAGAACATATTGGCATGGAGTGGCAAGCTGAGAGACAGAACACAAACGAACACTCTGTCTCTCTCTCTTGCTTGCGTATATTGGTAAACATACATGCACCTGCACGCACATACACACACAGACGAGCACAAATATGAACACGCATGCACACATACGCACGCACACACGTCAACTAACACTCAACTACACACAGAAACGGAGTTGCAGGGTGTTGAAAACGTGCATGTGTAAGTTCAATTTCGTGTATATGCAAGACGCAAGACAGAAAGCACCAACACACTCTGTCTCTGCCTGCATTGCTCTTTCTCTCTCTCTTGCATATAAGCAAATACGAGAAAGACAGAATAGGAGAGACAGAAACCAACAGAGAGATTTTGCGTGTGTACGCAAACTGGATTGTAAGGGCATGCAATGATCCAACGTGTGCATAACATGCATGAATGTTTTGTGAGTGTCAGAAAAAACTGTGAGAGAAAAGTTGATTATTCAAATACGTTTGAATGTACTTTCAAACCAACACAGAAAACACACTCCAGTACTCTCTTCTTCCCTTTTTCTCCCTCTTGCGAGCATTCCGAAACGCACATGCAAACCCACACACACATGTATAAACATCAAGTCAAAGAAAGTAAAAGAGAGAGAGAAAAGTGAGAGAGACAGCAGATACAGAAAAAACGATGGAAAGAGTATGCATGGTGTGTGCAAAAGGGAAGGTATGAGCATGCATGCATCACACGTTTTCATAACATGAATTTATGTGTTTGTGGGTTACACACAGAAGTTTGAGAGTAGAGGTTTGTTGGAATATGTTGGCATGGATTTGCAAGCGGAGAGATAGAGCACACACAAACACTCTCTTGCTCTCTCTTTCTCTCTCTCTGGAAATTTGTCGAACGCACAGGCACACGCACGTGAACATGCACACAGACAAGCAGAAATACGCTTACACATTTGCACACGCAAAGACACGCACAAATATATACACACGTGCACACATACGCACATATGTAAACACACACATGCAAACTGAAACACAACACGAGCACAACACAAAGAAACGCACAAATATGCACACACATGCACAAATATGCACTCATCCACACGCAGCGCAACAAACGCACAACAACTCACACAATTGGTATTCGAGTTTGATAGAGAAGCTGCCTGTGTGAATGCAACTGCGTGTAGATGCAAACACCAACACACTCTGTTTCTGTCTACATCTCTCTATCTCTCTCTCTTGCACAACAGAGAGGAAGAGATAGACAGGGAGGGAGAGAGAGAGAGAGAAACAAAGAGTATGTGCTGATGCATGCACATGGGAACGTATGAGCTTACATGCATCAAGCATTTGAACGACATGCATGTATGTGTTTGTGTGTAACACAGGAAAATGTGAAAGTAAAGGTGTGCTTTTGAAATCCCCTTTCTCCCAACGTGGCACGTTGAGGAACATACATGCACACGCACGCACACACGCACACAGATACGCTTACATACGCGCACACGTGCACACATACACACGCAAATAATCACAAAACAACACACAGACATGGAGTTGGAGTGCGAGAGAAAAGATCTGTGTGGGAATGCAATCACGTGTATATGCAAGCCTCGAAACAGAAAGCACCAACACACAATGTATTCGGCCGCACGACAGTTGTATTCAAACACACAACATTTGAACGCACAGCTCCTTTCTCACAAGTTTCTCTGTTCACCAATCACACATACATGCATGTTGTTCACACGTTTAATGCACGCATACTCATACATCTCAGCTTTCAAACGCATAGGCTCTCTGTTTCTCTCTCTCTCTCTTTCTCACTCTCTCTCTCTCAATCTCTCTCTCTCTCCCTTTGCATAAGTGTTTATGCGTGTGGCTGCATGTGTATTCTTCAATGCTAAACAAAGAGACAGTGAGAGAGAGTGTGTGTTTGTGTGTGTTTTGTCTGTTAGCATGCAAATCTATGTCAATGCATTTGAACGCAATGTTTCCTGTCATCGTTTTTATATAAATAAGCAAATCCACAAGCACACAAATTCAAATCCACGTCACCACACCAATATTTGAAGTAGAATGATTCTGCAATATACAATGTAAGTAAATTCCTGGAAAGACAAGAGTTACAACGTGTTTGTGCATGCAAGTTAAGGCGCCTGCCATTCAGTCAGATAATAATAAAGATTGAGATTTCTGATATGACGTTTTAAGAAATAGTCTAGAGATTACTGTAGAAAACTTACAATATTACCAACATTTTTCAGATCAGCATGAATGCAAGCACAGGATATCAAGACTTGTACAGAGATTTGTGTTTCAATTTGCCCACGTATACATCTGCTTTTGAATTACTTTCAATTATGGTCGTTTTGTCTCTATTTTGATTTATGATTGTCATGCAGTCATCCAGCTTGCATGCATACTGTTGATCTGACGTGCAAAATATATCTTGCATGCTTACTTCAGTTGAATGCTTCTTTTAAACATATATGTATTGACATGCATGCATGTACAATCGTATTTTTTGTACAAAAAAAAATCAGAAGTAGGGAGAGGGAAACTATTCAACAGAGTGAGAGGTTGAATCACACGTTCATATATATATGTATACATATGGAAGGCACATAGTAAGACAGGGACGGAGATACTCCACTTTTTGGTTTCTCGATTGCTGTTGTGATAATTGTTTCACAAGTAATACTCTAAGATTTTTGTCAAAAGCTCGATACCATTCTTCATCTCTGTCTCACTTTTTCCCCGTCTCTGAGTCAAGGTGTTAATATGGCTTGCAGGTATACGTGTTGGTACGATTGCGGCTTGGTGAGTGTTTACATGTCTGCAACTTTGTATATTGTGTGGGTGTGTGCTTCAAATATATGCATGTGTGTAGGTATTTACAAACATACGATGACTATTTGTGGCAGCAGGACACGATGCCCCTAAACGTTGAATGGAACTTAAACAGTCGCATGCAACTCGTACTCCAAAAGTGATGAAAATACGGACTTAAAATTGGCAATCGCAGTATATACAGCAAATCGAGAGGGTGCCAGAGACACAATTTGATCACACACAAGGGATGTACTACTACAAGGTCTGCTTTCTACAGTGACACGCCAAACCCAATACAATTCAATCCCACACAAGGGATGTGGTAAAGGACCCAAGTCTGGTTTCTGAGGTGACCTGGGGTTCCAGGGAGTTTTGTTGTGAAAAAATATCGCACACATCATAAGTTGTTAGGAACCTTCTCATCATTTAGGTAGTTGGGTTTTTATCCTTCTCTTTTTCATTCACACTCACGTGGAAAGAACATTGGAATACCTTATGAAGGCATTCCAATTGCTTTTTGGTAATTTTTGTCAAGTACGCACACACATTCACACACACAGTGGGATGTAGGAACAGAGACGCAGAAAGAGCAATACACAAAATATCAGCGAATCAGCTGAATGTGTTGGCTCTACATCCTAGGCTACAAAAGAGTACTGTTTGTTCAAGGAGGTGGTGCCTTTGTTTCACCAGGTGTGGACGTGTGTAGCGTGAGACACTCCGGAATGCATGCAAACGCCGTATGCATAAACAAGCAGGCCCCACCTGTTTTATGCAGACTTGAGATTGGAAAAAAAATGTCCTGGAGGTAAAAACAACACCCAGGTTCAGGGGAATAGCCCCAGTAATGGCCAAGATACAGGAGAAACCATTTTGAATGTCATTTTACCCATGGGTTTTGGTTTTCAACATCAAATACACACTGTTTACGAGAAATTGTGCCAAGTCTGTCTTTTATATGCCCCTGTCAAGGGAAAATAACAGTGTTTTGGTATCTGATGCTTCACAACAAGGGTCTAGATACAGTTCAAGTCACACAGAAATTGATTCAGCGTGAGACAATCTAGAATGCACGCAAACACCGTCTTTGTATAGACATGCGGGCCCCGCCTGTTGTATACAGACTCGGGATTGGGAAGACAAGGTCCTGGCGGTAAAAACAAGACCCAGGTTCAGGGAGATAGCCCCAGTATCGTCCAAGATACAGGCGAAACCACTTCGAATGTCATTGGACCCCCCCTATCAAGGTTTCAATTAGGGTTTTGCTTTTCAACATCAAATACACACTATTTCTGAGAGTTAGAACCATGCCTGGCTTTTGTATGCCCCTGTCAAGGGAGAATAACCGTGTTTTGGTATCTGATGTTGCACAACAAGGATCTAGATACAGTTCAAGTCACACAAAAATTGCTCAGCGTCAGACACTCCAGAATGCATGCAAACACCGTCTTGTTATAAACATGCAGGCACCGCCTGTT
>Ga0335398_10005633_pt1 | contig 16364 bp, 13 predicted proteins | sample BON03_FD_205742 | JGI IMG/M metagenome (GOLD analysis project Ga0335398, IMG submission 205742) | Freshwater microbial communities from Lake Bonney liftoff mats and glacier meltwater in Antarctica - BON-03 (spades assembly) (version 2) | ecosystem: Environmental > Aquatic > Freshwater > Ice >... | reverse complement strand
CTTCCAAAAGTCGTAGCACGTCCCCGACGAAACTCGTGAATCCGAAGTGCTGGCGCGCGACCTCCATTCCCGCATGCGCCGAGCGCTCCAGCGCATCAGGATTGGTCAGCAATCCGACAAGCCTTGCCGAAAACTTTTCGGCGTCATCATCTGGCAGAACCGTCACTGCGCCGGTGCCTTCAAGATCCGCCACACCTCCAGATCCGGCGATCATGAAGACGGGCACACCTGCGTCCAGCGCTTCGATCGCTGTCGACGGATATGGGTCTTCCCTTGACGTCAACGCGAAGGCGCTTGCGGCGGCGTAAATCGGGCCCGTTTCACGCTTAAAACCGAGAAAATGGAGGTTGGATGCAAATTCAGGGGCCGCAGACTGGACGTCGATGCTCGCCTGTTTCATCTCATCCGAAACGCCGCCGACCCACACGAAATGGAGATTGGCATCCTGGGCTGCAGCCGCCAGAGCCCAGCGGCAGAAAATGTCGACGCCTTTCCTGCGGTCACCGTATCCAACGCCGATCACGAAACGGGACGCGGCCGGTAGACCCAACTCCTTGCAGAGGCGCCGGCGTGCCGGCTCCTTTTCGTCCAGGGACAGGATGCCATCACGTTTGTAGAGTCCTTGCGGCTGTATGACGGGGTTTTTCCATGGATGCCCCAGCACCTCTGTTGCTGTGCGCTCCTCAACTTGACGCGAGGCAAAGATCACCGCGTTGGCATGCGCATCGAGACCGAACAGGCCGCGTTCGAGTTTCATATTGGCTATCAGTTCCGGCAACTCATGCACCAATCCGACACACGCAATGCCGACATCCGACAGGTGGGGCGCCAACCAGCCCGATGCGGAAGAATTCACAATCGCTTTGCCAAAACCTTCATCTACAAGTTGTCCGAGCGCGATCCGGAGTGCGTCTCCCGCCTCTGAACCGGGCCGCGCGTCTATGACTTTCCCATAGACGCTAAACCGTCCACGAAGCTCGCCGTCTCCGCAGGCGATAGTCGCAACGTCATATCCAAATACCCCATGCAGGGTAGCAACAAGGTTCAGAGACAGGAACTGGGCGCCATGCGGATGCAAATCATGGACAACGAGGATGATCCTGGGCCGCTCGCTCTTTGGAGAAGGCAGTTGGTCGTGAACCAGGTCGGCCGGCTCCACCCGGCCAGCATCCTGTTCAGACTGCAGGCCGAGGCGCGTTGCTTCGAGCCAAGCATATCCATAAGTTCCGTCGGGTTCGAGATAGGCTCCTTCAGCCCATTCATTCCAGGCATTGATGAAGACAATCCGTTCGGAAGGCTCCTTGAATCTTTCTTCAACATCGTTTGCAGCTTCGCTGAGCCATTCGGCATAGTCTGCAGGATTGGCCCCCAGGAAAATCGAGGCCCGGTTCATCCGCCGGGCAGTATTGTCCCATCGCGGCGTAACTGACCGAAAGATCTTGTAGTCGAATTGGCCATAGGACACCGACCGCGCCGTCAGATGTGACCAGTCATATGTCTTGCACTGGAAATCGTCTGCCAGAGGGTAGGTGAGGTCCGTTTCCGGGGCCATCCCCATATTGTTCGGGGCAAACTCGGTGGCGGCGTCAAAGCCATACTTGGTTGGATCGACTGAATCGAATGACTGGACACAAACGAGGTATATTTCGCCGAGACCGTTTGACCGGCACCAGGCACGCCAACGTTCCGATGTGGCTTTGGGGTCGGGCAATAATCCGACCCGGTAAACCAGAATAAGCGGGCGGCCACACACGCGAATGTATTTGGGATTGCGAAGATAGGCGGCCAGATGTGAGATGAATGCAATGTCGTCTTCAGGCGAGTGTTGCTGGGCGATCAGAACTTCACTTTCAAGCCCGTCCCAGGTCCGGCTCCAGGATTCGTTTGCCCAGCAAAGACAGAACGGAAAGTCGATCTCGGTATCATTCGCGTACGCGTAGATCGGCTCTTCCAGCAGTCGCTTTCCCCCGAACCAGTAAAAGTAGAAGCAGAAGCCCTCCAGGCCATACTGGTATGCAAGGCGCGCCTGGCGCCGGCGCACATGTGGTTGTTCAAGTAGATCATAGAAGCCAAGCTCACCTGGCCGAACCGGCTGGTCGTGCCCTTCAAACTGGGGCCTCGCTCGCTTCACATTCGTCCACTCAGTAAACCCGTCTCCCCACCACGCATCGTTTTCAGGGATGGGATGGAACTGTGGGAGGTAGAAAGCGATGGCGCGCGCCGTCAGGGCTGCTGGGCGCGGCAACCCTGAGAGTTCGGTGTGCGTGCGACGTCCGCTTTTGAGCGGCTGGCGGACTTGGCGTTGGCGTCGGGCCTCTTCGAGCCGGTCTTCTTCCAGACGCCAGTTCCGATATGTTCCGCTCCAGCTGACCAGGATGGGTAAACGCCGGAACACAGCTCCGATCAGCCGATCCTTCGCATTGAGGGGCAGCGGCATCTGTTTCCAGACCCATCTGATGATTTGCGACACAAGGCGACGAAGCTCTATGGCGGCCGGGCTACTTGATCGCGTATTTTTAGTCATGTCCGCACACCTGCTTCCCGCCTATCCGGACGCTTCCTCCCACCTTCCGCGCCTGGATTCAACCAAGCCGAGTCATCTTGCCATTTGAAAGGGTCAAGCAGGGGTGATAGGCGGGCGCGATGAAAATCGGTTGCTTCACCATCTGTTCGCGCAATTATCTGGCCTACGCGCTCACCTTGCGCGACAGCTTGCGAAAGGCCGCCCCAGACCTTGATTTCAGGATTTTTCTCGCTGACGAGCCTCTGGAAAACCCGGCGCCCGCCGACCTCGAAATTGTCAATCTCTCCGAGCTTGGCGCTGCCAATATTCGGGACATGGCGTTCCGCTACAATCTTGTTGAATTCAATACGGCCATCAAACCTCTGTGTTTTGAATACATGTTCGATCGGGCCGGATTTGATGCAGCCATCTTCCTTGATCCGGACATTCAGGTTTTCCGCCCTCTGGACCAGGTTTACGGCGCCATTTCCAATGGGGCCTCTTGCGTCCTCACGCCTCACATCCTGTCGCCGCTTCTGGATGAAGGCACCCCATCAGACCTCGACCTCATGCGCAGCGGTACGTTCAATCTCGGGTTTGCGGCCTTCTCAAACACCGCCGAGGCACGCCGGTTTCTGTCTTGGTGGAAGGACAAGCTCAGCCAACACTGCCGGATAGACCTTGAAAACGGTCTGTTTGTCGATCAGCGCTTTGTTGACTTTGCGCCGAGCTTTCTCGAGCGCCTGACCATATTGCGGGATCCGGGTTACAACGTCGCCTATTGGAACCTCGCCAATCGCCCGGTTTGCAAGGAAGTGTTCGGCTGGACCGCCGCGGGAAGCCCACTGGTCTTTTTTCACTTCAGCGGCGTGGTTCCGGCCGACCCACAAGTCTTTTCCAAACATCAGTCACGGTTCAGCATGACCAATATCGGGGATGCGGCAGAACTGGTCGAGACTTACCGCGCTCTGGTCGCAGGCAACCGCCATGAAACATGGTCGGCGGCGGCGTACGCTTATGGCTGGTTTGAGACGGGAGAACCCCTTCCCGGTCCGATGCGACAGGGTCCGCCGGCAGATCCGCTCAATCCTTTCCGGGCGGCCAATCATACCTTCTGGAATGCGCCCACCGAGCGCGTTGACCAGACAAAGGGCGCGACCATTACTCGGCTGATGATAGCGATCCATGATCAGCGGCCTGACCTGCGTCAACAGTTCTCATTGTCCACGGCATCCGGACGGCACGGGTTTCTTGCCTGGTTCCTCCTGCACGGCGCCGACGAGTATCGCCTGTCTCCTGCTTCTCTGGAGGCTGCGCTGGTAAATGCACCGCTGAATTCTCCGCGCCTTGCGCGATGCCTGGCTAGACTGAGACTCGGACTCGCTCGCCTTTCGCGTCGGGCAGTCGAAGACTAGCTGAAAGGACGCGCGCCAGATAGCAAACCCGCGGTGACCCCGGACGCCAAACCACGTGGTGGCTGTGACTAGCTGCTTTTCAGCAGGTAATCGATTTCCAAGCAACCGTCACGCGGACCAGGCCAGTCGCGTTTCGGTAGGCTGTACAAACGTCACCAGGCACAATCCCGACTTGAAGGTCAAATACACCGAGCTCAGCGCATCCGGTAAACCGCCCAAAGTCGCCATCACCGCCGTCATGCGAAAGCTGATAGTCTTGGCAAACGCCCTCATCCGCGACGACCGGGAATGGACACCAAGACTGGCTTGACCAAGACGGATACTCTAGTTTGAACTAGCTCACCCCACATACCCCGAGAGGGACAAAGTCTATGCACTCATTATCCAGCAGCCTCGTCGCCCCCGTCAGGGAGAAAGCGAAGTGCGCCTGTTTCAGCCTGCGGACGTGGAACACCGTCCGGCTTCCTGGATCCCTTTGATGTCATTGGGCACACACAAAGAAAACCTACTATGAGCCCTGTTTCAAAGCTCTCTGTTGTCCTCGTCACCTATAATATGGCGCGCGAAATCCCCCGCACCCTTGAGAGCCTGTCGGCGCCGGTTCAACACGCACTTTCGGTTGCCGACTACGAGATCATCGTTGTCGACAATGGGTCCACAAAGCCATTTGATCGGGCGCGGTGTGAGGCCATTGCCCCGAATATCCGATTCCTGGACCAGGCCCATCCGACCGCATCACCGGCTGGCGCAATGAATTCCGGAATACGCACCTCGAGCGGCGAATTTGTCTGCGCTATGGTTGATGGCGCAAGGATGGCATCGCCAGGTCTCCTGCGTCGCGGGATTGAGGCGCTGCAGATGGGCCCCGATGTGATTGCCGGAACCATTGCCCATCATCTGGGTCCGAAAGTCCAATCGGAGTCCATGAAGGAGGGCTATAACCAGAGTGTCGAGGACGCGCTACTTGAGACCGTGGACTGGCGCCGGGATGGTTATAAGCTGTTTGGGATTTCTGCACTTGCCGGATCCTCTGCGCATGGATGGTACAAGCTTCCGGTCGAATGCAATGCGATCTTCATGCGCCGTGCGACCTGGGATCAACTCGGCGGCTATGATGAGCGGTTTCAGACACCAGGCGGCGGGCTATGCAATCTCGATCTCTGGAAGCGCGCGGTAGACTATCCCTCCTCCCGAATTGTCATGCTGCTTGGCGAGTCCACGTTTCATCAGTTTCATGGCGGGATCGCGACCAATGCGCAGGTAAGCCCCTGGAACACATATGCTGCAGAATATCTTAAGATTCGCGGCAAGCCTTTCGCGCCGAGCCAGAAAGACTTTGTTTGTTATGGCCCACCACCGCAAGGCGCCTGAACTCGAAATGGATTGGCGACCTTTCAAGCGCTAAGATCTGGTGCAGCACGTGTCGCTTTATACTGAGGGCACCGTCCGTTCTGCTTCAAACAGTCCACAGACAGGCTCAACCAACGTCATCCCGCACCCTTAGCGGTCACGGACACGGCAGTCAGGTGCTTCGGCATAGATGACGTGGTCTTGGCCTCTGGCGGTCCGGATTGTAAGGCGGCCGCCGGAGCAAACACCGCTTTTGGAAAACACGATCGGCTGATCAGGAATGAGGGTCCAGTCCTCCGGCAGCTCGAGCCATGCCGGCTGGCCGGGTTGGGCCGGATCGAGGACAAGCGAGCTTTCCCGGGTCAGCGCAATGTAGCGGGCTGTTTCAATCGTCTCGATGATCTTCTGAACCGCCGACCTTTCGGTCATATTCTCGACCATCCGAATGCCATTGACGACCGTTATTGTAGATACCAGTGACAGAATTGCGAGCGAAACCAGGATTTCGAGCAGTGAATAGCCTGCCTCCGGTTTCGCTGCGGCCCTTGCTGAAGGAATTGAATCTCCTGCACGGCTACTCACGCGCCTGGACCACGCCCGGCTTGTATAAGTTCAGAATCACTTCGCCATCACTGCGCGTAATCGTTACAAAGTTCAGGTCGATTTCGCTGACGAGCCACCCGCTGTCGAGTTCACCTCCATTTGCCACGCGAATTGGCGCTCCAGAGCCATCAGTTAGCAAGGCCACCCTTTCGCCATCCAGCACCGCAATACCCAGCAGACGAGGAATTCCGCGCCCTTCTTCCTGACCTCCAAGCTCGCTTGGTTGCCGAGATGAGCCTGACATGATCGCAGCTGACTTCCCGAAAAGCTGAAGCTCAGCTACCTCCAGTACGAACCTATCAAGTGACGGGGAATAATCGACTGGGCCAGCGATCTCATCCCAGTCGGATCCTCCGGTCACATCCAGATCTGTCTGAACGGGTGAAGTTGACACAAAGCCCGCAAGGCAGCCGACGGCAGCAACCAGACCGATAACCGCGAAAGGGAAAAACCGCACGCTCATTTGTCCGAAGCAGCGGTTTGCTTGAAGGGGGCAACGCCACTCATCTGCACGACTGTCTGGGATTCCAGGCGCGTTGTCAGACGCACATCGTCGAGAACAAGCATTTTGCTTGATGCCGCGATCGACGCAAAGAGAAGCGGGATCTGCTCAGGCGTAACCGCGCCTGACATTTCAAACCGGATGTAGGGAAGCCCATCCTTCACCGTGGTGACTGCGCTGACGTCGGTTCTCAGGTTTTCGACAGACGCCATCCCGGCGATGTCCCTCAGAACCGCGTCAATCTCGGCAGCCGCAATGCCAGGCGATCCGGCCTCCCAGATATGGTCTGACCATTGATCCAGCATGGCGTTGGTCTGACCCATACGGTCCCGCCAGACTGTCTGCGCTTCTATGTCTTCCATAACTGCGAGGTCAGCACCGAGACCTTCAGCTTTGAGGCGCTGCGATGAAACCAGGCCGGATACCTGCACGATGGCATAAATCCCGAGCAAGGTCGCGAACACCACGAGCCCATAGAGGCTGCGCGGTGTAACCTGCTGCCCAAACAGGCCAGAGTCTGGCTTTGGATCACGATGGATATCGAGTTCGCTCATGATCGGTTCGCCCCCGTAGCGAGCTCGCCCCTGAGAACAATTATGTTTCCAGCTTCGGTTGTGGCACTGACCTTCTGCCACACCTCACCGTCTTCCAGACGGCTGACGAGATCTGCAAGACGCGGCGTGTTGGTTGTTGAAATTTTGACTTCGATGTTCCCTGCGTCAAATGCCAAGTATCGCAGCGTGACATTGTCAGGGCCGATGGCCGTGCGCAGCTCCACAAGGACGTCAATAAGTTTGAAAGGGTCACCGATCCGGGTCATGCGGTCGATCTGCAACTTGTTGTCGGATGCGATCCGGCGCGCGTCCATCACATCGCCTACATCTGCTTTCAACTGAGTTAACTTTGCGGCTGTCGCGGCATTGTATCCGCTCAGCTTCAGCCCATTTCCCGACACAAAGCCGAGTGGCAGAGCAATGATGACTGCGGCTGCCAGTGCTACTCGGGCTGGCGACAACATGCCTTCTATCGCGGACGGCTCGATATCGGAAAGGCTAAGATCCAGCCGCCAAGGCGGGCTTTCCGGCTCGGGCACACGGCTCAGGCGTTGAGCGTCAAGTGCCGCCCCCCCAATTATGACTTCGCTCCCGGAAATGAATTCACGCCAGTCGCGGTCGGAAGGATGTGAGCGCCACCATCGCGACGCAACCAACTGACCGGTATCCCAAATTTGACCTTCAAACCCGGAGAGGCAAGCCGCTAACCGGGCGCCATCCGGGCCCGGAGCGCGCGCAAATGTTTCAGGAACTACCAGATTGGAAGATGGCTTGTCATCCAGTTGAAGAAGCTGGGTTTCCCATATCCACACGTTCAGGAAGCCGGCTCCAGTGTGTTCCCTTTTCTCAATAAAGATACCGACCGGGCCGCCGTTGCCAGTATCGCGTGACATGCGCATCCGCACGGCCTCAATGCCCTTGCGGTCCGTCCGAGGCATCCATATGCGCTCGAAACTGCACGCAGACCTCGGCACCACCTGCGCGGTCGGTCCGAAGACAGATACCCGCGCAACCTTGCGCCGGGCTCCAGCCTCAACGGTCTTCAGGTTGAGAGGAATCAATGTTCTGAGCATTTGCGCCTGGTTGCCAATTCTCTGGTAGTTGCGACATGGAATTTTCGGATATGAGCAGTCGGGTGTAGGGCCGCGCGGACGCGGTCGGTTGGCGTTGGATTTCGACGAGCCGAACCCTGTAGAGCCCGTCGACGTCATCTTGAGCTACCAAAATGAATCTGGCCCGGTCGGTGGGGAGTAGGCTGCTCTGCATGGCCTCTGTCAAGAGATCCTCATTCTTCATAATACTCGCGAGCCTTGATGCCACGAGCTCGCGCACAGCCCCAGGCGCGAACGTGGCGCGCGGAGCATTTTGCGTTGGTGCGGACGTCACAATGCTCAGAAAGGCGAGTTCACCCGAAGGCCGAAAGCCCTCCCAGCCAAGCACCTGGCCCAGTTCGGCAGGCGTACGAAGCGGTGCGTTCGACGGCGGATCCATCTTCCGTAATCGGTAGTCTGCCCGCTCCGCGCCGAGAGGGCGCCTAAGGTTATCATCATCCTGATAGTCGGCCAGCCTCGCCGCCATTGTTGCGGCGTCATCCTTGCGCACGTCAAACTGTTCCAGCAAGCCAGCCAGCAGGTCGGCATCGGTTGTATTGAGTGACAAAAGTCCCGAGACATCCTGATAGATGGCCCAGGTCCGGACAGGACTTGCAGACATCAGCCGGATACCCTCCGATGCAGACCAGACATTTGCTGGCTCAAGCGGATCACCTGCGTTGCCGGTATCAACTCCCAGAAGCAGATCTTCGGCCGATGTCGACCGGCCCGAGGTGTCTATTCCACCAGGCACGGGACGGGAGGTGAGAAATGTAAATATGGCACGCGCTTCTGCGCTGTCCAGCGCCGTGGCGAGCCTTGCGCTTTGGTCAAGGCTAATCGCAATCGCGCGGCTGCGCTCAAGCGATCCGGCTGCGATGAGAATCACCAGTGTGAACGCGGCAATGTAGGCGAGCACACTCGGAAGGACAAAGCCGCTTTGGAACGAATGAGCGCGTTGCATGTGTCTGCCTGTGCTAAACATTGCCCGCAAGGAGGCGATCCGTTTCGCTCGCTGCGACACGCAGGATCTCAGAAACGGTCGTGACCCCGCTTCTGGCCTTTTCATAACCGTCTTCCGCAAGACGCCTAAATCCTTGCTTTCGTGCGAAGGATTCCAGCTCGGACGCATTGGCACCTCCCAGGATAAGGTCGCGAAGCCCTGCATCCACTGCGACAAGCTCAAACAGCCCGACACGTCCAAGAAATCCCGTGCCGGAACAGGCTGGGCAACCCTCTCCTGATTTCCAGTTTGCGACGCCCATTTCTGCGTCGATCGCGGCTCGAGCCTCTGAGGCACAGGACGAAAGCAGGAGCGGCAGATTATCGGGCGGCGCTGTCTGACGACTGCAATGAGGACATATCCTTCGAACTAGTCTTTGGGCAGCGAACGCCTTGATGGCCGACCCAATAAGAAACGGCTCAAGACCAAGGTCGCGCAATCTCGACACGGCCAGCAAAGCCGAGTTTGTATGCAGCGTGGACAAGACAAGGTGTCCGGTCAGCGAAGCCTGGACCGCAATGGCGGCTGTTTCCGGATCCCGGATTTCGCCGACCATGATGACATCCGGATCTTGTCGCAGGATCGAACGGAGTCCACTGGCGAACGTGTAGCCGATGTCGCTTTTTACCTGTGTTTGGAACACACGGCTCATCTCATATTCGATCGGGTCCTCAATCGTTATGATCTTCTTGCGTCCGTCATTGATCTCCTCAAGCGCCTTGTAAAGGGTAGTGGATTTACCCGATCCGGTAGGTCCAGTGACCAGGATGATGCCGTCAGGATTACGGATCAAATCGCTGAACAGGCGACGCGCGCGCCCTGCAAGTCCCAAATCATCTAGCGATGGCAGGTTCCGGTTCTTGTCAAGCAGGCGCAATACCAGACTCTCGCCCCAGGCACCCGGCAAGGAAGAAACCCGCAGGTCATATTGCTGACCTGACAGGCGAATGGACTGGCGACCGTCTTGCGGCAGCCTGCGTTCGGCAATGTCCATACCCGAGATCAGCTTGATCCTCGTGCTCACGGCATCATAGCGAGATCTCGGCTGCTTCTGCCAGGACTGAATCACGCCATCTATGCGGAACCGTATGTCGAAGTTCTTGTCATAGGGCTCAAAATGAATGTCGCTTGCGCGTGCCTTGATGGCTGCCGCAAATACTTGGTTGACGAGGTCAATAATAGGGGCCTCCTCAGCAAGCTCGCGCAACCGCGCAAGGTCGGTGTCGCCGCCATAGTCACGCTCCGACTGATCGTCAGACGGAAATAGCGCCTTCAGCACATCAAACTGGCTGCGTGAGATCAGACCGGGCGTGATATTGACCAGTTGGCCGGGAGAGGCGAGCTCATGATGATGGACGGCGCGATCAATCGCTTCGCGCAATTGAGGGTCCAGCGGATTGCGCCCGACCAACGCCAAACGGCGCTCCGATTCCCCCTCTGGCCCCAGCCACCACACCAGGGCTTGGTGGCGAAGGAGCCAATCCCTGTCGAGTTTCAGGTCAGCAATAGCCCGTAAGATGGCATCGACTTCGACCGGCATGTCATCGGGCATGACCAGGGGCACGCCCCATAAGTCTGATACATGCGAGAGCAAGTCGTCCTCGTCGATGGCGCCGATTCGGATTAGGGTCTCGAAAAGTTGGCCGCCCGTATCGGCCTGAAGCGAAGCTGCAGAACTGACATCATCAGGCGCAACCAGTCCGGCTGCGACCAGCGTTTCCAGTATTTTTGCCTGATCCATGAATGGTTTGCCTGTCTGCCTGCACCTGCGCCGATAATACATGTCGGGTTCGATCGCGCCCTCGTTTAATACTGGCGCACGGACCGGTTTCCAACCCCTTGATCACAGGCCTGCGCGGTGCGAAGAGAACGAGAACAGTAAGAGGACCGCGACGTGGCGGACTCAAGGGCTAGACCATGGCGCGATATCTTTACAAGGCCCTCAATCAGGATGGGACAGAAGTATCCGGGCGCCATGAATCGGGCTCGAAGGAGGCGGCATTTGAAGAATTAAGTGAACGCGGCCTGTTTCCACTGACCATTACCTCGCCGACAAACCAGCGAAACCGCCTGTTCAGCAAGGGAATAACCCGAAAGCTGCTGACCCAGACCATGCGCCAGCTAGCAACATTGATATCGGCCGGAGTGCCGCTTCATGAAGCGATCGAAAGCCTGCGCCGAAGCGACGCCCACCCCGAGCTTGCCGAACGCGCCGCCCGGCTCAGCCAGCACTTGCGCCGCGGGGAGCCTCTTTCATCGGGTCTTCGTGAACATTTCAAGGAATTGCCTGACTATGTTTCAAGCCTGGTCGATCTCGGCACCGAGACGGGCCATCTTGCTGATACATTGCGTGATGCAGCCGACCGAATGGCAGCCGATGACAAGCTGGCCTCTGACCTTCGCTCGGCCCTTGCCTATCCAGCCGTTCTCGGTCTGATTGGGTTTGTAATCATTTTCCTTATGTTCCTGTTCGTCATCCCGCGTTTTGGCACTCTGATAGACCGATCCGGCGCCGACATCCCCGCTGTGTCGCGAATAGTTATCCAGACAGGTGTCTGGATGCAGGCCAACTGGGTGATTGTGATTGCCGGCCTCATATCAACAATCATTCTCCTGCGCTGGATGGTTCGGCGCAACCGGACGCTTGTGCGCCGGATCGCGATGCGCCTTCCCGGGATCGGCGGCGTGCTGAGACGGGCCGACCTGGCTATATGGGCTCGCACAATGGGTGTAGCCCTTGCCAACGGCGCCTCGCTGATGACGGCGCTTAACTTGGCGGAACGCGCCACTAAAGGTGCTGATTTCTCCGCTGAACTCGCAGGCGTGCGCCGCGGAGTGCGCTCCGGCGAGGATCTTGGTGATGCCTTCGCAACGAATGTGTCCATATCCGATCCGCTTCTGATCGACCTTCTGCAGACCGGCAAAAAGTCGGGCACAATGGACAAGATGCTGCTTCTGGCGGCCCAGAATTACGAGGACGAAATGGCCGCTGCGACCAAGCAATTGACCTCCATCGCCGAACCTGTAGCCATCCTGTTGCTGTCAGTTGTGGTTGGAGGATTGGTCATTTCAATTGTAATGGCTATGACCAGTCTTTATCAGTTCGATTTTTAGGAGGATTGTCATGCCAGCCCGATCAGCCCAACTGGATTCTCCTTCTTCCGCGCCCGCCTTGGATGAGCGCCGCGGCGAACACGGGTATTCCATGCTGGAGATTCTGATCGTCTTGGCGATCATGGCCGTCATTGCATCCTTGGTAGGGCCCAGGTTGTTTTCGCAATTTGATAATAGCAAGATTACAGCAGCGCGTACGCAGGTACGCACGCTGGAGGCGGCGCTCGGCACGATGCGGCTAGATGTGGGGCGCTATCCGACCGATCAGGAAGGATTGGCGCTGCTCGTAGATCGGCCATCCGAGGAAAGCCTGCGGGCCAGTTGGCGTGGCCCCTATCTCGATGATGCGTTGCCGGTCGATCCTTGGGGTAAGCCTTATCGCTACGGTCAGGCAGTCGATGAAATCGAGGGCTATGAGTCAAAGCCTGTCATATATTCTCTCGGACGCGATGATGCGCCCGGCGGACAAGGTCCGGACGCAGATATTGGCCAGGTTGACAGGCTCGCATCGGGATCGGGTATTACAGGTTAGTCTTGGTTTCGAGCGGATGCTATCTGCCATTCTGGCAGATCGGCCGACAGAACGTCTCCGAAGGGAAATTCGAAATGGAAAAGTTCAGCGGCCAGCGCGCTTCCGAGCGCTTTGCTTTCAAGTGGGGCGCGTCAGGCCTTGCGCTAATGCTCGTTGTGACGGGGTGTGCCTCGTCCAAAGCTCCCCCTCCAACTAGATCAGACATCGGCGCCGTCGGCATTGGCAACGGCCTGGTCAGGCCCGACCGGCCGACTTCGGATGGGGAGACTGTGACCGACAAGGATGACGGGGTTGCGTCCCGGACGTTACAACGGTCACAGATAGAGATACCGCCTCTCTCGGAAACTGAAGAGGGATTGGAAGGCGTCGGAGGCCCAGCCATCGCCCGTCCGGTCCCGCGCGTCAAAACGGTGAATGCCGTGACGCCGGCACTGCCTGTGCCTGAATTTATTGATGTCGTATTTGGTCAGATGGCTGGTGTGCCCTACACGACAGGACCGGGTGTGGCTGAACGCACCGACCTGGTCCAGCTGCGATCATCGGGAAACATGAGCACGGAGGCATTCCTGGACCTCGTCAGTAACGCGCTTGAAAGCTATGGTCTTCGCGTCGTGCCGGGAGAAGCAGCCTATGAAATCGTCACCGATGCGACGCTGGAGTCGCGTGTGCCGCGGTTCATCAAGTCGCGTTCCAGGGTGGAAGTGCCCGCCGATATGCGGCCCATCGTCCAGTTCGTGGAACTTAATGCGATCGCTGCAAATGAGATGGACGCAATTCTCAAGCAGGCCTTCCCAGGCAAGGATGGATTGAAGATCGAACCCAATCCCCGTCTCAATGTCGTGACCCTGACAGGGTTCCGAGAGGACGTAGATGCCGCCCTGTCGGTTATCGACCAGCTAGACGAATTGGCTTACGCGGGAAGCAAGGCGGAGCGCTATTCGCCCGTATTCTGGTCGGCCGGCCAGCTGGCAGCTGAGCTTGTTTCCCTGCTTGAGGCTGAGGGCTGGCAAGCCAGCTCCAACAAAGCGATCCAGAAATCCATTCTGGTCCTTCCGGTTGAGTATTCCAACGACATCTTCGTCTTTTCCCGGTCAGAACTGGGACTCGCGCGTGCCAGATTCTGGATCAATGAGCTTGACCGGGCATCGCGAAAGGGCGACTCGCCTCAGATCTACCTGTACCCCGTTCAGAATGTTGACGCAGAACTTTTGGCGGCGACAGTCAATGAGGTCCTTGCGCGGGGGACCCGCTCTGCGTCGAACATCGAACCTGCCATTGGCGCACCGGGTGCCAATGTGCGGACGCCGCAAGATGATGCGTCCGGCCCGTCCGGCAACCTTGTCGTCGACAAGATGTCCAACCAGATAATCTTTTCCGGTACGCCCTCCCAGTACGGGCAGATCCGCCCGCTACTCAAGCAGCTCGATTCGCCGGCTGCCGAAGTACTGATCGAGGTCACCGTGGCCGAAATCACGCTCAATGACGCCACCCGCTATGGCGTCGAGTTCTTCATAGACAGTTTGGGAAATAGCGACTTCAAGGGCAGTGTCGACAATAGTGGCCTCGGTCTCGGCGGCGATGGAACGAGCATTGCTATGCTGACCGGCAATGTGAATGCTGCGATCAACTTTTTCGCCAATAATAACATGCTTAACGTGCTTTCGACCCCTCACCTGGTCGCGCGATCAGGCGGATCTGCGCAAATTCAGGTCGGCTCTGACGTGCCCGTCATCACCTCGCAACGCGCATCGGACACCCAGGACGGGGTCGGAAATACCGACATACTCCAGTCAGTTGACTATCGCTCAACCGGTGTTCTCCTGTCGATCGAGCCGATCGTGTTCGGCGACAATCGCATTGACCTTACCATCACTCAGGAAGTGTCCACGGCGATTGCGACGACCACGTCGCAGATTGCAAGCCCGACGATTTCAAATCGTTCGGTCACCACACAATTGTCCCTCGAAGATGGCGCCACAGCGGTGCTGGGTGGCCTGATCCAGAACACGACGACGCGAGATGAAACAGGAACCCCGATCCTGAAGGACCTGCCCGGCGTTGGAAACCTCTTCCGCAATACGAATGTAACCCAGAACCGGACCGAACTTCTGGTCCTCATCACGGCCTATGTCATACGCGGAACCGACGACAAGCGCTCGTTCACCAGGGAGTTTGTGGACCGGTTCAATGATGCGCAGACGAATTCGCAGCAAATGGAAACCTATCGCGGGGCATATCCCGATTATGTGGCCCGGCAGAAGGCGCTGGCGCCCAATACCGCTGAATGACGATGCGCGGGCATCTCGCGCGTCTCGCGAGTCACCTTCACTCAGGTGATTCGCGCGCCGCGGGCTTCTCGACACTGGAATCGATTGTGGCGGTCGGGATTCTGGCCATTGCTCTCCTGCCGCTTTATGATTTCCAGCTGACGATTGTCGATGGCACAAGGCGCCTGGAAGGCCAGTTCGGCAAGACCACAACCCACCAAAAGGTGGATGACTATTTGAAAAGCCTCCAGCCTGTCGATCTTGGCAAGGGCAGCGAGCAATTGGGGCCGATTGCATTGACATGGACGGTCGAGCCCGGTCCCATCTCGCGGCCAGTCCTTACTGGCAACGGGCTCTCCGGGCGCTTCTCCCTGTCTTTGGTGACAATCCGGTATAATGCTGAATCAGACCAAGGCATCACGGTCGAAGGCGCGTTGACCCGCCTCTTCTGGACCGAAACGGCTCCGTTCTTTTCACCATAGCGCCTTGCGGAACGCCTCACGTTCAGGACGTTCTGCCGAGTGGTTGTGTTGCCCTAAGGCAACCCTAGGTGTGACAGTTCAGGCAAATTTCATAAAATCGCCTGAAAGGGGCAGGAAGAAAGTTGACTTGCGCCTATCGCGATGTGTACATCGGCTCAGTGTCGGCGGTTTGTCATGCCTCGCAGGGAGACTTCGACATTTTGAAAGGGGAAGGATAACCTCTCCTTCACGCAACTAGTTCAGGAGATATCCATGTTGAACAAACTTCTCGTTTCTGCCTCTGTGGCGGGACTTATCGTAGGGTCGGCGTCGGCGCTAAAAGTAGAAAATTTTAGCGTCGGCAACGCTAATGCCAACTTCCCAGTACCGCTTTCACAAGAACTCGACTTCGCCGGTACTGGCGTTACATCGGCTGCTGGTGAGACGCGGGTAACGTTCTATCCGAGCGCTGGCCTTTTCCCTACCGGCAACGTCCTAATCAGTCTCAGCGTCACAGGCGCTACGTTTGCCTCGGCCCTTACGGGCGGTGAAGTAGTAGGCGCGACGTCTACTTCGGTAATTTCAAGCGGTGGGGTTTCGGGCGGCACTTCGGTTGTTTATCTCGCCAGTGGGGCAGATTTGTGCGCAGCTTCGGGTACTTGCACGATTGACCTCCCGCTGGATCTTGCGGGTACCGATGTGACAGTTTCTTTGGGAATTCAGACCGACGCCGGCGCACCGGTCGATAATTCCTCCGCCACAAACAAGGTTTCCGCAACGGTTGTTGACACGGCACCTTCGTTCAAAATCGCGATCGTTCCGGATACAGGTCAGACAAACGCTACGCTGGCTAGCCTGTTCAAGGCCGTGGTCACCGATCCTGTACTGGGCACAGTCGACGTGACTGCAAACTCCGTTGTTTACGGGTTGAATCCGCCAGCAACGGTAAATAAGACCTTGGCCGGTGCC
>Ga0335398_10005631_pt1 | contig 16369 bp, 16 predicted proteins | sample BON03_FD_205742 | JGI IMG/M metagenome (GOLD analysis project Ga0335398, IMG submission 205742) | Freshwater microbial communities from Lake Bonney liftoff mats and glacier meltwater in Antarctica - BON-03 (spades assembly) (version 2) | ecosystem: Environmental > Aquatic > Freshwater > Ice >... | reverse complement strand
AGGGTCGCCGGAAGGCTGCGTGGGCAAGGGGGGGCCATTGCCGTGCAGGGCGTGTTGCAGCTTGTTCCAGGCAGCGTGGGACATGTGCCAGATGCCCGAGAAGAAACGGACGGGGGCTGGGGCTGGCCAGGAGCGGGTGGAGCGTGCGTCCTCGCGGTTCTCCGTAGAGGGGCGTGGGGACTGTGGAGGCAACGGAGGAGGGGACGGCGGAAGGAGGCCACGGGAGGCCCGCGTGTGGGCGTAAAGAGTCACGACGCCGAACATGGTCCATACTCCCCCCGCACTCTTCGATGCTCGATGCCGCATTGGCAACATGGCCCGCGCGCCGAGTGCGCTAGGTGCGGGGCCGCCGCGCTTGCGACGAGGCGCATGGGGTAGCCGGCGTCGAGGACCTTCCCGAGGATGCATAGCTCCGGCGCCGTCCACGTTGCGCGGGGCACGCTCGTCGCGGGCGCGCCATACGCACGGGGCGCGTGGCTCATTTCGCGCTCCACCTCGAGGAAGGTGTCGACGAAGTCCGCGGTCCAGTCCGAGGCGACCAGGTAAGTGCGCGAGACGATGAACGGGCTCTGCGTGACGCATTCGACTGGGTCGACCCACGCGAGCCCCCGTGTCCAATGGGCGAGCCAGAGCTGTACGTGAAGGAAGGCCGCGGCGGCCGCGCCCGCCTCACAGGCGCCCTCGGGATGGTCGGCAATCGATTCGCCGTGCAGCACCCGGGCGGCCGTTCGGACGCAGGAGGCGGCGGCCGCGTCACGTGCCACGACCGTCACCATTGCCACGTACCGGCCGTCAGTGTGGGGCCGGCGCGCGAGCAGGCGGCAGGTTGCCACAGCGCGGATGGTGCCACTGGCGGCGTCGGTGGCCACGGCGAGGGCGGATGACATATATTTGACCCATCATGCATTGGGTCCAGGTCGAGCATGACTTAATGGCACCTGCATCACGGGCATAGGGGGTCTACTCAGGCACCGCATGCCGAGGCGCGGGGCCCATGGACCAATCCCACGTCTGTCGCGTGGACCAATACCACGTCTGTCGCGGGTTGAGGGTTAACCCGACAAAGGGGGGGGGTATGTCTATGTAAGCACTGAGGTGGTTACTCGCCAGGGTTTGACTGCCCCTCATATTCCCAGGGGATCACCCAGACTATGTACTATGTTCAGCAGGATGCACTAGCCATAGGCGGGAGGCCCCAGGTGCGAAAAAAAGTGGTCACAAGAAGCCTATGAATTGCTGGTTGCTCTGTGCGGTGTGTGTAGACAGCGTCAGGCGTGTGCTCATGGTCATGGACTTGTGGAGCTACGACCTGTCGTACTTGTAAAGGTATGGTTGTAGGAGGAAGCTCACTGGCATCGCGCGCGTCGCGCACGCACGCACCAGCACACTTGCCGCATGCGCTAACACACGCTGCTGCATCATGGCCCGACGCTTCGCCCGCGCACGCGGGCGAGTTGATCTGCGACTTGATGTTCATGTCTCCGGGTTGGTTACTCGGGCCGAGGCCCGCTGGTTCACAGGGAATGGGCGCCTCCGGCATGCCAGCCGGGGTACGCGATGGTTGATCTGCTGGTTGATGGTTCGTGGTTCGTTAATGGTTGATTGGTCGACATGCTGAGGCCGTCGCTCGGCTGAACTGTCGTCCATCCGCAATGGTCATTCACAAGAATCTGGGTATTAATCTATTGTAGGGGGTTCGTTATCTTAGAGAGTAAGGAATAAGGTTTAACCTTAGTCATCACTCTGGAAGATCGCGATAATTCTGGGGGGTGGGGGGTATGTGTGCCTGTGCTGATGATGACTGAGGCCGATGTGTATCGGCCTCGTCATCGGGTTTGACTACGTCTCATCATCGGGTTTGATTGCCCGGATTACATCTCGGCATTACGTATAAGATGAGTGGCCGCGGTCAGTGTTCGGAAGAACACCAGCTCGCGCGGTCATCAACTGCTAGATAAGGGGGATATCACTGTGTACCCAAGACGCTCTGCGTCTTCCTGTTCCTGTACGTCGAGTTGGCCTTGTAGAGGTCGCCTTGTCGTGCCCGTGCCTGTAGTCGGCCTTAAAGTCGTAGCGTCGCCTCGGTGGCGGTACGTCTTGGTTTACTGTCCACTAGGTGCTAAATACTATGGTTATCTCGTCTTACCCCCAAGTATAGAGCTTAAGGTTATCCCTTAAGGCTCTATGTCTCTCGCGGATGCGACACCCCCCAACTAAGATCGAAACTCCGTTGAGCAAGCATACCTAAGTATGTATACTCTGTCCGATACTAGTATAAGTGGAGGCTAAATAAAATAATAAGTTTATAAATAAAGTTCTACCGAATAGATTACCATTACCAAATGCTTTTATAATTATAGTTGTAGGTGTAGTGACGTACGTTACTGGGTGTTTCCACACATGTATCCAGTTAAACGGCGTCCTATTACTATAAGTATCTATGCATGTCCCGGTTCTATCTCAAGTCGTCCTTATAATCATAAAAACAATTATTATATTCGGCGATGGGTTGTATCTGAGAGTAGTCATACATATAGAATATATAAAAATAAAAATAAAGGTGAAAATGAAATAAAATACCAAAATTAAAAATAAAAATAAAAAATCCCGTGACTTGTAGTCGACATCGAATAATTATTGATAACACATTAGTTATATCATCCGATCAGTTTGGTTTGTATTATCTTCCTGGCTGGGCTAGGTTTAGATAACATCACCTTGTTGTTTTTTGTGTGTCTTACCTACTGGTTTCGAAACGATCGGTTTAATTAAGCTCTGCCTTCTAGGCTTTGGAGTTTAATTTTAAATGTGTTTCCTGTCTACTGGCTTTGAAACTGGGTTCCGATTAAACTCTGCCTTCTAGGCTGTGGAGTAAAAATAAACGTGTTTCCTGCCTACTGGCTTTGAAACTTGTCTTCCGATTAAATTCTGCCTTCCAGGCTGTGGAGTTTAAATAAATGTGTTTCCTGCCTATTGGCTTCGAAACTGGTTCCGATTAATATACATATTCTGAAATGAATTGAAATAAATAACTAGCCTAAAGGCTACCGACCGTATCATCAAACGTAATATCATTAAGGTGTAGGTCCGTATATATATAATCTTGTTAGCTGTACAAAATTATTTTCCATTGTTAAAAATAGAACAGACTTAGCAAAGTAATGCTAAGTATAAACGATAGTGAATCCTTTGTAGAAGGTTCCATATCTATTCTAAGTTCGAAGAGATCGTGTTCTAGAACAACGAGCACAGAACTGGCATCCAGCGCGTAGTAACACGCTCGGGGGTATGAACCCCCTATGGGTGCAAGGTTCTACACAAATACCCACTTGTGTTCATCTCCCTTTTACGGAAGTTTTGCTCAATCAGTGTTTGGCGGATCAATGCCGGCATTGTGCGTCTCTCTTTTTGCAGATTTACAACTCTTGGGGAATGTTTTCGGCATACATTCTTAATGGTATAGGTAAGTAAAACGAAAGGTCTATGTTCATCTAGTCTTTAAATATAAATAATCCGTTGGTCCGGGTACCATAAATGTTTGTTATCTTGATTCCAAACGAGTGCTGCGTCTGCATACAGGTCGAGTTCGTACAGTCCTACCTTTCTCATAGCATGCATTGTCTCTAGCTTCTAAACAAGGGGGATTAGTGAGCTCCTGTGGTGAGAACCTTTGGGAAGGCCAACGAGGGCCGCCGACGGCGTTGGTGGTATAATAATGCCACTCGCCGAGTTTAAAGATGGCTGGAAGGGGTTCGTACTCGACTGTGTGTGTATCAGTCTTGTAGGTGCGTACCGGATAGTAGATAGCGTTAACCTTATTACTAGCGGTTTCTTTATACCGCACTGGTGCCCGTTTCCGGAGAGAGAACCTACCTGTCGACCTGTTTTGAAGTGCAGGGTCGTCAGTTGGTGTTACTTCCTGGGCCGAAGGCTGAGGAGGGAATACTATAGGTGCGCTCTTTGCGTGTTTAGGTTTACGGGTGGGTAATAAGTCGTAAGCGTCTAACATATCGGAACAGCGACGTACGAGTTCGGTACGTGGCTCCCATGTGGTTTCTTTCTTAGAGTAGCCTCGCCATTTAACTAGGTATTGACGGTCTTTGCCTAGGCCTCGGCGATCGAGTAGAGAGTCAATTAAATACTCATCCATTTCGACGGGTTCCAAATCGGTCTGTGTATAATATGGTTTGAGGTTAGATACGTGTATCTCGTCCTTAATCATTTTATTATCTAGATCGGTAATTAGGTACTTGCCGGAGCCTAAGACCTTTTCGACTCGGTAAGGGCCAGAATAGTGATATTCTAGTTTATTAGGGTGACCTGGTTTGCGACGGCAGACTCTGTCCCCAGGTAAAATGCGACGTGGGTGTCCTGAGTACGCGTTGTGTCAGCAACGGCGTCGCTCTGAGACTCCAAAGGTGGCATCCCTAGCGGCTGTCCAAGAGGTAAGCAGGCGGTTGTGAAGGAGCTCTGCGTATTTTTGGATAGATGCCGGTAGGTCATCCAGAGTGATTACCTCTGCTATAGCGCGAGGGTCCCCTATCTGAGAAGGAAGCCGAAGCTCACGCCCATACAGGAGCGAAGCGGGAGATTGACTAGTTAAACGATTAGGGGAAGCACGCATGCTCATAAGAAAGATAAGAAAGAAAGGTAGATGGTCGGCCCAATGATCGCCGCCTTCGTTAGTAGCGCGTGCCAAGGCAACTAAGTTTGTTGGGCGCGTTCTACCAAACCCACACCCTCATGATGACGTGCCTCAGTAGGTGTTAAATCGGTACCGGTGAGTCTAAGTATGGTCGTCGTAAGGTCGCTAACAAAGTAACAGCCTGAGTCGCTGCGGAGCTCTCTAGGTGTACCGTGGCGGCAGACTGCGTCTGATAGGTAGGTGTGTAGTACCTGTTCTGAAGTCGGGTCGGTATTAAAAGGTGTAGCCTCTATCCATCTGCTCAAAGAGTCGACGAAGACTAACAACTTAGAATAGCCCCGCTCGCCCTTTATATAGTCATGTGTCGGCGCCATCCAGACGACGTCAACAAAGACTCTATCAAAGGGGTAAGAACCAACGGGAGGGCCTTTGGGTGCGGCTGGCCTCCTAAAAGGGGGTTTAGCCAAAGTGCACTCGTGACACTCTTTAACATGTGTGTAAATATCCTTAGACTGGCCTGGCCAGTAGTATCGCGCTCTGAGTACTTGTGCCATGCGGGTTGAACCTAAGTGGCATAGGTGCTCATGGAACGAAACTAAGTAAGCTTGGCGCAATGAAGCAGGGACGTATAGCCTAAGGGCTGCAGGTGATTGGCTATCGCTATCCTCAGGTAGACCGACACGGCGGTATAGAAGGTTGTCCTTATAGACGCATCTATTAGACTCCTTATATAACCAACGGTTGTGTTTTAGGTCAGCGCAGGACATAGGGTCCGATGGTATGCCCGTGATTAAGAAGGTAATAATCTCTCGGGTGATTGGATTCGACTGTTGTGCTTCAGCTATCGCCTGATGGCTCTGAACGTTAGAGTGGAGGTAGTCCTCTAGTATAGAATAATGGGTCGTGTTATCGCGACATATGGCTCTCTCGGCGGCTTGGAGGGAACGCGCGGTAGTGGTGCGGGTACGAGCCTTTCTACTAGATTCGAACTCGAAGGAGCCAGGGTTAAGAGATTGGACGGCGTTAATGTTAGTGGGCCTGTCTAAATCAATATAGGCGACTAGTCGAGATATACCGTCGGCGTCCTTGTGAAGGGCTCCCGGTTTATGTTCGATAGTGAACCTATATTCGGCAAGTTTAAGGGCCCAACGCATTAACCGTGCGGCGGGTCCACCCTCAACTGTATCTTTCATAGTATGTAACCAGCGTAGCGCGGAGTGGTCAATTACTAATCGGAACTTCCGACCCCATAAGTAGGGTCGCCAGTTACGTATGGATTCCAAAGCAGCTAAAAGCTCTATTTCCGTAACGGAATAGTTACGTTCGGCTGGAATAAGGCGGCGTCCATAGTAGGCGATTACTTTCTCGTGGCCGTTGTCATCTACTTGGCTAAGCACGCCACCGATACCCTCCTTACTGGCCGCGTCGGTCTTAACGATGAACTCGCGGTCTCCCCTAGGGGTGGTGAGTACTGGGGCTGAGGTAATGGCTTCTATAAGGGTGCGTATAGCGTTCTGGCATTCCTCACTCTTGATCTCCTCCTCCACGTTAATATCTTTCTTAGTGAGGTCAGTTAACGGAGTGGCGATAGTGGAGAAACCCTTAATAAAGCGACGGTAGTAGGAGCATAAGCCCAAGAAGGAGCGTACCTTACCAATATCATTGATCGAAGAGATAACCGTTTTACTGACTGTGTCAATCTTACTCGGGGCCATCTCTAGACCCTTACGTGAAATGATATGTCCGAGGTATTCGGCTGAAATAGCGAAGAGCAAACATTTAGTAGCCTTACAGGTAAGGTTAGCCCAAATGAGGCGCTCTAAAACTAGGTCGAGTCGATGCATCATCTGCTCGAAGGATTGTTCTATACGCTCCTCAACGGTACCGCCTGTGCCGTTAGACCAAATACCAATATCGTCCAAATAAGGCATACATACCTCCCAAGCTAGGCCTTGTAGGACCGCGTCCATAAGGCGGCACATATATGAGGGTCCAGACTGTACCCCGAAGGGTAAGTAATTAAACTCATATTTTTGCCGGTGGGTGCAGAAAGCCGTTTTACCCTTATCTTCTTCTTTAACAGGCATAGCCCAAAAGCCAGAAGCTAAATCTAGTGTGCTTAAAAATAACGAGTCACGTGACCCGTTCCCGGAGGATAGGCGATCGATCGCCTCTGCGGTTAGTGGTAGGGGGCTGTCGCTAAGGCGCAGCTTACTATTAAGGTCCCTGTAGTCTACGCAGAAACGGACGGCGCCGTCCTTCTTAGAAACTAAAACTACTCTAGATGCCCAAGCTGAGTTGGACTTACGAATAATACCGGCAGATTCCATTTCTTCTACATGTTTATCTATGATACCTTGACCTACGTCTCCCACCCTAGAAGGGGGGTGTCGGTCCGCGGTAGCTCCGGGTAGTAAAGGAAGGAAGCTCTACCTCATAAGGTGCGTGTGACCAGGGGACTTCGGGTCAAGGGCGAACGCCTTAATCCTCTTAGCTAGTAGTTGACAAACCCGCTCAAGTTGAGTTGGATTGAGCTGGTTGTCGGGGTCGAGTTGTATAGAGTTCAATAGTATCCTTTCGGCTTCGGACAAAGAAGAGAGGGGTCAGACGGATCAGATCCCTTGGCCTTGGCTTCGTGGATTTTAAACTTTATACTAGCCGAAGCTACTGCTGAGAAGCTAGGGAGTGTTACATCCACGTTAGAAGTATTCCAGACGGTTACATAGACTGCTCCTTCGGGGGTAGGTGTCTCTACGCGCATCTCCACGAGAGGCGGGTCCTCCAGGCCTACACGGTTGGGTAACCGATCTACTAATACAGCCGAGTCTAAATGGCTTTGGAAAGTTTCCGGAAGCTTAATTAGGAAGGTTGCTTTGCATCTTTTGGGGATGCGTACTGCTTCGTGAGTAAACAGTAAACACTCTTCTGAATATAGGCGTGGAGGGTCTCCGTTAGTATTAGGAGTTGTTGGGTCTGGTGGTTCGGGAATAGGGTCAATGTTGATCTGTTGCCCATCTGTTGATACTCGAGGTTGGCTAGGGTCAGAATTAAAATCTAAGGGCTGAATAGGGGTGCTAAAGTCGGGCATTTCAAGGGGCGGAAGATCTGCTTCCGTCTTAGTCGTAGGCGCAAGCGCTTTTGGCTCTTCTGAAAGTGTGAGTGCCATAGGCCGCTCCTCCCCTGGGGGAATGGTGGTGACCGGGACGTTATGCGCCTTCCTATCGTCTTCTCCTGTAAGGAGAGTCATGCTGCATGGGCCTGTGATACTAAGGTTAATGGTGGCTCCTCTACTATGAAGAAAATCGTTGCCTAGCAACACCATAGATGAGCCTTCTACTACAAGAAAACGGTGGTGACATGCTAAACCTGCTAAAGTGAATACTATGGTAGCATGTCCGGCAGTGGTTAAAGCGCGACCGTCTGGTCCGCATACATTAGTATTAGTGTCATCATTATCGCGGATTACCGAAGCGTCAATAGGAAGGCTTAAGAGGGGCTCAGTTGTAACGACTGAAGGTCCCGCACCTGTATCTGCCAGAGCTCTGGGTACTCGAAAAGAATCGTCAATAACGTAATTAGATTGTCCGCGAGATCTACATATTATAAAATCCTCAACAAAAAAGGCAATGCCTATGGCAACCGGACGTGGGGGTGTCGGTGACCGTGCTGTTGGGGATAGGCATGGCGGCGGCCACTATGAATACGCTAGGCTCGGCCGGGGTTTGGGCTACGAAAAGCTTATGTTGCGCACGGATACTGTTTGCAAGCTGTTCGGGGCTAAGGCGTTTAGATAGGGGTGGATGGTGTGGTGTGCGAGGGGTGGCTCCTAAACCTAGGTTAGGACAACCTCTGGGGGGTGGGAGCTTATCCCATACCTTGTACATGGATTTATAAAGTGGTGCCTTTGTAGAAACATTGGCTATGAAGTGACTGTTAGGGTTAATATGTTTCATTAATGAAACCATGTGTTCCGAAACCGCATTAAGGGATGGTTTAAACAGTTTTCTTCGAGAAGTGACGTAGTGGGGTACGTGTTCATCCAAAGAAGAAGAAACCGTTAGAACCAAACCGGGAATACGGGCGGCATTCAGTTCTATATTAAGAGAATCAGAGAGGGCTACCCAACCGTAAGGTCTAGCCTCTGGTCCGTCGTTGGTTACTTGCCATGCTTTCCACGTGCCTCGTATGTTGCGTACGTGGCAAACGGGTCGCAGGGGTAGAGGTATACGTGGTGTATGGTCTAACCAGGGCTCGTACCTAACGGAAGGGCCGGTGTGAGTAGAGCAAGTGAAGATGGGTAGACCCTTGCATTGAGCCTTAGCGAGCTTATCGCGGACGAGGCCTGCAGCTACTATAGGGGTCACCCAACTTAACACCTCTGGAAGGCCTGGGGTATTAGACTCTATGAATACGCGAACGAGTGAAAGTGTAGTTGCTTCCTCGGGTATTGTAGAAACAATATCGCTAGGAGCGTTAATTTATATCTATTACAGTCCGGGGCATAAGTATAGGATTACTTCTACGCCGTTCGTTTAGGAAAGGGGTCCACTGTGCTGCCATAGCTATAGCGATTCCGTAACTAGCCCGCGTGGTTTTGGTGTGCGGGGCGTGGTGTGGAAGTATAGGCATATCTTTGGTGGCAGTGACGCAAGTTGGTTGGATCTGGGGAATGCCGGCACTAAGGGTAAGGCCCATAGGTTGGGTTGACATGATGTCGTGGTCACAAGGGCAAACAACTTGAGGTGTGGTGGAGTGGTTTGTAAACGGGTTTGGGTTTACATAAGATGTCTCGTAACCGAGGTACGGGACGTCAAATTTAGGCGCCCGGGGCGTTCTAAAGATGGATGGGCTGGAGTCTGGATTTAACCTAATAATCAGGTCAAATCCTGCGTCTAGCAGAACGTCAGGGGCTCCTACAAAATGGGGAACGTGAGATACCGTGGAGGGGAGTGGATCGCAAGTAGCGACGTCCGCCCTTGCGGCGCGAAACCTAGATGCAATAACGCCGTGAGTATCTCTTACTATTAATACGAGAGGTCTGCCTATACCCTTAGCTTCAGGTGCGGCGCTATCCTGGTTGATGTCGGATAAGCCGGAAAACAAAGCATCGTAGTGGAGAGGTAACACCTCCACCAATGGCGTTAGTGGAGTGGCAGTTGGATTGATCGTCCAGGCTGCTTCCATTAGCGATGTGGGGGTAAGGGCGTGAGAGCTCTTATTAAGGGATATACTCAGTGCTTTATCAATAAGCCGATTCAATAGAGAGGGGTTGTGTTCATGCGTGGGTGAAGGATACGCGATGCCGTAAGCTATGGATAGCGCATCTACTAGTGTGGTTGTGGAAGGGATTGTGTGTGGTGCTCTGAGGAGCTCCTTGTCCTGCTCACCAGGGGTCTGGGGTGGACCGTCTCCGTCACTATAATTCCGGCACTGTTTCCCGAGGAGTTGTTCTGCGGGGGTCAGGGGGTGTTGGAGTTTTGGAACGGAGGTTGTGGTGTCCGACGCGGCGTGAGACGGAGGGGAAGCAGGCGGGCTAGGAGCCTCAGGTGGCGGTGAGGGGGGACATGGGGGCATATCATTAATGTAGCCATGCTGCCCAAGATATTTTGGCTTTAGGCTTGTGTATAAAATTAGTGATCCGTTCCCACAAGGTATAATTAGGCTTAGTGCTTTCGGCGTCTAGGCTTAATTCTACTACCTTAGTAAGTAGTGATTCTAATTCTATTCCGTGCCCTGGCGGGGACGGAGGAGGCAAAGGCAAAAAATGTACGTAGAGTGGCGTCTTAGGGACCTCCCTATCTCGCCAACAAAAGGGGATAACTCGCTGGTTTCCTACTGTTTGTCGAAGCGTTTAAGCAGAATTCCCTGAAGGTAGGGTCAGTGTTTATCCGGAGTGTCTGGTCCTCCTCCCTCGGCGAGGAATCGGATGAAGCACTTGCATCGGTATGGGGAGTGACGTAGAGTGGCGTCTTAGGGACCTCCCTATCGCCAACGAAAGGGGATAACTCGCCGGTTTCCTACTGTTTGTCGAAACGTTTAAGCAGAATTCCCTGAAGGTAGGGTCGGTGTTTATCCGGAGTGTCTGGTCCTCCTCCCTCGGCGAGGAATCGGATGAAGCACTTGCATCGGTATGGGGAGTGAGCTCCTTGACCTGTGCCGTACATCCATTTGTCAGCCTCAGCGGCTGGGGGCTCGGGGCCTAAATAGACAGTAAGCGCACCCATTCTCGTTGGTCCACGTTCTGTTGTCGCTCTTAGCGCGACCTACACGGTGGTTGGAACAAGTGTCATCGCTGGGTCTTGCTTGAGCCAGGAGGGTAGTGAGTTCGTTTGCTTGAGCCAGGAGGGTAGTGAGTTCGTCGTAACTGCCTAGTCTTAGCCACTCACCGAAATCGACGAATATACCATACCCTCAGAGTTCCGGTGTCCAGTTCACATTATTAGGATTATCCGTGGCGCCGTCATTGGGATTTGGCGAGCGTGAGCGCATCCGCCGGGGAGAGCGTGTCTGAAGGTACACCGTCGGGATAGGCAGTGGTGTAGAGGGCCGCTGTGCGGCTTGGCCCGTTGTCGAGATAGCGGACGATGATGTAGGCCTCGCCGGGCGGGTTCATCACGACCGCGCTGAACTTGTGGTCGGTGATGTTGCGAAGGAGCGGGGAGAGGACAGCGTCGTCGGTGATGATGGGGTTAAAGCCGGTAGCTTGGTCGAGGCCGATCGATGCAGTTGAATCCGTAGAGGTGGAGATGGGACGCGAAGTCCTCGGGGTGGGGGTGGCCGGAGAAGAGGTGTAGCACTGGTCGGCGGGCGGAGGGTGGCGTGGGCGCCGCGTTGGACGAGCTGGTCCATTGCGGCGCCTGCAGAGCGGGCTCCGGCTCGCCGCAGAGGGCGTGTGCCGCGGCGAGGCGGAGGCGGTTAGCGGTGAGGATGGAGGGCGGTTGGCGGTTGCTTCCGGAGACCCAGGGAAAGGGCTCGTCGTCGAAGCGCACGTCGGCGGTGGCGACAATTTTGCCGTGCGTCTGGACCCAGATCAGATAGCTGCCGATGACGTCTGGTGAGCGGCCGACGAAGGTTCCCGCCACTCCGCGGGCAACAAGTTTGTTGTCTCGCTCGCGGACCTGTTTGGTGACGACAGCGGCGCAGCCAAACAAAGGGGAGATGGTTCGTCACACGTTGGCGGCAGCCGGTGATGACTTCGAGCGGGGCTATCTTGGATTTGCCGTGGGTGACCAGGTTGAGGGCAGTGGAGGCGTGAGTGACCGCATAGGGCCAGAACGACGGCGGGGCGCCCGAGAGCAGCATGTAGTATTGCGCAATGTCAGTGACCATGCCTATGCGCCGCTCGGCGACTACGCCGTTGATGGCCTTCGCGTAGGCTGGGCTGGCTGCGCGCGCTGGGAACTCTCCGCGCCGCCGACCGGTTAACGTAAAAACGATTTAAAATGCCATGTTGGTCCCATTTGCACCCATGTGAGGCGCCTGACCTTGCCCGTTGGTGCATCTGACGCGCCCTGACACACAGCACATGCCTCCTGCCTCGCTCCTGCACCGCTTGGTCGCGCTTGGCACCCCTGTTGGCAAAATAAAAGCCAGCGGCGGCCAGGGGAGGGCCCAGTCACGCAAAATGCGAAGAGACGAGCCAGACTGGCGCGCAGCGGGCAGATCTTCGTCGCCAAGCGCAAGAATACGATGAGTACGCAAGGATACCGTCGAGACGCCGGCACCGTATTCAACATATCGCATGGTCAACGTCAATGCGGTTCTGCCTGGCTCGGCGAGTAGTACCAAATGTGTACCTCAGGACGAGCGCGGCAAGTGGCCCGATGCAAGTCGAGACCTTCATCATGAGCATACACATGCTGTCCTTCCCCGCGGCTGATATATGTTGAAGGTAGAATGCCTTGCGCATCGCCCATCATCATACAGGTCCATGTTGACCCGGCGGCGACTTTCATGAAGGCACTGGGCTGAGGCGGCAAGCGCAAGCGCGCACCGGGCTTTCAGCGCGCCATCACCAGCACACCGACGCCATCCCAATGCCGGTTATTCAGTCCGGTTCATCGTAGCTGCATTGGGTCTCCCTGAGCAGCCGGCAGCGGGCCAGTCCGATCAAAGCTAGCGCCATTTTGAACTTTTTTGTCCTCTCCCAGCGGTATTTTGCTAGGGACCAACCTGCGGTGGCAACATGCAACCCTGCATGGGGAATACGGTATTTTGCTAGGGACCAACCTGCAGTGGCAACATGCAACCCTGCATGGGGAATACGCGGAGCGAAGACAAGAATACGATATTATATTACATATCACGCCTGAATACAGAATATCCTCGAGCCTATAAATGGAATATCATTGAATATCCTTGGATATTCAAGGAGATTCCATTTATATGGCCCCCCCCCAGTAAAATATCAATATTCGTATGCCCCATGTAGGCATGCAACATACACAAATACACATAATATATTATCTGGAACTAAAATAATAATAAGAAAGCAAGGAACGCCTTGCCTATAGCGCCTAGAGCTAGTCGTAGCCGCCCCTTTGTTCGGTTTTATGCATTTGAGCCGAGCGCGAGCGCGCAGTGAGCCGCAGACAGCAGAGCGCAATGCTGCGTGCTTTTACGTCTAGGCGTCATGCAGAAAGTCACGCACGCCATATCCATAATCTCCAATTCATGCACATTATAAGAGGGCCAGCCATCCTGTGTCTCTCGGTGCCCAGCGGCCCTGCCTCGCCCCGTCGCCGTCCATTTATGGCTGCGCTGCACTCCGACATGAAAGGCATAGATAGACGGGGGGCTGTCTAGAAGAAGGCTAATAATTCTAGACCCTTCCGCCGGAAGAGGGAGAGGGGGAGAGAGGGTTGTTGAGTACAGGGGTAATATAAGGGCGTTACACCCACACCCATGCGATAACATGCTCGCGAAGGCCTCGCGTCATTTCACACACAATTCATATATACGTACAATTATGTTTGGCGGTATGGGCCTGTGCGCGCGTGTACGCGCGTGTGCTGGTGCCGCCAATTCTTTACATACATACATACATACACACAATTCGTATACGCAAAATTATGTTTGGCGGAGTGCCGACGACACCCATGCCATCAGGCGCCACGCCACACACATGACCCCCCCCCTCCCCCCCCCGCTATTGTAACATATACACAATATGCCGGCGCATTGCCGCTCCTCGAATCCGAGAGGAGGGGGGGCTGGAATGCCCCTCCCCCGCTTCGTAGGGTGAGGGGCGCGAGCGAGCCCGCGCATTGAAAATTTCTGAATGGCCGCCTTGTAACATATACAATATGCTGGCGTATTGCCGCTCCTCGGGTTATAACCCGAACCTGACCCGAGGGCTGAGAGTCCCCCCCCGCCTCGCCGGACGAGGGTTAGGGTCAACCCGAGCGCCCCTCGGGTCAACCCGCATAAGGGATAACCCCGTCGGGTTAACCCGGGCAGGCGGCAACTCAGAGATTTAACCGCGCATTGAAAATTTATGATCGGCCGCCTGCCCATGTCTCAGGGAGAACCCCGTACCCCCCCACCGGTATCGTCTGGTTTCTAGGTGTAGAGGACAAAAGGCCACTATGCCAGTAGTTCTCTAAGCGCTTCGAGGACAACTTGCATAGTGACCGTTTGTCCTCTAGATAACATCGGCTCCTGTAGAGGTGCTCAACCCAGTGCTGCAAACTTCTAAAAGGTCACTATGCCAGTTGTCCTCTAAGCGATTAGAGGACAACTTAGTCTAGCCGCCGGCCGACGCCCCCGACCCCGCAGCCCGGGCTGCGGAGCATCACGCCTTCGCGCGTTTAGGTAAGTAAGATGGGCTGCTTGGGTCGGTACGTCGGTCCCCAGCCGCCGACGCCGCCGGACCTAGCCGCCGACGCCAACGCCGGACCTCTTAGCCTAGGATAGCCCGCTGACAACGATTAGCCTAGGTGTCTTTAGTTTATATGATTCAGAGAAACAAAGTGGCCTTTTGTACTCTACACTAGGTGCTAGTGCCAGCTCCCCCCCACCCCCCCTACATGAAGGGACTGTGCGCTGCTTCCAGACAGTCGGGTTCAAGGTGCCCTGCAGCGACTAATGAACCGCTATGGGTAAATTCGCTTTGCTCAGGTACCTGAGCGAGTTTCGACTAAGCGTTTCGTCGTTTTGATAATAGGAAACTCGAATTCGAATCACTTAGGCGCACAGGGCACCTTGTGCGGTGAACCCTAAAACCGCTGCTTTTAGACAGTACATTCCTCACAATACTGAGCCAAGCAATGCTACCAAACACGGGTGAACCCTGTCGGGGTTATCCCGAGCAAGACGCATCACGACCGTCGTTGGCTGCAAGATACCTCGAAAAAAAAACTCTCCGATTTTTGGATTCTTTTCGCGCCCCCCCTTCCTGTTTCCCCGGGTTCACCCGAGATTGACCCGACGATGGATCAAAACAGGCGCACCGGAAAATAAAATCGGGTTGATTGAAACTTTTAGCCGGGTTTACCCAAAAAAAGGCGAGCACGCGCCAGGTAAATAGAAAAATCGCCGATTCCACGCGAAATCAACGAGTTTTCTTTTCAAGGTATCTTGCAGCCAACTACGGGTGAACCCTGTCGGGGTTATCCCGAGCAAGAAGCATCACGGCCGGGTTAAAGGTGCCCTGTGCGCCTAAGTAATTCTCAAGCAGTTTCTCTTATTCAACGTGTACTAATGACTTTGGTGCTGTGACTCATAATGAACGACGGTTTCAGTTTCGACGCTTCAATCACTTTTTCCGAATTGTTCCGGGTTGCATGGGTAAATATAGGATACATCGCTGGTGATCGCCGTCAGACTTTCAAACGAAATTCGCTCAGATACCTGAGCAAAGCGATTTTACCTATGGCGTTTACTTAGTAGCGGCAGGGCACCTTTAAAGGTGCTCTGCAGCGACTAAGTAACTGACATATGTAAATTCGCTTTGCTCATGTACATGAGCGAGTTTTGTTGTTACGTTTTGTTGAACTTCTGACGGCGATCACCAGCGATTTACGCATGAAACCCGGAAGAACTCGGAACACGCAATTGGCCGAGTCGAAACTGAAACGGTCGTTCATTATGAGTCGCAGCACCAAAGTCATTAGTACACGTTGCATAAGAGAAACTGCTTGAGAATCACTTAGGCGCACAGATTACTTTTAATTTTTAGCCTGAGCAAAGATTCCGCTCGACGCGGGCGTATCCCATCGTCGGGTTCAACCCGATATATACACACACACATATATGTGTATGTGTATATATATATCTTTATGTCTTTATATATAAATTTGTATAGATATGTATATATATATACATATATGTATACATAAATCTCTCTCTCTCTCTCTCTCTCTCTCTATATATATATATATATGCATACATATATACATGTATATATATATACATACATATATATATATATATATATATATATATATATATATATATATATATATATATGCGTTAAACCGACATAAATGCATACATGGTGCATCTATGTGCATAGTTGAATCCGGATGGTCTCCGACCCGTCCGAATAAAGGTTGCGCTGTCTAAGCACATATACATACTTATATACATATATGTACATACATATACATATACATATACATATATACACATATATATATATTTATACGTATATATATACACATCGATGTATATGTATATGTATACATATATATATATATATACATATATATGTACAAATATATA
>Ga0335398_10005623_pt1 | contig 16388 bp, 12 predicted proteins | sample BON03_FD_205742 | JGI IMG/M metagenome (GOLD analysis project Ga0335398, IMG submission 205742) | Freshwater microbial communities from Lake Bonney liftoff mats and glacier meltwater in Antarctica - BON-03 (spades assembly) (version 2) | ecosystem: Environmental > Aquatic > Freshwater > Ice >... | reverse complement strand
TATATATATATATATGCATGAGATGCAGAAATGCATGCTCGGCCTCTGCTTCCTTGTAATAGGAATACATGCTCGGTCTCGGTTTATTTTTGTAATGTGTATATTCTGATTCTGTATTCGTCGAGCCCTGCTGCTCCAGAGTACCCAGTCGATTGGGGGAAACTGTAGAACAGGAACCGACCTCGTATTTGAGTGTTTGCTTGTGTAATTTTTAGTTTAGTAGTTTGTATTATTTTAGCCCCCCCTGGCGTATATCTTTAGAATATTCCGACTGTATCGCTGTATCTAGCCATATCTAACCATGTAGCTGCGGCTGCTGTACTGCCTCTCACTATAAGTGCTGGTATACCCCCCGCCCCTGTGCCGTCGTTTCCTTCATATCCAACCACCTAGCTCCTAGCTAGTCCCCCCCCCTCGCACCACAGTCACAGGCGTCAGTCACCACACCCCCGCCCCACCCCACCCCCCGCGTCCATCCCCTTCCCCAGCAGCTAGCAGTCTTCCCCGGCGGGCGGCGGTTCCGGTTAACGGAGCTCCGTTTCCCTGCGTGGCTTGTACGAGAGGTCGGGCGGAGACGACTCGATGTCGGACTTTACAGCCGAGCGCTGCAGGTGCAGGGAGCTCGTCGAGCTGGGCCACAGGCCTACCGACGCGCACTCGGCGAAGCGGGGTACGTCTCAGCAGTGGAGGAGACAGCGACGAATACCTCGACAACAATTTGTCGCTCAACACGCACACTGACTACAATATATCCGGCGGCAAGCACGACGTCGTCCATTGACCATTGAGCAGCTTCTCAGCAGGTGAAGCCGTGAAGCCGCTCGCTCATAGAGGCAAAAATAGAGTCGAGTAGAGAGTCGAGAGGCGAGCAGAGAGTCGAGTAGAGAGTCAACGAGTAGAGAGTTGAGTAAAGAGGCAGCGGCGAGTAGAGATTCGAGTAGAGAGTCGAGTATAGCTATGCAAGTATAGAGGCGAGCAAAGAGTCGAGTAGGAGTAGAGAGATTCGAGCAGAGAGTCGAGCAGGAAGTCGAGTAGAGAGTCGAATATAGAGGCGAGTAGAGAGGCGAGTAGAGAGGCGAGTAGAGAGGTGAGAGGCGAGTAAAGAAAGTCGAGCAGAGGCAGAGAGTCGAGTAGAGAGTCAAGTAGAGAGTTGATTGAGTAGAAGACAGGCGAGCAGAGAGTCGAGTAGAGAGGCGAGTAGAGAGGTGACTAGAGAGGTGAATACAGAGTCGAGTACAGAGATGAGTAGAGACGCGAGTAGAGAGGCGAGTAGAGATGCGAGTAGAGAGGCGAGTAGAGAGGCGAGTAGAGAGTCGAGCAGAGAGGCGAGTAGAGAGGCGAGTAGAGAGTAGAGTGGCTGAACAACACCCTTGCTTCAGTCGCTCTGCTGATGGGGGGGTCACGTGCGGAGGCTCGAGCGAACAGGAGGGCGAGTCCTCTCTCCTCTCGTTTCTCCCTTTGGTACACTAGCCCTTTAGTATCACTAGCGATGAGGCGGTCCTTGTCCTTACTTTAACCGTAGAAGCTAGATCGCTTTAACGGTAGAAGTAAGTTGCGCGTCGCTCGCGCTTTTCTTTGAGCTGCTGCCATCTAGCTGCGATCTTTCTCGTCGACATCGTCGACCATGGACTCTCTCTCACCGTCATCGACCGGCCTCGAGGCGCTCGCCGAGGGAAACCAGCGTACGATCTTCACTACCAAGTCGGTGGAGTCACTTCAGATGATGGCAGGTTTGTACATGGTCATTGAGTCGGTGGCGGGCAGCGGCAGTGGCAGGGTTACGATGGTTACCATTGCCAGCGACGCGACGGATGCCAACGTCGTGGCCGCGTACTTCGATGCACGTGACGCGGCGGGTGGCGCAATGGAAGACGTCGAATCGGATCTTTCCCATGCGTTCGATGACGTTATTGCTAAGCAGGACAGCTCGACGTGGCACCAGGTGCCGCTCAGCAACAGGCAGCTGGGCCTGGTCACGAGTGGAATCGATTCGTATTCGGGCCAGCTGGCTTACGTTGGGGCCGTCGAGCCGGAGTGGACGGTCACCGAAGTCTCCGGCGTCGCCGAGGACGCTCAGACGATCGAATGGGCCGGCGAGGCCGAAGTGGTCGGTGGAGCCGAGGTGGCGGTGGCAGATACAATGGAGTTCTCTTTGCGATCATTCACACCGATGCTTATCAAGTTCGTCCGTCTGCTGCCGGCTTCGACAGCAGTCGAGCGCGAATCTTGGGCCGATGCGCGGGAGGTCAAAGATCTCGATCGGCGTATCTTCAAGAGCTCGTTGGTCCTCGATCTTGGCACCAAGGCCAAAATCCGAGCGGCAGCGGTCGCTGCAGCTGGCAGAATCGATGAGCTGATCCGGAACTGTCGTCCCAATAAGCTATCACGGAGCTTCGACATCGCTGAGAGTTTCGATCGCATGTCAGTCAAGAAGCTCGCGATCGCTTTCATCGCGTTAGGCTCCACGAGCGAGCAGGCGGCTGCGGCTCGGGGAAAGGGCAAGAAGCGGAGCAAGGGGGCGGCAGTCACCCTGGGTGTGGGTCTGCCAGTACCAGCTGTGCCTCAGCCGCCATACAGGCCGGCTCCTTTTCGGTTGGGCAAGCCGGCTCCGCCCCAGCCGTTGGGCAGACAGGCTCCGCCCCAACCGCCAGCGGCGCCGCTCTCTCGCCAGCCGCCAACGGCGCCTCCCTCTGGTCAGCCAGATCGCTTCGCTCACATCGTTGGGATGCCTTCGCTCAAAGCGCTCATGAAACTCGCCGAGTCGCCGAGCGCCTGGAAGCAGTTTCTCCCGATTGGGTCGGAGTACTGTTTTACGGCTGCTGATGCCAGACGCGGCAGCGCCGTTCTCGCTCAGCCGGTCTTCATGCAGGTCTCGGTGAACCGAGCCCTGCAGCAGGCTAAGGAGAGAGGCTCTTCGCAGGCCCTCGCTATGCGCGGTCCCGCAGGTTCTATGTCGCACGACGACCTCCTCCGAGTCCTTATGGATATCGTTGAGAGTGACTCCCCAGTGACGCTCCCGGGGATGCCGCCCGGTGGTGACGCGAGGCACAATTACATCATCGCGGCGCGGCCGCCTGACACGTCGGGCACGGAAGACGAACAGATGGCGCGCCATACTTCGACCCAGGATATCCGCTCGATCGGCCAGTCACAGCAGCTCGTTGAACAGCTCACAACGCTTCGGCGTCTCGCCGAAGACTTCAGCGCGGGCGGCCAGGTGCCGCTCTTCAAGCAGCTGGAGGTGATGGAGACGGACGTCTCCGCCAGGGCGCTGCATCGCATCATCAACATCGCTGACGAGCAGGCTGATAGGGCTTCTACAGGTGAATACTCCAGCGTAGAGAATGATGTTAGGCGCGTTCGCTCCCTTCTCGATAGCCGCCTATGTGAGGCGGTCTGTGGTCTCAAAGGGGTTGCGGACGCGGGGGACGTTTCGGACGCCATTCGACAGCAGTTACGACGCGTTCGCGTGGGATACATCAGCCGTGTCAAGCTTTACGTCATCATTGGGCGCAGCGGTAATGGCTGGAAGAAGGAGGCGCCGTTCAAGCCGCTGGAAGCGTTTGGCGCTGGCACAGAGGCGGCTCTTCTCGAGGGCTTGGGCATGCTCTCGTTGGCGTGGTCGATCACGAGGCCGGCACAGGGCCTCGGTATCATCGCTTTCTGCGCGCGGCTTGAGAATTTCATTCTCGAACGCCATCGCGACAGCTCGTCGTGGAGCGCCCTCGGCACTTACTACGCGTCCGTCATGCGGCAGGTCGACGGCAATTCGGGCCATCTCCAGCGCGGAGATGGCCCCATCGCTAGGCCGATTCCGCAGCTTATCTGGATCGACGGCCCCGAGCAGCCTCACGTGCAGCTGCTCGCGTGGCAGACCAATTCCGAAACGCGCGCCGAGACCAGCGCCGAGCTCGCCGTACTGAAAGCGAGCCTCGAGCGGAAAATATTGGGCTTAGACGGCAAACGGCGCAACGATGGGAGCTCGGAGCAGACGCCCTCCAAGAAGGCTAAGGAGGAGGCGACCGCGTCCAAGAAGAAGAAGAAGAAGCAGGCCGCGGCCGACGGGCTCACCACTACTGCAGCGGCCAGCAACGCCACTCCCGTGGTTCCGTGGCGGCCGGCGTTGGTTAAGACCGATGTCCAGGATGCGCTCCTCGCCAAACTCGGTTTGGACAGCCAAGGGCGTGAGCCGTGCTTCTACTTCCACCATACCCATTCGTGCAAGTTCGACGCCAATCAGTGCTATGGGTGGCACACTAAGTAGGGGGGTGCGGCGACGTGCGGCGAACCGGCCGCAGCTGGCACGAGCGGTAGGCTCGCGTCTTCTTCGAATCTGCCGGTTATTTCGCTGTCGTCGTCGCTACTTTCACTCTCGCCAGATCCGGCTGAAGCAGCTCGGCGCGCTGCGCGTGTCGTCAGGTTCGCAGACCAGACGGACACTGGGGTCACGCCCGGCGCTCGATCTTGATTTGCACACCCCGGCGGCACTATAATATCCTCGGACGCGGCTGCTCGGCTCGCGGCGCTCATCGCTCGAAAGCTCCATTCCGGAGTCGGGCTCACCGCCGATCAAGAACGGGCGGTTCGGATCGAAGCAGCCAGTCGCCTTCTTCAAGACGCGCCAGTGGCGGCAGTTCGAGAGCGTGGGCAGAGCGCGGCGACGGACGGCTCCGACGCCTCGTCTCAAGTCATCCCCGAAGTCATCGAGTCGTGCTCCTTACCTCCGTCTGCCCGGCTTCGCTTGGGATCTGCGCAGCCTCATATCGTCGCAGGTTCGGCGGCCAACGCTGGGCCACGCATGGCGCTACCGACGGCAAGCTTACGCCGCCTCGAGCCAGAACTGGTTAGCATTCTCTTGAGCGAGGCGCTTCCCGTCGCTAACATTCCGCCGTCGACGAGTTGGGCGGAGGCGCCGGTCGCAGCAACGGCGCCTCCAGCCCCGCTCACTACGGAGCAGCTCATCCCGCAGGCGATGGTCATGCGCCTTCACACCTTCCGGCGGAAGGTTGCGGAGTGCCTCTTCACGGCTCGGGACGGGCGGTGGCGAGTCGCGCGTACACAGCGGCCGGAGCCTCTCTACGCTGCAGGCATCGACTGTGTCCTTCCCGCAGGCCGAGGCTGGGCCTGGCGCTTCGTTAAGGAGGACGAGCTCTGGTATCCGCTCATGCCGTCGGCGTGACCGCTCGAGCCGCCGGAGACGGACCTCGACATCGGCGCCATCGTTGACTATGCTGAGAAGTTTGGCTTCCCTGATGCAGAGATTGTCTCCTTCATGGCGCACGGCTACCCTGGGCCCGATCTCGAGCTTCGGGCAATTCTTGGCGCTCCGCACGTCGGCGCTCTCAAGGAGCCGGCTGCCTTCGATAAGTGCGCCAAGAAGGATCGCGATCGGGGCTGGGTACATCACGGCTACTCGCTCCCGCCGATCTGGCCCATGCTCGCCGACCCGATGAATATCATCGTGTGCAACGACAAGGCGCGCATGACCATCAACAAGACGATGCAGCTCGTTGACGGCGTCGCCTCCTACAATGACTCGGTCGACCTCGAGTCAATCCCGGACATTGAGTATGTCAAGGTCGCAGAGCTCGCGCGCGCCATCGCCATCCTCGATATGGCCGAGGCGCCGGTCAAGGTCTGGGACTTCGACCTCGACTCGTACTTCCGCAGGACGGGCAAGCAGCGCCGAGATTGCTGGATGAGCGGCTTCGTCCATTCAGATGGCTTTGGCTTTGACCCGCGCATCCAGTTCGGGCAGCGAGAGGCGCCGGTCTTATGCGGCAGGCAGAGCTGCTTCCTTTTGTGGGCGATACGGCGGGAGTTGGCACGGCTCGATGCGGCGTACCCAGCTCTCGAGCAGGCCGTCCTCACATGGCTCCAGCATCGACGCAAGGCAGCAGCGTCGGCCAAGGCGGTCGAGAGCGAGGCCTACCGCTGGGCCGTCCTAGTCTTCACCGTCATGTACGTCGACGACATAGGAGCCGCCTCGATCAATGATCTCCTCTTTGATCATCACGGCGAGCGCGTCATGCTCGCCCCCGGCCAAGACGGCGCGGCCGGTCAACAACGGCGGGCGTCCCTCCATTTCGCCGCTTCGGTCGGCGTAGTCAAGCATTTTGGTCACGCTGACTCCGAAGGCAAGAGCTGGCTCCCAGGCGAGTCCATGGACTTCTTGGGCGCCTCTCTCGACCTCGAGAAGGCGATTATCTACCTTACAGAGCTCAAGCGCGCGTCGTATGCCCTGGCTATCATCGCCCTCATCGGCGGTGAAACAGCGTCCAAGATCGAGCTGTGCGTGGACGCGGACGAGCTCAACTCTCTCTGCCACAAGCTGCTCCACGCAGCATGCACAGTCGTCTTGGGCAGGGTGCACACCTTTTACATCCTGCGCGCGCTGCGGGCGAAGACTCGTCTGGCTGGAGGACGCAAGGTGGTCGGACAGAGGGCTCAAGGCGAGCTCCTGTGGTGGATGGCGCGACTCCGTGCCGTCCCGCCGGAGTCGTGCCCTCTTGCCTCGCGCTCGGCTTTCCCTCGTCAGGGCGCGCCGGGCCTCTTCGTCTACTATGCCGACGCGTCGCGAGAGCTGCTCTCGCCGGGCGAGAGCGGCTACGGCGGCTGGTCAATCATTGGCGATACCTTTGTCTACTTTGACGGCCGGTGGACCGACGACGAGGTGCGCGATTTGCATATCAACGCGTTGGAGCTCGCCACCATGAATTTCGCAGCCTTCACCTTCCTCGCCTACGCGACGAGCGTCGGCGTTCGCATCTCGCACCTGCTCGAGTTCACCGACAACGAGGCTGCCGAGTTCGCGACGGACAGGGGCAAGTCGCGCTCGCCGGGCATGCACGAGCTCGTGCGATGGCGGAACGACGAGTTTGTTCGTCTCGACATCGTCGCCGCATCCACACGCGTCACATCCATCGACAACGACGTCGCCGACGGGCTCTCGCGCGGCGGCGAGCAGCTCCAGGACGCGCTGCGTATCGCCAGGGAGGCCGGCCTCCCGCTCCTCCGGCTCGAGGTCTCGCCCTGCTGGCGCTGCTTGGCCGCGGTCGTCGAAGTCTCGCGGCTAGCAGCGGCGGGCGTTCAGTAGAGCATGCTCGTCGCCGTCTCGGCCCTTCGGCTGCAAAGGGCGCGCGGCTCGAAGTGAGCGGCGTGCGGCGCCAACGGGCTCGTCGAGCAGCTTAAAGCGGCAAGGGCGCGTGGCTCGAAGTGAGCAGCGCGCGGCGTCCAACGACTTGCCTGGCTCGCGGCGGCATGCGTGCGAACTAGCACGCGCATCACCACTCCGGCCTCAGTGGGCCGGTCCCGGCCATAGATTGGCCGGTCGAGGAGCTGGCCTTTGCCCGCGGTCCTTTTAAGGCGTCGCGCCAAGGGCCGGTTCAAATCGGTATGCGGGCTGGCGAGGAGCGACTTGCCTCGCGCGCGGCGGCGTGCGTGCAAGGGGCACGCGCATCGCCACTCCGGCCCCAGTGGGCCGGTCCCGGCCATAGATTGGCCGGTCGAGGAGCTGGTCTTCATCGCGGTCTGTTAAGGGCTGTGCCAGAGACCGGTTTAGCTCGTGTCCCGGCCATAGATTGGCCGGTCGAGGAGCTTGTCTTCATCGTGGTCTTTCAAGGGCTGCGCTAGAGACCGGTTTAGCTCGCTCCGGCCCCAGGTGGGCCGGTCCCGGCCATAGATTGGACGGTCGACGAGCTGGTCTTCATCGTGGTCTTTTAGGGGCTGCGCTGAGATCGGTTTAGCTCGGGTCCCGGCCATAGATTGGCCGGTCCCGGCCATAGATTGGCCGGTCGAGGAGCTGGTCTTCATCGTGGTCGAGTAGCTACGCTGGAGACCGGTTTAGCTCGCTAGTGGGCCGGCGAGGAAGTCCTCGCCCGCTCCCAACAGCATGGGTTTGGAAGCCGTGATGTTGTCCCAAGCCTAACCGAGGGTCGTCGACCGAGTTAGGCTGCGTTATCCCTCTTAGCTCTTCTCCCCCGTGTCTCTCAGGTCCGCCATCATCGCTCGCCCAGTTGGGCCGGGACGTCTCAGCGCCGGAGCTACGTAGCACCGCCGTTGAGAAGTTGATGGCGGCTTCCTTTAAGAGAGCCTGGGGAGAGAACGACACCAGCGATGGCCGAGGCCCGGCGCTTAAACGGCGGATGGCACCGTCCGCAGTTGAAGCCTATTGGGGCCCGCGGGCTGAGCATATGCAAGCGGTTGCGAAGGAGAGTTTCATACACGGCGGCGAGTTTGTTGAGTCCACAGGCAGCAGAGTGTGCTACTTCGCGTCGCCGGCAGCGACAGACGATCTAGTGCGAACCTGGGGACTTGCTAGGGTCGTTCTCGACGAGCAAGGCGAGCCGGTGGCCTGGCCCTGGGAGACAGGCGCTCCTGAGCGGCAAGCTGCGCCACGGCTCGAGGGGAGCGCTTACGATGCGCTCGCTCGACGGGCGATCGCCAACGCTACCGTGGACGGCAGGGGCGGAGCGTCGCACACGGGTGTCCGACGATGGCGCCGTTTCTGTGCGGAGCAAGGGCTCTGCCCAGACCGGCCGCTGGACCCCAATGCGAGCCTCGCGGCTAAGTTACATGAGGACTGGCTCATCATTCGCTTCGTCGCCTGCTTAGTCCAGGACACGGGCATCAAGCCGCGCACGGCGACCAACTACCTTGGGGCCGTACAGGGCTGGCACGCGCGCCAGCACGGTATAAAACTCGCGGGAGGCCTCAAGCTTGAGCGCCTGCCAGCCATGATCAAGGGAGTGCGCCGCATTTACGGCGATTCCGGACGACGCGTCCGGAGAGGCGTCCCACTGCAGCTCCTGCGGCAGGCGATGGATTTGATGCTCGATCCGGCCAACCGCAATCACGTCACCATAAGGGCGGCGCTCTCGCTCGGCTTCCAAGGTTTGCTTCGCGGCGCGGAGTTTGCTGTCGACGGTACTCAATGGAAAGAGTCGCTTCACCTATCCCGCGCTGACGTTGTCACGCTTACTAAGGAGCGGCTCGTCGTCATGATGCGGCCATGCAAGAACATGAACCATCTTACGGGGAAAACGGTCCCGCTCGTTATTGGGGCTGGAGGCAAGTTTGTGGATGCGGTTGCGGACATGCGGCGCCTCTTCGAGATCGACCCAGTCGACTCTTCCGCGGCCAAGCAGACACCGCTCTTCCGCCTTCGTTCGGGTCGTCCGATCACTGTCGATATGCTGCGCGACTGGGTCAAATGGCTCATGCAGGGTATCGGCCTACGATCGGAGCACTTCGGCGCACACTCACTCCGGATAGGTGGCGCCACAGCCCTTTTCGCGGCTGGTGCGGATCCGAACATCATTTGTACGATGGGCCGCTGGTCCAGCGACTGCTACCGTCTCTACGTGCGGGCGTACTTCAATCAGACGCTCGAGTGGACGCAGCTCGCGGGTTCTACCGTGGTCGACGACGTGGCCGCCGAGTTTGAGGAGGTTGATTGCTGCTAGGTTAGCCTCACGAGGCTCGGGTTAACCCGAGGCAGCGGCCGGCCTACGGCCGGGCTCGGCTAACGGCCATGCGAGGGGAGCTACCTCGGCCCTGCCCCCTTCCACCGTTCGCTCTGCAGCTGGGCTAGGGTTTTGTCAACTCTAGCCTAGCGGCGGCGGTTGGGAGGCGGCTGTCGCCGCGCCAGAGGCGGGCGCTTTGCCCATTCTTTCTGTATTCTATATATGTGTCCCTGCACTCTAGTGAGGCACGGCCGACGTGCGGGGGGGACCTGTTGCAGAGTAGAGAGGCGAGTAGAGATTCGAGTAGAGATTCGAGTAGAGAGGCGAGTAGAGAGGCGAGTAGAGAGGCAAGTAAAGAGTCGAGTAGAGAGGCGAGTAGAGAGGCGAATAGAGAGTCGAGTAGACAGTCGAGCAAATAGGCAAGTAGAGAGTCAGAGTCAAGCAGAGAGTCGAGAAGAGAGTCGAGTAGAGAGAATCGAGTAGAGAGTCGAGTATGCTATAGAGGCGCGAATAGAGAGGCGAGCAGAGAGGCGAAAAGAAAGGCGAGTAAAGAGTCGAGTAGAGATTCCAGTAGAGAGGCGAGTAGAGAGTCGAGCAGAGAGGCGAGTAGAGTCGAGTAGAGAGGCGAGTAGAGAGGCGAGTAGAGAAGCGATTAAAGAGGCAAGTAGAGAGGCGAGTAGAGAGGAGAGTAGAGAGGAGAGTAGAGAGGCGAGCAGAGAGGCGAGTAGAGAGAGTCGAGCAGAGAGTCGAGTAGAGAGTCGAGTGGAGAGTCCAGTAGAGATGCGAGTAGAGAGTCGAGTTAAGAGGCGAGTCGAGTCGAGCAGAAAGGCGAGTAGAGAGGCGAGCAGAGAGTCCAGTAGAGAGGCGAGTAGAGAGGCGAGTAGAGAGGCGAGTAGAGAGTCGAGTACGGGTAGAGAGTCGAGTAGAGAGGCAAGTAGAGAGGCGAGTAGAGAGTAGAGTAGAGAGGCGACTAGAGAGGCGAACCGAGAGTCGAGGAGAGAGTGGAGTAGAGAGAGGCGAATGGAGAGGCGAGCAGAGAGTCGAGTCGAGAGAGTTGAGCAGAGAGTCGAGTAGAGGCATTTGAGTAGAGAGGCGAGTAGAGAGTCGAGCAGAGAGGCGAGTAGAGAGGCGAGTAGAGAGGCGAGTAGAGAGGCGAGTAGAGAGGCGAGTAGAGAGGCGATTAGGGAGGCGAGTAGAGAGACGCGTAGAGAGTCGAGTAGAGAGTCGAGTAGAGAGGCGAGCAGCGAGTCGAGTAGAGAGTCTCTAGTATAGAGGCAAATAGACAGGCGAGCAGAGAGTCGAGTAGAGAGAGTCGAGCAGAGAGTTGCGTGGAAATTCGAGTAGAGAGGCGAGTAGAGAGGCGAGCAGAGAGGCGAGTAGAGAGGCGAGTAGAGAGGCGAGTGGAGTGGCGAGTAGAGGGGCATATAGAGAGGCAAGTAGAGAGGCGAGTAGAGAGTAGAGAGTCGAGTAGAGAGCCGAGTAGAGAAGCGAGTAGGGAGTCGGATTAACCTTAACTGAGAAAGTCAACTTGAGAGGTGAGTAGAGGAGAGGCGGGTAGAGGGGCAAGTAGAGAGCGAGTAGAGATGCAAGTTGCAAGTAAAGAGGCGAGTATAGAGAGGCGAGTAGAGACTCGAGTAGAGCGGCGAGTAGCGAGGCGAGTAGAGAGTCGAGTAGAAAATCGAGTAAACAGACGAGTAGAGAGTCGAGTAGAGAGTCAAGTAGAGAGTAGAGTATAGAGGCGAGTAGAGCGGCGAGCAGAGGTGAGTAAAGAGGGTCGAGCAGAGAGTCGAGTAGAGAGGCGAGTAGAGAGTCGAGTAGAGAGGCGAGTAGAGAGTCGAGTGAAGAGGCGAGTAGAGAGTCGAGCAGAGAGGCGAGTAGAGAGGCGAGTAGAGAGGCGAGTAGAGAGGCGAGTAGATAATCGAGCAGAGAGTCGAGTAGAGATTCGAGTAGAGAGGCGAGTAGAGACTAGAGAGTCCAGCAGAAAGGCGAGTAGAGAGGCGAGTCGTAGAGAGGCAAGTAGAGAAGCGAGTAGCGAGTAGAGAGGCAAGTAGAGAGGCGAGTACGAGTAGCGAGTAGAGAGGCCAGTAGAGAGGCCAGTAGCCAGTAGAGAGTCGAGTAGGGAGTCGACTAGGGAGTCGAGTAGAGAGGCTAGTAGAGAGGCGAGTAAAGAGTCGAGTAGAGAGGCGAGTAGAGCGGCGAGTATGAGTATATAGAAAGATGACAGACGGTTAGACAATTAGAGAGTCGAGTAGACAGTCGATTAAATTTAAATAGTAAATAGCCAAGTAGAGAGTCGAGCAGAGAGTCGAGAAGAGAGTCGAGTAGAGAGAGTCGAGTAGAGAGTAGATCATATAGGCGAATAGAGAGGCGATCAGAGAGGCGAGAGAAAGGCGAGAAGAGAATAGAGAGTAGAGAGTCGAAGTCGAGTCGTAGATATTCGAGTAGATCGCACTTTTTTTGAAACTGAAACTAGGCTAAATCCCTAATAAATAATAAATCCCAAACCGAGTGGCCACAGCTTTATCTCCATTTGTCTTACGGGGAGACAAAAAATAAAATAAACCTCTCTCCTAAAACCGGTGAGTTTTCGTGTTTTGAAGAAATAGGGGGTTTATTTTTTGTTTTCAACTAGATTCTCTGTCTGTAAAACAATCAACAGGTCACACACACACAGGACACAGGACACAGGACACACCGACAGAGAAAACACCTCGGACACCGGCGAACCTCTGACACGAACACAGAGTCTCTGTGAAAAAAGGCGCAAATAGAGGCCAAGATTTTTGGGGGGGGGAGACGGCTGTTGGGAGCTGTGTTGGGAGCCGCTGGCGCGTGACCACGTGCTCCTTTTGGGTGCCCGTCAGCAGACAAAATGGTCAGGCGGACGAGGCCGTCACTCTGGGCCACTCGGCAACCTCGTGGGGCGTCGGGAACCCTAGAAACCGTCCGTTTGGCCGCTCTCTTCAGTGGTAGGCGCTATGCGCTATGGCCGCAACCTTGGCTGGGTTAGAAAAAAGTGCGACGTCAGGGTTAACCCGCCGTATAATATCGTGTGAAAGTGAACACAACACTCCTGATTCGCCACTGCCACCATTTAAAGCAATGCGGCGCTTACTGTTTCTCGCCCTGGCCGCGAGCGCGAATTCGCTGCGCGTGCCTACGACGACTCACTCGCACCCAACGGTGTCGCGGCCTGTGACGGCTCGCTCAGCTGGCGTGACCATGCGTGAGTACTCGACCAAGGTGAAGATCACCGCCGAGGCTCGCGCGCCGCTCCGCCAGGCTCGCATCTTCTTCCTCTACCCTTCAACGGTCGCGGGCGCGTCGATCGCCGCCTATGTTTCCATCACGCGGCTCATCGCCGGCCTCGGCGGTTTCCGCACTGACACTGTGCCACTCTCTGACGCTGGAAACATGGCGATCAACATCGCTGTGGTCGCCGCTGCTGTGGTAGCCCTGCGGAATGACCTCAAGGGCCGCGCGGAGCTGCTAGAGGAGGTGGCTCTCGAGCTTGAGGGGCCGATTGAGGCGGATGCGGACGGGGAGCGAAAAAAGAGAAGCTGAAGTGGCGGCGTGTGGGACTGAAAAAAATTGCTGTTCAGCCAGGATGCCAAGCCGACGCGGAAGCACGATAGACGATTGACGAGGCGCACGCGGTTTATATACGATTTGCATGGGCTCGGGGCTGTTGCGCTGTGCACTGTGCTGTTGATCTCTGTGTGTTCGCTATTATAGGCCTGGTTTGTTTCAATAACCCTCCATTTAAAACCTCCGCTGTTATTTGGCTGTTGCTGTTGCTGTTGCTGTTGTCGCTGTTCGTGCTGCATTCTCCGACTCCATTCTCTTCCGCCGCGGCGCCGCACTAGATAGTAATAGTTAATAGAATCGAGCCCCTTGCCCTTGACTTCCCCGCAGAAGACCGTGAGTGAGCGAGCTCCAAGAGGCAAGATGTGCACTCATGATCAACTGAGAAAACCGGATTGGGATTGGCAATTCTGATTATCTGGATGCTGCAACCCGCAACCCGCAACCCCTCCTTCAGAATTTCGTGTATCCCCTCTCATTCTGGATTCTGCGCCTATGCCTATGGATTCTGATTCTCATACTCCCCTACATATTCTGCTCCGGCGCTCTGATTCTGATATCGCCCCATACATTATCATTATATACATTATTCGTCATACATTTCTGATTCTGATTATGTTGCTACACGCTACACTATAGAATCTATGTTGGCGGGTGGGGTTCCCTGTGGGCTGTTTCCCCCCTTGTGGTGTTTCCCCCCGCGGTGTTTGGGGGCTGTGCCCCCTTCGGTTCCTTGTTGCGCGTAGCAGCTAGCTTTCATGTCTTTGTGTTATGTGCCTTCTGGCGTCCCCGCGCCTGGCCGACCTCCCGGCCACCAACATGGTAGCGGCTGGCCTGCTCCTGCTGCTGCAGAGCAGTGCAGCATGCAGAACGACCACAAGGACTTCCCCCGCGAGCTGGTAGCGAGTACGAGGACGACCTGCGCGCTGTGGCGACCATGATGGAGCTCTTCATCTCGCGGCTCCCGGCGGCGTCGACGCCGCACGAGCGCTACGCGTCCACCAAGGGCGAGCTCGCGCCCGCCGAGGAGAAGCTCTGCGACGTGTCTGGCGCAAATTTCGAACTACCCGCGCCAGCGCGGCAGCCGCCGCCGCTGCGGTCGGCCAAGCTGCGCCTCAACTCTCCGACCGGATTGCCCCGCGCCCAGCTAGGCGGGCTGCTGTGCACCCAGGCCGAGGACATGGCGCAGGGAGTGCCCAACGCAACACGTGCCGTACACCGTACCGCGTTTGCCTGGGCCAGTTCCGTGCTCGAAGCTAGTCCCGGAAAGCCGCTGTCGCACTACGCGCAGTTGGCTACCCTGCAAGGGATGGTAAACGAAGTCTTCGATGCGTGGAACAACATGCAGCAGTTCCTCGAGGAGCAGGAGTTGTGGCTCGCCGAGGACCACATCGCGTTCGGCGCTGCCTCCTGCATCCAGGACGATGAGGATGAGGCGCGCGAGAACGAGCTGCTGCGCGTCCGGGCCGTGCACTTCCTCGTGGCGCAAGAGCGGCCGCGCGCGCAGGACAAGGACAACGCGCAGTACCTCGAGCAGGAGAACGACGGGCTGCGCATCCAGGCGAGGACCAAGCCCGACTACACCGTGGCTGCGCGGCCGGGGGGAGTTCCGGAGCCGGCCCAGCCCACCGCTGTCGCCGTTGCCGCCGCGGAGCCCGAGACGGGGGTGTTTTGCGAGCGCGAGATGGACACGATCGCCGCCGCGCAAAGTGAGATCTTCGCCGTGGCGCTCCAGGACCACTACATCTCGAAGTCGACCGCGGCTGACGCGTCGATGGGCAGCACGCTCAACGAGCCGGAGTCGCGCGCGTTCACGACCGGCCCGCGCCCGCACGCCTTCGGCACCACGAACGTCAACCTCACCGTCTACTCCCGCGCCAAAGTCAAGGTTGGCCCCCTCGCTCGCATCCGGATTGACGACGAGGTCTACACTTAGAATATTGCTCGCGGCGGCCTTCAGCCCTTCTTTTTTATACGCAGGGCAGACTGAAGGGGTAACCCTCTGATCGCCTCTTGCTGGCATAGAGTATTTTGGCTACCCTGTATCTACACGAGCCAGCAGTGGGGGGTGCCCTTAGTTTCACGCGGAAGTCCGAGGATCTTCCTTGCTGGCATAGAGTATTTCGGCTACCCTGTGGCTTTATGAGCCAGCAGTGGGGGGTGCCCTTACTTTCACGCAGAAGTCCGAGGATCTTCAACCACCTCTGCCAATCTTGCACCGCGGCCCTCTTCTTGTAGAGGACTCGCGGTGGGGGGTTTGTTGGCGGGTGGGGTTCCCTCTGGGCTGTTTCCCCCCTTGTGGTGTTTCCCCCCGCGCTGTTTGGGGGCTGTGCCCCCTCCGGTTCCTTGTCGCGCGTAGCAGCTAGCAGCTTTCATGTCTTTGTGTTCTGTGCCTTCTGGCGTCCCCGCGCCTGGCCGACCTCCCGGCCACCAACAATCTATTTTATATCTGTGCCTAGAGCCTGGAGTTTCCCATGCGTGAGGTCAGCAAACCCCAGAGGGCCCGAGCCTGAGCCCGAGCCCCATAAAATCTGGTTATATCGCGTTATATTTATATATATGGCTTTAATTCTAATTTCTAGCCCCCACCTTGGCCGCGGCCGCGGCTCTTCTGGGTTCTGAGTTCTGAATGTGAAATCTGGTTTTATTTTCTCTGAAAGGAGACAACTCTTCGTCTGAGCCTGAGCCTGAGCCCTCACACAGCACACAGGACAGCGCCGGGGATGAAGACGAAGAGGAAGAGAAACCCCCGCGCCCCCGCCCCCGCCCTTCTGGGCGGAGCAGAAGCCGGGGCGGCAGCCCAACCCCAACATATATCTGCTGGATGCTGGATCTGGGACGGTGATAGGGAAGAGGAGAAGATGCCGATTTTGCGGGGGTACGATGTATACGATGATTGGGTACTGTAAGTGTACTTTACACTATACGCGCATCGAGCCTCTTTTTGTAAAACAAAACACAGGTCACACGCACAACACACACAACACACGAACCACCACACAACCGAACACACCAACGAAGCACACAACCAAACCGGAGCGGGGACCAGCGTCCACATGCCTAAGCCTTGAACCCTAAGCGCTGACCTTGCACCTTGCCTCGGGCCTGGTGTTGAGGAACGATCTCCTCCCCCCACCGTATTCCGTGTGTGGGTTGCGGCGGTTTCGGCTGACCGCCGAAGTGCCCGCCGAGTTTCGCTTAGGCGTGCCTCGGCCCGCCGAGTTTCGCTTAGGCGTGCGCTATTAGCAGCTCGGGTAAGTAAAGACTTCCCGAGCGGCAGTTAGCGCGTGTCTGTAAATAACCTTGACGGGGTTTTGACAGACATTTGAGCAGCCATTG
>Ga0335398_10005618_pt1 | contig 16392 bp, 9 predicted proteins | sample BON03_FD_205742 | JGI IMG/M metagenome (GOLD analysis project Ga0335398, IMG submission 205742) | Freshwater microbial communities from Lake Bonney liftoff mats and glacier meltwater in Antarctica - BON-03 (spades assembly) (version 2) | ecosystem: Environmental > Aquatic > Freshwater > Ice >... | reverse complement strand
GCGAAACCGGCGCCGGGAAGAAAACCAAAAACCGGCGCACCAAAAACAAACCATACCTAACAATGACCGCCTCCTCCGTAGCGTAATTATTCGCCTCCTGAGGTCATTGATTCAAAAACGCGCCGCCGGCTTGGGAAAACAATAGGCGATCAAGTTCCATTCGTTGTCAGTCAGGTCAGAGGCATAACGCATCCGCAGCGTGTACGGCATCGCCCACAAAATTACAATAACGTTAACGTAGGCTCCTCAACTATTTTCAAAAAGGCTCTAAGCACATGCAATCGACAGTGTTGTGGCTATTATCTTGCCGGTCAGTGTATTGGTCCCCAGCCTGAAAAAAGTGCGGCAAGTTGTATTTTGTGTTTGCTCCGTCGGTCGTATCCGCTCCTCTGAAATTTCAGTTTTGCAAACGCAGGAAGTCTCTGTTGGCCGTCCGGTTGCCGCTCACTCCTTCATATTGCTCCAGCGTGTCGATCTTAAATGAAACATGTTGTAGCTGATGCTTTCTTACGTGCTGTTGTCTGGAAGAGAAGAGGGAAGTCCTTTTCCAAGTTCCTGACTTGTGGTCGATCCAATCTCGTTGCCTGTCTCTCATTATCTAAATGAAACGAACTATTACCTCCTTTTGTGTGGCCGGGTTTATTCTGCTGACTGGGGTCTCTCTTTTTGGGCAGGGTACGGTGACCATTACCGGTGTCTCCGAGGTCGATGACACGATTTCTATCACCAGCCAGAACACAGGTGCCGAGCGATCCGCATCATTTCAAATTCAAGGGGTGCAAACTGTGGATTCAGTCGATTGGATGCCGTTGCCATCCAGTATCGCGCCAGTGGACGGGCAGGATGGTTTGTTTGTCGCCACCATTCAGAAAATAGAGGGCGATGAGATGGTATTTTATCGAATCCTCGGTATTGCGGGGAGCGTCGACGATTTGGATGGTGACGGGCTTGCTGATTCGCTCGAGCCGAGTTTGCTGACGGATCCCGCACTGTTTGATACTGACGGTGATGGCTTTAGTGATGGTCAGGAACTCGCCTATGGCACCGACCCACTGGATCCATCGAGCAAGCCGGTTTTCGTGAGTCTGCCGACGGTAAATTTCGTCGCCGCGAATTCGACCGCTGTCGAAGGCGAACCTCGCCATCAGGTGCAGATTCTTTTCGATCGTCCCTACAGCGGCACGGTCAACTACGCCGTCAATTCGATTGGCAACACCACCGCCGGAACGGATTTCACACTTGGTGGGAGTCCGACTGACACGACAGGGTCGATCCCGATGAGCGGCACCTCCGCCTTCATTCCGTTGGACGTCGTCGATGACGCCAATGTCAGCGGTCAGCGGGTTGTCATTCTCAATTTAACGCTGAACGGGGAAGACTATTTCATTGGCGGTCGCGCTTCTCATGTGGTGCTACTAGAGGATAACGACTTCTGGTGGAGCGGCACGTTTTTGCCTGCGTCTGGCGATGTCGACGGTAGGATTTTCCGGATGAATATTGCACGGCATGGGGCTGGCACGACCGTGATTTTTGGGTCGGGCGCGGGACAGGATGGATTGCCCGTGCCGGAAGCGGAGGCAGGCGGTGGAGCGCCAGCAATCGACGCGACCAGTATTTCAAGTTCGATCATCCCCGAGGGGCAGTGGCCCGCGACGTTGAATGCCGATAACGCTGCCCAGTTCAGCGTGGACTCGGGGGAATTGCCGGTTCCAGCCGGAAGTCTTTTTGGAAATGAAATGATCCGGCGGAAGCTGCTTTTAAATGCGCAACCCGCATTGGATGCGCCTCAACGTTCACACCTGCTGGAGGAAATTCGCTACGTCGGGGATTACACTGAAATTCTTACCACCAGCGGAGGCGCTCCGCTGGCCACACTGCCCGGCACGTTCCTGATCGTGCGAGATATTCCTGCACCGCTTCCGGTGCTTTCCAGACTGGTACCACCCACTCCGTAACTGCGTGCTCACCTTGCCCATCCCAATGAAAACTATTTACCGTCGTTTCTCTACCCTGCTGCTGGTTGGCCTGGGGAGCCCGCTCCTGATGATCACGGCATTTGCCGAAGGTCAATCTCGCGCCGAGTATCGAAATGTTTCGTCAGCGAACGTTGCCACTCAGGAGGACAATCCAGGTGTCGCCTTCTTTGGTGGCTATCTCAAGACGCCGGGTGATCCGCAGAGCGGAACCGTCGTATTGCAGGAAAGTGCGTTTGGTCAGGCCTTCTCCGAGTGGTTTCCTTCGGACACATTTGCGCGCGATATCCTGGGAACGAATGGAGTGAACGGAGTGCTGGGTGCGCTCTATCCGAGCACCTCATCTACTTCAGATCTACGTGATGAAATTCTGAACAGTGGAAAGCCGTTTCGTTACAAATATCTGATGTACGATGGAACGGGTACCGATGTCACCGCGTTCGATGCCACTTCGCTTGCCGATTGGTTTAATCAGGATGATCGAGATGCCATCGCTGTGCAAATCGAGGTGCTCAAGAGTGCGGTGGCCGCCAGCCCGTTCGATACCAGCCTGCGGAATGCATTGTTGGATGTGTTCTACGACCTTGCGGTGGCGGAGATGCAGACGACCAAACCGCTGCTCGCCAAATTGGCAACGTTCCGACTGGGACTCGAGGTCCTGCCTCCGGACCGGTTTATCATCGATGAAGAAATTGACACTTACGTGGCGATTACCGACGGGATGCTCGCTGCCGTCCAGCAATATACCAACCTGTTGAGTGTTCCTTTTCCCGACATTGACCCTTCCAGCATTGATCCGGACATTCCGTTCGATACGATTCCCATGGGCAAGTATATCTTCGTGAAGGATCAGGCGCGTCGAAGCAGCGTTCCCACCAAGTTCGCCAGCCAGACCGGAGTTCAAGAAGTGCCGCAACTCGATGAGAATGGGCAGATTGAAACACCTGGAACGCTCTTCGTGGGATACAAGGATTTGAACGTAATGCTCCAGATCATGGGGCAACGTCAGCAGCATCTGGCCAGTTTGGCCCGGCTGCGCGGGACGCGAAAGGCTCCGGGCGATCTGGCTGCCGCGCGCGCTTCAGTCGCAGCAGCCTCGGGTGACGAAGACACCCAGCTAAAGATCATCAAGAGTTGGTTTCCCGAACTGTTTCCGCCTGATTTGAGGGAGTTGTCGGCCAATGAAATTGCCACGGTTGAGGCGTTGCTGCAGCAGTCTGGAGTGCTGGCTTCAATCGCGGCCCGTGATCTCGGTCGTGTTGAGCTGGCCTCCATTACACCGCTTCTCAATGGGAGTGCGAACATGCTCGGTTACGACCCGGATTTTCTTTTGCTCGTCCAGGATAATAGTAATTTGGAGAATCCCCGTGAATCCTACGATGTCCTGCGCGACATGCTGACCGGTCCCAACCAGCCGCTCACAGTGGCGCTGGAAAAACTGGGCACCGACCTTCCACCGACTGGGGCCAGAGGTGCGTATCTGAATTTTCAGGAAAAGGTGGATCGGGTGTCCGCCGATATCGATGCCGCCGACAATGCGCTGGCGGATCGTTTCTTTGCCATCACCGGTTTCGAGCCCGACGCCAGCCCCGGGTTTGATATTGACAATCCAAACCCGAAACCCGGCAGTGAACTGGGAGGAGCTTTGGCAACCATTGCCGCGCTGGATGAGCAGTTGGAAGAACGGAAGACACTGACGGCTGAAATTGACGCTCAGTTGGGAGACGGCGTGAATAGTGCAAAAAGCGCAGTTTCGATCAGCGAGGATAAAGAGAAGGCCCTGCAAGACGCGGGTATAGCTTACAAAAATGCCACCGCACCTATGTACGACGAAATGATCGCCATGTCTGCCGCAGCCGCCACCGCCCAGGCTGCGTACGAAGCGGTTGCCGACACGGCGTCTACCGCTGCCGATGCCAGTGTAGATCCGATCAAGGGCATCGCTGCTGCCACTGCGGCGACCATTATCGGCGTCGCCGGCGCAGTAAACACCGTTATTCAGGGAGCTGCCGCCGGGGTGATCGGAAGTCGTGAGCAGGATATTGACTATGCGGGAATTGACTTCTCTGTGACGACCGAGTCGGTGGATGCGACGCTCATGGTCAATCAAGCGCGCCAGCAGTTGTCCTCAGTGAAACGCGAACAAGTGGACAATAACCTGGCGCAGAAGTCGGATACCGCCGCACGAACCCAGGCAGTCGCCCAGAGAGATACCCTCCGCTCGGAACTGGCCCGGATCACCATCCAACGGAATGGCGACGTCGCAGCCATCCGAAAGAAATCCTTTGCGGACCCACTGCATTACTATCGCGCCGAAAACGCCCTGATCGATGCCGACGAATCCTTTCGCACGGCCCAGAGGTTTGTGTTCTACACCCTGCAGGCGTTGAACTACAAATGGCACGGTCGATTTGCAACCTCCACGGGAACCAAGGTCTACGATACCTCCACCGTCTTCAAATGTCGGAACACTGATGAACTGAACGATCTGCTTTCGCAAATGGTGGTTTGGGATGCTGATCGTGTCGCACAAACCGTCAATTCTCCCCGACTGTTCACTCGAATATCCCTGCGTGATCATGTTTTGGCGAGGGATCCAAACCGGCATGACCCGAACAAGCCGGACGATGGGCAGCGGGCGGATGACATCAATGGACCACCGACGCTTTCGACACCGACGCTTGGCACCATCCAATATTTTCAAAAGAAGCTGGAGGACCAGTTTCGCAAGGGTGACGGTACGAGTGACGACCGCTGGGATATCCCTTTCAGTACAGCCTTCGGCAATCAAATCGCAGATCGTGTGGATGGAAATTTCTTCCGGGGCGCCAGCTACGATTTGAATGGAAACATTTCGGACAAGGGATTCTGGCGGGAGAAGATTGATTACGTCGCCGTGAACATCGTGGCGGACGACGGCTTCGATCCGGACAGCGTATCGGGTCCGCGTGGACTTTCGGCAGTACTCTATTACGGAGGCACCGTCTATTTTCACACCCGCGTTCCTCCCAATGGCGACCGGAAAGTGATTCCCGCAGTCAACCCTGAAACCGGTTTGTTCGATGACTACCCCGGTGAATTGATGATCAGTCCTTTTCGCTTTTGGGTTTCGCCCAATTTTAACAGCAACTTCATCCCGCTCAGTGAGGACAACCCGTCTGTCCAGGTTGCCTACAGCAACTCGAGCATCGCCCTGAGTGGCCCCAACGGGATCGACACCAAAACCTCCTTTCAGAACTTTGACCTGACCGGCCGAAGCATTGCCGCTTCGGGTTGGCGCCTCAGCATCCCCCGACTGAACAGTGCCGGGTTTGTCGTTGATGTGAACAAGATCAAGGACATCGAAATCATCGTTGCCTATCGCCACAGCAGCCGCGTCCTGCCTCCAGCCAATTGAAACCTGTCATCATTGCTTTTCCCAATTCCAATCTGTAAACGCTCACCCTTATGAAACACGCCCTCCATACCGCCACCACATTCTGTCTGGCGCTCATCGCCGGTATCGCCCTGCTCGCACCAACGGTTGCCCAGGGGCAGATTAACTATCAAGGTCGACTCACCGATTCGGTTGGCGCGCCACTGCCGGACGGGCCGCGTAATATTCAATTCACCCTATGGACGACTCTCACGGGTGGAGCAGTTCCTATTTGGGGCCCATTCATCCTTGATGGTGGATCGACTACCGGGCACGGACCTCAGGCGGATCTGGTGGGCGGCCGATTCAATGTCATCATCGGTGGTGTAGACACGACCGGAAATTCCCTTACGGCTGCATTGGCCAATATCGAAACCTACCTCGAGATTCAGGTTGGAACGGATACTCCCATCACACCTCGGCAGATCATCCTTGCAGCGCCGAGAGCGCTACGGGCGGACGTGATCCCCAATGTGACACCAAATGCTTCGGGGGTTGACATTACCGGCAACGCCACGGTGACCGGCAACACGATCATAGATGGAAAGGTCGGCATCGGTAATTCAGCTCCCGGCTTTCCCTTGAGCATGTCGAATGACGTCGGAGACAAAATCAGCCTCAATGGTTTTGCCGCCGGCGGCGCCAGCTACGGGTTCGGGATTCAAAGCCTGTTGCTCCAGATCCACAGCGCCGCCAGCAATGGCGACATTGCCTTCGGGCACGGCAGCAGCGCCTCGATGGTTGAGTTAGTGCGGATCAAGGGTAACGGCCGCGTGGGCATCGGGACGGCGAGTCCGAGCACCGCGCTCCATGTCTCTTCAGCGGTAAGCACGGAAATCAGCGTGGACAGCACGGCTGCCAGCGGGAGGCGGTATACCTTGCAAAGCGGAAATACCGGAAGGTTCGCCGTCATTGACCGGACTGCCGGGGTGAGTCGTTTTTCGGTTGAATCGAACGGCAACGTGGGTATCGGGGGGGTAGCGACCAAAGCGAAGCTGGAAATTTCCGGAGGGTTCCCCGGGGTGGTCAACATCGGCGGCTTCCTGAACCGGTACGGTGCCAGTGACCTTAGCAACTCCGATCAAGCGAGAGACTATTCTCTCTATTGCAGCTCCGTCATCGTCGGTTCCGAGATTTTCGCCAACTCCGATGCCCGGATCAAGAACATCAAGGGACATTCGGACGGAGCAGCGGATCTCGCGACTCTCAGCCGCATCGAGATCACTGACTACATCTACAAAGACGTGATCGGCCAAGGCAGCCACCCGCAGAAGAAAGTCATCGCCCAGCAGGTGGAAAAAGTCTACCCGCAAGCCGTCAGCCAGCATACCGACGTGGTGCCGGACATCTACCAGAAGGCCGAAGTCAAGGACGGTTGGGTAAAGCTCGCGACGAATTTGAAGGAGGGCGAGCGCGTCCGCCTGATCGGTGAAAAGAAAGAAGGCGTCCATGAAGTGCTGGAGGTTGCCGAGGGTCGGTTCCGTACCGATTTCTCCGCCGACGGCGATAACGTCTTTGTCTATGGCCGTGAAGTTAATGACTTCCGCGCCGTGGACTACCAAGCCATCGCCATGCTCAATGTCTCCGCCACGCAGGAACTGGCAAAACAACTGGAGGAGAAGACTGCACGAGTTGCTACGTTGGAGCAGGAAGTCGCCGCGTTAAAACAAATGTTCGTGCGATTGGCAGCAACTGTCAGTGCATCCAAATCCGTGGCGGCAACATCATCGCAGAACGCGCCGTTTGCCGAACTTGAGTTCGTGAAGAATGCCTCTTCCACCGTTCCCAGCGAGCGGTAGATCCGTGATCGTTGCCAGGACAGGTTGATTTACGCTTTGGGGGCAGGAAGTGATTCCTGCCCCTATCTTTTTTATTGAGAAATCCACCGACTGGACCGCGGGTGTTATCACGGCGTAACATTGGACGGGTGACATTCCTGTCGCCCTCTCGCGATCCCTTATCAAACTTCTGTTACCTATCGATCAGTTTCTTGCTCTGCAACCGGCTTTCCGCCGCGCAGCAAGATGACTTGATCCGAAGTGAACCAGCCTTCGCGTCCGTTCGCGTCCTCCACCCGCAGCCAGCCATTCTTGCGATCGGTCATTCTAAATTCCGAACCGTCACGGGCAATGAACGCGCTTTGTGATTCGGGCAACGGCCCAAAGCGGACCACAGCCTCGGGTTTGACGACGATGGCGTTGACGGTATCCGTTCGATCGCCGGCAGTAATCACCAGCAGTGTCACCACCACCGCGAGGCCAACGCTGGACATGAGAACGGGAACCCGCAAGGTGGGACGCAGCGTTGGTTTCCACGCACCCAGGGCCAGTCCGGTGAAGCACAACCAACCGGCGACCAGAGAGAGGGCCGCCCACTCGTTCACTGTCAGCACCCGCAGTTGCGAGGGCCAGAGCGGAACGGGCTGGGCTCCACCGCTGATCGATTCGCGGGCGAACTCGAGGTTGATTCGAATCCGGTTGTTGCGAGGATCGAGCGCCTCGGCCTGCAACCAACAGGCCACCGCTTCCCCGATTTTTTCAGATTTGAAATACGCATTGCCCGCGTTGAACAGCAGGGCCGAGGTGCGCGTGCCGTCGGCGATGATTTTCTCATAGGCCGAAGCAGCCGCTGCGAACTGGCCTTTCTCATACAACAGGTTTGCGGCATCAAAAGCCACCGGCGCTGTTTTTTCAGCACGGAGAGATGCCGGGTTCAGGATGAACACGGCAAGCAACGCCGTGGGCACGAAAGTTTTCAAACGACGGAGCAGGGGGGTCATGCGGAACGAAGTTGCTTCAGTGAGTTGATCGCAGCCTCAAGCTCTGTCATGGATTCATGCAGATCAGACGAGGAAAGTTCACCGGCGTAACGCGCGTGATTGCACGTTTGAAAGAGGGCATGCATGCGGTCCAGTTCATCGGCGGCCACACCCATCGGACGAAGTCGTTCTTCGATGATCTCTTCTGTGATCGATACTGCCGGAAGATCGAATCGTTCCCCAAGCTGTTCTTTCAGGAGACGCAAGGTCGTTTCAAAGAAAGGGTCGGCCTCCTTTCTATCCGCGAGCAGATTCAACTCTTTCAACCCCGATGCCACCAGTCGTTCCACTTGAAGTTTGCGTTGAAGTTTGGGGTCGCTGGCAATGCGCTGTTTGCGTTTTTTCCAGGAAAGCACACCAAGCCAGGCGGCGATCGGAATCATCTGCAAAAGATAGAACCAGGGTTGCCGGATCATCGTGAGACTGGCCGCCATCGGTGAGCCGAGCCGCGGCTCGATGTGCGCGATGTCGTCCGCGCGTTCCTCCTCGGGTTCCGGTACCAGGAAGGGTTTTGAACCGACGTATGAAGGCTGTGCGACCGGTGCGGTGTTCGGCGAGATCTTCAGCGGGATCGCCGGTTGTTTGAGCGTGCGGTAACCGCGCGTTTCGGGATCAAAAAAACTGAACTCGAACGGTGGCAGCTCCTTGATCTCCGCGTGGGTGGGGATGACGATCTGCTCGAACTGAACCACGCCGGCGATGCCCAGCGGATCCTTCTGGACCACCTGGCTGGTCGGCGGGTAGGTCTTGAATTCACGCCAGCCAGTTTGTTCAGGCAATTTCAAATCATCGAGGGTCCCGCGTGCCTGGATCTGGACCGTGTAGGTGATCGGATCGCCGGCGGGAAGTTCGGTCGGCGTGGCGGCCACATTCATAAGAAACTGCCCGACGGCGCCGTTGAAATTCGCGGGGACATTCTCGGTCGGCAGCGGCAGTACATTAAGTTGTTCCGCGTCACTGGTGATGCGGACCGAACGCATGTTGCCGCGGCCGAAAATGTCCGGCCGACCGAACGGATCAGTGGCCGCGCCGCGCGGATCGTTCGAGACCACGACATTGAGCGTGCATTCGGCCGGGCCCACGGGAAGCCGGCCGATCTTGCGGGCGGCGATCGGCATGTGAAAAGTCACGACATGATACTGCCGGCCGTCAATCGCCTCGCGGCTCTGGGTCGTGTGCGACGCCTTGCCCAGCGTGAATCCCTCGGCCTTGAACTGGTGCAGCTGCAGGTTTTCGGCGGCGGTCGCATACACCTTCACCTCTGCGGCGATGACCTCGCCGACATAGGCTTCGTTCTTCGGCAACCTCACGCGGACAAACGCCAGCTTGGACAATATTTCCGTCTCAGCCGCCGCCACCTGGTCCGGCGTCACGACCTTGATCTTGATCGAGGTCGAGGTGAATTCACGACCGCCGATTGTCACACTGACAGCGGGCACGACCAGCTCCCCGGCCTTGCTCGGCATCACCAGATAGTTGAAACTTCTCTTCACGCTGGCGACTCCGTTGATGGTGGTCCATTGCTGTTGCTGGCCGTTGTAGTAGACCTGCACGCCCGGGATGGCCGGCGCGGCCGGAGGATCATTGGGGGCCATCCCGTCGAACGACATTGAGAGTACCGCTGCCTGTCCGACCTGAAGAAATTCCTGGTTGAAGGCCGTGACAAATGTCTGCGCGTGCGCACCGCCCGCGAGCACAATGAACAACAGTGCCGTCAGCCAACCGGCTGTCCGGCTTCGTCTGTGAGTGGCATCGCTTTTTCGGTTTGAACGGAACTTCGACATCAAAATTGTTGATTCAGTGTTGCCTGCGGTCCCGGCGTCGCGCAAGCATCCATTGCGCGTCGGCCGGTTTCTCCGACTGTTGGGGATGGGACCCGCCCCCAGCGTGTTCCGCTCAAAAAAAGTTATGACCAGCGAAGCCAGATACGAAGCTCTCAAGTTGAATTTCGACACCGAAGAAACGCCGTCGCCCGGACCGGCCGCGCGCGAGGAGACTCGTTCGCCTGAAGTGTTGAACGCCCAGTTGGACGACCAGTTCGCCGCGACGAAGATCTCCGGCGAACCCGCGCAACTCATCCGCTCGCTCGTGCTGCTCTGGCACGATCACGTGGATCTCTCGCACGAGATCAGCCAGTCGATCGACAGCACTGACGGCGGCTATCTTCACGGAATTGTCCATCGCCGCGAACCTGATTTCGGCAACGCCGCTTACTGGTTCCGGCGCGTCGGCGATTATTCCATCTATCCGGAACTCGCGAACGAGGTGTCTGCACTCAACGGTGAATCGGCCTTCACCGCTCCGCTGGTTCGCGGCGGGAAATGGAACCCGCTTGCCATGATCGACGCGTGTGAAGCGGTGGATGTGGGTTCGGCCGACGAAGGCGACTCGGAGTTTTTGCGCGAGGTCCAGTCAATCGAATTTCATCTGTTGCTGAAACGGTTCTGCGAACTGTGAACAAGGTCGTGCGTCAACCAGAACGGATTCGAGCCGATCGGTTTTCATTCGTGAGTTCGGTCGTAGTGGACACAATCACAACCCACCCGGAGTTTTTGCATGTCGGAATTTGAAACGGTTCTCGCCGCCGTCCTACCGGTGTTCACCATCGCGGGACTCGGCTATTTGATTCGCCGGGTCGGCTGGTTGACGGCGGAAGCCGACGCGAGCCTGCTGCGCGTGCTGATCAATCTTTTGGTGCCGTGTTTTTTTCTCGATTCCATTCTCGGCAATGCCGCGCTTCGCCAGCCCGCCAATATTCTGCTGCCGCCGCTTGTCGGTTTTGGAACCGTCGCTGTCGGGACATTGATCTGCTTCTGGCTTCGCAAGCTGACCGGGCTGCAGACCCCGGCCGAGCGACGCACGTTCGCGTTTCTCACCGGCACCTACAACTACGGCTACGTTCCCATCCCGCTCGCGCTGTCACTGTTCAACCGCGAAACCGCCGGCGTCCTCATCGTTCACAATCTCGGGGTGGACATCGCGCTGTGGACGATCGGGCTCACCTTGTTGGGCGGACTGAAGTTGAAGGACGCTTGGCGCAAGATCATCAATCCGCCGCTCATCACGATCCTCGTGGGGCTCGCGCTGAATCTCGGCGGTGTCGCGCCGCACATGCCGGATTTCATGATGACGACATTCAAGTCTATCGGAGCGTGCGCGATCCCCGTCGGCATCCTGTTGATTGGCGCTACCGTGGCGGATTTGTTGCCCGAGTTTCATGCCGGCAAAGGTGCCCGGGTGATGTCGCTCAGCTGCATTCTGCGGCTGGGAATTCTGCCGGTCCTGTTCCTGTTGCTGGCGAAGTTCGGTCCGTTCTCGATCGAGCTTAAACGTGTGATTCTCCTTCAAGCCGCCATGCCCACCGCAGTGTTCCCCATCATCATGGCCAGGCACTACGGCGGCGACACCTCGACCGCGTTGCGCATCGCCATCTCCACGTCGGTCGTGAGCCTGGTGACGATCCCGTTGTGGATCCGGTTCGGGATGAAGTTTCTGGGGCTTTAGAACCGTTTATGTGCGGCGTCAGATCGATCCAACGCGGCCGGTCGAATCACCGAAGCGTTCGAGGTCTTTTACTCCCATGCGGTCGGCCATGCTGAGGAAGAGGTTGGTCATCGGTTGCGACGAAAGTTTCCGATAACGGCCGGGTTCAAGTGTCCCGCCACCGCTGCCCGCGAGAATCGCCGGAAGATTGTCGTGGTTGTGTCGGTTGCCGTTGGCGATCGCGCCGCCGTAGAAGATCATCGAGTTGTCCAGCACGCTGGAGCCGTCCGGATCCTTCAGCGATTTCAGTTTCTCGAGGAAGGCGGCGAAATGAGAGGCGTAATACTGGTCGATCTTCGCGACCTTCTCCCACTGCGCGGAATCGCTGCCCGCATCGTGCGTGAGCCAATGATGGCCTTCGCGAACGCCGATCTGTGGGAACGCGTAGTTGGTCCCGTCACCGGCAAGTAGCAGGGTCGCGACACGTGTTGAATCGGTTTGAAACGCCAGCGCAAGAATCTCAAACATCAGGGTCATGTGTTCACCGAAATCCGCCGGAGTGTCGCCCGGAGTGGCCATCGCGACCTCTGGCAATTCTCCGAATTTTTCAGCCTGCGTGATGCGTGCTTCCAAACTCCGCACGCCGGTCAGATATTCGTCGAGTTTCTGCCGGTCGTTGTAACCGAGTTCACCGCGCAGTGATTTTGCGTCGTCCAGAATGAAATCGAGGACGGATGTCTGGTTCTTCTGACGGAGCTGGTACGAATCACGGCGTTCACCGACGGGGCCGACGCCAAAGAGCCGTTCAAACACGAAGCGCGGATTCGATTCCGGCGTCATCGGCGTCGTGGCGGATCGCCATGAGATGTTGTAGAGATACGCGCAGGAATAACCCGAATCACACTGGCCGGCTTTTCGGACCTTGTCGCAGGTGAGTTCCAGCGACGGGAAGCGCGTTTGATCACCGATCTGTGCGGCGATGATCTGGTCGATCGAGACACCGAGAGAAATGTCGGAGCCCGCCGTCTTGCGGGCGCGGACGCCGGTCAGCAGGGTGGCGTTCGCGCGTGCGTGATCTCCCCCACCGTCGGGACCCGGAGTAGCGTTCTCGTGGTCCAGACCACTGATGATCTGCAGCTGATCCTTGACCGGCTCTAGGGACTTCATCGTGTTGTTCAACTGGAAATCGGTATCGGCGCCGGTGGGCCACCAGTTGTCCTGCTGCACACCGTTCGGGACGGAACAAAACGCGATCCGCTTTGGCGCGGCGGCAGGCGTCGAGCCTCCGACGGTCGCGGCGGGCAGAAATGTTTCGAACGCGGGCAACGCCAACGCGATTCCGAGTCCGCGCAGAAAGCGGCGGCGGTTCAGCGGGAAACGGGTTGAGCGGCTGTTCCTTGAGAATTGGGGCTTCGTTTTTTTCATGTTACTCGGTGGTGTTGACGACCAGTGATTCGCTAGCGTTACGCGAAACGGCGCTGAGTTCGGTCGTGTTTCGACGTTTTTGAAAGGGGGCGGATTCGATGATGCCGGAGATCAAGGCCGAGAACCGGCCGTCCTGTTGATCGAGCCGGTCGACGATGACATTGACTGTGAGTTCGTCGTAATACTCAAGTCCTCGACCCAGCGCGTAGGTCAGTAGTTTCTCGGTCAGGCAACGGTAGAAATTTGAACGGTATTTTTCCTTCAGCACGATTTTCAGCTCCTGGACACTTGTGAATTCTTCCCCCGTGATCAGTTTGCCCGACGCATCGATCAGCTGGTCTGCCTCGGTGTCGCGCCAGGTACCGAGTGCGGTGAAGTTTTCAAACGCGAGCCCGAGCGGGTCGATCCGCGAATGGCATGAACTGCACAGCGCGTCCTCGCGATGTTTGGCCAGAACTTCGCGTAAAGTGGGTTTGTGGTCCGAGAGTTCATTGGCGGACTCTTCGAGACTCGGAATGTTCGGCGGGGCCGGCGGGGAGGGGGTTCCCAGAATGTTTTCCAGAATGAACAATCCGCGCTTCACCGGTGACGTGCGCGTCGGATTTGAAGTAACCGTCAGCATTGTGCCCTGCGTGAGGACGCCGCCACGCGGACTGTCCGGCGGAAGCTGGACCCGCCGCATTTCGTTTCCTTCGACTCCCTCAATTCCGTAGAGTCTTGCGAGAGGTTGATCGAGAAATGTGTAATCGCTGTCGATGAAATCCAGCACGCTCAGGTTCTCACGCATGACGTGGTCGAACAGCATCTCGGTTTCGCGGCGCATGGATTCCCGCAGTTCGCGGTTGAACCGGTTGGACAGTTCGCGAAGTTCCTTCGAGCGCTCGCGCGCCGCCAACAATTCCGGGGACGGATCGCCCTCGCTTTTTTGCCAGAGTTGACGGCCGAACTTTTCCTGTAACGCGTCCGACTCCTCCTGGAAACCGAGTGCGGTGAGTGGCTCGACCGGCGTGCTGTCGATGTTGCGGACCTGCAGCCATTGCCCGGTGAAATTCTTGACGAGCGCCTCCGAGCGCGGGTCCTTCAGCATGCGTTCGACCTGTGCGGGAAGTTGTTCGCGAAGTTGTCCTTGTTTCGCCAGTTCGAACAATGGCCGGTCCGGCATCGTGGACCACAGGAAATAGGAAAGCCGCGAGGCCAGTGCGTATTCATCAACCAACGGAAACCGGCCGCCCGGCGAGGCGGGATCATTCCGTTCGACGCGGAAGAGGAAGCGCGGAGACGCCAGCATGCCGACCATTGCACGGGCGATCCCCTGTTCGAATGTCTTGCCCGGCTGCGAGGAGGAGTGCTCGGCCATCGCCACCAGCGCCGCGACGACCGCCGGGTCGGGCGGGCGACGATAAGCCCGTTCGGCGAAGTTCTGCAAAATCCCCTCCGCGTAGTCACGCCGTTTGTCAGTATCTTCCGGAGCCGGACCACCGGGGAAGAATGTGTCGTAGTTCTTCGGGGCGATCCAATGCTGCGGATCCTTCGGACCCTGCACGGTCACGGACTTGATGCCGAAGGTCAGACGGTTGAGTTTCTGGTCTTCCGGCACGAGCGGCACGAGTTTCAAACTCAATTGATGAGGCCCGGCGGTGAACGTTTCATCCAGCTCGTACCGTAATGTCTTGCCCTGATCCGGGTCGTCGGAAAACACCCAGCCGAACTCGTCCTGCAAACGCTCCCTGCCGTCCACGGAAAACTCGGCGCGGCACCGGCCCGGATCAAATTCGAACTGGCCGTTCACGTGCAGCGCAATGAGCAGTCGATAGTCACCGTCGTGCTCGATCTCCACGGTGTGTTCCACGACGGCTTCCTCGTAGAACGAAAGATGATTGCCGCGTTTGTCCGAGTCGGCCGTGCGGAATTCGCCGCCGTCCACGCGCTGTTCCGCCGGAACCTTGTCGGTCATCGGGACGGCCTGGCTGACGATGGATTCCGCCGCTGCCAGATATTTCTCCAGTAGCAACGGCGAGATGCTCAACACGTCGCCGATGTTGTCAAAACCGTAACCGGTGTCGTCGGGCGGGAATTCCAACACGGTGTCGAATTCGACGCCCATCAGATCGCGGATCGTGTTGCGGTACTCGACGCGGTTCAACCGACGGACGGTGACGCGACCCGGGTCCGGATCCTCAGGATTGATTCCGAACACATCCGCTTCAACCCAGTCGGTGATCAGATCCATCTGCGCGTCAGTCAGCTGTGGTTTGCGCTTCGGCGGCATGATGCCCGCACGGATGTTCTTGATGACATCCCACCAGAGCTCGCGGCGGTTGAGAAGATCCTCGTCGGTCGCGAACTCGTCCAACGCAAGGGAACCCTTGTTCGAGCCGTCGCCGTGACAATCGAAGCAGCGGTCCTGAAGGATGGGGGCGATCTGTTCGCGGAACCGGTCGGCCCCCGGATGGTCTCCGGCAAATGAATTTGAGCCGCACGTCACGAGAAACGCGACGCAACTTCCGAGCACCTGTGCGGGTCGGATTTTCATGAGGAGACCCCGAAAATCACGTCAAAGTGTTTCTTGGTGGAAAAACGGATCAAGGGCATCGGCCTAACTTAGCCGTCTCCAACCGGTCGTGCAATCCTACAAATAGGGAGTAGAGGCGCGTTGACCGCCGGTTTTTCCGCCCGTAACACGCCATCCCGAACGTGTTCACCCGGAGGGGGCAATTTCACAATAAGTGCCATTGCCTCCAACCGCCGACGCAGTCGGAACCGGGAGAATTACTTTGATATTTCAACCGGCCTCTTCTTCGTCCGGTCAAACCACATCAGAATTGTGAAGGCAAGCATGATGCCGAGGAGCATACGAGTCCCCGCGTGTTGTGTGAGGCGTCCCGCCAAACAAAAGTAGCAGTGCTTCCAGCCTGTCATCGGATGGTTCCCGGTAAATCAGTAAACAGAAATCAGTAGGTCGGACATCGGAAAAAGTGAATCACTAGTCGGTGGGCTCCGAATAGCCGGGGACTCTCGATTGCAAATTGACTTGTCTTCCAGCGGGACCGATGGTCGTCAACAGATGGTTAATGGGATCAAACAGTTCAACGACGGTGCCACGGGCAACTGGCACGGGATGGTAGTTGTCAAACTAAAGAACCGACCCCTTTACGGCGTGGGACCAAGGGTTGTTCCAGGCCTCCTTCTCCACGGTCTACCGGGTGCTCAAGGACCACGACCTCATGAGCCCACGCGCTCCGGGCGGGGCGCACAACGGGAACTCCAAGGCACCGGTC
>Ga0335398_10005617_pt1 | contig 16395 bp, 6 predicted proteins | sample BON03_FD_205742 | JGI IMG/M metagenome (GOLD analysis project Ga0335398, IMG submission 205742) | Freshwater microbial communities from Lake Bonney liftoff mats and glacier meltwater in Antarctica - BON-03 (spades assembly) (version 2) | ecosystem: Environmental > Aquatic > Freshwater > Ice >... | reverse complement strand
CCCCCCCCGCCTCGCCTGCGACGAGCGCCCCCCCTCCTTTTTTCCTTTCGCTCTCTCTCACCTGGAAGCGCTCGGGCGTAAGGCCCAGCCAGCTGATCGCGTCGAGCACCTGGTCGTACAGGGTCGAGTCGAGCGCGACGCGCTGCGCCCCGCCCTGGGCGCAGGCCGTCCACGCGCGCTTCTCGACGTCGTGCCACGCGGCCGTGAGCTCCTCGGCGGTTGACTTGCCGGCCCAGAAGCTGTCGATTCGATTTTTGTTGGTTTTTTGGTGGGTGGTCCGAAAAGAAGGGAAAGGGAGGGAAAGGGAGGAGAAGCAAAAGCGAGAGGGGAGAGAGAGTGTGAGCGTTTTCGTTTGCGGCGCGGCGCGGGATAGCACCGCCCGAGGTCAGGGAATGCGATCGCGGGCGGCGCGAGGGCCGGAGGCGCGGCCGTGCGCGCGCGCGGGTCGAAAAGGGGAAAGGGGCGGCCGCCGCCGCCGCTCAGCACGCGGCGGCCGGCGGCCGCCGCCGGTGCCAAAGAGGGGCCCATCAAGTGGTGGCTGCTGCGCGTTGCGACAGCAGAGGGGGCGCGCGCGCGCGCGCGCGGCCGTGTTTGAGTTGTCACGATCGCGCGCGCGCTCGTTAGGGCGGGGGGGGTTCTCACCTCTCCACCGCGTGCTTGAGCTCGCGCTTGGGGCCGATGCGGGGAAACCCGACGGTGATGGGTAGCGTCGGGGGAGCCATGTTTGCCGTTTGTTCTTTTGATGTGTCTTTGTGTGTATGTGTTGTGTGTGTGTGCTGCGGATGGGCTGGTGAGGCGGGCGCTATTTATGAGCGGCGAGCGGCAAAAACGCCGGCCCGGAAACGCGCGCGCAGCACGGCCACGCCTTACCTCCTCGCCGCCGCGTAACTTCCTCCGTGTCTTGAAAGAGGCAGCCGTCCGCTTAGGCCCCGCCCCTCTTATCAAGGCCAAGTTGTTTGTCTAGGGTCGTGTTTCGGACCACTGCGAGCGGGCACCGCGACCCCGCGCGGCGATCAGTTTGAGGACGATGCATCGAGAGGAAGGACAGACGGTTATGCCCCGCCCGTGAAACCGCGCTTCTCGGCCACCGCCGCCCCCAGCGCTCGTCGGATGGACATATGCGGTCCATCTAGGCCAATTCGCGGTCCAAACAAGGCAAGGCATGCCTTGGTTGGTTCCCGGCCGTCTCAAGAGGGGGCGGCGGGCCCGCGGCGACGGCGGCTGGGTGGCGGCGGAGGGACAACGGAGAGACGACGGGGGGCCGCGCGATCGCACCCGGGGTTCTCCCCTTTCCTCCTTCGCCACGCCATGTGTGTGTGTGTGTGCGTGCAAACACCTAACAGTGAAAATTGTACCGTTTCCTCTCGTGGGGAGAGATGAGCAGAGCGGGGGAAAACAACGGCGCGCTGACACACAGCGGCGAGAAAAAACGAGCGAATGCAACCTTCACTGGCTCTTGGCCGTCGTCGACCGGCGCGCCGTCGTCTTGCGCCCCGCAGCCGCGCTCGGCCCCGCGCTCGCCGTCGGCGCCCGCGCCGCCGTCTTGCGCCCAACGGCCGCCGCCGCCGCTGCGGGCGCCGCGGCCGCCGCCGCTGCCGCCGCCGCCTTTGGCGCCGCCGTCGTTCCGTTCACCCTGTCCTTGAGTCCCTTGCCCGCCGCGAACTTGGCCGACTTGCTCGCCGCGATCGGGATCGACTCGCCCGTACGCGGGTTCCGGCCCTCGCGCGCCGCCCGCTCGCCCACCTTGAACGTCCCAAACCCGACCAGCGCCACCTCGGCGCCGCGCCCGAGCGCCGACGCGATTTCTTCGAGCACCGCCTCGACGGCCAGCGCGGCGTCCTTCTTGGTGAGGCCCGCGGCGGCGGCGACTCCGTCAACGAGCTCGGGCTTGCCGACGCGATCGGCGCGGGCGACGACACTCGTGCGCCGCTGCGCCAAGGGGGCGGCGCGTGCGCCGACACCGACACCGTTGACCTGGCGGGCGGCGTGGCCGATTGGCCGAGAGGCGCGGGAGAGGGACAGCATTTTTCGACCCGTTTCTTTTCCCCCTTCTGCAAGAGTCGGTTGGAAGAGAGAGAGGGGGGAAAGCTTGATGCGCGCGTGTCTCGCTCTGATACGGTGCGTGGAGGCTTGGATGACTTGGTGTCTCGTGGATGTGTTTGTCGATCTCGCCAATGAGACGGGAGTGGCCGCGGGGCGTTTTCGGGCTCGAAGAAGAAAAACGCCGGCCGCCGCTGGCGGCCGCCGCCGCCGACGACGCCGACGAGGCACGAGCATCGCCTGTTTGCGGCGAGCAGCAACGAGACTCGCCATGACGCCACCCCTCTCTTTCACTCACAGTGCCGTTTCCTGCAAAGAATCGACAACATCAACTAATCCTACGCCCTTAATCAGCATCGACAGCACCGGAGCAACGAAAGGAAAAGGAAGAGGCGGCTGCCACCATCACCACCACCACCACCCCCGAGAAGGGGCTCTCTCTCCCCCTCGCCCTGTCTTCGAGGCTCGCGTCCAATCCCACTCCGTCCAGGCAACAATGCTATCGAGCACCTTGACGCGCCGCGTCGGTGGCTCCCATGCAGGAGCAGGAGGGTCCGCGTGCCCATCGCCCGCGGCCGCCGCCGCGTGCGCGCCGCCGCCGCCGTCGCCCGACAGGCTGATGGCGCCCTCCCCGCTCTCTCCCGCCGCCGCCGCCAGCCCGTGCGCGGCCCCCCGCCACAACGGCCGCAACAGCAGCAGCAGAAGCTGCCTGCTCTGCCGCGCCCACCCGCGCCGCGTCGCTCGCGTCTCCTCCCAGATCGCCCGCGAGATCGGCGACCTCCTCAGCCACGACCCGGTCGTCAGCGCGGCCGTCTCGCCCGAGCGCGCGCAGCTGGGCGGCGCCGGCGCGGGCGCCTCGGGCGCCGTCTCTGCGCTGGTGAGCGTGACCGACGTTCAGCTGTCGCCCGACCTGCAGTTCGCGCGCGTGCTCGTGTCCGTCTACTCGGACGAGAAGGGCCGCCGCCGCGCCATGGCCGCCCTCTCGCGCCTGCAGCCCTACGTCCGCGCGCGCGTGGCCGAGCGCGTGCGCCTGCGCCTGGCGCCCGAGCTGCGGTTCGCGTACGACGACGAGCTGGAGCGCAGCGAGTCGGTGCTGCGCGCCTTGGGGCGCGGGCAGGTGGCGCGCCTGCTGGGCGAGGAGGCGGCGGGCGAGGCGTTTGGCAACCGCGCGTCGAAGAAGGACGGGCTGCAGCAGCAGCAGCAGCAGGAGGGAGGCCAAGACGAGGAGGAGGAGGGCTTTTTCGAGGGCGTCGGGGCCGCCGCCGGCGGAAAGGATGGAGACCGCGCGGCGGCAGGGGAGGGCGACGGCAACGACAGCAGCGACAAGGACGACGACGAGGAGGAGGAGGAGGACGAGGAGGACGCGGCCGCCGCCGAGGAGGACGAGCGCCGGTGGCGCGACGACGACCCGGCCGCGCGCGCCGCCGATTTCCTCGCGACGCCCGGGCCCTTTGACGACATGTTTGGCGGCGGCGACGGCGGCGGGTGGAGGAGCGTGAGCGGGCCGCTGCCCCCTCGGCGCGGCGCCGGGGGCGGCGGCCGCGGCGGCGGCAAGGGCAGGGGCGGCAACGGCGAGCGGAGGAGAAGCAAGTGAGACGCGAAAGAGGAAGACGCGAAAGAGGAAGACGCGAAAGAGGAAGACGCGAAAGAGGAAGACGCGAAAGAGGAAGACGCGAAAGAGGAAGACGCGAAAGAGGAAGACGCGAAAGAGGAAGACGCGAAAGAGGAAGACGCAGCGTACCGGGGGGGCCGGGGAAAGAGAGAGAGAACGCTTCCACCCCCCATTCGAAAGCCCGGTGCGTGTCTTTGTTGCTGCTGTGTTATAATGTGTGTGTGATGATTACGAGGGCAAAGGATGCTTTTTTCTCGCTTGATAACGCGCGGGGAGGGCAGGAAGAGGAAAGCGAGAGCGCCGGAGCCGGCGAGGGCGGGGCGGCGAGGGCAGGGCGGGGCCGGGATTGAGGAAAGGTTGTATCGGTCCCGAGTCGTGCGTCGTGTGCAGGCGTTGTTCTACTCGCCGTATGTGGCGGCGACACGCAACACGAAGCAGGCGCCGAGAGGGCGTTGCGCGAAATGGGGAGTATTCGCGCGCCGCGCCAAGCGCCCGCGGGGGCCATCCTCGCCCCCTCGCCTCGTCCCTTGCTCTCAATCAGATGCCCCCGCCTCCTCCCAAGTGCTGCTGCTGATGGTGGTGGTGGTGCTGCTGCTGCTGCTGCATGTGCTGCTGCTGCATGTGGTACTGCTGCTGCTGCTGCTGCTGCTGCATGTGCTGCTGCTGCTGCTGCATGTGCTGCTGCATCATCAAATGGTGCTGGTGCTGCTGCTGCTGGTGTTGCTGCTGAGCGAGCAGGTGCGCGTGCTGCTGTTGCTGCTGCTGGTGCGGCAGCATGGGCGGCTGGAGCGGCGGCGGCCCGGGTGGGGCGGGGCCGTAGCCGCCCCCTCCGCCGGGCGACGGGGCCGCCGCCGCGTGCGCGAGGCCCGGCGAGGGCGTGCGCGCGCCGCCGCCGCCGGCATAGCCGAGGGGCATCTGCTGCTGCTGCTGCTGCTGCTGCTGCTGCTGCTGCTGCTGCTGCTGCTGCTGCTGCTGCTGCTGCTGCTGCTGCTGCTGCCGAGGCGGCAGCGGCAGCTGCGAGAGCGCGGCGGCGGCGGCGGCCGCGGCGACGGCGGCCGCGGCGGCGGCGGCGGTGGCGGCGCCAGGGCCGCCGCCGCCGTTGCCACTGCCGCCGCCGCCGGACGAGGCCACGGGCGAGTTGCCGCCCGTGCTCGCGCCCCCGCCGCGCCGCGCGGCCAGCTGCGCGCGGAAGGCGGCGAGCTCGTTGGCCGACAGCGCCGCGTCCGAGGGGGAGATGCCGGTGCCGCCAAAGAGCGCCCCGCAGCCGCCGAACAGGCGGCCCGCCGACGCGCCGCCCGCGCCGCCAAAGCGCGAGCCTCCCGCGCCCGCGCCCGCCGCCGCAGCCAGCCCTCCGTCCGCCACGCCGCCGAGCAGGCCTCCCGAGCCAAAGGCGCTGGCCTGGTGCGTCGCGGCGGCGAGGGCGCCGGACGAGCCGTGCTGGCGCAGGGCGGCGAGGACGGGTAGGCCGCCGCCACCGCCGGCCTCAGTGGAGGGGTTGGCGGCGGGGTTGGCGGCGGGGGCGGCGGCGACGGCAGCGGCGGCGGTGGGCGGCGGCGTCGGCACTCGTGCCTCGAGCTGCCGCTGCTGCCGCTGCTGCTGCCGCTGCTGCTGCTGCTGCTGCTGCTGAGCGAACATGGGGGAAGAGGCAGCCGGCAGCGGAGAGGGCCCCGCGGCGGCAGCGACCGCCGCGACCGCCGCCGCGACCGCCGCCCCGCCAAGAGGGGTGGGGAAGGGCGCGGGCGACGGCGCGGGGGGGACGGCGGCCGCGCTCGTCGCTGCCGCCGGTGCTGCTGCTGTCGCGGTCGCTGTCGCCGTCGCCACAGCGTCGGCCACGGAAACCGACACGAGCGCCCACGCCGGCAGCGGAGCGCCGTCCGCGGCCAGCGGCGCCGTCAGCGACGCCACGGGGGCGGCGGCGAGGCGGGCGGCGCTGGCGGCGGTGAGCGCTGCGGCGCCGGCGCCGGCGCCGGCGGCAACGGACGACCCGGGCGCGGCGATGCCGGGAGGGCCCGAGGCTGCGAGGCGCTGCTGGGCGGGGACAGGCGCGGGCGCAGGCGCTGGCCTGCTGGCTACCGGCAGTGGTGGTGGAATAGCTGCAGCTGCTGCTGCTTCTTTGACGGGAGGAGCGGGCGGAAGACCCAGAGGCGGCGGCGCCGCTGCCGCCGCCGCCGCCGCCGCCGCCGCCGCCGCCGGGGCCGCCGAGGGGGGCGCGGGCGCGGGTGTCATCAGCAGAGAGGGGCCCTTGCGCTTAGGCAGCGCAAAGACGGCTGTGCGCGGAGCCTCGACCGCCGGGGCAGCGGCAGCGGCGCGCGCCTTGGCCGGCGCGCCGAGGGACATCATCGCCGCGGCCGGCGCGCCCCCGCCGCCGCCGCCCAGCGCGCCGCCCGCGCCGCCGCCGCCGCCGCCGCCGCCCGCGCTGCCGCCCAGCGACGGCGGCGGCGGCGGCGAAGACGCCACGACCGGAATTAGGGCGCGCGAGCGGCGCTGGGCGAGCCGCTCCAAGCGCTCGGCGTCTGTCCGCGGGTGGCCGGCGGCGCTCTTGCTTGCGGCGGCGGCGGCGGCGGCGGCCGCGGCCTGCTTGATGGCGTCGGCCATGCGAGGCGCGGCGGGGGCGGCGGGGTCGGGCGCGGCTGCGGCTGCGGCGGGCGCGGCAGAGGCGGCGGCGGCGCCGCCGCCGCCAGGGGACGGCGACGACTCAGGGCCGCCGCTGCCGACTCCTTCGGGCGGGGGCAGCGGCGCGTCCGCCAGCTTGCTCGTCCAGCCCATGCTAGAGACGCGCGCCGCGAGCAGGTCTGCCGTCATCGTGGCCGCCGCGGGCTTTTTGGCGCCTGCCGCCGCCGCCGCCGCCGCCGCCGCCGCCGCCGCCTTGCCCGCCGGCCCGCCGCCCAGCGGCTGCCGGGACGGCAGCGCGGGGAACGCCTCTTTCAGCCCTGCGGGCGCGGCGCCGGCAGGGGTGCGCACGGGCACAAACCGCCGGGGCGGGGCGCCGGCGGCGGGCGAGAGGAGGGCAGAGGAAGCGGGGCCGTTTCCGGTCGCCGGCAGGGGCGGCCCGCTGCCTCCGCCTCCCGCTCCCGCTCCCCCTCCCCCTCCACCGCCGAGCGTCATCATGCCCGAGGGAGCGGCGGCGGGCGGAGCGGCGTTCGCGGATGCGTTGCGCCAGGACGGACCGAGCGCCACCGGGCCGTTGCCCGCCGCGGCGGACGCGGCGGACGCACTGCCGTTGCCGACGCTGCTGTTGCCGCCGCCGCCGCCGCCGCCCCACCCGCCACCGCTGCCGCCGCCGCCACCGCCGCCTGCGCCGCCGCCTCCCAAGGCCGGCCGCAGGGCGACGCGGTCGTCCGGCAAAGCCAGCACTAGGGACGAACGCAGTCGCTGCGGGAGGTCGCCGCCGGCCTCACCTGGCCGGGGCCCTAGCCCCGCCGCCCCCACCTGCGCGCCGCCGCCGCCGCCGCCGCCGCCGCCGCCGCCGCCACCGCCGGGCGCCAACGCCGACGGACGGCGCCACGAGGACGACGCGTCACCGACGAAGGCCATCCGCGCCGAGGCGGGGCTCGGGGCTCGAGCGGCGGCAGGCAGCGGCGCGGGTGCGCGCGCTCGGGGCCGCCAGCCTTCCTCTGATCTCCGTCAGATGGTGCGAGTCTCCGATTTGCTTGCGGCTCCTCCCTCCTTCTCCTTCTTCTGGCTTGCCTGCCGCTGAACCCCTTGGTTTTGCGCGCGCGACGGGGCGCCGCGCAAGCGAGAGAGGGGCCCACGCCCACGCGCCGGGGCGCACCAAAGTGCCGGTGCCTTGCGTGCCAAGGGCAAGCGGCGTGCGGGTGAGGGAGAGGGAGGCGCGAGGAAGAAGAGGGAGGGAGAGAGGGAGACAGAGGAAAAAACCACCAAGAACGCCGCCTGGGGGCCTGCGCGCGATGGAATGCCTGGGATCGATGCGACGTCAAGGTGAACACGGCACGCAGCTGCACGGTGGATTGGTCGGCGCTGGGCTGGCGCCCTTGGAGGCGGGCGGCGGGCCGCGGCGGCGGGCCGCGAGGAAGAAAACGGGGTTGTGTGTACTTGACGCTAGGAGCAGGGGGGGTGGTTGCGCACGCGGCGTGTGTGATGTGTGATTGATGTGACGTAGTGTGGCGTTGGGACGACGAGGGAATGGTACTGTTGTCGCGACGATTGATTGCGAGTGGTTGTGGGACAGGGGGGGAACACGGGGGCGTCGTTCTTTCTCACGAAGCGGAACGCAAGTTTTGTGTCTCCTACATCGGGCCTTGTTCATGGTCTGCCTCCCAATCGATCGCGCCGCCGCGACGCGTTTTTCTTGTACTATCACAAAATCAAACGGACGTCGATCCCATCTCCTATCGGCCACCACGCATCAAGGGGCGCGCATCACGGGCGCATCAACAGAGAAGCAAAAAATCATGCAGGCTCTCCGAGGCGCCGCGGCTGCCGGTCGACAGCGCCCGCCGGCCCCGCGCGCGCGCAGGAGGTCAATCATCGTGCGCGCCTCGACCCAGGATGGCCAGATGGACCTGTTCTCGCCGTCCAAGGTGAGGATTGCTCTTGGAAGACGAGAGACTCTCTCCCCTCTGGACCAAAACCAAAACGACTGACCCGCGCCCCCCTCCTCCTCTCCTCTGATCGACGAGGCAGCGCACCACAGATCAACCTCTTCTTGCGCGTCGTCCGCCGCCGCGAGGACGGCTACCACGACCTCGCGTCGCTCTTCCACGTCATCGACTTGGGCGACCGCATGGCGGTCAGGCTGCGCCGCCCCGCAGCGGCGACGGCGACGGCGATGGCGAGCGGCGGCGACGCCAACAACGCCGCCCCCGGCGACCGCCTCGTCTGCTCCGACCCGACCGTCCCCTCGGACGGCCGCAACCTGGTCATCAAGGCTCTGGACCTCTACCGCCGCAAGGCCTACCCTCCCGGCACCTGCCCCCAAGACCTCCCCTGGTTCGACGTCGACCTCGCAAAAAGCGTGCCGCACGGCGCGGGCCTCGGCGGCGGCAGCGGCAACGCGGCCACGGCGCTGTGGGCGGCCAACGAGCTGTGCGGGCGGCGCGCGGCCGACGCCGACCTGCTCGCGTGGTCGGGCGAGATCGGGTCGGACGTCTCGGTCTTCTTCGGCCCTACGGGCGCCGCCTACTGCACGGGCCGCGGCGAGGTGGTCGAGCCCGTGGCGCCGCCGCCGCTGCCGCTCGACACGCCGCTGCTGCTGGTCAAGCCGCCCGCGGGTCTGTCGACGCCGGCCATCTTCCGCGCGCTCGACCTGGGGGCGCGCAGCACGCGCGACCCGCTCGACCTGCTGTCCGCGGTGTCGGCGGGCGTCTCCGCGCTGCGGGACGCCGCCGTCAACGACCTCGAGCGCCCCGCGTTCGACCGGCTGCCGGCGCTCGGGGCGCTCAAGCGCAGGCTGGCGGGCGCCGAGGGCGACGGCGCGACGGGGCGGCCGTTCGACGCCGTGTTCATGTCGGGCAGCGGCAGCACGATCGTGTGCGTGGGGTCGGACGCGCCGCCCGCGTGGCTGGCGGCCGAGGGGTGGCGCGCGGGGGCGGCCGGGGAGGGCGCGCCGAGCGGGCGGCGAGGCGGCGGCGGCGGCGGCGAGCACGATGAGGCGGAAGAGGGAGCGGATGACGAGGAAGAGGCGCCGCTGTTTGTGTCGCCCGCGCGGCTGATCGCGCGCGACCTGGCGAGCGACGGGCGGCCGCTGTGGTACTCGCCGAGCGCGTCTGGCGAGGCGGCGCGCGCGGCGTACCGGGCGGCGCAGCAGCAACAGCAGCCAAATGCAGCGCCCATGAGGAGGTAGCCGGGGGTCTTTGCGGCGAAAAGAGCAGACGAGCGTTTCTCGGGCTCGAAAACCACAAAAAACAACCAATCGCGAAAAGAACAAACGAGGGGAGCGCCGCTCCCGTGTACCTTGGTGTGTTTACAACCCGTTGGCGCCAGAGCCAACACAACCACCACTCCATCGCACCATCACCAATCGTCAGACCAATCGTCAAATTCACACCAGCCTCGCCCCCTCGGCGTCCAGCGCCGCCACCCGCGCCGAGTTGGTCGCCAGGCCGCCCGCCTCGAGGAACGCGGCCGACATGGCCGCGGCGACGCGCGCGCCCACCTCGGGGCAGTCGACGACGGCCACGGCCGTGGGCCCCGCTCCGCTGATGGTGCAGCCGTAGGCGCCCGCGCCGACGGCGGCCTCCTTCACGGCCGCGAGCCCGGGGATCAGCGGCGCGCGCGCGGGCTCGATCACGCGGTCGCCCGAGCCCAGGCACAGGCCGAGCGAGCGCGCGTCGCCGGCGAGGATGGCGGCGACCAGCGCGCCGCCGTGCGTAGAGTTGTGCACGAGGGACGCCAGGGGCACGTCCTTGGGCAGGGCGGCGCGCATCTTGGCCGTGGGCGCCTCGAACACGGGGTTGACCAGCACAAAGTAGAGAGGCGGGGGGGGCGGGGGCGCGAGCAGGAGGAGGCCGCCGCCGCCTGCTGCCCTCCTCTTGTTCTCCTTCTTCTTCTCCTCTTCGTCCTCGTCGTCGCTGCCGCTGCTCCCGCTGCTCCCGCCGCCGCCGCCGCCGCCGCCGCTGCTGCTGCTGCTGCCGCTGCCCCCGCCTACCCTGCCCTCGCCGCCCCTCTCCGTCACCTCCTCGCCCCCCACCCCCGCGCCCGCCCCCGCCGCCGCCGCCGCCATCATGGCCGCCCGCGCGCCGCCGAAGGGCAGCCTGGTCAGCGCCAAGCGGGGGCCGCACGGCCGCACGAGCACAAACCCGCCCATGAGCGCGGGCGCGACGTTGTCCGCGTGGCGGCCGCTGACGGCCGCCTCGCTGGCCAGGCCCGCGAGCACGAGCCGGTCCTTGGACAGGGTGCGGCCGAAGAGCGCGTTGACGGCCCAGGCGGCGGCGGCGGCCGAGGCGGCCGACGAGCCGAGGCCGCTGCCCAGCGGCAGGCCCTTGCGCAGCGTGAGCGCGACGCCGCAGGAGGGCGCGGCGCCCAGCAGCCTCAGGGTCTCGCGCGCGGCGATGCCGATGCAGTTGGTGGCCGGGTCGCGCCCCAGCCTGCCCCCGTCGCCCGTGATGCCCTCGATGACCACCTCCCCGGGTGCGAGCGAGGGGGCGGCGCGGGCGGTGACCCAGTCGCCCGAGGCCGCGGCCTCGGCGGCGGGGGCGCCTGGCGCGGGCCCGACGGCGACGCCGAGCCAGTCGAATCCGGGGCCGAGGTTGGCGACGGTGGCCGGGGCAAAGGCGGTGACCTCTTGCTGTTCGTGGTTTCTCGTTTCGTGTGTTGTTGGGCGGGGGGGGGGGGGGGGGGGCAAAGGGGGAGGGGGGGGGGGGGGGGGGGGGGGGGGTCAAAGGTGGATCGTCGGTGAGGGTGAGACGAGGCGGCGTTTTTTTGAGCGGCGGCGTCGCCGGGAGAGAGCGAAGACGACGACGCCGACGACGACCGGACGACCGAATGACGGCGACGACCAACGACGCGTTCTCGACGGCAGAGCAAAGCAGGACACGCACCTCGACCGGATCGATGAAGACCTTGCCGCCGTACACCAGAACGCGTCCGCGGACGCCCAGGGCGCGCGCGGCGACGATCGGGAGGCGGGCGCAAGGGGAGCACGGGGAACAGGAGGAGGAGGAGGACGGCGCGAGTGCTGCTCCGCCTCCTCGCCGCTGGGAGAGGAGCGACGCGCGGTGCATGGTGAGAGAGAAGCGTAAAAGAGGTCGTTCAGGTAAACGATGCGGTTGGATCGCCTGCTGGTGCCTGCGGAAGAAGACAGGAAAAATCTCGTGTTTCAAACGCGGCGCTGCTACTCGATACAAGAAGGGACAGGAACGGATTGAGGTGATCACGCGATGGGTGTGTGTGGAAAGAGACAGAGGAGTAGCGCGGGTGTGTAGCAGTTGCGATGGACTCGTCGCAGCAGCGAATCAAACGTTTTGTTTTGGGCGGACGACTGCCGCGCGGACGGCGACGTTTTTCGCGTCAGGTCAAGTCTTGATTAACAAGCTCCATCTCACGCCAAGATGTTGGCCTCGACGAAACGCCCGAGCGCGGCGGCCATCGCGTGGACGGTGGCCTCGTTCTCGCCGCCGTGGGGCGATGCCGCCGCCGCCGACGGGGGCGCGAGGAACGCCTGGCGCACCGCGACGATGAGAGCGGCCGCTGACGACGTGACCCCGAAGAGCGCGACGGCCAGCGGCAGGCCCACCTCGCGCGCCATCTCGCGCAGGCGGGCGCGGCGCGCGGGCCCCGCGGGCACGCCCTCGAGCGACGGCAGGAGGCGCCACTTGCGCGGCGGGGCGCGGTGACGTGGCGCGACGGCCGCCGGCGCTGCTGGGTCGCGGCGGACGGCCACGCGCGGCAGAGGGGGCGGCGGCGGGGGCGGCGGGGGCGGCGCGGGCGGCGGCGGCGTGAGGAGCGCGTTCGGCGCGACGAGGCCCGCCAGCGCGTCGTCCAGCAGCAGGCCGGCGGCCGCCCCCCCCCCACCTGCCCCCGCGCCCGAGCCGCCGCCGCCGCCGCCCGCGGCCGTCAGCGAGGACGACGAGGGGACGCCCACGTGCGCCGCGCCAAATATGTAGGCGCGCGCGCCCATCTGCCCTTGCTGTTCAGCCCACGGGTCCAGCAGCGGCAGCAGGAGGGCCGGGCCGCCGCCCGACGCCGACGGCGGCCGCCGCTGCCGCGCCAAGGACGCCGCGACCACCACCCGCGGCGCGCGCGGCGCCGCCGCCGCGCCCGCCGCTGCCGGCCCCTCGGTCGCCCCGCGTGCCCCGTGCCCGCCCGCCCCCGCCCGGTGCACCAGCCCCGCCCGCTCGCGGTACAGCTGCACTTTAAGCACCGCGGGGATGACGTAGCTGACCGCGCAGACGCCCGTGGCGCCGACGACCGCGTAGACCTTCTCCGCCGCCCGCGGCAAGAGGCACGCGACGCAAGCGGCGCTGGCGATGGAGCTGGCCGTGAGCAGCACGTGGCGGGGCCACGTGAAGCCCGGGCGCAGGGGGCGGGCGGCGGCGTCGGTGTCGTCGTGGCGCCGCCGCCGGAGCGGGGACTTGGGGCGGCGGCGGCCGCCGCCGCCCTCTGTTTCTTCGTTGTCCTCTTCCTCGTCCTCGTCCTCGTCGTCGTCGTCGTCGTCGCTGTCGCCGAGGAGGGGGCGCACCGGCGCGTCGGCGCCCACGTCGGCGCCCGCCGCCCCAAAGATCGCGATGTCGAGCGACGCGCGCAGCGCAAACAGCGTCGTCGTCATGCCCAGCGCCAGGTAGAGGAGCACGAGCGCGTACAGCGTCGCCGCCGCCGCGCGCTTGGGCCGCGCGACGGCCGCTCTGAACGGCGGCGCCGCCCCTCGCCCGCCGCCGCCGCCGCCGCCGCCTCTTGCAACGCCATCGCCGCCGGGCGGGGGATCCGGCCCCGCGGACTTCTCGTCCCCCCACCCCTCGTCGAGCACGTCGTTGGTCAGCACGTTGCCGTGCGTCCCCGCCCCGAACGCACCCGCCCCGAACGCGCCCACGCCCAGGTACACGCCCACGGCGACGAAGTAGAGGGTGACGCGAACGGCGCCGCGGAGCGCGGCCAGCCCCTGGGTGGCGGTGACGTCGCCGGCGGCGTCAGCGCCGGCGCCGGCGCCGGCGTCGGCGGCGGCGGCGGCGTCGACGAGCAGCGTGGTGGTGGTGGTGGTGATGGGATGGCGTCCGTCGGCGGAGGCGACAACGGGTCGCTTGGCGCTGAGCGGGGACGGTTGGCCGGCGATCCCGCGCGCCGCTGCCCGCGCGCCGCCGCCCCCCTCGCCCGCCCCCACGGCGCCCGTCGTTGTCGCCGCCGCCGCCACCGCCTCGCCCCCGCGGCCGGCGCCCGCCTCCACCCCGGGCATGTCGCGCACGAGCGGCAGCAGCATCGGCTGCATGTAGAACGCCGTCGCGAAGATGGCGAACGCCTCGGGCAGCAGCGCGGGGTCGCCGGCGGCCAGGCTCCACACGGGCACGTCGGCAAAGCCCGCCCACCCGGCCTTGGCGGCGCGCCAGAGCAGGAGGGCGACCAGGCCCAGCACGAGGACGCCGCCGGCGGCACCCGCCGCCTCGAGCTCGCGCATCCGGCGCTGCAGGCACAGCGGGAACAGCACGAACGCCGACACGCACAGCATCACCAGGCGTCCGCCGCCGGCGGCAACGACGGCCGCGCCGGTGCCACTGGCGGCTGTGGCAGCGGCGGCGTCTGCGGCGGCGGAAGCGGCCGGCGCAAACACGTGCGACAGCGCCATGCGGCCCGTGTCGGCGATCAAGCACAGGCCCGCGACCATCGTCCCCCACAGCAGCGCGATCAGCGACAGCTGCGTCGCGGCCCTCAGCCGCGGCCCGCCCGCCCACAGCGCCAGCGCCTCGTAGGACGAGTGGCCCGTGGCAGCGGCGGCGTCGACCAGCCAGCCGCAGGTGGCGTCGTTTGCGGCGGCGACGACCAGCATGGTCAGGGCAGCGGACAGGAGGCCCGTCCGGGACACCGCGAAGGGGATGGGGAAGACGGTCGAGCCCAGGACGCCCAGCGAGAGGGCGGCGCAGGCCGAGGCGCCCGCGCGGCGCAGGACGCGCGCGCGGGCGCTCGCGGCGGCGGCGGCGGCGGCCCATCGGCCGGCGGCGTCGTCGGCGGCGGCGGCGGGCGCCACGCCGTCTTCATCTCGCCCGTCTCCATCCTCCACGCTGACCAGGATGATCGGCGCCGCGCCCACCTGGCCCCCCTGCGCGAAGGCCGTGACCCCGTTGGCCCCACCGCCACCCGGCCGCGGCATCGATTGCGGGCGGTCTCGTGACTTGGAAGAGGAGGGCGGGCCAGGAGGCGCTCCTCTTCTTCCCCTCCTCCTCTTCCGCCTCCTTTGCCTCCTCTCTTTCCGCCTGCGCGCACGCGCTGCCTAGGATGCTTGGATCGCGACCACGCACGCTCGAGAGCGCTGGGTGTCAGTACCGCCGCGTCATTCGGGGTGTTGAGAAGAGGGAGAGGCAAAGGGAGCGATTGTCGAATGCCAAGGGGGATTATTTCTTCTCTCGTGGTGTTGCGTTTGCGTCGAGGCGGTTTGCGCTTGGTTGCGAGCATGGAAGGCGTATGGGACGACGAGGAGATTGAATTAAATCCACGGCGCCGCGTGCGACGAGCCGGCGCCGAGCGAGCGAGCGAGCGAGCGCCGCCCAACGCCGCCGCCCCCGCCGCCGATCGCCGATCAACGCACACTCCCCCTCGAAACCCCGCCGCTTTCTTCAAGCCGCCGCCCCCCCGCCGCTTGCCCCCGCTCCTCCCGCCCCCGCCACCGTCTGCGCCTTGGGCAGCCGCGTGATCTTGCCGATCGCGATCGTCCGCCCCTCGTCCCGTAGCGTGAAGCGCCCCATGGCGGCCAGCGCGTCGAAGGCCTCCACGCAAAGCCCGCGCTCGAGCTGCACGCGCACGACGGCCACGGCGCCCGACTTGACAAACTTGGCCTTTTTCATCTCTCGCGTCTTGGGGTCCATGGCGCCGATGAGCTTGGTCACCTCGCACTCCTCCACGGCCGTGTGCACGTGCAGCACCGACCGATAGCCCACCGTGAACACGGGGTTGTGCTCGAGCAGCTCGAGCACCACGACCTGCGCCTCGAATGCGACGACCACAGGGCAGGGCGCCCGCGGCGCGCAGAGCACAAACCCGGGCGAGCAGTCGGTGTCCTCGCACCCGCTCAGGCGCAGGCGCAGGTTCTCGCCGGCCTTCGCCGCGGGCGTCTCGGCCTCGTCCCGGAACACGGCCTCGACCCGCACCCGCACCCGGTTGGGCATCAAGAGTAAAGAGTCCCCCTGCCGGACCAACCCCTGCTCGCTCTTGCCCATGACCATGGTCCCCATGTCGCGGTAGCGGTCGACGATGGGCATCCGAAAGGGCGCGAGCGGGTCCGAGGCGGGGAGGTCGGCCGCGTCCAGCGCCTCGAACAGGGTGGGCCCTGTGTACCAGGGGCAGGGGTCGCCGTCGCCGCGCGAGGGCCGGTCGCGCACGTTGCCGCCGGACAGCGCCGAGATGGGGATGAAGCACACGTCGCGCTTGGCGTTGTAGCCGCAGCTCTTGAGAAAGGGCGTGAGGCCGCGCTCGATCTCGCCAAAGCGCGCGGGGTCCCACCCGATGCCGACGCCGCCCTGCCCGCCGTCCGCCAGCGCCACGGACGGGTCGTCCAGCTTGTTGACGGCCACTAAGAGCTTGCTCACCCCCAAGGTCTTTGCCAGCTGCGCGTGCTCGCGCGTCTGACCGCCCTTCTCAAAGCCCGTCTCAAACTCGCCCTTGCGCGAGCTGATGAGCAGCACGGCCACGTCGGCCTGCGCCGCGCCCATGATCATGTTGGGCACGTAGTTCTTGTGCCCCGGCGCATCCAGGATGGTGTACCGGCGCGTGGCCGTCTCAAACTTGGCCCTGCCGACCTCGACCGTGATGCCCTTGGCCCTCTCCTCCTCGTTCGTGTCCATGATGTAGGCCATGTACCACGACTCGCGGTTCTTGTCCTTTGCCTCGCGCTCGTACTTCTCGATCGTGCGCTTGTCCACGCCGCCCGTGAGGTACAGGATCTGCCCTCCCAGGGTGGACTTGCCCGCGTCCACGTGCCCGATGAACACGACGTTGAGGTGGCCGCGCGCGTCGTCGGCGGTCAGCGCGGCGTGGCAGTCGAGGACGGCCTGGCGCTCGGCGTCGGTCAGGGGGACGGCCGGGGCGAGGGCGGGGGCGGCGGACGGGTCGTCGGGAGCGGAGGGGGCGGAGGGGGCTGGGGG
>Ga0335398_10005615_pt1 | contig 16398 bp, 6 predicted proteins | sample BON03_FD_205742 | JGI IMG/M metagenome (GOLD analysis project Ga0335398, IMG submission 205742) | Freshwater microbial communities from Lake Bonney liftoff mats and glacier meltwater in Antarctica - BON-03 (spades assembly) (version 2) | ecosystem: Environmental > Aquatic > Freshwater > Ice >... | reverse complement strand
GGGGGGGGGGGGGGGGGGGGGGGGGGGGGGGGGGGAGGGGGGGGGGGGGGGGGGGGGGGGGGGGGGGGGGGGGGGGGGGGGGGGGGGGGGGGGGGGGGGGGGGGGGGGGAAGCGGGGGGTTGGGGAGCCGGCGGGCGGCGCGGGGCACCTGGCACCGGAGCTTCGTCGCCTCTGCTTTATAGCCAGGGTGGGGATTTGTGTCGTGTTCTCTCTATTTTTTTTGGTTTTGTTTGGCAGCGCGCGCGCGCGCGCTGCCGGCTCGCTCGCCCGGGAAGGGAAAGAGGAAAAAAACGCGCGCGCCCCCTCGTCGTCGCCCTCTCCTCACCTTGTACGTCGTCCCCGTGCGCCAGTGCGGCACCTCCGCGTTGCACCGGTACGCCACGGGGTCCCGCATCGCCGTGTTGGCCGACGCCATGTCCATCTTGAGGCGCAGAACCACGCCCGGAGCCTCGCCGCGCCGCATCGCGTCAAACAGCGCGCGCGTGTCGCCCGGCGGCCGGTCGCGCCGCCGCGAGGGCGTCCCGGCCATCCGCTCCTCTCGCATCTGGTCCACCGGCGTGTCATCCGCGTACAAGACCCCGATGTCGATGAGGCGCTCGGCGCACTCGGCCAGCTGCGGGAAGTAGTCGGAGGCGTAGGTGATCTCGCGCTCGTCGGCCGCCACCTCTTCGCCCTCGTTGTCGTTGTCGTTCTCGTTGTCGCGCCCGTCGCCGGCGCCGCCGCCGTCGCCGCCGACGCCGCCGCTGTTGCCGCCGCCGCCGCCGGCCGCCCCCGTTTCCCCCCCCGCCTCCCCCCCCGCCTTCCCCGCCTTACCCAACACCCCCAGCGCCCGCAGGTCCTTGAGGATGTTGTCCACGTACTCGTCCTTCTCCTTGGACGGGTTGGTGTCGTCGAACCGCACGCGCAGCGCGCCGCCGTACCTCTGCGCCACGGCCTGGTTGAGCAGCGCGGCCTTGGCGTGCCCGATGTGCAGGAAGCCGCTCGGCTCGGGCGGAAAGCGCACGACCACCGACCCGTAGGCGGGGTCCCCGGGCAGCGCGACGTCGAACGAGCCGCCGTCGGCCTTGGCGCGGCCGCCGGTGGCGACGGCGGCGGCGTCGGCGGCGCGCTGCCGGCGGCGCGGGTCGAGCAGGTCGAGAGCGGCGGCGCAGTCAGGCTGGGACGAGAGGAGGTCGAACCAGCGCGCGAGGTGGGGCAAAGGGGAAGAGCCGCCCGCGGCCGCGGGGCGGGTGAGCTTTGGAAACACCGGCGAGGACGCCAGCGCGCCCCAGACGGCCACGTCGGCGGCGGTCAGGCCGCGGCCCACGAGGAAGGAGCGCGGGGCCAGGTAGGCGTCGAGGCTGGCCGCCGCGGCCGGGAAGCCGGGGCCGGGCGCGAGCGCGCCGCCGGCCGCAAAGTCGATCCAGCCGTCGACGCGCGTCGCCAAGAGGGGGTCGGCGCTGGCGGCCAGGCGCCGCGCGGCGGTAGACGGCGGCACGGGCGCCGACGCCGACGTCGACGCCGCCGCTGGCGACGCCGCCGCCTTTTCGCCGGCGCGCAAGAGGTAGCGCGCGACGGCGGTGGGGCCCGAGACCTCGTCGCTGTTGTTGTTGTGTGGTTGTGCCGTGTTGCGGACCGAAGACGAGACAGTGAGCGAGTGAGGATCGCGGGGCGGGCGGAAGTAAAAGGAAAAAAGCCCTCCCCCTTCCAAAAACCTTGAACGAAAACGCACCCTGACGCCAGGCGCAGGGTCGGCGGCGCGTCCTTGCTAGCCTTGGGATCGGGCTTGAGCTCGATGTCCAGGCCGGCCATGCTGCTCAGCGCGACCAGCGCGTACGGCGGCGCGCGCTCCCAGAACGAGAGCGCCGCCATCGCTGCGTTTTGCCCCCCCTTGCGTCCTCTTTCTTGTCGCCAAATGGTCTTGGTGTGTGTGCGCGCAAGTGTCGCGCCGGTGATCAGGGTGACGAGGAGTGTCGTGTGTGGAGGATGGGGCAGATGGCCTCGCGGGATAAAAAGAGATTAAAGCATGCGAGCGGCAAAGCGGAGGGCGCGATCGTCGCCGACGCCGTCGGGCGGCGCGCTCCCCGCTCGCGAGCAAGGAAGCGCGCGGACAGAACTCACATTTCCTCCCTCACATCCACCCCCGCCCCCCCCTTCTTTTCACGGATCCCTCTAGAGCCCGATCCCTTTGTCCTGCACCCAAGCTCGCGACCGCCCTATCCCCCGGAAAGCCTCTTGTCCTTGCGGAAGACTTTGGTGCCCCTTCTCCTCTCCCTCGAGCCCTTTCCTCTTCCCGTGCGTGGCGCCGGGGCAAAGAAGACGCGCGCGCGCTTGCCGCAGTCCAACTCGGATAGCGCAGGTGCGTCTCCTGTGCGTGAGGAGCCCGCGACTTGCCTCGATCGGCGCTTTGCGCGCAATAGCAATGCTTTTCAAGAAACGTCTGGGGGACCGGTCCGCGCAGCTTCCCGCAGCAGCAGGCCCCCACTGCTGCGAGACGTGGGCGCGCGCGTGATTATCCGTCCGTAAGCGCGGCCCAATCCCGAGCTGCCCCCTTTGCGCGAAGGAACGAGCGCGCGAGATGTCGCCGGCGTGGTCGGTGCCGGCGTCGTCGAGGAGGACACGCGCGGCGCGGCAGCGCGCGCGACGCGACGCCCTCTCGTCTGTTTGCTCAGCCCCCAGCCCCCCAGCCCCCGCCCCTCCCGCCCATTTATACCAACGCAGCCCTCGCGCGGCACAACGCACACACAAAGCAGGCAGCAGCAGAGAAAGAGAGAGAGATCGCCATCATGCCCTCCCGGCGGCAAGGCGGCGGAGGAGCAGGACGGGCGGCGGCGGCGGCGGCGGCGCCGGCCCTCCTGCCGCTGCTGCTGCTGCTGGCCGCCGCCGCCGGGCCGTCCTCGGCCGCGCCCGCGCCCGCGCCGCCGCCGCCGCCGGCATGCGACCTCTCGCTCACCTTTTTCCCAGAGGGCACCACCAACGCGCCGGCTTCCTTGACCAAGGCCGGCCAGCTCGCCCTCAAGCCCCCGAACAAGGACGACGACCAGCTTTTGACCGTCGCAGTATACGGCGAGACGGTGCCTCTCGTGCACGTGGCGCCCGTCTCGCCGCTGACGACGCTGGGCGCGTGCGTGCCCGCCGCCTGCATCCCGGGCGGCAAGGGCGGGGGCCGCCGCCGCCGCCGCCGCGACCTTTTGGAGGAGGGGGAGGGCGACGATGAGGGCGACGACGGAGCGGGCGACGACGACGGCGACGACGACGGCGACGACGACGGAGACGAGGGCGGCGACGACGACGACGGCGGCGAAGGCGGCGGCGGCGGCCGGGCCCTCCTCTCCTCGAGGCCCCGGCGGCTCAGCACCTGGCTCGGCAACGGCCCCCGGCGCGCGCCCGGGCGCGCCCTGCGCCAGTCGTGCCCGCGCACCCTGTCCGCCGCGCAGTACCGCGTCTCCTACGCGTTCGAGGGCGCGCCGCCGGCCGTCGCCGGACCCTACTCGGCGTCCGACCCGCCGCCGCAGATTGCCGTGTCCGAGGTGGCGCAGATGCCGCCGGGGACCTGGTGCGCCGACATCGCCGTGGCACTGGTGCCCGAGACGGCGCGCGTCACGCAGTACTCGGCCGGGTTCCTGCCGGCCAAGGACCAGTTCGCAAAGCGGACCATCTGCTTTCTGAAAAAAAAGGGCGAGGCGCCGCCGCCCGAGGAGGAGGCGGCGGCGGCGGCGGCGGCCGAGGAGGACGCGGCCGCCGCCCTCCCCGCTGCAGCAGACAAGGAGGTCGCGGCCCCGGCCGCGCCGGACGCCTTGCCCGGGGCGCTCCCGGGCGCCGTCCCCGCCAAGCCGGCCTTCGAGCCGGAGCTCCTGCCGCCGCCGAAAGAGGTCGAAGACCCGAAGAATCTCACCGCCTCGGCCGAGCCGCTCGACGAGGCCAAGCTGGCGCAGGCGTCGCGCTACTACTGCCTGCGCTATTGGAGCCTGGGCGGAAAGGACGCGGCCAAGGTCACGATCCTCCCAGGGGACGAGGGCGTCACGGCGTGCGCCGACGCGTGCAACTCCAGGGGCGCGGGCTGCCAGGGCTTCAAGGCCGTCGGGACCGCCTGCAATCTGATGTCTTCCGTCACGGGCGGGGTCGGCAAGGCCGACGGCGCTGTCTCCGCCGCCTGCGTGAAGAACCGCACCGAGTGGCTCGCCGTGGGCAGGCCCACCGCGGGCGCGGGCTTCCACTGCCTGGCCGACTACGACCTGGCCGGCGACCAGGCCGGCGCGCCGACCGCCACTTCGGCCGAGGCCGGGCCGCCGCCGCCGCGCCCTCCGGGCGGCCTGGCCCGGCCCGAGGTCGCGACGACCAGCCTGCTGCTGTGCGCGGAGCAGTGCCGCCTCTTCGACGGGTGCCAGTTCTTCGTGCAGCAGCCCGGCATCTGCTACCTAAAGGCAAACATGATCGGAGGCGCCTTTGGCAAGACAGGGCCGAGCAACACAACCCTACAAACGTGCATCGGCGGAGAGGACACGTTTTCGCTCTTCGGCGGGCAGCTCGACTATCTCCTGCCTCCGCCCACGGCCGACCGCATCGAGGCCGAGTCGACCGGGGGGTTGGTGTTGGCGGGCGCCGGGGCCGGTGCTGACGTGGCAGCTCCCGGCGGGTCCGGCAACGCGACCTACTACTGCCTACCGGAGTACCGCGTCAACGGCACGCTGGCGCGCAGCGGCCCGCTGTCGGTGCCCGGCACGGACCCGTCCGCCGCGATCGAGTGCGCGCGCCTGTGCGACGCCGTCGGCTCCGGGCAGTGCGCCGCGTTCGTGGTGACGGGCGCGGGCGTGTGCGGCCTGTACAGCGGCATCAAGCCGCGCACCACGGGCGTGGGGGACCCCTCGATCCAGACGCTCTGCCTGCGCTCGGCGGTAGATTGGGACGCGCTCGGGGACCCCGACGAATTCGGGTCCTACTGTTTGTCGAAGTACGACCTGGCGGGCGACGGCGTGAAGGACACCGAGTACCTGGGGATCGTGGGCGTGCAGACGGTCACGGATTTTTGCAAGGCGCAGTGCCGGCAGGAGCCCAAGTGCGAGTTTGTTGTCGCCTCTGACGGAAAGTGCTTTTTAAAAAGCGCGCCGCTGGTCGGCGCCTTCGGGCGCACGGGCTATTCCGAAAAGGCCAGGCAGGCGTGCGTCCGGTCCCCGGCGACGTGGATGTCGATTGCCAACCGCGTGTCGGCGGCGCCGATGGGCGGGGGGGCGGCGGCCAACGGCACGGGCGCGGCGGCCATGGCGGCGCGGAGGGCCGCGGCGCAGGCGGCCAACGGGGCGGCGGCGGCGGGTGGCGGGCTCGGGGGCGCCGCGATGCTGCTGCTGCTGCTGCTGCTGCCGGCCGTCTCGTCCGCTGTCTGATGACACGCACTGTCTTTCCTTCCTTTCCGTCTCCTATAGTTTCGCCTAGACCGCCGTAATCTCCAAACGTGAATCATCGCAAAGACGCCTCGATCGAGATCAAAACCAAAACGAAATGGCAAAGCAGTAGGCTGGTGGCGGCGGTTGTTGCCGCGCCGTCCCCGCCGCCGCCGCCCCTTGCCCGCCGTCCCCTGCCTCCTTCGTCGCCTCCTCCTCCGCCCACGACGACACGTAGTGCCACCACCCGGGCGGGACGTACAGCGCCTGGCCGGGGCCGAGCATGACGTCGGCCATCGCGCCGGCGTCGAGCGACGCGAGCGCGGCCGCGGCCTCGGGCGTGTCGAGCAGCGGCGCCAGGCCGGACGCGTTGCCGTGCGGCGGCGGCAGGGGGCGCAGCGCGCGCTCGGTGGTCGCGCCGGGCGGGTAGAGGCGCACGTACTTGCGCCCGGCCACCACGCACAGGAGGTTGTGGCGCGCGCCGTCGTGGTGCAGGGGCGTGACGGTGCCGGGGCCGCCGAGCCAGGCGTTGATGGCGACGGCCGGCGGCGGCGGCGGCGACGGCGGCGGCCGCGGCCGAGGGGAGGCGCCGCCGCCCACCTCGTCGCCGTCCTCGTCATCGTTCTCGTTGTCGCCGCCGTCCTCGTCGCCGCCGTCCTCGCCGCCGCCCTCGCCTCTGCCGGGGGGCGCGGCGGCGAGCGCGCAGTAGTCCGGCACCAGCACGTCCCGCCTCAGGCGCGGCAGCTGGTCCAGCAGCGGGTGCTGCGCCAGGTAGGCGGCCGGGCCCCTTCCCCCCTGGCGGTTGTGGTCCTCCTCCCGACCCCCCTCTCCCTCCTCCTCGTCCTCCTGCTCGTTTATCCGCCGCAGCAGCTCCGAGACGCGGAGGAGCGGCGTCGCCAGCGCCGGGTCGAGGAAGTGGCGTCCGACCTCGACGGGCACCGTCCGCCGCCCGCAGACGCGCGCCAGGTAGCGGTCCTCGCGCCAGCGGGACGCGGCCGGCCAGGCGTCCATCAGGCCCGCGCTGATGAGCAGGGGCGCCGCGGGGGCGAGGTGGCGCGAGAGAAAGGCGTCGAGCGGCGGCGGCGCGGCGCAGCGGGGCAGGCGCGCGCGAGAGGCGGCCGAGAGCGAGCGCGGCGGCAGCGACGGCGGCCGGGCGGCGGCGCGGCCGAGGCGGCGCCTCTTGCCGCCGCCGCCGCGGCCGCCTCGGTCGCCGCCGTCGCCTCCCTCCTCCTCCTCCTCCGCCGCCTCGAGTGCCGCCAGCGCCGCGTCGACGCGCTCGGCCGACGCGTCCAGCGCGCGGCGCCACCAGCCCCCGGCGCCCGGCGCGCCGAGGATGAGGGCGAGGTCGAGCGCGCGCAGCGCGGCGGCGGCCGCCAGGCGCCCGCGCGCCGCGGCGGGCGGCGGCGGCGGCGGCGCGGGCGGGGCGCGCGCGTCGTCCTGCGCGCCGCCCAGAAAGCCAGAGAGCGCCGGGCAGGACGACCACGAAGGGGGGAGGTCGCGAGCGCCGCCGCCGCCGCCGCCGTTGTCGCCGCGTTCGTCGCTGTCGCCGTCGCCGTCGTCGCCCGTTAGCGCCAGCCGGGCGGCGACCGCGCAGAGGGTCGCGGCGGCGTGCGCGTCGCGCCAGGCGCCGGGGGCCGCCGACCAGTGCCCAGTGTGGAGGCGGTCGTGCGCGAGCTCCTGGAGCAGCAGCGCGGGCGGCAGGAGCTGCGCGGCGGCGGCAGAGGCGGCGGCGGCGGCGCCGACAGCGCCCCCCTCCGCCTCTGCTACCGTCGCGGCGAACGCGCCGAGGGCGGCCCGCGCCCGCCGCCACTGCCCAGCGGCGGCGGCGCCGTCCCGCAAGCCGTCCAGCCTCGTTTCCAGGTCGCCGGCCGCCAGGCGCGCGCCGTCCCCGCCCGCGATCTCGCGCAGGGCGAGGAGGCCCAAGGGCCTGAGTGCCGGCGGCGGCGGCCCTGCCACTGCAGCTGCTGACGCTTCTGCTGCTTCAGTCGCCGCCGGTTGTTGTTTGCCGGCGGCCGCGGCGCCCGCTTGCCCCCCACCCCTCCTCTCCATCCTCTTTCTCTCTCTCCCTCAACGGCAGCCGTGCTGCTCCTGCTGCTCCTGCTGCTGCTGCTGCTGCGGCCGCGGCAAGTCCCCGCGCAGCGCCGCGTCCAGCTCGCCCCAGTCCTCGAGCTCCTGCACGTCGTCGCCCCCGCCCACGAACGCGCCGCCCGCGTGGAGCTGCGGCACCTGGAGGGCGGCGGCCGAGAACGAGCTGCCCGCCGCCGTCGCTCCCGTCGTCGCTCCCGCCGTTATTCCCGTCGTCGCCGGCCCGTGCGCCGCAAGCATACGCGCGCGCCACACGCGCCCCTCGACCGGGTCGGCCAGGTCGAGCTCGTCGAACGCGACGCGCTTGGCCACGAGGATGCGGCGGATGCGCGCGATGTCGGCCTTGGCCTTGGACGTGGCGGCGCAAGAGCTGGAGTAGAGCACGATCCGCGGGGGGGGGGGCGGAGGGCGTCCGGCGCGGTCGCAGCCGGCGCGGTCGCTGCCGCCGTTGGCGCTGCTGCCGTTGGCGCCGCCGCCGCGACCGAGGGGGAGGGGCGGCGGGGGGGTAAACGCGGCGGCGGCGGCGATGGCCTCTGCCGAGAAGACTGTCGCGACGGGCGCCGGGTCGGGGCGTGGCGGCGAGGATGGCCGCTGCTGTCGTTCCTCTGCGGCCGCCGCTGCTGCCTCGTCTTCGGCCGCGGCTGCTGCCGCTGCTTCGGCCGCTGCGTGTTCTTTGCCCGCTGCTGCCGCTGCTGCTGCAGCCGATGCCTTTTCCTCTTCGGCGGCCGCGGCTGTTGCCACTACTGCTGCAACTACAGCCGCGGCTATTGCCGTTGCTGCCGCTGCCGCTGCCTCTTCTTCGGCCGCAGCTGCTGCTCCTGCTGCTTCGGCCGCTGCCGCTTCTTTGGCTGCTGCTGCCGCCGCTGCTGTTGCTGTTGCTGCTGCTGCCGCCGCTGCTGTTGCTGCCGCTGCTTTCTCTTCAGCCGCCGCTGCCGCTAATACCGCCGCAACCGCTGCCGATGCTACGGCTGCTGCCGCTACGGCCGCTGCTTCCTCCTCCTCGGTCGCCGCTGCCGCTGCCGCTGCTGCTGCCGCGGGCGGCGCTTCCCCCTGCTCCTGCCGTTCCTGCTGCTGCCGCCCCTGTTTGTCTGCTGCTGCTGCTGCCGCGGCGACCTCTGCCTCTGCCGCCGCCTCGGCTGCTTCCGCCGCGCCCGCGCCGGCAAGGCACGGCCGCGCCTCCTCCTCCTGCTCCGCCTCAAAGACGAGCGCGCAGCCCGGCTCCGCGCCGAAATCAAAGGGCGTGTCTGATGGCGTCGGAAGGCGCGCGGATGAGCCGGCGGCGGGGCTGGCCGGAGTGACGGCGGCTGCCGCTGCTGCTGCTGCTGCTGTTGTCGCGACGTTGGCGGCGACAGGGGCGGCGGCGGCGGCGGACGCCGCGGCGGCGGACGCCGAGGCGGCTGCCGCGGCAGCGAGGGCGGCGAGCGGGGGGGCGCCGAGAGGCTCGTCCTCGTCCGGTGCTCCTGCTTCAGCCGCCGCCGGAGGGGGAGGGAAGGACGGGTCCGAGTCGACCTGCGCGAGCGGGTGCGACTCGGCTATGACAAGCCAGGCGGCGGCCACGCGCGAGGCCGGGGACAGGGACCGAGCCGGCGAGGGCGGCGGCGACGGCTCCCTCGGGCGCTGCCGCTGCTGCTGCCGCTGCTGCTGCTGCTGCTGCGGCGGCGGCGGCGGCGGTGAGGGCGCCGCTGCTCCCGCGCCTGGGCTTTCTCGGTCCTCCAGCCCCGAAGGAAGCGGCGGCAATGCTGGCCGCGTCTGCCCGCCCTCCGAATCGATCCGCTGGAGCGGGTGCGACGCCGCGACCAAGGCGAGGGCGGGGGCGGCGGCGGCAACCGGCAGCGCGGGCAGCGGCGCGGGCGGCGGCGGCGCGGGCGGCGGCGGCGCGGGCGGCGGCGCGGGCGGCGTAACGCCTTCCTCCTCCTCGAGCACGAAAGCGCCCGGCGGCGGGCTGATGGTGGCCGCGGCGGCGTCCGCGAAGCAAGGGGCTGCAGGAATGGCGGCCGGCGCCTCGTCGTCGTCGCCCAGGAGGAGGAGGTCGATCGGCGGCGCCGAGTCTGCGGCGGCAGGGGCGGCGGCCGCAGGGGCGGCGCCAACGGCGGGTGAGTGCGCGGGCCCCGAAAGGGCCGCACCGTCGTCCGCCCGATCGTCGGGACCTGCCAGAGGTGAGAACGCGTGGTCGTGGTCGGCGGCGTCGTCCGAGTCGAAAGCGATCAGGTCGGCGACCGGAGGGCCGGCGGCCGCTGTTCCGGCGGCAGCGGCGGCGACGGCGTTTGGCGGCGGCGGCTGCGGCGGCGGCGCGGCCGCGTTGTCGTCGTCTGTGTTTTCAAGCGAGAAAGTGGGCGCCAGGCCGTCGGTCAGCGCAGCAGCGGCAGCGTGGGCGCCGTCGGACATTCCTTGCCCCAAGATTGGGGGGCAGGGAATGGCGGGGCAGCGGCGGGGCGAGCGTGTTTGGGAGGAGAAATTTTTGTTCCCGTTTGGAGGGGGACGCAGGCAACAAGCAGCGATGGATGGGATGACGGTCAAGGAAGCGATTGGAGGGGAGTGGAGGGGATGTGGTTGAGCCAGAACCGAGACGGCGACCCCGTATCAACGACGGGTGACTCTGTCCCAAGCACACGAGCGGAGGAAAAGCGAGAGGCGTCGTTGCTCAGCGGCGTCGGGCGGCGCCTGGGGCGCGCGCACACGGCCGACGCTTCAACCGAGAATCGCGCCGAACTAAGGCTTGATCTATTTCTTTAAAATGGACTCAGAGGCGGTCGGCAAGGCCACAGAGGCCTTGTCCTCATCAGGTCGGCCGCCGGCGCCAAAGGCGACCCTCAGGACTAGGACCCTTCTCTAGAGAGGAAAATGTCAAAAAAGCGGGAGGAGGGCGGGGGGCTCGAGGCTGGGAAAAAAGAAAACACAAAAAGGAAGAACACGCCGGCCGGGAGAGAAAGAGGATGAGCAAGAGGGCTTGAGCGTTCGTGTTCGACGCGTGCGTGGAGAGTAGCAGGACGAGCCGGGACCCAGAAAATTGCGGACAAAAACAGAGAAACAGACGCAGAGATCCGCCCAAAAATGCGAGCGAGAAAAAAGGGCTCGTCGTGCCCGGCGATCTCACCCGCCGCCGCCGCCGCCCGGGCCGGGGGGCGCGGGCGGCGGCCCCCCCCAGGCGTGCGGCGCCCCCCGCGGCGCCGCGAGCCCCGCGTCGAGCGCGGGGCCCAGGCCGACGCCGCCGCCCACGAGCTGGCGCTTGACCGCGTCGGCCGAGATGGCGCCGAGGGGCAGCGCCGCGCCGGCGCCGCCGGGCACGCCGACGCCGCCGGCCGCGCCCGGGCCGCGGGGCCGGGCAGCGGCGGCAGCGGCGGCCGAGGGGAGGAAGGGCATGGTCGCGAGGTGCGTCAGCAGGGCCGTGTTGGCCGAGGACAGCGCCGGCCCGGGGGCGGCGTTGGGGCCGCCGAGGGCGCCGCCGCGGCCGCCGCCGCCGCCGCAGGCAGCGCCCGCAGCAGCGCTGGCTGGCAGCCCCAGCCCGGGCAGCAGCAGCAGCTGCAGGCCGCCCGCCTCCGGCGCGAGGAGCGACGCCAGCGACGGCGCGACCGCGACGCCGCCGCCGCCCACGGGCGACCTGCCCAAAGAGGCGGTGCCGGGCGCCGCCGCGCCGCCGCCAGCGCCGCCGCCAGCGCCAGTGCCGCTGCCGGGGACGGCGACGGCGCCGGCGCCCGCGACTGCTGCTGCGGCTGCGGGCCTGGCGGGCAGGACCGCCGGGAAGCCAAGAGGCATGAGCGCGTGCGCCTGGCGCACGACGGACTCAGCCGCGGTGGCGGCCGTGCCCCCGGCGGCCGCGACGGCGGCGGCGGTGTTGAGGGCCGGCGGCCGCGGCCGCGGCCGCGGCGCCGGGGGCGCGGCAGCAGCGGCAGCGGCAGCGGCAGCAGTGGCAGCGGCAGCGGCAGCGGCAGCAGTGGCAGCGGCAGCAGTGGCAGCGGCAGCAGCGGCAGCGGCGGCAGCTGCAGGCGGGTCGGCGGCATCCGCGGCCGCTGGCTGCTCGACTGTGACACGGCCAGCAGGGGGAGCGGCGTCGGCCATGTCCGACGGAGCAGCGGCGGGAGAAGCGGCGGTGGCGGCGGGCCCGCCGCCGGCCTCGCCCTCGCCGCCACCGCCGCCGGCCGCCGTCGCCGCAGCCGCGGCGGCTGGGGCCGCTGTTGCGCCGGCCGCCGCCGCCGACGCCCCTTGCCCTCCCTGCTCGCCTTCTCCGCCGGCGGCGTCCATCGGCGCCGGCGCCTGCTCCTCCTCGGCGGCCTGAACGGGTACGGCGGCGCCGTCGGCGGCAGCGGCGGCATCAGTGGCCCCGCCGGCAGCAGCGGCGGCGGCATCGGCGCCGTCCGCGCCGCCGGCGGGCGTCGGCGCGGCCGGCCCCTCGCCTCCCGCCGCCGCCGCCTCTGCCGCCCCCTCCTCGCCCCCGGCCGCCGCCCCCTCCTCCCCCCGCGCCTGCGCCGCCTCCAGCGCCTCCATCGCCGCCAGGTCCTCCGGCTTCCACAGCGCCCGCGGCCGCTGCGCGTCGTTCTTGGCGTAGTAGAGGCCGCACGCGTTGCATAGCGGCCGGCCGTCGTGCTTGTCCTTGCGCCAAAAGGGCGTCGCCCCAGTGCCGCAATTCTTGCACATCTTTGGCGGCTCGCGCTCGGCGGCGGTTGGGTCACCGCCCCCGGCTGCCGCAAGGGCGGCGGCGGCGGCTGCGGCGGCTGCTGCTGCGGCGGCGGCGGCCTTTTGGACCTGCTGCTTTTTGTTGCCGCCGCCGCCGGGCCGCGAGGCGGAGGGGGCGCGGGGCGCGGCGGCGCCGGGGCCGCCGCCGCCGGCGCTGGCGCCGCCTCCGCCTGCGCCGAGACCGGCCGCGCCGCCCGCATCGTCCGCGCCCTCGGCCATGCTGGTCACGCCGCCAGCGCCGCCGACGCCGTCTTCGTCGCCCACGCCACCACCACCGCCGTCCTCGGAGGCCAGGACGGCCCCCGCCGCGCCGCCGCCAGCGCGGCCGCCGCCGGCCAGGCCCGTGCGTCTGCCGTACGCGGGCAGGGAGACGGTGACGCCGCCGTGGCGCACGCCTATGCGCCGGCCGCTCGACGAGAACATCGCCGGGCCGCCGTGCTGCTGCTGCTGCTGCTGCTGCTGCTGCTGCTGCTGCGTGTGCGCGGCCGCCGACGACGCTGCCGCCCCCGGCGCCGGGCCGGAAAGACGCCGGCCGCCAAAGGGTGGGGCCGGGCCCGCGCGGCGGTGCGCGAGCGGCGCGCGCGGCCCGGACGAGAAGGGCGGCATCGCGTCCGCGAGGCGGCCGTCGCCAAAGGGGCGCGAGGGGGACGGCGGGGGCAGCAGCATCAGGTCGCCGTCGTCCGTGTCGCCGCCGCCGCCGCCGCCGCCGCCGCCGCCGCCGCCGACGCCGCCGTCGCTCCGGGGCCGCGCGCCGCCGAGGCCCCCCGCTCCCCCGCCGCCCTCCGTGTCCATGGCGGCCAGCGGCGGGCTGATCGCGCGCGCCCCGGCGCCCCCCGGGCGGCCCTGGTGCTGCCGCGGCCGGCGCGGCACCCCCAAGGGGCCGACGGGCGACACCGCCGCGCCCGCCGCCGCCGCCGCCGCCCCGGCAGCGCGGCGCCCGCCGGGCGCCCTCGCGGCGGCGCCGGCGCCGGCGTCGTCACCGCTGTCGCTCTCGACGTCGGCCATGGCCGCCAGCGTGTTGGGGCTGCAGGCGCCGGCATTGGGGCCGGCGGCGGCGGTGGCGGCGGCGGCCTGGATCGGGTCGTGCGGCAAGTGGTGCGAAAAAGGCGGCTGCTGCTGCTGCTGATGATGTTGCTGCTGGTGCTGCTGCGCGAGCGGGTGCGGCTGGTGCTGGTGCTGGTGGTGCTGCTGGTGCTGGTGCTGGTGCTGCTGCGGGTGGTGGTGGTAGTGCTGCGCGTGGTGGCCGTAGGGCCCGCCGACGCCCGTGGCATCCGACGCCGCCGCGGCGTAAGGCGCGTGGTGGACGTAGCCGTGCTGCTGCTGCTGCTGCTGCTGCTGCTGCTGCTGCGGCGGCTGCGGTGGGGCGGGGCCGCCGGGGAAATGCGCCGCGCCCTCCGCGCCCCCGCCGCCTGCGCAGCCCGCCCCCCACCCGTTGTTGGCGTGCTGCTGCTGCTGCTGCTGGTGGTGGTGGCCGTAGTGGCCGGGGTGCTGCTGCATGTTGTAGGGATGCTGCTGCTGCACGCCCGGGTGGCCGTAGTGGCCGCCGTACAAGGGGTGGGCGTGCGGGCCGCCGCCGCCTTGGCCGCCGCCGCCGGCAAAGGCAGGGGGCGGCGGCCCGCGCAGCTGCTGCTGCTGGTGCTGCTGGTGCTGCTGGTGCTGCTGCTGCTGCTGCTGCTGCTGCTGCTGCTGGTGGTGCATGTAAGCCGCGTGCGCCTGCTGCTGCATAAACTGCGCCTGCAGGTGCGGCGGCATCATGCCCCCACCGCCGCCGTAGGCCGCCGCCGCCATGGCCGGGTTGCCTCCGCCCCCCCAGCAGCCGGAGGCGGCGAGCGCAGCTTGCGCGGCCGCCGGGCCGCCCGGCGCCGCCGCCGCCGTCGCCGCGCCCGCGCCGCCGCCTGCTCCCCCCAGCCCGCCCTGGCACATCGACGCCGACCACAGTTGCCACCACCAGAACATCGCGTGCTGCTGCTGATGCTGGTGCGCCCGCCACTGCTGCGCAAACTCCTCCAGCGGCGTGCCCGTCACCGTGCTGCTGTCGCTGCTGTGGCGGCTGGGAGCGGCAGCGGCGTTGCTGGCGGCGGCGGCGTTGCTGGCGGCGGCGGCGGCGTTGCTGGCGGCGGCGGCGTTGCTGGCGGCGGCGGCGGCGTTGCTGGCGGCGGCGGCGGCGTTGTTGGCGGCGGCGTGACCGGCGTTGCTGGCGTCGGCGGCTGCCGGAGGAGGCGGGGGCGAGGCCGACCTGCGCCGCCGCCCCACGCTGCCGATCTCGTCCGCCCCGGCCTTAAGCGCGGCCGCCCCTGCTCCCGCCGCTGCCGCTGCCGCCGCTGCTCGGTGGCCGCCGCCGCTGCTGGCGTCGCCGCCGCTGGTCTGGCGGCGCTGCTGCTGCTGCTGCTGCTGCTGCTGATGCTGCTGCTGCTGCTGCGGCGGTAGCGCCAGGCCATTGGCGGCGTGGTGCTGATGGTCGTGGCCCGCGGGGGGCACGGCCGCGGCCGCGGCTGCCGCGGCCGCGCTGGCCGCCGCCGCCGCCGCCGCCGCCCACGGCCCTCCGGCCGCCGCCGCCATGCCTCCGCCGTCGCCAACGGGACCGCCGCCCGCCGCCGCCGCCGCCGCCATCGCCGCCATCATGCCCATCGCCGCCATGGGGTTGCCTGCGGCGGCGGCGGCGGCCATCATGCTCATGTGCTGCTGCTGCTGCTGCGGCGTGGCGCCCGGCGCCGGCATCGCATACGGGAACAGCTGGGCGGCGTGGGCGGCGGGGGCGGCGGCGGCGGCGGCAAAGGGCGGCGGCGGCCCGCCAAACGTCACCGTCGCGGCCGCGAGATGGTGGTGGGGTTCGGGCGGGGGAGCGTGGTGCCGCTCGTGCTGCTGCTGCGACTGCTGCTGCTGCTGCCGCAGCGGCGGCTGCTGCGGCTGGAGTGCCATCGGCGGCCCTGCGGCGGCGGCCGCCTGTGTCGCCGTTGCTGCGGCCGCCGCCGCCGCCGCTTGCGCCGCCGCCGCTGCCCCCCCTGGCCCGCAGCCGTCCGTCGCGCCCTCGCCCTCCTCGCTCGCGTCCATTGGACTACCGATGCTCAGGTGCCGCGAGTCCTGCCGCTGCTGCTGCTGTCGTGGGTCGTCGCCTGCTCCTGCTGCTCCTGCTCCTGCTACTCCCGCCTCTGCCGCCAGCCGGGCCGCCGCGGCGCAGACAGGGGCGTCCGCCGCGCCGACGACGACACCGAGGACGACGGGCGGCCCCGGAGACGCGCCGCGGCCCTCCTCGCCGTGCATCTCACCGCGAGCAGGCGGGTCACGGGCCGAAACTCGCGCGCCGCCCCCTGCGCCGGTCCGAGAGGGGCCCCAAGCGAGCAGGGGCGCGGGCGGAACTAGGAGTTCCTATCTTGAAAAAAAGGCTCGTCCATCGCCCCCTCCTTTTTGGTTTCGTGATGCAGGGGCGTTTCGTGGGCGCGGCGCTCGAGCAGTGAAAGGATTTTTGGTGCGTGCATCGAGCGCTCGCACGATCGGGTGCGCAATTATGGGGGAAGGGGGCGAACGGCGCGGACCAAATCTCAGAAAGAGATTTTTCGAGAGAGGGAGAGGGGAGAGGGAGGAGGGAGGAGGGAAACAGAAAAGACCAGGGAAACAAAAATTGGGGTCTTTCGTATCTATCGACACCCGCGGCCAATGACGACGGACCGCCCCCCCCCCCTTCACGGCAAGGCCCCAAGCAGACCTTGGCGCGGTCGATCACACATCCCGGAGCCACGCCATTGGCCAGGCGGGAGGCAGGAGCGCGACCAATCTTGTTCTCTCTCGCGCAGCGCGCGCGGCGTCGGTCCCGTCGGGGTCGGGGGCGTTGGCGTGTTGGCGTGTCGACACGAGGCGTCGATACGGAATCGGAATGTGTGCAGAGAGGGCATCGCTCGACGCGACGCGCGCAATCGACCGACGCAGCCACGAGGCGTCCTGTGTGCGCGCGCATGCGTGAATCTTACATCGCTGGTCGGAAAGGGGAGAGAATGCGGGGAGCAAGAGGGAACCAACCAAAAAAAAGGGGGAGAAACACGCGACGCCCCGAAAAACGCTTCTTCTTCCTTCATTCGAAACAGTGAAATCAAATGCCGCGCTCGTGCGCCGTGCGCGCCACCTCGAAGTAGTGCGCCACGTTCTCCTCGGGGGTCCCCGGCAGCACCCCGTGCCCCAGGTTCATCACGTGCCGGACGCCCTCGCCGCGCGCGCGGCGGATCGTCTCGAGCACGCGGCTGTTTTGGTTTTTCCGGCGGGGGGAGGGGGCGCGCGTGTGTGTTTCCGTCGG
>Ga0335398_10005608_pt1 | contig 16412 bp, 12 predicted proteins | sample BON03_FD_205742 | JGI IMG/M metagenome (GOLD analysis project Ga0335398, IMG submission 205742) | Freshwater microbial communities from Lake Bonney liftoff mats and glacier meltwater in Antarctica - BON-03 (spades assembly) (version 2) | ecosystem: Environmental > Aquatic > Freshwater > Ice >... | reverse complement strand
TGGGGGCTCGCGGGCCAGGGCGGCGGAATAGAAAACAAGTGGGGAGGAACTAGAGAGCAAACGGGGAGATGAAGCCGCAGGGCTTGGCTGGGGTCCGATGAAATAGCTTGCGAGGCTCGTCGAGGCGGGTTCGTGTGGTCCGGATTGCGGTGCGGGATGAGGGGCGTCGTCAAGGAGGACACCTCAGGACCAATGCGGTGTCATATTGGTCACCGCGCTTTCTACAAACAGCTTTCTTCTCACCGCCCCGCCTGCCTCTTCCCTTTACTGAACAGCCTTCATTACACAACGACCTGAGCCAAGCCCGCCCCCTCGGCCGCTTCCACTCGCCGCTTGTCGCGCCCGCGGGGCGTCGTCGCCATAGCGGCGCCGACGTCCCCCCTGGCCGTCTCGACGCCGGCCGACCCGCCGCCCTCCTCGCCGCCGCCGTGATACCACCCGCTGGGGGGCGGCGGCGACTCCTTGAGCATCGTCGTGAGCACGGAGACGGCGGCGCTGGGCGGCGGCATGGCGTCGTCCTGGCGCTGGCGCGGCTGCTTTCCGGGCGGGGCCGCCGTGGTGGGTGCGGCGACGCCGCCCGTTCTTTTGTAGGCCAGCGCGGCCAGCGCCGCCGCGCGCACGCGAGAGCCGCCGGCGCCGCCTTCCCTGCCGCCGCCCGTCGCCGCCGGCCCCTCCTCCGACCCGTCACCGCCAGCACCAGCAGCAGCAGCAGCAGTAGCGGCGACGACCTTGGCGACCACACCCTCGGCCTTGGCGACGGCCACCTGCTCGCCGGCGCGCCGCTTGCGGTAGTCGGCGGCCACGCCCATGGTGACGGCCGCCCGCGCACGCGCGGACCGCGGGGCCGCCGCCGAGGACGACGCCGACGCCGACGCTTGCCCGCCCCGGCCTCGTCCTAGACCGCCGCCTCCCGCTCGCCTCGCGCCGCCGCCGCCCCCTCCAATCCCGCCGCCACCAGAAACTTGCGGCCTCCACCCGTTGCACAGCATCTCCTCCCGCAGCACGGGCGTCTCGGCCAGCAGCCGCTCGCGTGCCCGCACGTAGACGCGCAGCGCGGGCGGCGCCCCCTCGGCGCGCGAATCGGTCGCCGTCGGGCGCTCGCCGCCGTGCGCGCTCCGCCAGGCCGCGAGCCAGGCGGCGCCTCCCAGCTCGGCTTTGGCCTGCCGGAACTCTCGCAGGAGGTCCGAATAGCGGTCGGCGAGGCCCGAGGTGGACCAGGTCGCGTCCATGATGCGGTTGGCGGAAGAGGCGGATGTCGCGGGAGGAGGAGGAGCAGGGGAAGCGACCACCTCGTCGCCAGCTGCGGCAGCAGCGGAGGAGGCCCTCGGGAACACGCCGAATCTCCGGGCGACGACGCGCGGGTTGTGCGCCGCCGGAGCGCATGCGCGGGCGCGCTTGTGCAGCATTGCGCGGGGCCTGGTCCGGTCGGCGCACGCGCGTCAAAAAAGCCGGAAGAAGGAGAGGTTTCGAGCGCCTGTGTGTGTCGGGCGACGTGAACCGTTGTGGATCAGGGTCGATGGTGATAACGGGATGTTTCGAGTGCAAAGAGTGGCCACTTTACGAATGTGTCGTGCATTGGGGCGTGATGGAGAAGAAGGGGCGGGCATTTGCGGGCGTCGCTGTTCCGCCGCTTTCTGGCGCCGTCGCTCGCTCGAAGGCGCCGCCTGGAAGCCGTGAAGGAGCGGGCGCCCCTCCCCCACTCTTCCTCTCCACCAATCCACATCCTCCTTCGGCGACCGCTGACACAACTTTGCCAACAAGCCAAACGGGCGCAAAAAGGGGAGAAGAGGCCGATCAATGCGCCTACTCCTCCCGGGAAAGCTTTCAATCGCCCCCGCCACACCGATGCAGCAGCTCTTGGCGCGGCAGCGGGCCTTCCTCGCCCAGCGCATGCAGCCGCACCAGCCGCACCAGCACCAGCAGCACCAGCAGCCCCGTCGGACCGTCGTCACCGCCGCATCGGCAGCCGCCGACGCCGCCGCCCCTCCCTCGTCGTCGTCGGCGTCCTCCGCCCCAAAGGCGCCTCGGCACGGCGAGCTCGTCACGTCCGCCGCGAACAAGTACGTGCGACACTGCGCGCGCCTGCGCGACTCGCCGCGCGAGCGGTGGGAGCACGGCGCGACTCTGCTCGTCGGCGCGACGCTGCTGACCGAACTGGCAGAGTCAGCGGCAGGGCGAGGCGGCACGCCGACCCTGGCGGGCGCGCGCGTGCTGTTTGTCGCGGCCGGGGACGGAGACGGGGACGAACAAGAGGGGGAGGGCGACGGGGGCGGCAGGGTCGACCGCAGAAGTAGCAGCAGCAGCAGCAGCAGCAGCAGCAGTGGTGACGAACACCGCCGCCCCCACAAGCCGCCGCAACAGCGTCCGCCGCCGGGCGACCACCACCACCTCGCGTCGCTGTGCCCTCCTGGCGCGCCGGTCGTGCGCGCGTCGCGCGCCGTGCTGCGCGCGCTGGCGGGGGTCCCGACGGCGGGCGAGGGCACTGCGGGAGAGGACCGGCTGGCGGCGGCGGTGGTCGAGATCCCGCGCGACCTGGTCGCCTACCTGAGGGCCGGCAGCGGCGGCGGCGGCGGCGGCGGCGGCGGCGGCAGCAGCGGCGGCGGCAGCAGCAGCGACAGCGGCGACAGCAGCAGTGGCGGCGGCGGTGAGGGAGGCGGGGGCGAGGCAGCGGCAGCCGGCCTCGCAGCGGCCGTCGCCGAGGCCTCGCGCGTCCTCGTTCGGCCGGTCGCCGACGCAGCAGCAGCAGCAGCAGCACCGCCGCTTGGAGAGGCGCCGCCGCCGGCTGCCAATCCCGCAAGGGCGTCGCGAAAACGAAAGCAGCAGCAGCAGCAGCAGCAGGGACCGCCGCTGCAGCAACCCCGCCCCCCGATGCGCCTCCTGGCCCTCGAGGGCGTGCAGGACCCGGGAAACCTGGGCACACTGCTGCGCGCGGCGGCCGCCTTTGGCTGGGGCGGCGCCTGGCTGTTGCCCGGGTGCGCCGACCCCTTTGGCGCCAAGGCCGTGCGCGCGGCACGCGGCTGTCAGCTGCGCGCGCCGCTGGTCGCCGGGCCCGGGGCCGGGTGGGACGCGCTCTCGGCGTTTGCCGACTTGCACGGGGCCAGGCTGGTCGCGGCGGCGCTGCCCGACCAGAGGGTTGGGGGCAAGCAGGAGCAAGCGACGAGGGGGCGCGGGAGCAACGGCGGCGACGGCGGTGACAACGGAGGCGGCGGCGGCGGCGGCGGCGGGGGCGGCGGCGACGACATTATTCTGGTGCTGGGCAGCGAGGGTCGGGGCCTGTCCGACGAAGCGCTGCGGCGGTGCGACGCGACGCTGTCCGTGCCGATGCGCGAGGGCGCGATGGAATCGCTCAACGTGGCCGTGGCCGGGGGCGTACTGATGTTTTGTTTGGGGGACAGGGGCGGGGGAGGGGGAGGGGGAGGGGGAGCAGAGGGCGGCGGCGGAGGCGGCGGCGGCGGCAAGTGGGGCGGAACCGGCACGACATCAAGAAGCGCCGGGATCGCGACGCTCCTGCGCGACATCGATGCGCTGTTTTGATCTTCGGAACATTCCTTGCTTTCATTGCGCGCGCCTAGATCTCGCCACGCTCAACCGAACGCAGGAAAAAGAAACCCTCATTTCGGATCGAACACTCCACAAAAGCGAAAAGCGCGCCCTTTTTGACTCAAAACTCGAGACACGGCGAAGACCGCCACCGCCCCTCCTTCTTTTCCACACCCCCGAGAAAATCAGTCGAAATGCAGCCGCTTGCACCGGTCCGGCGTGATCGCAGCCGCTACGTGAGCACCTACCGCGCGGCGTTTGGGGGCGACATGGGCGTGGGCAGAGGAGGAGGAGGAGGAGGAGGAGGAGGAGGGTGCGCGAGAACGGCGACGGCGACGACTGGCGCGCCGCCGCCGGCAGTGGCGACGACGGTGGCAATGAGCGGCACCCTCGCGGCCATCACCACCGTCGTGGCTGCCCCAGCCAGAACCACGACGAGCATCTCCTACCCCGCCCCGGACGCCGTCGTCGTCAAGCGCCTCCGCCAGTCGGCTGCCGCGCAGCAGCGGACGTCGTCCGTTGCGTTCTCTGCGCGGCGGCACGCGAGCAGCGGCGGCGGCGGTGGCGGCCCCTTTGCGGCGGCTACCTGGACGACCCAGGCGCGCGAGGACTTTGGCGGCGGGTTGGGCAAGCAACAAGCGGCGTCCGTGGCGGACGCGCGCGCGGGCCGCGCGGCAATCATGGCGATGGGGAGGGGCGCGACTGTGGTGTGCGGTCGCGCGGTCGGCGGGGGCAGCGCGCCGCCACAGTGAGCTGTCGTCGACAGACCGTTCGATCGACCAACACGCCGACGTCCACAGCTGTCGATCGAGCCAGGCTTTCCGCTCACCGACCTTTCGCACACGTAGCATCGAATCCATATACATAATTGTCGAACGAACACGCGCCCATCACCTCTCTCGCCTTGTTGGCCACCCCTCCTCTCTCGCACCACGAATTTAACAATCTGCCATGCATTCGTTCGCGCAAGTGGACTCGCCGCCCAGGCGACCAGCGCACGAGCGACACGACAACCAGCAGCAGCAGCGGCAACGAGGGGCAAAGGGCAATGCGCTTGGCGCGGTCGCCGCTGCCGCCGCCACCGGCGACGGCGCGTCTGGTTCTGCCGACGACGACGGCGACGCCACCCAAGGAGGCCTTGCGGCCGACGCCCTCCGCGAGTACGTCGCGCTCCGTGCGCGCGTGCTTGCGCGCCACACGGCGTCGCTCGGCGCCGACTGGACGTGGAGCTCGAGGCGAGCAAGGGGAGCAACAGGGGCAATCGCCGCGGCGGCGCCGCTGCCGCCGCCGCCCGCCGTCGCCGCCGCCGCCGCCCTCGAGGGACTCTTCGCTTCCTCGCTCATCATCAGCGTCAGCCTTGACCCGGCGCGCGCCGCCCTCGCGGGCAGCTCGATGGGCGGGTCGGCGGCGCTGCTCGCGACCTTGGTCCCCGAGCAGAGCCGCGTGATCGACCTGTACGCCGCCTCCTCGTCCTCGTCCTCCCCCCCCTCCTGCTGGTCCGATGCAGACGACGGCGCCGCCGCCCCGCCGCCCGCCTGGACCGGCTCGCCGCAGGGGCTGCCCCTGCTGCACCAGCACCGGCACCCGCGCCAGCCCCGGCACCGGCACCGCACGCGTAGCGCCGCTGCCGCCGGGAACTCCGCCGCGGGCGCGGGCGCCGGCGACAGCGCCGCCGCCGCCGCCGCCGCCGCCGCCGCCGACGCCGCCGACGCCGCCGCCGACGCCGCGTTCCTGCGCATGTCGGCGCTGCGGCGGCGGCCGCCCACTGAAGCGGGGGCGGCGGCGGCGGCGGCGGCAGCAACTCTCGCAACCGCCTGCCCAGCTCCTGTATTTCTGCCGACGGCCGCCTCGTTCGACAGGGCTCTGATGGGCGCGCCCGCTGCTGCGTTTGCTTGTTCGGCGGCATCGGCGGCGTCGGCGGCGTCGGCCCCATCTCCCACGGCCCTCCCCTCCTCCCCGTCCTCGTCGCTCGACCTTGGCGGGGAGCGCGCCGAGGAAGGAGAGCATGCGGCCGCTCGCCCGCTGTTGCCGTCGCCACTAGCGCCTGGCACGTGTCATTCGCTCGCACGCAGGACAGCGCTCGGCCAATTCAGCGCCTCCAGGAACCCGCTATTCAGGCGAGGGCGGCAGGGACGGGAGGAGGAGGACGGCAGCGACGGCGGCGACGAGGACGAGGACGACGACGCGGACGAGGAAGGCGGCGGCAGCAGCAGCAGCGGCGGCACCATCAGCAGCGGCGGCAGCTGCCCGGGCGGCTCCTCGCCGTGCGCCCCGGGCGGCACCCCGCCCTGGCGCAACCCGCTCTTCGAGAGGAGGCGACCCGACGGTGACGCGCACGCGGGCCCCGCCGCCTCTTTTTCTCCGCGGTCCGGCATCCCGGCGGTGTCGTCGGCCGTCAAGCACCGCCAGCGGCCCTACCGCCTCACGCCCTTCGCGGTCCCCTGCGGGCAGTCGCTGCAGCAGCAGAAGCAGCTGGACGCGCCCGGCTCGCGCTCAGCGTCCTCCTCGCCCCCGCCCCAGGCGTCGCCACTGCTCCCGCTGCCGCCGGCGCCGCACTTTTGTTTCGCGGTCGTCGCGGCGACGCCTGACGCCGACGCCAACTCCGACGCCGCCCCGGCAGTCGTTCTCGGGGCGTTTTTGTCGCCGCCGCAGCCTGCCGGGCCCCGCTCCCTGCCGCCGTGCGCGACCGCCGCCCCACAGCAGCCTCGGCCGCAACCGGCGGCGTCTTCGCCGGGCGCGGCGGATGCGCGCGCCGCCCGCCGCACAGCCCGCCGCGCGCGCCTGGAGCGCCTCCGGTCCCCCCTCGCGCGCCTGCGCGCCGACCTCGGGACGGTCGCGGGCGAGCTGGACCTGGCGGGTCGCGGCGTCGTCGTCGTCGGGCCCCGGCAGCCGGAGCAGCGGCAGCAGGAGCGGCTGCAGCAGGAGCGGCAGCAGCATGAGCGGCAGGCACCAGACGACGACGAGGGCGCCGACGAGGAAGCCGCCCCCCTCCCTCCGGGCCGCCGCTCGTCGCCCCAGGCATGCGACAGCGGTGGGCCCTGGACGCCCGACTCCTGCGCGTCGTCGGGGCTAATGTCGGCTGTGCTCGCGGCGGTTGCGCCCACCCCGCCGCCGACGATCGGGTTCTGCGCAGCGGCAACGGGCAGCGGCCCGCTCGCGCCGGGGCTCGCGTCCGGGCCCCTCGCCCGCCGCCGGCACCGCTGGGGGGCCGTCGTGTGGCCAATAGCGACGGCGCCAGCGCCTCGGCCGCCTCTGTTTTGTTCCGAGGGGCGCGACGAGAACAATGACGACGACAGCGACGGCGACGACGACGACGACGACGCCGGCTCGTGTGACCGCTGCTGGGCGTCGTCGCCAGGGCGGTGGAGGTTCGCCTAGTGTCGGGTCGCCGCCGCCAGACGAAACGCGCTGATCGGCGGCGGCGCCCTTGATTGTGCTTCCCGGCTGCGATGCAGCTGGGGCCGCTTCAGCCTTCCCTCTTCCATTCTTGCAATAAGACACACACGAAGTCAGTCTCCGGTCGCCTCACACACGCACTAACTCACACACACGCCCAACCTTTCCAACCCAGCAAACATGGGCTTCTTGTGAGTTTGGCGTTTCCGGGAGAGAGAGGGGCGACCCATTTGTCCAAGATTTTGCGAAGAATCAGATCGCCCCGTGCGCATGCCGACACGCCGCGAGTCGGGCGCTCGCGTTGCAGCCAATGAGCTCCCGCGCCTTGCGCGCGCGCCCTTTTTGCGTGGTCTCGGCGCAAAAAGACAAAGAGGGGAAGAAAGGAGCCGAGAAAAAAAGTGGCTCTTTGTTCCGGAAGGGCGGCTCCGCGCCTGCGCCGGAGCCCGTCGAAATCGCGCGGCGTGCGTGTTTCGTCATGCTGGCGTCCATCGGTGCAGAGATTGGGGGGGCGGGCGGGGACGTGTTCACTCTGTGTCTCTCTCATGCCGGCGCCGCTAACGCCGCGCATCACGCGCCGCGACGCTCACGCAAAAACGCGCGCACTCTTAATCGCCCAACCCCCCCCCCCCCCCCCCCCCCCCTCCCCCGAAAACCAAAAAAACGCAGCAACAGCAAGGCCGACGACGCGGTGGACAATGCCGCCAGCAAGGCCAAAGGCATCTTCCGGTCGATGGACGCGGGCGCTAAGGACGCGGACAAGGCGGCCGGCAAGGCCGCCGACGACGCCAAGAAGGCCGCCGACAACGCCAAGAAGGCCGGCAAGGACGTCAAGGCGACCGCCGGCGAGGCCAAGGGCACAGTCAAGGGCGCCGCCAAGGACGTCAAGCGCACGGTCGACCAGGCCGTCGCGGACATCACGGGCGGCGTCAAGGGCGCCGCCGGCCGCGCCAAGCGCGGCGAGAGCGCCTTCCTCGAGGGCCTCAAGGACGGCGCGCCCATCGCGGTCGTGGCCGTCGGCGTGCTGGCCTACTACCTGGCCACGCAGAAGCCGTGGAAGAAGCTTGGCGGCGGCGGCGGCAAGAAGGCCGGCGGCGGCGGCGGCAAGAAGGCCGGCGGCGCCGGCGGCGGCGGCAAGGCCCCGGCCGTGTGAGAAGGGCCAACTGTCGGGCGGGGGAGGAGGAGGAGAATAAGGAGGGGCAGGCGTTTTTGGCAGCGCCCCGTCCTGCCGCCTCGTTCTCTGCACGTCGGCGCCGGCGCGCAAGCGACCAAGTGCGCGCGCGCGCCGGGCACGTGCGCGGAGCGCACTGGGCCCTCGACGACGCGCCTCCTCTCTTTCTCACTCTTTGCTTTTTTGACTCGACTTGACCAGACACTTGAAAAGGGGGGGAGGGGGGGGGCGGGGGGGGCGGCGACGGCGCGTCGCGGGGTGCGTCGCGCTGGCCAGCCGGACCTGTTCCCGCCGCCCGCCCGCCCTGCTGGCGCATCCTCACGTTGTAAGGCAGGAGACCTGTTGTTGCTGTAAGACATCGACGAATAATCATCATCATCATTGCCTCACCCGTCCCATTTGCTCTTCCGCCCCTGTGCGCGTGCAACCAGCTGCTTCCTCCACCTGCTGACCTCCCTGCCCCTCCTTGTTGAGCCCGCCGACCTCGTACGTCGCACTCGAGAGCGCCGGCCGCCTCTGCCTCGAGTCATCGGGTCTCCAGCGCGGCGGCGAAAGAAGATGTCGTGCTACTGGGGCTGCCGAACGGTGCGTCGTGTGTGTGTACGGCCCGGCGCTCAACCCCCTTTCGCAGGCCTCCCCTCCCGCGTCTCCCTTCGCGCCTCCTCTTGCGCGCGCGCGCGCGCCGCCCCGTCGCAGGCGGTCCATCGCCACGATCCGTGACTCGAGCAGACTCGTGACGGCATGGACGCGCCTACAAGTGACGTTTGGGCGCACAAATCGGGAGAAACAGGCCCTTGGAGGGACGCGATGCAGCGCAACGCTCGATCGACAGGCGGCGACCCGACGAACGCCCCTCGCCCCGCTTTGCTCACAAGAACCAGCTTCACCCCGCCCGCCCCCCCACCCCACCCCACGACACCACAACCCGACTCTCCTCCGCAACCCGCAGGCCTCCAACAAGGCTGGGTGGTCCTTCCTGGCCTTTTTTCTCGCCGCCGCGGGCGCCTTGCTGGGAGTTGGCCTGTCGCGACTCGTGCCGCTGGTCGCGGCGCTGCTGCGGTGCGTGCAGACCGACGCCCTGGCCTTCTCCGCCGACCCGTCGTGGTGCGTGAAGCCCTTCACGGGGCTGGCGACGGTCCCGCTGATCCTAACGGGCGCGGGGCTCCTGGGGCTGCTGGCCGCGTTTATCATCCTGTGCTTCTTCTGCTGCTGCAGCGTGCGCCCTCGCCGCCGAGGCGCCGCGGGGCAGCAGCCGCAGTTTTTGACGGGCGCGGCCGCGGCGGCGACGGCCGCCGACGGGCAGCAGCCGCCCTACTACCCGCCCCAGCAGCAGCAGCAGCACGACCTGAGGGCGCAGCAACACCTCCCCACGGTCGACCCGCACGGCGCGACCTACTGGGACGAGAAGGCGGAGCGCCTGGTGCCCGGGCCGGGGCCCGCGCTCGCGCCCGCGCCGCCGCTGTCGGCGGCGCGGTCGGCGCGGTCGGGCGCGGCGGCCGCAGCGGCCGCGCCGCCCGTCATCCCCCTGTCGGCGTACGCGCCCGCCGGACCGTCCTCGGGCGTGGTGAGCCCTCTGGGCGAGCCCGTTGGGGACCACAATGATTACCCGCAGGTCCGGGCCTCCGTCTGAACGAAACCACAACCCTTCTCCCGCCCAACTGCCGCCGCCTCCGCCGCCGCCCCGCGTTCCTCGTCCTCGCTCGCCCCGCCGTTCCTTGCCGCCGCCGCCCGAGATCCGCTCTCTCTCGGCGGCGAACAAAACTCGCAGCTCCATCCCATCTTTTTTGCCTTTTCTTGCCAGCGACGAACTGTTTGTCCCCCGCGCCATCCCCTGAGGCGCGTCGGCACCGCTTGTGTTACACCCGAAACGTGATCTTCTGCATTTCGACTGTGTGCGGGCGGGCGGGCGCAAAACGACAGAGACTCCTCACTCTCGTTCCGTCGTGCCCTCCCGCGTCGTGCCCGCGCGACAGGCCGCCAATAAGATGCAGGCCGCGTCAGGGACTGCGAGCCGGCATCGTCCCAACGGCAGCGCGCCCGCGCGACGAGCGCGCCCCCATTGGCCCGTGAGCGGCACTGCTCACGCCCTCGGCGTCGCTGCGGCCGCTGCCCCGCGCGCGCTCGACGTCGCGCCCGAGAGCGGCGGAAGCGACAGCAGCAGCAAGAAGAGCAGCGGCGGTGGCGTGGGCCGGAGGATCCGCATCCGCCTGGCCGGGCCCAGCGACTACTGGGAGGCGTCTGACCTGCACTGCGCCTGTTTCTTCGAGACGGAAGACCGGGCTCAGCGCACGCGGCGGGGCAACCTGGGCGGGCTGCCGCCGGGCCCGCCCGCGTCGCCGCGCGGCCGCCGCGCCGCGCACGACGGCCGCTGGGCGCCGACGGCGCTCCGCGTGGACCGGTGCGTGGCGCTGCAGGTCAACGACGACCTCGAGAGGCGGGGGGTCGGGCGCACGGCGCTCCTGCTGGCCGAGGAGGAGGATGGGGAGGAGGAGGAGGATGGGGAGGAGGAGGACGCGGTCGAGGCGGCCCCAGCAGCAGGCCCCGACCCGCTCGCCTTCCCGCGCCCGCTCTTTTTCCTGGCGCGCCTGCTCCGGCCGCCGGTGCGCGCGGGCCTGGACGCCGCCATCGTCGCGGCGCCCCCGCCGGGCCCCCCTCCGCGCGGCGCCCTCGATCTCCGCCGCCCCAGCCCCCCCCGCCGCCGCCCCCCACGCCTGCTCGGCGCCGCCGCCGTCGACTCTTTCGGCGACCTGGTGCCGCCGCGCGCGCTCGACGCGGCGCGCGACGGCGCCGTCGGGTGGGCGCGGCGCGAGGGGTACGCCTACATGAGCAACGTGGCGGTGGCGCCCGCGGCGCGCAGGCGGGGGGTGGCGCGGCTGCTGGTCCGGGCGGCGGAGCGGCTGGCGGCGGGCGGGGGGGTCGAGGGGGAGGAGGACGAGGGTCAGGAGGATCGGCAAGGAGAGGGCGAGGCGGGGCGGGGCGGGGCAGGGGCAGACGCCGCCGGCGCCTGGGCCTGCCGCGCCGCTGCCCTCCATTGCAGCCCATCGAACGAGGCCGCCCTCCGCCTGTACGACAGCCTCGGCTACCGGCGCGTCGCGCTCGAGCCCGCGTGGGCCCCCTACCTGAGCGGGCGCGGCGCGGGCGGCCGCTGCTACCTGATGGTGCGGCGGCTGCACTTGTGAAGGCGAATGGGCGGACAGGCGGGCGGGCGGACGGGGGGGCCTCACGACGGTCGAGGAAGCGCACGCGCTGCGGCGCGGCGAGGAAAAACGACGGCTCATGGTGAGGAGCGCACGGCGCCGGTCAGGCGGGGGGCGGGGCGCGGGGCGGCGGGGCGGGGCGGGGGGCGGGCAGCCGCTGCTACCTGATAGTGCGTGGCGGCTGCACTGTGCGCCCGGCTCCTTCGTGACGTGTGGACGTGTCTAAATGTTGACAACGGGTACGCGACACACACACACACACTGGCCTAGAAACGAAGGAAAACCTGGGCGAAAAACACAACGCGACCGATGACGGGCAGAAAAAGCCGCGCGCGCGCGCCTTTTTTCACGACGACGCCGACTTTTTGCGCGCCGCCCGCCGCGCGGCCGTGCCCGCAGGCTTCTCGAGCGCCGGCTGCGGCAGCACCTTGTACACGCGCATCATCCAGTGCTGGCTCGTGAACGCCTCCTCAAAGTGCCGCAGCTTGATGTCCTCCACGCCGATGCCCGTTTGGCGCACGCGGTCCATCACGGCGCCGCCGCCCATCATGCTGCGCGAGGCGGCGGCAAAGCTGTGTTTTTGTTTTGTGTGTGTTTTTTGGGTTGTGGGTTTAGTTGTTTGGTTGTTTGGGTTGGGGTGTTTGTAGTAGAAAGAGTCGCGTGAGTGGGGGGGGTGGGGGTGGGGGGACGGGAAAGGCGGGTGGCGGCGGCCGAGGAGGCGCGAGGGGGTGCCCGTTGGAAGCGACCCGCCAAGCGGTCTCTCGCTCCGTGAACGACGCTCCCCCCAGCAAGCAACAAGAACAAAAAAGCCGCCGCGACTCAACTCGTAGTAGCTGAGCTTGTACATCACGCTCTTGAGCATGGCCGGCGCCGCCCCCCGGTCGATCCGGTACTGCCCCTGCCCGTCCAGGTAGTCCGCCTCCTTGATCTCCGGGTACACGCCGCCGCCGATGCGCACCATCCAGAGAAACTTGTTGATGTCGTCCGAGGGGTAGCCGACGAGCCCTCCGAACACGACAAACACATAGTCGACGTCGAGCGCGCGCAGGACGCGCCACCCTTTCAGCTCGGGCGAGGCCATGGCCCTGCCCACGGTGGCGATGTGCGTGTTGTTCCACGTGTTGTTGTCCACGATCACGGTGCGGTTGGCCATCGCCGTCGTCTGGTAGCCGTAGTCCCACCACGAGGCGACTTTGGCGCTCTCGGGCGTGTTGTGGCGCAGCCAGGCGTACGCCTCGCGAAAGTCGTCAAAGACGTGGAGGGACCCGTCGGCGCGCTGGGACTGGAGGACGATGGACGGGGCGCTGTACATGTCCGCGGAGACGCCGATGCAGTGCACCGCGTAGCGCCAGAGCAGGTAGGAGACGAGCGCGGTGCCGAGGGCCGCCGCGGGCACGGGCAGCCGGCGCGGGTCGGTCGGCGCAAAGGCGGCGTCGTCGTCGTCGCGCTGGCGCGGACGCTCCTTGGCGCCGCCCTTGCTGCCGCCCTTGCCCGGGCGGGTGAACGCCGGGGGGGACCTGGGGGCGGCGGCGGCGACGGCGGCGCCGCCCTTGCGCTGCTGCGGCATCAGGCCCTTGGACGACGAGGGGCCGGTGGCCGCGCCGCCGTCCCCGCCGCCGCCGCCGCCGCCGCCGGCCGCCGCCGCGCCCTCTGCGGCCTCTGCGCCGCCCTCGTCGCCCTCGTCGTCGTCGCCGCCCAGCGGGCCCAGCAGGCCCCCCAGGCTCCCGAAGCGGCGTCGCAGCGCCGACGCGAAAGCCCCCAGCAGCGCCGACGCCGCCACGCCCGACAGGCAGCACGCCGCGGGCGCCAGCACCAGCATCAGACGCACCATAACGCCCGAGAAGTAGACGCTGGCGACGCCGTACAGCGCCAGAAATAGCGCGCCGTCGGTCAGGTCGCGGAAGCACACGATCAGGCCCAGGGGCGCCAGCAGGGCGGCCGCGTGCAGGTCGGTCACGTACGACGCCCACATGGGCGGCTGGTGCTCGGAGACCGACGCGATGATGGGGATGTACTTGCTCGCGTAGGTCGGGTCGAGCAAGGACAGCGAGCGGCCGGTCCAGCCGAGCGTGGGCGACCCCGCCACGAGCAGCGCGACGCCCGCGGCGGACGCGGCCAGCAGTGCCAGGGCGCCGAGGGCCACGCGACGCGCGGCTTTTTGGAACGCGGCCTCGGGCAGCAGGCGGCGGATCCAAGCCACGCCCAGCGCCACGTGCAGGCAGCCAAACGCTAAGAAGGCGCCGAAATGCTCCGACATCAGGACGGCGTTGAAGCCGACGACCGGGACGGAGCAGGCGAGCAGGGTGCCGACGCTGACCAGGGGAGCAAACGCGCTGTAGAGGCGGCCCGTCATGCGCCCCGTGGCCAGGCAGGCGAGCGCGTATATGGGAATCAGGTTGATGACGAACGAGTAGCCGCCCCAAGACAGCACCATGTAAAAGTAGGCGGCGACGGAGGCGGCCGTCCACAGCAGCCGCCCCGTGTTGTGCGCCTTCATAAAGGTGTAGAAGACAAAGACAAGGGCAAAGATGGCGACGCCCTCGTTGTCGAAGGAGCCGGCGACCGAGCGCGAGATGTAGGAGGGGACCACGGCGACGAGCGCGGCGGCCGCCAGGCCCGCGCCCTCCCCTTTACCCGGCGCGCTGCACTCCCGCACCAGCCCATAGGTGGCCAGCGCGCAGAAGGCGCTGAAGAGGGGCGCCAGGAACACGCACACCTCCTGCACGTGCACGGGCAGATTCAGGGCGTGCAGCGCGTCGTGCACAAGCCCCGCCGTGAAGATCAGTCCCGGGTAGACCGTGCCGCCGATGCCGCGCCCGAGCGGGTACCAAGTGCGCGCGTCAAACCAGTCCCACGTGCGCGCGGCGCCCTTTGTGACCAGGTGGCGCGTGACGCGGTAGTTGAAGTAGGGGTCGAACTCGTGGATGACGGACTCGTACTTGACGACGGAGAAGAGGCTGTTTGTGTTTAGTAGGCGTGGGTTTGTTTTGGGCGGCGGCGGCGTTGGTTTTCAGCGGGCGACAAGGGGGCGGGCGGGCGGGCGGGCGGGCGCGCGTCTCGAGCGTGCGCGCGCGCGCGCGATCCAAACGACGGGAACAAAGAACGCACCGGATGCTAAAGGCCAGGATGCTGATCAGCAGGAGCAAGAGCGTGCGCGCGGCCCAGCCCATCAGCGGCTCGGGCGCGGGCTCCTTGCTCGGGGGCGACGGGACGAGAGGGGGTCCGCCCGCGGGCGCGGGACCCCCTCTCGCCCCCCCTCCTCCTCCTCCTCCTCCTCCACTCTTGCCGGCTGCCATCCTTTGAAAATGTGCCGTTTTCGAAAAAAACTAGTCTCCTGCCCGTCCACCACCCCTTGGTGGTTCGGCCAAACAGGCCCCCTCCCCGCGCGCCCAGCTTCCGCGGTCGGGCGGTCGATGGAACGGGAAGAGAGGAGGGGGGATGGCAACAGAGGGTGTCGTCGATTCCGGGGAAGGCGGGAGGGCGAACTTTGCAAAGGGCGTGTGTGTGCGATGATCGTTTGTGACAGGGGTGCGCGTGATCGCGCCTAGGTCTTGGTCGCGTGTGCCGGGGTGTGCGTGTGATGGTGGCGCGCTGGGAGAGTGCATGAGTCGACCACCGTCGAGTCGACCACCGTCGTGCGAAACTGGAGCGTCGTTTGCCGGCGCCCCGGGGAAGTCGATCGACGCTCTTGAGAGCTGTCTTGCTTGGCGCCCCCGGCACACAGGTAGACACACAGCGTCGAGTCGACTGATTCTACGTCCAAAACTGCACGCGCCAACGGGTAACGCGAGCGCGCCTGCGCCTGCGCCCCGCTTGCTCCTTTAATTCACAACGCCCGTTTCATCCCAAGCTCTTCCACGCACTCTCCCCGCTGCCCCCCCGCCTCCGCGTGACGCCACGCAGTGACACGCCATTCGAGACCTCGAGCCGCCGCGCGCGCCGAGCAGGGCTTGAAGCGAGTGGGGCCCTTGCTCTCTTTTTCCTGCCCAAAACGCCTACGCTCCATCCTCCAATCCATCGACGCCCGTGGTCCCGCCGCCCTCCCCACTTAGCAAGCGGCCCGTGCTCCTGCTCTGCTCCGTGACCGTGCGCACGAACCACCTCGAGCTCCGACTTTGGGCTTCTTCTTCTCGAGAGGGGACGTTTCCCTCCCCTGCCTCTCTCTTCGAGTCTCCGATACTTTCACGAACTCCCTGCGTCAACAACAGGCCTCTCATACGCCAGCACCCTCGTCAAACCGACGACGCGTCGCGACCAGACCCATCGCAGGCGGAGGCCTACGCCACGCGCACAGCGCGCAACACCACCACGATGCTGCTGCGAGGACGAGCGGGAGGGGGAGGCAGCGCCGTCGGCGGCGGGCGGGCGTCGCGGCGGTCGACCCCGCCGTTGCCGCAACGGCAGCCCCGGCTCTTGCCGCCGCGCGCGGCCTCGGGAGACGACGCCCCTGGCAAGAGCAACAGCAACAGCAACAGCAGCGGCAACAGCCCAGACGGCGGCGGCAACAGCAACCGCCCCTCGTCCCGCCCGCGCAGCAACAAGTCGAAGCACTTCTCGGGCAGCCAGCGGCGGCGCGGGCGGCCCGCGTGGATGCGCTCGCCGACCGACTCGCCGCTGCGCGACGGCAACCGGGACCGGCTGGTGGGCCTGCTGACGGAGCGGTGAGTGTTGTTTGCTGGTCGGCGTTGTCGGGGTTTCGCTAGGGTCTTGTCTCCTTCTCTTTCTCTCCGCTGCCGTTACTGCCAGGTCCCGAGGGCCCGCCCCCCCCCCCCCCCCCCCCCCCCTTCCCCGCCCCCTCCCCCCGCCGAAACCAACGAACAAAAAAACGCAACGCGACAGGGCCACTAAGACGCTCATGGTGTACCTCATGGAGACCAACCCCAACGTGTACGGCTGGCTGCTGGCATTTTACAAGGTGAGACAGAACAAGCCGCTGTGAGACACAAATTACGCCGCTCCGCTCCCCCCCTCACCCGCCTGCTCTAGTTTGCTCACCGCCTCCGCCCCCGCCCCCGCCCCCCCCCCCCAACCCCCCCCCCCCCCCCCCCACCCACAACCCACCCCCCCCCCACCCCCCCACCCACCCCCCCCCCCCAACAAAAAAAAAACCC
>Ga0335398_10005599_pt1 | contig 16445 bp, 15 predicted proteins | sample BON03_FD_205742 | JGI IMG/M metagenome (GOLD analysis project Ga0335398, IMG submission 205742) | Freshwater microbial communities from Lake Bonney liftoff mats and glacier meltwater in Antarctica - BON-03 (spades assembly) (version 2) | ecosystem: Environmental > Aquatic > Freshwater > Ice >... | reverse complement strand
CAGCTAAAGTAAACGCATCCTAAAACAATAGCCGGAACAAAACAAGCACACAAAATAGATGGTTATATTAAATATTTAAATATTTATATTTATAAAATGAAAAAAGGGTGTTTCCGTTCAGGCACTACTTATCGATATTTGTCTAAATGTTGGTGTATAACCTTCTTGTCCGCTTAAATTTCGTCATTTCTAATGCCCTACGTTTGGTACAAGAATAGTAGGCGATTGCAGACTTTAAACTTTTAAACTACAGAAAAGCTAAAGAAGCCACAATTCTTAAATTTTACAGCTATTTCGGTTATTATTTTTGTGCTTTGTTGTGCTTTGGTGCTTTATTTCAGACAATTGGGTAGCATTTCTAAGAATCCAATGCATTTGTCATAATTCAGTTCATAATAATTCACGCCCAGATTAATTGTCTCATAATATCTCGCTTGGTTCTTTTTATAATATTCCTCTGACGGCATTTTCCAAAAATCACGTCCTAATTTTTCTGTGACAAACCATTTTTCTATTAATCTAGCTGCTCTACCATTTCCATCTCTAAATGGATGTATGTGTGCAAATCGTAAATGAATCAAGGATGCAAAATAAAAAACCTCAATTTCACTAAGGTCAGTTGAATTTAACGCATTTAAATCCTTGAAAAGAACTTTCATTTCATTCTCTACAAATTCGGGTTCAACGGCCATAAATGCTAAACCTGATTTCCCAAAAACGCCAACTTGTTCAATACGGTATTTCCCTCTTTTGCTTCTTATCAATAAAGTGTCGGAAAATATTTTATGACAATTCAATAGGTTTTTTTCATTCAGCACGTTGTTTTGTGCAAACTCATAAGATTCAATTAAATCCTTAATTTCTTCAATTTCTTGTCCTACTTTGAATTTATCTTTATTCATTTCATAATTCATGTAAGAACTTAAATCAATACTATTTCCTTCAATATTTGATGAGTAAATAGCAGAAGACTTTGTCAAATATTCAAATCCTCCTCGCTTCTCGGAAAAATCGAAATCCTTAATTAAATTAGGAATTTTCTTCCCAATTGACTTTTCGTATGTGTCTAAATATTTCCTTTCAATTATTCTCATTTAATCCAATTATTTAAGCACAAATATATTCATTATTGATCTCAAATCTTTTTGGGAATGAGGTTTTTTGGCATGGCACAAAACATCTGTTTATAGCCACAGAATTGTGTATATACCGACTATGCACCAATCTCCTACGCGTTATTTCCTCTGTCAAATTAAGAATTTAGGCCAAGAAATCAAGCGGATACAATAGTTTTTTATTTAAGACCTCCAGTATATGCATCAAAATCTTCCTGATATTGGAGCGGTTATACCCTAACAACCAATGGATTATCCTTCAAACTGAAATATACAATGGCTAATGAAACCAAGAAACAATATTTCTAATGCCTATTTCATATTTAAATTAACCAATACCATTTTACCCATTTAGGTTCTGCCAACAAAAAAAGGCCACTGTAACAGCGGCCTTTTTTAATAGTATAAGAATGATTTCTACTAATCGTTACGCAGCATTCCTTGCGGCATTAATGATACCAAACATGGTTCTTAAAATCAGCTTTTGTAAAGCCGTATCTTCTTTTCCAGTTTCTAAAATGGTCTGAATGGCATATTGCTGGATGGTGATCAAAGGTAAAACAATCCTTTCCCTAATGGCAATGGATTCTTTACTTACCGGGCTATCCTCAAGCAAAGTGCTCATTCCTGCTACGGTAAGAATTTTATCATAAGACCTTTGGTATTCACCATACATCAGCTCCCAAAAACCACCATATATGGGGTCCTCCTTAAGGTAGGCTGTTGCTGGGTAAAATGCCTTGGCAAGAGACTGCATAGAGTTACCGAGGAGTGAACGGAAAAACAAAGAATCTTTGTATAGTTGTTGCACTTCGCCTAACCTGCCTTTTTTCTCTAGCTCTTCGATGGCCTTACCTACTCCATAGAAACCAGGGATATTTTGCTTCATTTGAGCCCAAGCGCCCACAAATGGTATCGCTCTCAGGTCCTCAAATTTCATGCTGCCACCGGTACTTCTTTTTACAGGCCTGGACCCAATATTGGTCATTCCAAAGAATTTCAACGGTGTGACTTTTTCCAAGTAGGGAACAAACTGAGGATGATTTTTGAGTTCCTTGTAGGCCTTATAGCTAATATCGGCCATCTCATCGATGAGTGACTTTTGTTTATCGGTCAGGCTGTTTTCACTTGACGGATACAAATGACTTTCCATTCCAGCACTTAGTAATTGTTCCAGATTGTAGGAGCAGCTTACCGGTTTGCCATAATTGGCGCTAATGGTCTGTCCCTGGATGGTAATTTGAATCTCACGGTTTTCCACATTGGGTCCGAGTGAAGCATAGAAATTATGGGTATTCCCACCACCTCTGGCAGGTGGTCCACCTCTCCCATCAAAGAAGACAACATCTATTCCATCCTGTCTGGCCACTTTCGTCAGTTCCTCTTTGGCTCTGAGAATAGACCAGTTGGCTCTGATGTAACCTCCATCTTTGGTCCCATCAGAAAAGCCCAGCATTATGGATTGCTTGTTGCCTCGCTTCCGCAGGTGTTCTCTGTAAATTTTATTGTTATAAAGTGCCTCCATGACGCCATGGGAAGCCGCCAAATCATCAATGGTCTCAAATAATGGTACAATGTCCAGTAAAAGATCGCCACCATTCGATAGCAACAATTTATTTAACTGAAAAACTTCCAAAACATGCAGTAAAGACTGGTTATTGGAAATAATGTACCTGTGGCAACCCATCGGTCCATTGTTTTTCTGAATATAAGCTATCGATGAGATGCTCTCAAGCATTTCTCTATGGAAAGGATCTTCCATAGCGCTGGTTTCTGGCAATTGCTCTACAGAAAGGATTTTTTGGATTTTTGCATCCTCATCCCCTTTATGGTAAGCCTCTAAAGCAGCTTCACCATCATTTTTAGTGATAAGGGCGTCCCAGAGGTCATCGTGCTTCCTGCTATCCTGTCTTACATCCATACTGGCAAAATGAAAGCCAAAAACCCTCACTTTTAGTATGAACTCATCCAACAACTCAAGGGACAATCCACCATGTTCTTCTATTATGCCTTTTCTTGCCGCATACAAAACTTCAAGTAATTCATCTTTAGACTTAAAGACCTCACCATCACCACTGAACAAGGTATTGTAAATACCCTTTTCAGCTTTGATTAGATAACTTTCCACATTATGGAAAGTTAATCTACGCCTGACTTTGCGGATATCTCTATAGTAACATTTTAGGATACTGTTTTGAAGCTTATCTGCTACCTTTTTGGTTATTTCATAGGTAACAAAAGGATTCCCATCCCTGTCACCACCTGGCCAGAATCCCACTTTTAGCAGGTTGGGGTTTTCCCAATCATGTAGCGGTATGTTCAATTGGTTAAGGATTCGGATCATGATATCCGATATACTCGGGTAGAACACGTATTCCAAAAACCACGTTAAGCTTACGGCCTCTTCATAAGGAGAAGGTTTCTCTTTATTAATAAAAGCTGTTTTACCAAGTTGGCGAAGTAAAAGGTCGACATCTCCCAAATCATTTTTCCTTATGGCTTGTTCCAGGTCCGTAATAATGGCCAGTACATTGCCAGGATAAAATTGTGTTGGGTGTGCAGTTAGGGTGAGCCGAACAGAAAAGCTTTTTAGCTTTTCTATGAGCTCCTCTTTTTTATGGTCATTTTCTGCTCTAGCAATCAATGCCGTCATGGTACCTTTACCTCTGATGTCATTGAATTTTTCGAAAGAAGCATCTTCTATCGAATCAAATAAAACCACCTGACGTTCGATATATTGGACCATTTTAAAAAGCAGGTCATGCCTTTCTTCTTCAGATTTATCCGTCATGAGTTCCTCAAAGAATTGGCGGATAATTTCCTTAGGCGTTTTATTTTTTTGAAACCCACTTTGGCATGCCTCAGATAAGATAGGCAAAAGTGTGCCTGTTCTGTATATTTGGTCAAAGGGCAGGTCTAAAAACAGACTGTTATAAATCGTGAAACGCTTTGCGACTTCAGTCTCGTAGATGTTTGCCATGATTGAAAAGGTTAAATTTATTCTTTGCAATAACTCAAAAATGCACATTTTTTTGAGTTATTGCATCAAAACGCTGGTATAATTTCTCTACTAATTGCCTCATTTAATATATTTTGCTTACAATCAGTGCCTTATTATGATTTACAACTAACCATTGATGGAAACGATAATATAAGACCTGTCTAATCACATTATTTTTCGTATTTTGGGCTTTCGTTAAACAAACTCGTTAAATAATCGCTGATGTTGATTGCCGTAATTTCGGGATTTATTTTTGCTTTAGTCATTCCACTGATCATGGGCTGGCTGAAGCCTAAATCTACCATTTGGGTTGCTATTCTGCCATTTTCAATTTTTGGGTTTTTCCTTTCAAAACTGCCCTTAATAATGGCAGGAGAAACTTTAAAGATTAGTTATCAATGGGTTCCGTCCATAGGTGTAAACCTGGACTTCAACCTTGATGGATTATCTTACCTTTTTGTTTTACTGATCAGTGGAATCGGTACCCTTGTTTTTATTTATACCTCAGCCTATCTTAAAGGACACCATTACCTGGACAGGTTCTATGGTTACCTTTCCATGTTTATGGCCTCCATGCTTGGATTGGTTCTGTCAGACAATATATATACACTTTTTATATTTTGGGAACTTACCAGTATCAGTTCCTTCTTTTTGATCGGCTTCAATAATGACAATCCTGCTTCAAGGAAATCAGCTATAACTGCTTTGGCCGTAACAGGCATTGGAGGACTATTTTTGATGGCGGCAATGGTCGGTTTGGGTCAAATTACAGGCGTATATCAAATATCGGCCCTTGCACCTCTGGCTGAATCCATTCAATCAAACAGCCTTTATGGGTGGGTATTGTTTTTCTTATTTATTGCAGCATTCACAAAATCTGCTCAATTCCCATTTCATTTCTGGTTACCCGGTGCTATGAAAGCCCCTACGCCTGTATCCACTTACCTTCATTCAGCAACGATGGTAAAAGCAGGGATCTATTTATTGGCCAGGTTTACACCAATATTGGGAAATCATGAATGGTGGAACAGTACACTTATCATTGTTGGCGCCATTACCATGACTTATGCGGCTATTCACTCATTATTTAGGCTAGATCTCAAAGGAATCCTGGCCTATTCCACCATTTCAGCACTTGGCATATTGGTGTTTTTAATTGGTCTAGGCACAAAAGAGGCTTTACTAGCTGCTTCCGTCTTTATTTTAGTTCACGCTTTATATAAGGCAACGCTTTTTCTCGTGACAGGAATTATTGACCATGAAACTGGCACCAGAGATATTCGACAACTTGGAGGTTTAAACAAGGTCATGCTTCCTGTGGGAATTGCTGCCATGCTCGCAGCCATATCTAATGCAGGAATACCTCCCTCCTTCGGCTTTCTCGGAAAAGATTTAATTTATGATGCCACCCTTGGGATGGGTGATATTGCATGGCTGCTTACCGGATTGGCTATCTTTACCAATGCTGCCTTGTTATTTGCAGGGTTTTTGGCCGGTATAAAACCATTTGTTGGCAAGTTGCCCGATAAATTCAAGAAAATTCACCTTCCAGGTCCCGCCATGTACGTCCCTCCTTTGTTGCTTGGTGTATTGGGGATTCTCTTTGGCTTAGCACCTGGATTAATTGAAGGAAGTATCATAAAACCTACAGTTCAAGCAGTCACTGGAACAACACCCGATTTTCATTTAAAAATTTGGCACGGCTTTAACCTGATCATAATATTGAGTGCTATCACTATAGGTTCGGGTACCATTTTATATTTTCTTTTGAAGCCTTCCGAAGGGTTACTTGCTAAAGTGACCCGATTTGAAAATGTTTCGCCACAATCAGTAATTACGCACATAGCTAATGGCTTTGTTGCGTTAAGCAGACATTGGACCAGGTTTTTTCAAAACGGCTATTTAAGGTATTATTTGATTACTATTCTTACTTTTTTATCCATCTTACTGGGCTATCGTTTCTTCACAGGTGTAGAACTGTATGTTGATACTGCCAAACTCACGGAGGTATCCTTTTATGAGGCAATCGTAATCCTCATTATGGCCACAGCAATTTTCTTTACTGTCTTTTCTAAATCCAGGCTTACTGCGGTGGCTTCTTTAGGTGTAGTTGGCTATTCCTTTTGCATGATATTTTTATTCTATTCTGCACCGGATCTGGCCATGACTCAGTTTTCGATAGATACCTTGACGGTGATTTTATTTGTTTTGGTTTTGTATAACCTCCCCAGATACCTCGTGCTTCCCGATAACAATGATCGGATAAGGGATGGTATGTTGGCGCTTGTATTTGGCACGCTTATCAGTGTATTGACAATAGAGGTGATGAACGAATCCGTAACCAAAGAGATCAGCGAATACTATGCGAAAAACGCGTATATTCTTGGAAAAGGTAAAAATGTTGTCAATGTGATCCTAGTTGATTTCAGAGGCTTTGATACCATGGTGGAAATCACCGTTTTGGCTATCGCTGCTATTGGTGTATTTGGCCTTTTAAAACTCCATCTTAAAAGTACTGAAAAAGAATAATTATGAAAACCCTCATATTCAAGACTGCCTCGGTATACTTGCTCCCTTTATTGTTACTCTTTTCCATCTTTATATTATTGCGTGGACATTATTTACCAGGCGGTGGCTTTGTTGGTGGCCTGATGGCATCTATTGCTTTCGTGATCCATTCATTTGCCAATGGAATAGAAAAAACAAAAAATATCATGACCATTCACCCTGGTTTTTTAATGCCGATAGGGTTACTTCTGGCCTTGGCTTCTGGAGCCTTGCCTCTGTTTTTTGGGGAACCATTTTTGACTGGTCTATGGATGGAAAATGCTGTTCCTGTGATAGGATTAATCGGTACCGCCTTGTTCTTCGACACGGGTGTTTACTTGGTCGTCATTGGTGTCACCCTCACCATTATTTTCACCATATCAGAAGGATTATAATATGGAAATTTTATTGGTAATAATTATAGGACTCTTATATGCCGCCGGCATCTACATGATGCTGAGAAGAAGTTTGGTTAAGCTGATTATCGGACTGATCTTGCTTGGTAATGGAGCCAATTTATTAATATTTTTATTAGGAAAAATCGTTAAAGGAAAGCCCCCTATTATCGCATCCTCAGAAAATATGTTGGGAGAAATATATGCAGATCCGGTACCTCAGGCACTAATCCTTACCGCCATAGTAATTAGTTTTGGACTACAGGCCTTTGCCATTATTTTAATCAAACGCGCCTATAAAGTGGTTAAAACAGATGACCTGGACGAAATGAACGCAACCGACGAAGACTTATGAACAACCCTTATATTGTTTTACCGGTAATTTTACAGCTCTTTATCGCAATATTACTGATGTTTTCTTGGAGCAATAAGAATATTCAAAAGCTAATTTCTGTGACCGGGTCCTTAATAGCTCTTGTAATAAGCTTGTTACTTTTGATAAAAGTGGACAATGAAGGCATTCAGATCATGCAAGCAGGTGGATGGGAAGCCCCATTCGGGATTACTTTTGTTGCGGATACATTTAGTGCCCTCTTGGTATTACTTACAGCTATTGCTGGTCTTGCCGTTAGCGTGTATTCTGTAGGTAGTGTAAGAAACGCCCGAGTCAAATTTGGGTATTTCCCTATCTTCCACCTACTAATCATGGGCTTAAGTGGCGCTTTTCTCACCGGGGATATCTTTAATCTATATGTATGGTTTGAAATCATCATTATCTCTTCCTTCGTGCTGCTTACTATCGGCGGGGAAAAGGCCCAAATAGAAGGTGCCATTAAATATGTTACCATGAATTTATTGGCCTCGGTCATATTCCTTACAGCCATAGCTATATTGTATGGTTTGACAGGGAGTTTGAATATGGCTGATCTTTCTATTCGGGTGGCTGAAATAGAAAACAGAGGTTTGGTCAATGTAACTGCCATTCTATTTCTTGTTGGATTTGGGATTAAATCAGCAGTCTTCCCACTCTATTTTTGGTTACCTGCTTCCTATCATACTCCGCCGCCAGCCATTTCCGCTATCTTTGGAGGTTTACTTACCAAAGTAGGAGTATATGCCATGCTTAGGGTATTTACCTTGATTTTCATTCCTGACACCTTCCTTTCCACTGTGATCATGGTCATTGCAATTTTCACCATCCTATCGGGAGGTATTGGCGCATTGATTCAAAACAACATTCGGAAAGTCTTTAGTTACCTGATCATTTGCCACATTGGGTTTATGATCGCAGGCTTGGGCGTATACAGCACCCTGGCCATCGCAGGTGCCATTTTTTATCTGGTACATGACATTATAGTTAAAACCAACCTCTTCATGATAAGTGGATTGATTTTCAAATTTAAGGGCACCTATTCCATGCGTTTACTTGGTGGCTTTTATAAAGAGCATCCAAAGATGAGCCTCATAATGGCTATTCCCCTCTTTTCACTGGTAGGTATTCCTCCTTTGTCAGGCTTTTGGGGCAAGCTCTTAATGATTCAAGGAGCCATGGATCAATCAAATATTTTGGTGGTGGTCTTCCTAATATTGGGAAGTTTCCTTACCTTATTCATAATAGCCCGAATGTGGTCAGAGGTTTTTTGGAAGGATGGTCCTGCGTTACCAGAAAAAAAACACATCAAATATTACAATGCCTTGAAACCTTTGAAAAGAAAAGCAATGGTGGGTTCTATCGCTTTTCTTTCTGTAATTTCTTTGGGAATAGGCTTTGGAGCAGAGTGGGTCATGCGATTATCAATCAAAATTGCTGAAAATCTTATGGACCCTACGCTTTACATTCAAGCAGTTTTGGGCAATTAATTCGATAGAAAATGATAAAAACCAGGTTTCTTAGTAACCTATTGCTTTCCTTTATCTGGCTGGCAGTGACAGGTACTTTCTCTTTTGTTAATTTCATATTTGGTTTTATACTAAGCTTTTTTCTGCTGTGGCTCATTTCCAGGGACGAGCAAAATAACAGGTACCTCTCCCGGGGACCAAAGCTTATTGCTTTCGTCTTTTTTTTCTTGTTTGAATTGATCAAAGCCAACTTACAGGTAGCTTACGATGTGATTACGCCCAGCTATTTTATGAAGCCTGGAATCATAAAGATTCCATTAGATGCCAAGACGGATATGGAGATCACATTACTTGCAAACCTCATTACGCTGACGCCAGGAACACTGAGTCTGGATGTTTCTGATGACCGAAAAGTACTTTATGTACATGGCATGTATGTAAAAAATAAAGAAGCATTTATTGCTAATATAAAAAATGGATTTGAACGTAAACTTTTGGAGATATTAAGATGAGTGTATACGACTTCCTATACTATATAATACTTCCTGTTTTGGCAATTTCCAACTTGCTAATATTTATTAGGTTTCTAATTGGTCCTACACTTTCAGACAGGGTCGTAGCCCTTGACCTATTGCTTACCACGGGTATTGGTATCATTACTATTTATAGTATTTATACAGATCAGCCGGCGTTTCTAGATATAGCCATGATCATGGCCTTGATTGCCTTTTTAAGCACTGTCGCATTTTCTTATTATTTAGATAAAAGAGAGAAAAATGAATGATTACCTGATCATAATATTGAGTGCTCTAGGAGCAATATTTATATTACTTGCTGCAATTGGCATTATTCGTATGCCTGATCTTTATTTGCGAATCTCGGTAACCACTAAAGCTGCCACATTAGGTGTTGGCTTGTTATTAATTTCTGCCGCCATTTATTTCAATGAAATAGGGATTACCTCCAGAGTGTTGGCAATCATTACTTTCATTTTATTAACCGCCCCAGTAGGTGCTCATATGATCGGCAGGGCATCCTATTTTTCAGGCGTAAAATTATGGTCAAAATCAAAAGAGGATGATCTCAAAGGTAAATACCATCCCAAAACGCATGGATTGGCCAGTGGTATTGACGAAATCGAAGAAAAAAATGAAAGTAAAAAATCTATTTAATATCAGCTTAATAATGCTGTGCATTGCTTGCGGTACAGCTACCAATGAGAAAACAGAAATAAAGGTCACCGAAATGCCAATTACGCATAAGTTCTTACTAGGAACCTATACCAATTCTCCGGAACAAGGCATACACCTTATGGAGTTTGATCCGGAAGCTGGGGAAATAAAAATTCTTTCCTCTGCTCCAGATCCAGACAATCCATCGTTTGTCATAGCAAATAAAGCACTGAACCGTGTTTATACAGTGGAAGAAACCGGTGGTGAAGATGGGGGTAAAGTAAGTGCTTTCAGTTTTAAAGATGGAAAGCTAAAGAAATTAAATACGGTCTCTGCGGAGGGTAAATCACCTTGCTACATCACCATGGATCCAAGTGAAGGATTTGTAATTGCAGCTAACTATTCATCAGGGGATTTTTCAGTTATTCCTGTCGCTGAGGATGGACAACTTAAAGTTGCTGCTCAAGTGATCACTCATAAAGGAAGTGGTCTCCTTCCCAATAGGCAAAAACAACCACATGTGCATTCAGCAATATTTCATCCCAAAGACGGCAACCTTTTCATAGCTGATCTCGGAACGGATGAAGTTGATGTGTACGATTTCGATAACAATAAGGAAGAACCCTTGAACCCAGAACCAATTTTCAGGTTACATGTTGCTCCAGGTGCCGGACCAAGGCATATGGTATTCAATGTCGCCGGAGACAGACTTTATCTGATACATGAGATTTCTGCGGAAGTTGGTGTTTATTCATACAATGATGGAGAACTGAAGCATTTATCGACGCATAAATTGACGGAGGAGAATTTCGAAGGAAAAGTCGGTGCTGCTGAAGTGCGGCTAAGCCCTGATGAAAAATTCTTGTATGCCTCTAATCGTGGAGATGCAAACGAGCTAATTTGCTTTAAAATCACAGATAAAGGTGATTTGGTTCATGTACAGACCATTTCTTCCGGAGGAAAAGCTCCACGAAACTTCAACATTACCCTTGACGGAAAGTACTTATTGGCCGCCAATCAAGACTCAAATACAATCATGGCATTCAAAAGGAACATGGAAACCGGTATACTTGAATCAACTGATATACAGACAGATATATATAAACCCGTTTACATCAACTTTTTGCCCTAATTTTGGGTAAGGACCATGATATTTTCTTGAATCAATTCTTTTCCTTAACATTGGGACGATTTTGAGAAGAATGACCAATAGTGAACATAGTAAATATAAAAACATGGGGGCAACTAGTGAGCTGAAATACAAATGCTTATTAAACAGGAGAGAGACGGAAAAAGCTATAGACCTCATCAAAACAAAATTTCCTGAGATGATGTCCGAAAAGTTGAACCTTTTCAAAGTGTCTTGTCCCCTGGTGATAATGGATGGTACAGGAATTAACGACGACTTGAGTGGAGCAGAACGTCCTGTAAGATTTCCTATAAAAAATCAGGCGGATACTCCTGCAGTAGTAGTTCAATCATTAGCAAAGTGGAAAAGGTGGCAATTAGCTGAACTCGAAACTGAAGACGGAGAAGGGATTATAACAGACATGAGAGCGTTAAGGCCTGATGAAGATTACTCACCCCAGCATTCCCTATATGTCGACCAATGGGATTGGGAGCAAAAAATAAGCGATTCAGACAGAAGTTTGGAATACTTAAAAGAAGTTGTAGAAAGTATTTATGGAATCTTTCAGAAATTGGAAAAAAATATTTCCTCACTTTTTCATGAGATATCCCCTGTTCTACCAAAAAAAATTAAGTTTATCCAGGCAGAAGATTTATTACAGGAATACCCTGATTTAACGCCCAAAGAAAGAGAGTTCCAAGCTTGCAAAGCACACGGTGCTGTTTTCCTCATTGGCATAGGGGATGAATTAAGTAATGGTGAAAAACATGATGGTCGAGCACCAGATTATGATGACTGGAGTAGTTTCAACTCAGAGGGATATAAAGGACTAAACGGAGATATTTTAGTTTGGAATCCCCTACTTGAAAACTCGTTCGAGCTTTCCTCTATGGGAATAAGAGTAAATGCGGAAACTTTAGCGCACCAATTGAAGATTTCTGGTGAAGAGAAAAGAAGCGATTTATTCTTCCATAAAAAGTTGTTGAACGGAGAATTGCCACAAAGTATTGGTGGTGGAATTGGCCAGTCAAGAACTTGTATGTTTTTGCTAAGAAAAAAACATATTGGTGAAGTACAATCAGGAATATGGCCAGAGAATGAAGTTCAAAAGTGCCTTAAAGAGGGTATAGCATTAATGAAATAATAATCCTATAAACATTAATGAAATAATAATCCTATAAAAGGGTTGAATCTTACTGTTTATTCCAAATGTATGGCCACAACATTTTATGTAATCTTTTAATTCCTGAAAATAAATTTATTCAAGAGTTTTTTTTGCAAAAAGAATTCTTATCTTTACCCCAGTAAATACAATCAATTAATATTATTATGAACACAGGAAAAGTAAAATTTTTTAATGAATCCAAAGGATTCGGTTTTATTATCGATGATGAATCATCAAAAGAGTATTTTGTGCATGTCTCTGGACTTATTGACGAAATCAGAGAAGACGATGACGTATCCTTCGACCTTAAAGAAGGAAGAAAAGGTCTGAATGCAGTGAATGTGAAGGTAGTTAACGCATAACATAACATTGACATCAGTAGTAAAAAGCAACCTTAAAGGTTGCTTTTTTTGTTTATCAATACTTTTTTCTACAGGTGGTTTGGTACATTCATCTTAATTTTTCCATTATTTGGAAGTGCCATAAGTTCTCTCTACACAGAACAAAATATACCAAACCACACCTACACTTTATTCACTGATCACCATTTTTCCTGATTGAATTCGGCCCTTGATTGTCACTGTTGCATCATTGTTTACATACATGTCATCACTACTAGATTGGTCTCCAATACTGAGCCTACCACTACCAACATTAAAGTCAAAGTTGAAATTCTTCAGGGAAGAGGTAGTGTTCACCTTCATGTAACCTGAGGATGCGGATAGTTTGGTTTCGGGGCCAATTCCACATTTATTAGCCTCCAACATTCCTGAGGAAAGACTTATTTCCCCTAATCGACTTACCCTGTTAAGGTCTGCTTTACCGGAGCTCATACTACCTGAAAGAAGGCCTTCAATATCTGACAAAACAACCATCCCAATAGACCCTCTAAATTTAACATTCCCCTTCATACCGTCTAGGGTTCCCATACCTGATGACACCTCCATATTTAATCCGCCTTCAATGTTTTCTAAATCCAGTTTACCAGATGAGATTTTAACTCTTAAATCTGAGGATTTTAGATTTCTTCCCTCAATCTTACCTGAACTTCCCTTCAGTACAATGTCATCATTACTGACATTGACAACTTCCATTGTGCCAGATGAATTGTTAAAATTTACCGCCATGTCTACCGGTCCAGTGAGACTTATATACCCTTTCACATTTAAGGCTGAAAAAAAGGATCCGTTATTACCTGAGTCAAAATTAACATTCAATTCATCACCGACTCTCTTAACAATTACACCTTCCATTTCAGAATCGCTTGCTTCTACAAAAGCCTCTATATTTACACTTCTAGTTCCCTCCTCTCCTGTATAACTAATTTGAAGAGCACTGCCATTTATATTGACCTTAGTAATCCCTTCGTAGGAATTCTCCATATCCGTGATGGTTTCCATTTGCAATGGATTACACCCAAATGGCAATCCCGAAAACCCAAACAATACAAACAAAAATATTACAGGATACCTACTCATCTTTTTTACTTTTTAAGTCATCACTTAATGCCAATAAAGAGAGCGTTTCATGCGCCATTTTAATATTGTACTCATAGGTAAGGCTTTTATAATTGACCAGATCCACAATGGTACCAATAAAACATAAACCTACTGTAAGTATATATAAGATTCCAAGTCCAACTTGGCCCAGGATAAACCTATGTATACCAGCAAAACCGAAAAAACCAATAAGAGTCAATATTAAAATCATTTGACTATCCTTTCTTCTGGCCCGGTAAACCTGAGCAAACAAACTTGCTTGCTCTTCATTCATGTCTTTCAATATTCCCTGAACATAACCCAATTCCATACCTTCCAATTCTGGTAGGTGTCTCAATACATTTGCCATAACTTCTTTTTTATTTTTAGTTTAATTAATTCAATAATTCTAAATAAAATAACGCCAACTGCAAACCATCCCAATGGATGGTATGTCCATGAACTTCTAAACTCTCCGTGCATGAAATAATGCATGGAACGACCTATTCCACAACCTGGACACCAGGTAAACCCTAAATAATCCAATGGACATAGACTAAAAGAATGATCTGATGCACCTCCAAAAGCATACAAGCCTATCAGCGCAAGCAGCCATACAATCAATTCAAAAGTTCCTGATTGGTTAACTTTCATATCAATGAATATACGAATAGAATGCCAGTTATTAAATAGGGTTTTGAAGCCAGTATAGGCCAATTAGTGTAAAAGAAGTGTTCGATTAAGATACAAATAATGTTCACCAACGTTCATTTTATGAAGATGAAAGAAAGGTGAATTTTTAATCCCTGCTCAATACGATAAAAGGGAGGTACGAATTATGACAAAATTGGTAATGAATACAAGTAGCATTTTGTACATTAGAAAATTAATTGACTATCAAAAACATGCTTAAATTGAAAATCTTCGGCAGTATAAATAAATCTTTCAGACTCTTTTTAACGACTCTTTTTTTCCTAACTGTAACCTTTGGTTATGCCCAGGAGTCAACAGATTTGTTTTTAATCCAATCAAAAAAAGGTGTATTTGGATTTACTATTTTTCCGGAAACAGTTAAAAAAATTACTGCAGGAAAGTATTATGACAACCAGCCTACCTTTATAAATAAAAGCCAATTTGTATTCGCCTCACAAGATCAATCCGGTAATTTTGACATTATAATGTACAATCTGATTAGTAATAAATTCACTAACATGACCAGAACTTCAGATATAAGTGAATTCTCTCCGGACATTACAAGTTGCGGGCAATACGTCTCTGCAATAACCGTGGAAAAAGACAGTACTCAGCGGTTATGGTTGTATCCTATAAACTTCGGAGAGCCTGAATTGCTTTATGATGACATCCAGCCAGTCGGCTACTATGGTTGGCATGGAGAAACGGCAGCTTTATTCTTAATAGGAACCCCCAATCGAATGGTTTATCCCTATGGCCGAGAAGATATATTTGAAGTAGCTCAAAATCCAGGCCGTTGTATTAAGGGTCGTCCAGGGACAGATGGAATCGTTTACCTTGATAAAAGCGCAAATATAGTCTCGGATGGCAGAGATGCCTATGAATTAAAAGCTTTCAATGTAAAAACCAGACAATCAACAACTATAGGTCTTGCACTTGGGAATGCTGAATATTTTTGTTGGCTGGATAGAAACAATCTATTGATGGGGCGTGATAATTCCATCTATCTCAAAAACATTAGCAAAGGTACGGGTTGGGAAGAAATAGCTACCCTGAATATTCCCGGGTACAAAAACATAAGCAGAATAGCATTAAGTCCAGACAAGAAAAACTTGGTCATTGCGATGGAGGCGTCAAACTGATTGGCCATGGTTTAATTGCCGTCATTGTATTAGGTGGATCGGGCATAATTGCTATTATTAGTGCCGTCAAAACCGTTCCAATCATTGTAATTGGAGTAAATAATAAAACATATAAACTTAGGGTTATAAAGAACCCGGATAAATTAAAAGGGCTGTTAGATTTTTTAAGTTTGAACAAAATAGATGTTAAAAGAGGGGATCTATACCAATAGGTTAACCTCATTCCAAATCCAAAAGAGACTTACAGTAGGCATCTACCACAAAAATATAATACTGAAAGTGATTTAACAATATCACAAATACTAAGGGAAACCCTCCCATCTTGTTCATAACAGGAATAAGCACTAGGTGTAGATTGCATCTACACCTTTCTATTCTTGGGATGTCTATTTCCAGTTAAATACGACTTCAGTATATCTTCTTATTTAAAGTAACACTGGTTTTCAGCTGTAGGCAGAACCTTATACGGATTAATAGCTGGGTAAGAGGTTTCGGATGCAGGCTCATGAATCTACCTTATACAGTATGTACCGAGACCTTATAACCTAATGCGAGAACATCTATCTTAAAAATCGCCGATTAGTCTATATTTATTTAGCGGATAGGCCAAAAAAAAGACCCGTAGCGTTAACTACGGGTCTATAATAATGAAGGCGGCGACCTACTCTCCCAGGTGTAACCCCAGTACCATCGGCGCGGCAGGGCTTAACTTCTCTGTTCGGGATGGGAAGAGGTGGGTCCCCTGCGCCGGGCCGCCTAAATCTTCGTG
>Ga0335398_10005589_pt1 | contig 16459 bp, 18 predicted proteins | sample BON03_FD_205742 | JGI IMG/M metagenome (GOLD analysis project Ga0335398, IMG submission 205742) | Freshwater microbial communities from Lake Bonney liftoff mats and glacier meltwater in Antarctica - BON-03 (spades assembly) (version 2) | ecosystem: Environmental > Aquatic > Freshwater > Ice >... | reverse complement strand
GTTTGCAGTGTTAACACAGCGATTCAAAGCACTGTGTTAAACACAGCAAATCTGCCCATCAAACTACCCACCAACACACGAAAAACTGTGCGATGAGTGTGCAACGCAGGAACTAAAAAGTGTGTGATGGCTAAGCGATTGACTTACTTAACTAAAATGGTGCCCAGGGGCGGAATCGAACCACCGACACGAGGATTTTCAATCCACTGCTCTACCCCTGAGCTACCCGGGCACCGGGATGGCCAAGGCCATCGGGTAGCGGCGTTCTAGGTCAGCTAAGCGGGGGTGTCCAGAGGGATTTGTATGAATTCAGTGCGGTTTTTCGAGGTCTTGAAAATGATCATCATCGGCCTGCTCTTCAGGGGCTGCGGGAATGGCGTAGGAACCCGTCAGCCACTTGGCCAGATCGACGTCAGAGCAGCGCTTCGAGCAGAACGGGCGATACTGAGGATCGGTGTCACGTTCGCAAATCGGGCAGCTCATCCGGGCAGCCCCTTCCACGGCAGACGCTCGCGCTTGCGCTGCAATTCGAACAGTCCCATCGTGGTCCAGCCAACCAGCGAGGTTTCGACGGCATCGGCGCGGAACGCAGCGCGCAGGGATTGTTCGACCTGTTTGCGGTGCGCCTTGGACATAGGTGCGAAATCGACGGCGATCTGCCCGCCAAAGCCGCGCAGGCGCAGGGCGCGGGGCAGCACGCGTGCCGCAGCCAGGTTCACCTTGAGCGCAGCAGCAGGCGAGGTATCGCCGCCCGTGTTTACATCGACGGCTACAAGGGCGCGGGTCGCTTCGACGTACATCGTGCCTTCGGCCAGGGGAATGCGGGGCCGGAGTATGTCGTCGATCTGGTCCAGCACGCCAAGGCGGTCAAAACCGCCAGGCTCGGTCACTACCTCTGCGGGGATGACCCATTCGCGCCACGCCAGCGCGTGCGGGCCGTCGCCTTCGGTCAGGGCCTCTGGCTCCGTCCCCTCCGCCTCTGCCATTATGGCGGCGGCAAGGTCCTGCATGGCAATGATGTCCTCAGTGATGTCATCCTCTGCCGCAAATGCGCAAGAGGAACGCAGAATTAGTCCGGTGTCATGGCCCGCCTCAAAGGCGGCGTTGGCGATCACCAAAAGCGCGTCGCGTTGGTCGTCGTCAGTGATCTGGCGACTAATGTTCAGGCCGGGCTTACCTGGCGTCACAATCGCATAGCGGCTTTTGAACAGCACGCGGTCGGTGACAGGCACAGCCTTGCCGTCCTCGGCGTAGCCGGTGACCTGCACCAGCATAGGCTGACCTGGGCGCAGGCCCTTGCCCACCCGCAAAAAGGCTGTGCCGCCCTCTGGCAGGCGCAGCATCATGCCCCCCTGCCCTTTCAGCGGACGATCGCAGATACCGCGATAGATCGCGCCAGGGCGCGGCGCATCGGGCGCATCAACCAGCAAGTCGTCCAACTGACCATCGACCAGCAGTGCGGCAGCTTCGATCCCGTTAAGATCGTCAAGAATAATGGTGCGGCCCTTCATGCGTGGACTCCGTATATTGGATAGCCTGCGGCGGCCAAGAGGGTTGCGGTTTCGGCCAGCGGCAGCCCGACGACGCCGGTAAAGCTGCCGTTAATCCATGGAATAAAGGCACTGGCGGGGCCTTGAATGGCATAGCCACCCGCCTTGCCGCGCCAGTCGTCGCTGGCAATATAGCTGTCGATTTCGCGCGAGGATAAGCGCTTCATCATCACCGTCGTCTGCACGTCGCGCGCCCAGGTGAGGTCGCCGCGCTTTACAACAACGGCTGTGATGACCTTGTGACGCCGGCCCGACAGCAGCGCCAGAAAGGCGCGCGCCTCGGCTGAGTCCACGGGCTTGCCCATAATCCGGCGACCCAGTGCGACGGTCGTGTCGGCGACCAATACGATATCATTGGGACCTGCGATGACAGCGGCGCTTTTCTCAGCCGCGATTCGTTTGACGTAATCGCGAGGAAGCTCGACCTTGGCCACATCCTCGTTGATGTCGGGCGGGGACACTGCGTCGGGAATGACACCGATTTGCGCCAGCAGCTCCAGCCGTCGCGGCGAGCCAGAGCCGAGGATCAGTTTCATTTTTTCAGTCATGTCAGCACCCCGGATCGTGCGCAGGGTGTCGGTCGCGGCTTGCTATGCAAACCGCAAGCCCGCAAAGGCGCGACACCGCGCCCTTGGTTATTTGAAGCGATAGTTAATCCGACCCTTGGTCAGATCGTAGGGGGTCATTTCGACCTGCACCTTGTCGCCAGCGAGGACACGGATGCGATTCTTACGCATCTTGCCAGCCGTATGCGCGATTATCTCATGGCCGTTTTCCAACTCGACCCGGAATGTCGCATTCGGCAGCAGTTCCTTCACGACGCCCGGAAATTCGAGAAGTTCATCCTTGGCCATGTGGTCTCCTGTCTAAAATGGTGCCGCGCAAATGCGGCTGCGGCGTGTAAATGCGCCTCATTCCCAAGATTTTCAAGCGTAAAAGTCGGCCCCCGCCCCCCTAACCCGCGGCCTAGGCGAAAAACTGAACATGAAATGGGAATTTAGGGGGCCTGCTAGGCGCTGCAACTGGGTAAAGCGCGTGCTGAAGCGCCGCAGCCCGCATGGGTCACGCTAAACCCATGCCAAAACCAGCCCCGCCAGCACGACGTAGCGTAGCCCCTTCGCGCAAGTTACCAGCAGCAGGAATGGGATCAGTGGTTCGCGCATCGCGCCAGCGACCAGCGTCAGCGGATCACCGACCACGGGCAACCAACTGCCCAGTAGGGACCAGCGGCCATAGCGGCGATACCAGCTCTGCGCGCGGTCCAACTGCCGATCATTGGCCGGAAACCACCGGGCATCCTTCCAGCGCAAAATGGACCGCCCCAGCACCCAATTCACCAGCGACCCCAAAACATTGCCGAAGGTTGCCACAAGGATCAACATCACAGGGTTATGATTCCCCGCGAGCAGAAGGCCTGCCAGCACAGCCTCCGACTGCATCGGCAGGACGGTCGCAGCCAAAAAGGCCGCGACCCACAAGCCAGAATAGGCGATCATAACAGGGTTATAGCGCTTGCTTGTTTACGCATCGGTCCAGACATCGGCCCCTAATCCGCCGGCGGCGGGCCAAAGCGCTCGGTCAGCCGCGCGATGATCTGATCGCGTGTCTGACGGTACAGCGCCAGCCGCCCATCGCGTTGGTCAACCATCCCGGTGGGGTCCAGAATTGGCCAGTATTCAACTTCGAGATGATAGAAATGAGTCAGATCCAGCGCGCGGCGCTGACTGGCCGGGGATAGGGCCAACACAAGATCGAAGGACGAAAGATCATCGCCCCATTGCTCCATTTCATCAAAGCTGCGCGAACGGTGCCGTTCCAGCGCAACGCCAATCTCAGCGCATACGGTGACGGCAAAGCCATCGATTTCCATGTCGTTGTTGACACCGACGGACTGGATATAAGCCCTCGTGCCATAAAGCTTCTTCATGATCCCTTCGGCCATGGGAGAGCGGACGGCATTGTGGTCGCAGCAGAACAGGACGGACTGTGGCAAAGCTACCGCCTTATGCCCGCTGTCATCCGCCAAAGTGCAATACACAGATCAAGGTGAACAAGCGGCGCGCCGTATCAATATCAACCTCAGCCTTACCCTCCAGCCGCTCCTGCAACACCCTCGCACCCTCGTTGTGGATGCCGCGCCTGGCCATATCGATCGTCTCGATCTGGCTGGGGGGCATGGTCTTAACTGCGTCGAAATAGCTTTCGCAGATCTGGAAATAATCTTTCACCACCTGCCGGAACGGGCCAAGGGACAGATGAAACGCCCCCGCCTCGCCCAACTTGGCGTCGGCAATGTCAAAGACAAGAAGCCGTTCGCGGATCGACAGATCTAACCTGTAAGGGCCCGGCGGAACGCTGCGGTCTTCACGCGTGGGCAGGACAAAGCTGTTGTCTTCCAGCAGATCAAAGATCGCGACGCGCCGTTCCTGCTCGATTTCCGGGCTGGGTGCCGGCAGGCCGGTGTCATCCAGTACAATATCGACGATGCGGCTCATGATCGGTTCAAACGATCAAGGCGGGCCTGTACCGAAAGCCCGTGCGCCTGCAGGCTTTCGGACTGCGCCAATCGCACGGCGGCGGGACCGACGGCGGACAAGGCGTCCGGTGTCATCCGGGCCAATGTGGTGCGCTTGACAAAATCCATGACCGATAACCCGCTAGAGAACCGCGCCGACCGCGCAGTAGGCAGCACATGGTTCGGCCCCCCAATGTAGTCACCAATCGCCTCTGGCGTCCAGTTCCCGATAAAAATGGCCCCGGCGTGGGCAACCCGTTCGCTCAGCGCCTCTGCGTTCGCGACACACAGTTCAAGATGTTCGGGCGCGATCCGGTCCGACAGCGCAACTGCGGTGTCCAGATCAGGCACGGTGATGATCGCGCCGAAATCGCGCCAACTGGCCCCGGCAATCTTGCGCCGTTCCAGCGTTTGCAGCCGCGCATCGACTGCATCAGCTACCGCCCGGCCAAAGGCCGCATCAGTCGTGATCAGGACCGACTGGGCGCTTTCGTCATGCTCTGCTTGGCTCAGCAAATCCAGCGCTATCCAATCGGGATCGTTGTCCGCATCAGCGATCACAAGGATTTCCGACGGGCCCGCGATCATATCGATGCCGACCTTACCAAAAACCCGCCGCTTTGCTGCCGCGACATAGGCATTGCCCGGCCCGGTGATCTTGTCCACCGGCGCGATCGTGTCTGTGCCATACGCCAGCGCCGCAATCGCCTGCGCGCCGCCAACGCGGTAAATCTCGTCCACACCCGCAATGCGCGCCGCCAGCAACACCAGCGGGTTCAAAACCCCGTCCGGCGTTGGCACGACCATCGCCAGCCGCGCCACGCCAGCCACTTTGGCCGGAATCGCATTCATCAAAACAGACGACGGATATGACGCCAGCCCGCCTGGAACATATAACCCCGCCGCCGACACCGGCGTCCAGCGCCAGCCAAGGCTTGCGCCTGCGTCATCGGTCCACTGCTCATTTTCAGGCATCTGCCGCGCGTGATAGGCGCGGATGCGCGTTGCAGCCAGTTCCAGCGCAGCGCGGTCTTCCACACTGACTTCGGCGCAGGCAGCATCGATCTCTGCGCTGGAAATGCGCAGTTTGTCCGCCGTCAGGGTCAGGCGGTCAAACTTCGCCGTCAGGTCGATCAGCGCCTGATCCCCCCTGCACCGCACGTCAGCAATGATCGCCGCCACTGCGTCATCGACGTCGGGGCTATCCTCACGCTTGGCACTCAGCAGCGCCTGAAACTGCGCCTCGAAATCAGCGCTTTGCGCGTCCAGAAACTGTGGCATGTCTAATATCCTTGGTGGGCCTGGCCTTCATTGGCCAGAAAAACTCCCGACTTAGGCATGTAACGCGTGACCGCAATTGGGCAATCAGTCCGGATGTTGCGGAGCCTTGCGTGACGGTGCGATATAGGGCCGCGTCACATCGCGCAGCACGACTTCCAGCGCCTCGACAGAACACGAAATCACGCCATCGCCGGCTAGGGTCATGACGACCTCGCCCGTGCCGTCGATCCCAGGGCGAAACTCGATTGCCAGCAGCGACAGGATAGTGTCGGCGTCGCCCTTGGGCACGCCTTGCGAGCGTACGCCCAAGACGTCTTCGAACAGCAAAACTGACTGCACTCGTTCAAAGTCGCGGCGGCCGTGGGCCTTGGCCGCATCTTCCCAGCGAAAGCGGTTCAACAGGACCGCAAAGCGGCGGTCCGCCGGGGTCCAGCGCATTTCGGACGCGGGAAATACCGCATCCTGCGCCAGCGCGGAAATGACCTGCAAATCCTCGGCGTCGCGCGCCATCAGCGCCAGTGGCTTGTCAGCCCCGTCCTCAAAACGTGCGTCTTCGGTCATACCCCGGTCACCCGTTCGATCTGGGCACCAACGCCGTTCAGCTTGTCTTCAACATGCTCGTACCCGCGATCAAGGTGATAGACGCGGTTCACGATTGTCTCGCCCTCGGCCGCCAGGCCAGCAAGGATCAGCGAAACGCTGGCGCGTAGATCGGTCGCCATGACAGGCGCGCCTTTCAGCTTGTCGACACCGTGGACCGTGGCGCGTCCGCCGTGGACCTCGATATTCGCGCCCATGCGCACCAATTCTGGCGCGTGCATAAAGCGGTTCTCAAAGATTTTTTCTTCCAGCACCGACGTACCTTCGGCGAGGCACAGCATCGCCATCATCTGCGCCTGTAAATCGGTCGGGAAGCCGGGGAAAGGTTCGGTCACCACGTCAACTGCGCGGGGACGATCACCGCGACGTTTTACCCTCAGACCATTCGGAGTTTCCGTCACATCGACGCCCGCCGCATCCAGCCGTTCCGCAAAGGATTCGACCAGGTCCATACGCCCGCCGAGGCATTCGACCTCGCCGCCGCAGAACACAGGGGCCAGCATATAGGTGCCAAGTTCGATCCGGTCGGTAACAACCGGGTGCGTGGCAGCGCCCAAACGGTCAACGCCCTGAATGGTAATGGTCGAGGTGCCCTCGCCCTCGATCTGTGCGCCCATGCTGCGCAGGCAGCGGGCCAGATCGACGATCTCGGGCTCGCGCGCCGCGTTTTCCAGAATGGTCGTGCCCTTGGCCAGAGTCGCCGCCATCAGGATATTCTCGGTCGCGCCGACAGAGGCAAAGCGCAGCGGCACCCGCGCGCCTTTCAGCCCGCCGGGGGCCTTGGCGTGCAGATAACCGTCGCGCAATTCGATCTGCGCGCCCATCGCTTCCAACGCTGTGACGTGAATATCCATCGGCCTCGCACCGATTGCACAGCCACCCGGCAGCGATACAATCGCGTGATGATGCCGCGCCAGCAGCGGGCCCAGCACAAGGTTGGAAGCCCGCATTTTGCGCACGATTTCATAGTCCGCCGTGGTAGATGTCATGTCGTGGCTCGACAGCACCTGCACCTTGCCGTTTTGCATTGACGTCACTTCGACCCCCAGCGATTGCAGCAAAGCGGTCATCGTCTTGATATCGGACAAGCGCGGCGCATTGGTCAGCGTCAGCGGTTCCGCTGACAGAAGCGTTGCGGGCATAAGAGCGAGCGCAGCATTTTTGGCCCCTGCAATGGCGATCTGACCCTGAAGCGGACGGCCACCCTTGACGACGATTGAATCCATGGACCTGACCTTCCTGCTGCCGGCGTTGGATGCCGTGTTACCGCGACCCGCCCTCTACGTCCAGCCGCGCAGGGCATGGCAGGACTAGACGTCCTTATCCGTACTGCGCGCCTTGGCCTGCGCCTTGCGCTTGGCCATGTTCGCCTTCAGCGCGGCCTTAAGCCTGTCTTCGCGGGTGGCATCTTTGGCGGCAGGCTTGCTGCGCGGCGCGGCGGCATCGGGTGTGGATTTGTCTGTCATGCAACTCTTCTAACCGCTGCGCAATTTTCCGTCCAGAGAGGGCTTGCACCCCGCGCAAGGGTCGGCTAATTCCCCGCAACGGATGCTGTGGTAGCTCAGTGGCAGAGCACACCCTTGGTAAGGGTGAGGTCGAGAGTTCAATCCTCTCTCACAGCACCATCTGAACCCCTTGATAACAAAGAATACCCTTGTATTCAAAGCGCTTCGGTCGTTTTGATGTTACAAATAGCGTTACAAAACGGTGCGTGATGGCGGGTAGAATTCGACACTTCATGGAGCGCGACGGGCGATATTTCGCACGAGTCGTGATACCCAAAGATCTTCGGCCCTTCCTCGACGGCAAGACTGAACTCCGCGCAGCACTGGGCGGCGACCGTAGCGTGGCGATCCGAAAACATCCTGCAGCGCTGGCTGGTCTGATGGAGACGATCGCGTCAGCCGAACGCCAATGCGCACAAGCAAAAGGTAAGCCTGTCGTTGCTGGACGCTACCCACTGACAGACGCGCAGATCGCCCGTCAGTTCTATGACTTAAGATTGGCGCTGGACGAGGAGGCCCGCAACACGACGCAAGGCTACGGGCTTGTTGGTATCGACGATGGGTTCGTGGCTGCCCTCAGGCGGGGTCTTGCAGGTCAAGCGACGGACGACGTGCTCGACAAATTGGTAGGTTCAGTAATCGACCATTATCGCCGGATCGGAAACACGACAGCGACGCGAGGCACTCAAGAATGGCGATCACTTGCGCGGGCGCTTTGCCAGGCCAGCCTAGAAGCGATTGAGCGTGAGTTCGAACGCGATGAGGGGGACTTCGCCGGCACGCCAAAGGCACCCCTGCTGAAGGACCAGCCAGCCGCTGATCCAGAAGATGCTCCGGTCTCGCTCATGGGCTTATTCGAGGACTACGTTCGTTCGCGGCAAAAGCTCGGCGGCGGCAAGGAGATCGGCACCCGCTGGCTACCTGCATTTAATAGTTTAGTTTCCCACCTGAAGCATGACAACGCGAGAAAAGTGACCAAGCAGAATGTGATCGCATGGCGGGATACTCTGAGCTTGAAACTCGCCGCGAGCACCATCAGCAAGGTCCACCTCACCGCGCTAAAGACAGTGTTCGAGTGGGCCGTGCGCGAAGATCGCCTGACCCATAATCCTGCCAAAGATGTCCGGCAAGACTTAGCCAAGCAGTCTCGTGCACGCGAAAAGGGCTTCACTCTATCGGAGGCGACGGCGATCCTACATCTGGCCGCTGGCTACGTGCCAACACCTTACAATGGCGGTCCCTCCCGCGAACTGCCGCAGACATCGGCCGCTAAGAGATGGGTGCCATTTCTCATGGCTTACAGCGGCGCTCGTGTGGCAGAGCTTACACAGCTTCGAAAGGAAGATGTCCGGAAAGAAGGCGATATCCCTTACATGCGCATCACGCCAGACGCCGGATCCGTCAAGACAAACGACTATAGGGATGTGCCAATCCACCCTGCCCTTATTGCAGCCGGCTTCGTCGCATTCGTTGCTGCGTGCCCAGATGGTCCACTTTTCTATTCAGCGATCGGTCGTGGGGACCCGGTGAAGCGAGCTCAGACGGTTGGGAACCGCATTGCCGAATGGCTAAAGAATGCAAAACTTGTGCCCGCTGATGTGGCACCCAACCATGGGTGGCGTCATCGGTTCAAGACAGTTGCTTTAGAGGAGGGGCAGTCGGGACGTATTGTGGATGCGATTTGTGGACACGCCGGGCGCACTGCAGGTGACACATATGGGGACGTAACCGTCAAAGCCAAATACAAGGTTATCTCAGCGATGCCTGAATATAACTTGGGCGAGAGTGTCCGATCTTCTGTGTATGAGTAATTTGGCCCATGCTTCACCAACGAAGGAGCCTGACAACGATGACGATTTCCAAGGCACTTTTGGACGAGCTGCTGAGCGGCGTTGAGAACGCGGACGATTTGCTGGGCGATCAAGGTTTGATGAAGGAGCTCAAGGTCCGACTGATGGAGCGGATGCTTGGCGCAGAGTTGACCGTGCATCTGGGCTAAGAGCCCGACGCGCGCCCGGGCACTGAGGAGCGTAACCGGCGCAATGGCGCGACGCGCAAAACGCTGGCTGTGCCTGACAGGCCCAATGACACATGGTCTATAGATTTTATGGCGGATCAGCTTGCAGATGGCCGGTCGATCCGGACGTTGAATGTGTTGGATGACTTTAATCGTGAGGGCCTTTGCATCGATGACGACTTCTCATTGCCAGCCAAGCGCGTGGTGCGGAGCCTGAACCAGATTATCGAATGGCGTGGAAAGCCCAAGGCTATTCGTATCGATAATGGACCCGAATATGTCAGTGGGATGCTCATGGAATGGGCCGAAAAACAAGGCGTTAGGTTCGATTACATCCAACTTGGAAGGCCCCAGCAGAACGCCTATATCGAACGCTACAACCGCACAGTTCGCGACGAATGGCTCAGCCAATACATCTTTGAAACGATTGATGAGGCACAGGATCAGGCCACGGTATGGCTCTGGACTTATAACAATGAGCGACCCAACATGGGCATCGGCGGCATAACACCTGCCATGAAGCTGAAAACAGCCGCCTGAATTCTACGGCTGGACCCCATTAAAAATGGGGGGATTACCGGTGTAGGAGAATTCGAGCAGATGTATTGCCTCATCTTCCGCTTTTCGCCCTTACATGATTTTTCATTCCTGGTAGAACACCATGATCCCGGAGGTGAGCCTTGGCCCGAAAATTCGCAATCATCGATCTTTTCGCAGGTCCCGGCGGCCTCGGAGAGGGATTCTCTCGCGCGGGAAGTGACACCAACACGCCAATGAAAATACAGCTTTCCGTCGAGATGGATCAACATGCGATCCAAACGTTGAGGCTCCGCTCCTTTCTGCGCAGCTTCGATACATTCCCGATTGAGTATTATGAGGGCCTCAACGCCGGAACTCCCCTGCCGGGGTGGCGGGATCTCTATCCCTCGAACTGGAAAATGGCCCAGTCCGAAGTCCGTCAACTTATTTTGGGTGGAGAAGGTGTATTCGACGAAATTGCGCCCGAAATCGATAGGTTACGCGAAGACAACCACGGGGACACGATCCTGATTGGTGGACCACCCTGTCAGGCCTATTCGCTGGCGGGCCGGTCGCGAAACAAAAGCAAGGATGGTTACATCGCGGAAGAGGATAGCCGACACTATCTTTATCGCGAATACGTGCGCATCCTCGATCGCCTGAAACCGGCAGCTTTCGTGATGGAGAATGTAAAAGGCATGCTGTCATCCAAAGTCGATGGGGGTGGCATTTTCAGCCGGGTGCTGGACGATCTGGCGAACGCTGGGGGCATAGGCTATCGTCTCCTGCCTCTCGCCACCGTCCCTCCTCTCGACGGAGGACGGGCAGATGGCCGGGACTTTCTCATTCGTGCGGAGGATCACGGCGTCCCACAGGCACGGCACCGGGTGATTGTGCTTGGAATTCGCAACGACATTCCGGTTCCATTGATCGATGTGCCCCTGCTGGGAGAGAAAGCCGAAGCCGTATGTGTCTCAGATGTGATCGACGACCTTTTCAGGTTGCGAAGCGGGCTGAGCAGGCAGGACGACGTGTCAGCTTGGCATCTCGAGATTCAGGCACAAGGGGAAGCCATCTTGCATTGCCCCGACGTCGACCCCGCTGTGCGGGATGTTGCCGCTCGGGTGGCGCGAGCAACATCGCTGCCGCGTGAGCGCTCCTATCGCTGGAAGCGCAACTCAAATTGTCTTCCTGATCATCTGATTGACTGGTTGCTTGACGACAGCCTGTCAGTCACCCCCCAACATGAGACCCGTGGCCACATACGGGAGGATCTCGGCCGATATCTTTTCTCGGCTTCCTACGCGCAGATCCACGATCGCAGTCCGAAGCTCTCGGAGTTTCCGCAGTTCCTGCAACCCAAGCACCGCAATCGGGAGTCGGGCGATTTTGCGGACCGGTTCCGGACACAGGTCGCTACGCGGCCATCATCAACCGTAACAAGTCACATTTCGAAGGACGGACATTACTTCATCCATCCGGATCCCATGCAGTGCCGCTCTCTTACCGTCCGAGAAGCCGCCAGACTGCAGACATTCCCCGACAACTACTTCTTCTGCGGTCCACGCACGAAGCAGTATCATCAGGTCGGCAACGCGGTGCCACCATACCTTGCCTTCCAGATCGCAAAGGCAGTCCGCCGGTTGATCGGCTAAGCTACTCGGCTGCGGTCTTCGCTCCGTATCCTCGAGCTTCGAGTTTAGCCAATATCTCAAGAGCAAATTCGGTCTGTCGCTCCGTCGGCAACCGGGACGGAATCCTCGCGCAGATTTCGAGCGTGTTGTATTCGGCAGGCGATAACAGCCGCTGGCTCCGACCCCACGTTTTCGCATCGGCCCAGAATGCCGCGCCGAGTTCAAAGACGCGTGTCTGGGCCTCGACACTCTTCGTGAGTTTCTCGTCCTCGGTATCGTCGTCCTCCCCGGATTTTGCATCGTCTTCGTCGACGAGAGCGCTGAGGAAAGCATCGTCGTAAATGAGTCTTCTGCCCGAGAATGACTTCCAGCAGGCTTGGGTTTTCGCCCATTCCGACATGTTGCGGACACCCTCCGGGGGATTCGTGATGATGTCCTGCGCTTCTGCGGCCGCCACTAGCAGGGCTTCCTCGACGTTAGTCGGAACGGCCTGAGCAAACCAGATCCGCGAGAGATCCAAGACCTTCTTCATCTCCTCCGCATCATGCGCCACCTTGGCGATGGCATAGGTCACGATGTTTGCCCTATAACCGCCTTCATACCACTCCTGAGCGGAGACGAGTTTCTCCAACCGACGAAAGATGATCGCCTTGGCGACAAGATTGCGATACCAAACATTATTGATCCGCGTTCCGCTGCGACCCCAGACCTTCTCGATCGTTTTCGCGAATTCCGAGAAGTTTTTCTGCGCACCTTTCGAGACGATGTCGGGACGACCCGACCATGAGTTTTCGAATTTTGCGAGGTCAGTCTTCGTAAAAAACTGGATCTTCGGAAACTCTGCATCCCATTTCTTCTTTTCCGCATCTGACTTGCGGCCTCGCTCGTCCGCATACTGACCCCGCGCCCGCTCATAAAACCACTTGGTCTCCCGGTATCCAACGTCACCGGCCGGCGCGAGAATCTTGCGAGACAGTTCCTCGATCCTGATATGGAAAGGATGGTTCGCGAAGAAGTCGGCCGCCGCAACCTTGTTCTGGCTATTCGCAAATTCGGAGATTCTGGGCACCACCGTATCGGCTGAAATGGTCGGAATAACGTTCAGTTTCATCTGGACGTAGATATCCTTCATGCCGTCACCCGCCTTCTTGCGGGCAGCGTGCAGAGACGCTGTCGTTTGCCCCCCGTTCACGATCTGGAGGTTCTCTGCACTTATCAGCAGCAGTCCCTTCTCGGTCTGCTCAAGCTCGACCCCCTCTGCCGTGGCGGCAAGGCCGTTGTTATAGGCGAGGAACATCTGAGGTTCCTCCATAATCGTCCTGCGAATACCTAGGTTCACGTTGCCTCGGGCCTGAAGAAAGGAACGCACGTTCGATTCCAGAAGCCGTGCGCCCCAGCGGTCATATATCTCGGCAAGTTGCGCACCAGGGATGACGGCAATGTAACTTTCGAAGGACGTGTCGGAACCGGAAGCCTTGAGAACCGGAATTCCGCCGCCGAAATCCTCAGCGAAGCGCACCGTCATGTCAGCCCGCGCCTTGCCCTGCTCCACAAAGCCTTGCAGGCGTTTGAGGTCCCATACATTGTATGTGACCGGCTTGCCGGCGATGTCGCCAGCCAGCTTCGCATCCACCCGGGAGCGGTTGTCTGAGTTCGTGACGAAGATCAGCTTGATCTTCTCGATACTGTCCCAACGCGACTGGATGAGATCGGCAAGTTGCGCCCCGGCACTCGTCTCCTCAATCTGCTCGCTGAAATCGGACGTGCGTGCGTGCCGCAAAAATTCGAGCAGCTTTTTGAATTGGCTCTGCAGCGATGAGGCCAAGGTCGTCCGCAGGTTGGGCAGAACCTGAAAATCGCATAGGATTAGGGACAGAACGCCATCTGCGTCACGTGGATCACCGCCATATCCGGTCACCTCAAGATTGACGCCGCGATTGCCGGACCCACTAAAATGAGAATAGTCCGCTTGGTCGATTTCGCCGGCCTCGGTCAGTAATTCACTGACCTTCTCGAAAAATGCCTCCTGTGTATAGAGCCCCAGTGCATCAGCGTCGCCTTGGATCTCCGAGATCAGGCTATGGTGGAATTCTTCCAGATCAGACATGGTGCTCACTCTTGAAAAACAGAAATTTGAGTTGGTTGGATGTCTGGAAGGCGACGCAGTCGTCCAATCGAACACCATATTCAACAGCCTCGACGCCAGTCGGCAATGGCGGCACGAGCCGCGGAAAATCATCGCGCACCTCGAACATCCGGATTGCGCCTAAATGCCACTTTCGTTCGATCTCGACGTCTTCCGGATCGAATCCGGTTCCGAAGAGCCGTTGTTCCCAAATGTCGTATGCGATGAAATCGTCTTCGAACAAAGTGCCGGTCAGCATAACATGCTTTGCCAGATCCATACCTTCCCCACCGAGCGCCGTGTCGACATCCTGCACGCGCAGAAACAGCTTGGCACCCGGGATATCCATCAGCTGCGCCTCCGAAGAAATGCGGATTTTGGGGTGTGCTGCACTGCGCCGCGCTTTGCACTCGATGTAGAGGCCGGGCAGCTCAAAGTCCTTGGCACTGTCCTGCGGGCCGCGCCACGCCTCTACCGCGGACATCGGGCCGACTTCGCCGACAAGTTCCCGCAGCAGAGCAAGTTCACCTACGAGACCACGCTGTTCCTCGAGGCTCAGCCCATGGCCGCCGCCACGAAGAAGATGATGCCATCTGAAGGTGCGACGGACGGCACGCTGAAGGGCGGATTGCAGGTCGTCAGCTGCTTCGGCGGCACCCACGACGTCTCGGCACAAAGTCTCGAACAAATCCAAATGGCTTCGATCGGCCAGTGTTAGACAGTAGCTGTTGCGGCCCTCGACGGTTCGGTAGATCGCTCCGACGTGGCGCAGCTTCGGAAGAGGTTGGACAGGTTTCACCGCTTCGTCGAGATGAAGGATGAGTGCAGGCGAGCGATCCGGCATGCGTGTCCAGAAAAAGTCGTGATGCCCGAGTCTGTCAACGCGATGGGCCACTCCGGGCTCAATGCGGTCCCAAGGACCTTCATTCGTCATCTTCAAGGGTTCCTTCGTCGAGATGCTCGTCATCATTGCCGTAGATCTCGCGAAACTTTATCGTGTTGATCACATATTCCACGCGCTGATCGGGGCGGGCCGACTGCGGAAAGCTGATCGACCAGCCGATGATCGGGCGGTTCGGGATGCGGTCGAGATGGCTAAGCTTGGCATCCTCGCCCTCGGGAGGCCGAACTTCCACCACATGCAGCACGAAGAGCGGTCTGTCCCGGACACTGCGATAGATCCGATCAGGGTAGGACACCCGCTCGTCATTGTCGATTTTCTCGACACTCCGATACAGCGCCTCCGCGTCGGCAGCCCGCACGGGATCGACTCCGATCTTCTCAACGCCGCGCGATGCGATGCGCGCCCTCTTGCCGCTGATCGAAAGCAAGTAGTCGGCCAAATCCGCATATCCGATGCGGCGAATCTGGGGACCGACCCGCCACGCCCCGAGATCGAACTCTGGGACCTCACTTTTGACGCTGGTAATGAGCACGTCCCAGTGCCTGAGTTCGTCGTGACTACGATCGCGGATGTAGCTGCGGATTGGCCCCGTCTGGCTCAGAAAAGCCTGATCGTGATTTCTCCATGCGAGGAGGAAGTCATCTACCGCATCGACATCGACGTCTCGCACCAGATAGCCACCATTGACCTTTACAGCGTTCCGCTGATGATGGCCTGCTGTTTTGAGCGTTTCAAGAAAGCGGAGAGCGGCCTCCTCGTTTCTATCGACGTCACCCGGTCGCGAACTAATTCTCGCCGTCTCGATCCAAGCATTGGACAGGCCAATCATGACGTGCTTCTGTCCCGAGCCCATCTTGTTTCGTGCCGTCACCATCAAGGAGGCTGGATGACTTCGCACTGCCAGCCCGAAATCCGCCGGTGTGGCCCGCGCCTTCTGCATTCTCTTCAATTCTTGGTGCAGCTCGTCCGTTGCCTCGGCGATGTGGGCATACCAGTCGATGGCGTCTGAAGGCATCCAGATGCGGCAGAGATCTTCGTAGCCATTGCGATAGCCGAACCAGCGCCCCATCTGCATGAGTGTGTCATACATCATAGTGTTCCGGAGAAACCACGTTACCGTAAGGCCCTCGAGCGTTAGCCCGCGCGATAGCGAGAAGCCCCCAACAGCGATCAGGGTCTGACCGATACGGCCGTCGTCGGAATAGTCGAGCCCGTTTGCGCGACTATTGACCTCGACCACCTTGGCGGCAGCGACCGCCTCCAACATGGCTGACTGGATTGCCTGCCAGTCGAACTCGATATCATGATATTCCTCTGCCCATACCTGACGCAGTCCCGCGATTTCGGGATCGCTCAATCCGTCAGACCCGCGTGCGCCGTTGACGCGGAGGGCGGCCATTATCGTATCCAGCCTTTCATGAAGACGATTGCGGATCTTTCCTTGGACGTTGGTGAACCGACTGGCATTAACGAGCATAGAGCAGTGCGAGCGCGTCTGCTTGCGAAGATTGCGGATCGTGCGTGCGATAAGGAACGTGCGCAGCGCTTTTAGAAGACTGCCGGGAAGCTCGTCGAAGCTTTGATCAATTCTGTGCTTGATCGGGATGATGTCTTCATTGTCCGAGATGTAACGCAACCACTTCGGATCGCCGTCTTCTGGGAGACCGTCGATGAAGATCTTCTGTAACTGCCCAGCATGTTGTGTTGAGGAATATTGTTGACTGAACGGCTCAAGCGTGAATCAACGGATACATGTCTGAAGGTTCAAAATTCCCATTTCTACCCTTTGCGGACGCTGCAGGCCGCGCC
>Ga0335398_10005587_pt1 | contig 16465 bp, 18 predicted proteins | sample BON03_FD_205742 | JGI IMG/M metagenome (GOLD analysis project Ga0335398, IMG submission 205742) | Freshwater microbial communities from Lake Bonney liftoff mats and glacier meltwater in Antarctica - BON-03 (spades assembly) (version 2) | ecosystem: Environmental > Aquatic > Freshwater > Ice >... | reverse complement strand
AAGCCGGGCGGATCTATGGCATCCCCACCCGAGGAACTGCAGCCCACGCCTTTACTCTGATTCACGACAGCGAAGAAGAAGCCTTTGCCTGCCAAATAAAGGCCATGGGAACGGGGACAACCCTCTTAATCGACACGTATGACATGCGCAAAGGGGTGGAACGCGCGATTGCCGTTGCGGGCACGCAGCTAGGTGCTGTTCGCATTGATTCAGGAGACCTGCCCGTGGTGGTCTCCCAGGTTCGCGCTCACCTGGATGAATTGGGCGCCAGGGAGACCAAGATTGTCGTCACCAACGATTTGAACGAACATACGATCGCGGGGCTCCGGGGGGCACCCGTGGACGTTTTTGGAGTGGGGACAAGCGTGGTCACCGGCTCGGGCTACCCGGCGGCCGGCCTGGTCTACAAGCTTGTTGCTCGGACCAACGATGACGGTAACTGGGTCTCGGTGGCGAAGAAAAGTTCCCACAAAGGCAACCCCGGGGGGAAGAAAACGGCGTTCCGTGCATACGAAGGAAAGACGGCGGTCGAGGAAATAATGGTGGTTGGCGAACCTCCAAACCAAGAAAACCTCCGCCTGCTGACCACCGAATTTATGAAAGATGGACAAGCGATGAGCCCCGCCAGTGCCAAGGATCAGGTTGAGGAAGCTCGCGCCCACCACGCGAGTGTCATGGAAGAGCTTCCTAATGCGGCGTTTTCTCTGAGCCCAGGAGATCCAGCACTGCTCACACGTGTCCTGGGCTAGGAATATCATAGAACTATGGCAGGCGAAGACACCGGGAGTGGAACAGACGTTCTTGACCGAGAACTCGAAGAGCTACTCGAGAAAGAAAAACTCGATGATGGCGATCACGACCGTTATTCCCACTATGTGAAAAAAGACAAAATCTTGACGAGCGCCCTCAGTGGAAAGCCTGTCATTGCCCTGTGTGGGAAAGTCTGGACTCCTGGCCGGGATCCCGAAAAGTTCCCCGTGTGCCCCACGTGTAAAGACATCTACGAGAAGCTTCGCGACGCCTAGCTAAGTGAGGTTGTCGAGCTCCACCTCCACGGTGTAGGAATTGCCAGCCCTCACATATGTCAATGTTGACTGCGATCCACCCGGGAGATTGCGCACCTGAGCTGTCAAGTCAATCCGGTTGGTGATGGGCAAACCGTTGAAACGGGTCACCACATCGCCCGCACGCACGCCCGCCCGAGCCGCCGCGCCCCCAGGCGCCACGCTTGAGACATAGGCGCCGGTCACTGTCGAACCAGCAATGGATTGCGCATCGGTCACCAAGGCGCCGAGTAATCCGTGGCTTGCAGTACCCGTTTCCATCATTTCTGTTGCGACACGAATAGCGAGGTTCACCGGAATTGCAAAGCCGAGGCCGATGCTTCCCGAGCCTTGGCCTCCGGTGGAAGCAATCGCAACATTGATTCCGATCAAGTTGCCTGACCGGTCAAGCAGGGCGCCACCAGAGTTGCCGGGATTAATCGAGGCATCAGTTTGCACCACGGGAATAGAAATGGTCTGCCCAGAGAGCGGAGAGGCGCCGGGCAAATCAAAATCAAACTGTCCGTCCTCTTCCCCTGGCGCCTGGGAGGCGCCCACAGTAATACTGCGATTGATAGCGGATACGATTCCTGATGTCACGGTGCCGGGAAGGCCTAACGGAGCTCCGATAGCGATGGTCTGATCCCCCACGTTTAGTTTGGTGGCATCTCCCAAAGGCATGACCTGGAAGGGTCCTTCATTGGCAATCTTGACAACCGCTATATCGGTGATGAGGTCGCGACCGACTACTGTTCCCTCAAACAACCTGCCATCAGACATGATGATGCGGATGGCGGGCTCTTCGGAACCAATGGACACGACATGGGCGTTTGTGATGAGGTAACCATCCTCGCGAATGATGATTCCCGATCCGCTTCCCGATTCGGTCCGCCCGGCAACATTAAGAGTTACCACGGAGGGAATCGCCCCGGCCGCAACAGCCGTAATTTCGCTCGCTTGCATCGGTGAGTTGACGGTAATGGTCGCGGGTGACTGAATTCCCGGTGTCACCAGACCACGAGAGGACAGATTCCAAATCGCAAAAGCCCCCCCAGCCGTTCCGCCAAGCAACCCTCCGACGAGGAGAGCCACAGTGACAAAGCCTCCCAGCTTTCGAGCGCGTCGTGAGTCCTCACGAAGATGTCCAGCAGCTCGGGAAGCAAAACTATCTGACACTCCCTGATGGATTCCAGGAGCAAAAGGGGAACCCCCGTAGGGCGAAGAGGACCCCAACAGTTCTGCGGCACTAGGGTCTGGACTGAGGTAATCCGACGTTGTCATAAAAGAATCCTTTCACAGACCAGAAGTGTGGCCCCGCTACCTTGACGCAAGCTTAGAAAAACCCTAAGAACACCTGGAGACTTTCTGAGCATCTGCCCCCCACTAAAGCGTGGGCGGCACACCCTTCCTCCACCAGCAACGGGGTGACCCTCAACACCTCCATCTTTCGAGTCCCTGCATCCCGCCAGACGGTGCCGGAGACAGGCACGAAAGGACCACCATCGAAGCGATAAGCCACATCAAATCCCACCTGAAGTCCGACCTGATAAGTGCCGGGGTAGGAATAGACGTGGCTCGTCGCGGTGGGAAGAAACTGCCCACTCCCCCAGGAGCTTCCGGCCACGGAAAGCTGAGATGAGGTGCCATCGCCGTAACTAAAGCGGTATGTGGAAGGGCTAAAGCGCACTTGGATGGGCCATCCAAGAAGTTCACCTTGCTTCACACTCTCATTGATTCGGGCAAAAATATTGGTCGGTAAGCGGGGCAAACTCCACCCGTTGGGTTCCACTTCGATGCCAGGAGCACCGGGGACGAAACTTTCCAGGTCACTCGCATGCGAGGGTGGCTCGGGCGCCGTTTCTCCGGAAGAAACGGTGGGGTTTTTATCCGGTGAAGAAGCCCGGCAATACCCGGAAACTTTAATCTCGCATTCCGATGTTCCCAGCACCGGCTCGCGTGGTGGAGGAGGGCTCCACCACGATTGCGCGCTCCCGGACGAGCTCGCCGAACTTTGCCCCGGCGCCCCAGGTGAGGAGGTGGAGGCGCCGAGGGTGATTCCTTCCTGGTCGAGTTCAGTGGTGATGTTCAGACACTGCCCACTGGACTGGGCGGCCTGGGAGCATTCATTAGCCATCGCTGGCGTTATCACCACGAGTAGCAGGCCCCCCGCCAAAAGAATTCCCGAGCCGGCGCGTTTCAGCATGAATACACACCCCACCAGTGCTGCCAGGAATCGATGACTAGGTTGTGCAGCGAGTCTCCCGTCAACCACGCCTGGACAGCGGTGTTCTCTCCCCAGGTCACCCCTTGCTGACTGAGGTATTTCTCAAGCGCGGCCCACTGTGCAGTGTCTCCGTCAAAGTCCTCATAGTCAGGATGCCACTGGAGCACAATTTCGGGCGGATCGTCGTAGTCCGCGGGAATCACAAAAAGATTGGCGCCATCCACACACATCACCACCCCCACATCGAGAGTCCCCTCGGGCGTGATGTGCACACTTTGCACGAGAAGAAGAGTCATCACTGTCGTGCCCACCGATCGCAAGTCTTCGGCTCTGTAGTAGTCGAACCCCGCGCGTTCTTCCGAGAACCACGACTCGCTCACTACCGACGATATATCGTGAGAATCCCGTCCACCGCCCGCTGTAATGGCATCGGTCAACTCCAAGTATTCGTCGATTACCTCGGTCGCCGCCGTACTCGCATCGTCATAAAAATCTCCGGGGAACTCGCGCGCGGGCGCAACCCAGGAAAGTGCGCTCGGCTCAGGTGCATCCTGGGGCGCTTGATCCTCCGGCGGTGTCGCGCAGCCAGAGAGAAAAACAAAAGGGACGAGAAACACCAAGCGAGTTGTAGGCATGCCACATAGGTTAGGAAAATCGGGTCCCTCACGGTGCAATCTCTCCACAGCCTCTGTGCCTCTCCTCAGGGCAATGCTCTATGGTGGGGATATTCGACCGAAGAGGCCCAACCCTCAAGGACAAACGCTGTGAAAGAAACCTACAAAGACTCCCAAGTACTGCTAGACGAGCTCCTCACCGCTGCGGAAAACGTGTTCCTCGAACACGGAGTCAAAGAGACAACCCTGGACCGTGTGTCCCAGCGTTGCGAACTTTCCCTTGCGATGATTGAGGAGCTCTACCCCACCGCAATGGACTTACAGGTCGCGATGCTTAATCGGGAATTTACCCGGATGTACCAAGGCATCATCAACCAGATGGAGAGAGACCCCCTGGGCGGCCTGCTGTCCCGGATGTATACGTACATTCTTACTCAGGTATACGAGCGCCCGGTAGCCAGAACACTTTTCATGATCGACCGCACGGCTCTTCACGAACTAATGACGCACCAGTACGCCCGGGTTTATCTCCCCTCCATCGAAATCCGGCGAGAACTGACCGAGAATCTGCAAAGAGCGGGAATGATCAAGCCCGATGTGGACCCAGGCCTCGTTTCATCTTGCTTGACTGTCATTTCTGGTGGCATCGCTCTGACAGCACCCCACACCAACCTCGATGAAATTGTGGAAACTTTGATGGGAATGTTCGGGCGAGAATTTGACGCTGATGTCTCTGACACCCAGGCGGGCAAGGCCCTCTTTTACGACTGGGCGACCTCGCTGGATTCCGCCACTATTGACCACCGATTCGGTTAAAGTTGGGCGGCTGGCTTCGCCACCACATCAAAGCGACGCATACTTCCCATTGGATTAATAGACCGCGCCTGCTCCACACGATCCAGATTGCACGCCGCCTTACCGAGGTGCTCTTGCTCGCCCAACCGCAGCGCCACATGCCCTGATGCGTCAATGACCTGACTGTGTCCCACACCGTAAGGCAACGGATGATTAACCGCGATGACACTGCACTGCAGTTCTATAGCCCTGGCCCGAAGAAGTGTGTCCCAGTGAAGCACTTTGTCCTCACCGGGAACCCACTGGGCCGGCACAACGATGGCAGTGGCACCGGCATCAACAAGCGCTCGCCCCACTTCGGGGAACCTGAGGTCGTAGCAGGCCATCATGCCCACCTGGAAGCCTGCCCACTCAAAGAGGTGCACTTGGCTGTTGTCACCCGGACTAATCCACTGGGATTCTCCCGACCCAAAAGCGTCGTAAAGGTGAATTTTTTCCGCCGTGGCAAGCACCCCTTCAGGCCCTACAGCCACCATGGTGTTGAGAGGCTTATCGACGCCGTGGGTGACCAAAAGTGCACCGGCAACGATGGTGATGCCCTCGGCTTCGCCAGAGAGCTCTGAGAGCGAGGCCACCCACGAGCCATCCAGTGACTCGACGGGAACCGCGCCACGGACCCGGACGGGCTCAAACGAGAAAGAGTATTCGGGAAACACCACAAGAGTGGACCCCGCGTCGCGAGCGGCAAAAACCTGGTCGCGGAGGGCCCGAAGGTTGCTCACCGGGTCAACACCAGGCGCAAACTGACCAAGGGTTACCTGCGGTTGCACCTTCATATCGGCAAGCTTAGACACAAAGCAAAATCCCCCTTGAGCGATAGGGGTTCTGGCACTTGGTTGCCGAGGCAGGATGTGAAGCCACGACCTCTGCGTTACGAGCCCGCCAGGTCACGCACCGCCTCTCCTGAGCCATGGGGCGCCGAGGACGGGCGGACTGCAGCGCACTGAGGAAAAACCCCGCGTCTACTGATTCCACTAGCGCCATAGCGATGCCCCCCTCCGCCCGACTGCGGCGCTTTCCTCAGATGCACCGGTCCGCGGTGAAGGTCCCCCATCCATCCTCGGCAGCGGGGCATCACGCACAACACGCAGGAGTCCTGAACAAAACCCTGCCGCGACGGCCTCGGTGCCCCTAAGCGGCTTGAGGGCGCCTGCGGGACCCACACATCCTGCCCACCTGACCTCGTCAGCGCGGTGTAGGCAGCGGAAGGCCGGTGGTGCGGCTGCGCCCGCGGAACTCGGCAACCGGGGTGCCGGTCTCGTCCCGCACGGTCACATCGTAGACACCGCTGCGGCCAGACCGCGATCGCTCGTCGGCCGTAGCAGTCAACCTCTGTCCCTGCTGAACGGGGCGGAGGAAGACGATGTCTGCGCCCGCGGCAAGGGTGACCGCGGTGCCGTCGTTGCAGGCGAAGGCGAACGCCGTGTCAGCAAGCGCGAACAGGAATCCCCCGTGCATCACGTCGAAGCCGTTGAGCATGTCCGGACGGACCTCCATCATCACGACGGCGTGGCCCACTGCCACTTCAACAAGCGACATCCCAAGCGAGGCGGATGCCGCATCTCGCTCGAACATCGCGCCGCCGATCACTACCGTGCCGTCCTGAACACCGGCTTGCGCTTCTCCTGGAACGCCGCGAACCCCTCGCGGTAATCATCGGTTGCGCACAGCTGCCCCTGAGCAATGTTCTCGTGGTCAACAGAACTCCACAGTCCGAGGCGCTCGTCTCGCAACTCGTGCACGAGAGCCTTGCTGACGCGAAACGCCTCAATTGCGCCCACGGAGACCCGCAGCACACGCTCACGCGTGAACTCCAGCAGCTCAGCCTCAGGCACAACCCTGCTGAACAACCCCGCCGCAACAGCCTCGGTGCCGCTCATGAGCTCGCCCGTGTAAATCAGGTCGAGGGTGCGATGCGCTCCAAGACGCTCAAAGAACAGCGCGTGACCGCCCGAGTCAAGAGTGGCGCCGAGGTTGGCGAACGGGGAGCCAATCTTGGCGGTGTCGGCTGCGTACACGACGTCGCTCGCGATAAGCAGCCCGAGTCCCACGCCGAGGCAAGCGCCGGTGGCCATCGCGAAGGTGGGCGCCGGAAAGCTGTCGATTTGCCGCAGCACGGGAGTGACCACACCCGCCAGGTAGCCTGTGGCGTCATCCGTGGCCGGGTCGACGTTCGAGATGTCGCGGCCGGCGGAGAACGCGCGGCCCTCCCCCCGCAGCAGCACGGCGCCGACCTTTGCCGCCTCCGCCTCGCTAAAGGCCGCAGACAGGTCGCCGAACGCCGCCTCGTCAAGGGAGTTGAGTTTGCCCGGCGCGTTAAGTACGATCTCGGCGACGGCGCCCTCGATGGTCAGGTCGATAGACATCGGTTCCCTAGCTGTCGTAGTTGACGTCGACGAATTCGCTCGTCGGGATGGATTGGCAGGTCAGCACATATCCCCGCGCGATCTCGTCGGGTTCGAGCGCATAGTTCTCGACCATGTTCACGGTGCCCGAGACGACTGTCGCACGACAGGTTCCACACACTCCCCCTGCACACGCAAACGGTACGTCGCTGCGCACACGGAGAGCTGCGTTGAGAATGCTCTCGTTGCTGTGCACGGGGGTCGTTACCGTCGCGGTGGTGCCATCCAGGGTGAAGCTCACGATGTGGACGTCCTGACCCGGTTCGGCGACGATTGGACGGCCAGTCTGGCCAGTTAGCACCTCGGGGCGCCCGGTCGTGAACAGCTCGAACCGGATGTCGGCCGCCGCGACGCCGCGCTCCGCGAGAGTGTCGCGGACCAACTGCACCAGGTCGAACGGTCCGCACACAAACCACTCATCAACAGCACCCGGGTCGATAAGCCGCGCCAGTATTTCGCCAAGCTTCTCAGCATCGAGACGTCCAGAGAGCAGCTCCGACGTGCGGCGCTCGCGGGTGAGCACGTGGTAAAGCGCAAGACGCGCCGGGTAGAGATCCTTCAGGTCGGCCAGTTCGTCGACGAACATCGTGTCCATAGCTGTGCGGTTCGAGTAGACGAGCGAGAACCTGTTTGCCGGATGGGCACGCAGCGCACTCTCGATTAGGGCGATCACCGGGGTGATTCCCGATCCGGCGGCAATCGCGACGTAGTGGGCGGGGCCGGCGACGAGCTGGGAGATGAACTTGCCCTCAGGTACCATGACCGAGAGTTGCAGCCCAGGTTCAAGATTGTCGAGCGCCCAGGTGGAGAACAGCCCTCCGAGGTCGCGCTTGATGCCGACTTTGAGCTGACCAGCGACCGGGGCCTGGCAGATCGAGTAACTGCGGCGCACGTCCTCGCCCTCGACCGAGGTCCGCAGGGCGATGTACTGGCCGGGCACGTAGTCGTAGTCGTCGACGAGCTCGTCGGGAACAGTGAAACTCACCTCGATCGCGTCGTCGGTGAGCCTGCGAACGTTCGAGATAGTGAGGTCATGAAACCTCGCGCGCCGTCGCGTGGTCGTGGTCATCAGTGTGCCTTGAAGTAGTCGAACGGCTCCTGGCATCGCTGGCACACGTAGAGCGCCTTGCAGGAAGTGGAGCCAAAGTGGGACGACTCGCGGGTGTGCAGTGAGCCGCAGTTCGGACAGCGCACCCCGAGGTCGAGACTGATGACGCCGTCGGTACGGCGCGGGCCGGGCGCGGCGATGCCGTAAGCCTCCAGCTTGGTCCGGCCGGATTCGCTCATCCAGTCCGTGGTCCACGCCGGGGCCAGCACGACCTCCACGCGAACCGGCCCATGGCCCGCGGCGGTCACCGCAGTTGCGATGTCGTCGCGAATTGCATCGACCGCGGGGCAGCCGGAGTATGTGGGCGTGATTTGCACGACGATGCCCTCGTCGGTGACGTACACCGAGCGCAGCACACCGAGGTCTTCGATCGTGAGGACGGGCACTTCGGGGTCAACCACAGTTGCGGCGACCTCCCAGACGCTCAGTTCCACGCCGCCGGACGGGCGCGGGCGCGCCACCTGCTCGAGGGTTACCATTGTGCACCCGGGTGCGCGCGCGCAAGCACCTGCATCTCAGCCAGTAGCAGGCCCATCGATTCGGAGTGGTGCCCCTCGCGGCCACCACCTCGCGCCGCGGGAGTGTTGGGCATCGTGAGCCCCGCGTTCGCGATGAGTCTCGGGGCGACGCTGTCGAAGTGCTCTTGAAGGGTGCGGGGATCGACGGCAATGCCCTCGAGCCCTTCGGCGTGGGGGTCGGCGCTGAACAGTTCGCCGACGAAAGGCCAGACAGTGTCAAGGCCGCGTTGCATCCGTTCACGCGAGACCTCGGTGCCGAGGCCCAGGCGCAGCAGCCACTGCACGCTGTGGTCGAGGTGGTAGTCGACCTCCTTGGCGGCCTTAGCGGCGATGGCAGCAAGGGTGGGGTCCGCGGAGGTGGCAAGTTTGCGGTAGAGCGAATCGAAGTAGACCGAAGCGATGAACTGGCGCGCGATAGTAACGGCGAAGTCGCCGTTCGGCTGCTCAAAAAGCTGGCGGTTGCGGAATTCGGACTCGCCGCGGCAGTACGCGAGGTCGTCCTCGGTCTTGCCCCAGGCCGAGCCGGCGTAGGTGAGGAAGTTGCGCGCGTGGCCGAGCTGGTCGAGAGCGATGTTGCCAAGGGCGACATCCTCCTCGAGCTCAGGAGCGTGGGCTATCCACTCTCCGAGACGCTGTGCGAGCACGAGCGCGTCGTCACCGAGCGCGAGGGCGTAGTTTGCGACAGCCTCGGGCGCGACGGCTCCGGCCTCAGCGATGCGCTCGGCGGTGATTGCCGTCGAGATCGTGCGATTCGCTGTGTGGCTCACAGGTGGGGCACCGCATCGGACTCGGTGTAGTAGGTCGCGTGGCGGAACTCCTTGCCTTGCGGCGACTCGAAGAAGGCGCCCCGAGCGTCGGGGTCGGAGGCGGTGATTGCCGAGGCGGGAACTACCCAGATTGACACGCCCTCGGCGCGACGGGTGTAGAGGTCCCGAGCGTTGCGCAGGGCCATGGTCTCGTCGGGCGCGTGCAGCGAGCCGGCGTGGAGGTGGGACAGCCCACGGGACGAGCGCAGAAAAACCTCCCAGAGAGGCCAGGTCTCTCTACCGCCAAAATCACCGGGACTAGTCATGCGGCGATCCTTGGCGCATGTTGCGTGTCTGCGTAGGCGCGAGCAGCCTCGCGCACCCAGGCACCCTCTTCGTGCGCGGTGCGACGCCGGGCGACGCGAGTGGTGTTGGCGGGGCCGCGCCCGGCGAGCACCTCGTAGAATTCAGTCCAGTCGAGGTCGCCGAAGTCGTAGTGGCCGCGCTTCTCGTTCCACTTGATGGCAGGGTCGGGCAGCGTGACGCCGAGAATCTCGGCCTGCGGCACGAGCATGTCGACAAATCTCTGGCGAAGGTCGTCGTTGCTGAATCGCTTGATGTTCCATGCCATGCTCTGCTTCGAGTTGGGCGAGTCGTCGTCCGGCGGGCCGAACATCATGAGGGCCGGTGCGTACCAGCGGTTTACCGACTCCTGGGCCATCGCTTGCTGCTCGGCGGTCCCGCGCATGAGCTCCAGGAGGATTTCGAAGCCCTGGCGCTGGTGAAACGCCTCCTCCTTGCAGATGCGCACCATCGCGCGACCGTAGGGACCGTAGGACGCGCGGCACAGGGGAACCTGGTTGCAGATCGCGGCACCGTCAACGAGCCAGCCAATCGATCCCATGTCGGCCCAGGTCGGCGTCGTGTAGTTGAAAATCGAGGAGTACTTCGCTTTACCGGTGATGAGCTGCTCGAACATGGTCTCGCGGTCGATGCCGAGCGTCTGCGCCGCGGAGTAGAGGTACAGGCCGTGGCCCGCCTCGTCCTGCACCTTCGCCATCAAGATTGCCTTGCGTTTCAGACTCGGTGCGCGCGTAATCCAGTTACCCTCCGGCTGCATTCCGATGATTTCGGAATGTGCGTGCTGGGAGATCTGCCGGATGAGGGTCTTGCGGTAACCCTCTGGCATCCAGTCGGTCGGTTCAACCCGCTGCTCGCCGGCGAGCAGCTCGCCGAAGCGTGCGGCGCCGGCCTCGTCTTCCATGGTGCCCGCTGCGTCGACCACGGTGTCCCCCTTGCTCTACTTACTGTCCGTTCAGTAAACTATAGCAGTGCGGGCAACCCCAATCAAGGCGTCGGGTAGTGTCGGAAGCCACAGATTCGAGAGGCGAAGATGACGAGCGCAACAGGTGAGCGCCGAGGTGGCAACGGGCGCGCGGGGCGCGACCCCTACGACCTCGCGACGGTGCTCAACATCGCGACAGCCGCCTTCAACGAGTGCGGCTACGAGGCCACCTCGATGGGCACCCTCGCGGAGCGCCTGGGCACGAGCAAGTCGGCGATTTATTACCACGTTACGAGCAAGGAAGACCTGCTCCGCCTCGCCCTCGACCGCGCACTCAGCGAGCTCGAGCAGGTGCTCACCCTCGAGGGCGCGACGAGCGGTCCTGCGGATTCCCGACTGCGCTTCGTTCTCCGCGGTGCCGTGCGCGTGCTCGTCGACGACCTGCCCTACGTGACCCTTCTCCTACGACTGCGCGGCAACTCGGAAGTGGAGCGCAACGCGCTCGAGCGCCGCCGCGAATTCGACCATTCGGTAGCGACGCTCGTCGATGAGGCCCGCGCCGACGGCACGCTCCGAGCAGACATCGACGCCCGCACCACCACCAGGCTGCTGTTCGGCATGATTAACTCGATAGTCGAGTGGTACAAGCCGGGCGGGGCACTCACCCTTGACCAGCTTGCCGACGATGTCATCACGGTCGCGTTTAACGGCGTGGCTCGCGCCTAGTCGGTACGCGGCGGCTACTGCTTTGAGACGAGAGTCAGCACCTCGTAGGTAGCCACTACGTCGTCGCGTTGGTTGGTGAGTAGGCAATCCCACACGACCTCGCCGTACCCGTCGGTCTCTCGCGGCGTAATCTGCTTTGCTGTCAGGCGTACCTTCACGAGATCGCCGGGCGACACGGGCGTGGTGAAGCGCAGGTTCTCGAGGCCGTAGTTCGCCAGCACCGGGCCGGGCGCGGGGTCAACGAACAGGCCTGCGGCCCAGGACAGCAGTAGGTAGCCGTGTGCGACGCATCCTGGGAAGAAAGGATTCGCCGCGGCGGCCTCCTCGTCTGTGTGCGCGTAGAACGTGTCTCCGGTGAACTCGGCGAAGTGCGTGATGTCGTCCAGCGTGATCACGCGCTCCTCCGACTCGACGGTGTCGCCCAGGCGCAATCGCGAGAGCGGCTTGCGGAATGGGTGCTCCCCCGTCGAGGTCGCCGCGCCCGCTCGCCACTGGCCCGTCAGCCTCGTGAGTACGTTCGGTGTTCCCTGCAGCGCAAGGCGCCGCATGTGGTGCTTGACCGCCCGGATGCCTCCGAGCTCCTCACCGCCGCCGGCTCGACCTGGCCCGCCGTGCACGAGGTGCGGCACGGGTGAGCCGTGGCCCGTGGAGGAGCGCGCATCCTCACGATCGAGCACAAGGATTCGGCCGTGGAAGGCAGCGATGCCGCCCACGAGTGCCGAGACGACCGCCGGGTCGAAACTGCAGACCGTCGCGACGAGCGAGCCGCCGCCAAGGTTGGTGAGGTGGATTGCCTCCTCGATAGTGTCGTAGGTGATGAGCGAGACCACCGGGCCGAACGCCTCGATATCGTGCACCGCGTGAGCCTGCGCATCGTCAAAGCGCAGCAGCACAGGTGCGAGGAACGCGCCCTCCGGTGCAAACCCGAGGGTGCCGTCCGCGTGGCGCACTTCCGGGTCGTCGAGGCTGCCGAGCGCGATCCGCCCGCCGCCGGCGACGAGGCGCTTGACGCTGCGACGCACCTCGTCACGCTGCTCGCGGCTGGCCAGCGGTCCCATCGTGACACCCTCCGCACGCGGGTCACCCAGGACGGTGCGCGCCGCAATGCGCTCTCCGATCGCCACGACCACGTCGTCCGCTATCCCTGAGTGCACGATGACGCGCCGGATGCTGGTGCACTTCTGCCCCGCCTTGGAAGTCATCTCCGCGACCACGGAAGCCACGAACTCCGCGAACTCGGGGCTATCGACCGCGACATCCGGGCCCAGGATGGCGGCGTTGAGGGAGTCGGTTTCGCACGTGAGGCCGAGCCCGCGACGGATGACGTTGGGGTGAACGGCGAAGGATGCCGCAGTGCTTGCAGACCCCGTGAAACTGACGTGGTCGCGCACATCGAGCAGGTCCAGGAGATCACGTGCGCCGCCGCAGACGAGCTGCAGCGAACCCTCGGGCAGCAGGCCAGAGTCGACCATGGCACGCACCGCGGCTTCGGTGAGAAGCGCTGTCGGGGTCGCGGGCTTGACGATCGTGGGCACGCCAGCGAGGAAGGCGGGGGCAAACTTCTCGAGCATCCCCCACACCGGGAAGTTGAAGGCGTTGACTTGTGCGGCGACGCCCGGAATGCGCTCGTACACGTGCTGCCCCCCAAAGCTGCCGTCTCTTGACAGCGGCTCGGGGGCGCCGTCCACGATGCGGGTGCGAGTGTTCGGCAGTTCGCGCCGCCCTTTGGACGAATACGTGAACAGCACGCCGATGCCGCCGTCAACGTCGACGAGCGAGTCCCGGCGAGTGGCGCCTGTTCGGTCGCTTACCGCGTAGAGCTCTTCCTTCACGGCAGTGAGCGCTTGGGCGAGGGCCTTCAGCACGAGCGCGCGCTGGTGGAACGTCAGCTCGCCCAGGCTGTACTGCCCAAGCGTCCGGGCGTAGTCGATGGCACCAGCCAGGTCGATCCCGTCGCTGCCGACGAGAGCAAGAACCTCGCCCGTGGAGGCGTCGCGGGTGGGAATGCCGGTGGGCGCATCCCACCAGACGCCCTTGATGTAGCTCGGGAGCACGCGGGTGTCGGTCAACGTCGGGGTCATCGGTTCCTGCTTTCAACTTGGTGAACAATCGGTACAGTGGCGGCATGACGAACGAACCCTGGACCATCAAACTCGGTGACCTCGACCGCAAGATGGGGATTGAGATCATCGAGCAGTCCGCAAACCGTGTCGTCGCGACGATGCCCGTGAGCGGCAACACGCAGTCGTTCGGGTCGCTCCATGGCGGTGCATCCATGGTTCTGGGCGAAGCGCTCGGTTCGTGGGCTGCCGTGATCCACGCGAGTACTCTCGGCAAGTCGGCGGTAGGGCTCGACATCAGTGGCACCCATCACCGTGGTGCCCGCGAGGGAATCGTCACGGGCACCGCCACTGCGCTGCAGCTCGGGCACACCATCACGAGTCACGAAGTGGTGATGACCGATGAGACCGGCGCACGCCTGTGCACGGTTCGCATCACGAACTTGATTGTCGACACGTTGCCGATTGTCGATAACAGCTAAGCGTCCCATACAAAGAACCCCTCGCCGCTCTTGCGGCCCAGCTTGCCCGCGTGGACCATCGAGCGCAGCAGGCGCGGTGGGGCGAACCGCTCGCCGAGCGTGTCGTGCAGGTATTCGGCGATGCCAAGGCGCACGTCCAACCCGACCATGTCCGTGAGCTGCAGCGGGCCTACAGGGAATTTGTAGCCCAGCACCATCGCCGCGTCGATGTCGTCGGCCGACGCGACGCCCTCTTCGAGCATTCGGATGGCCTCCAACGCGATAACTACGCCCAGGCGCGAGCTCGCGAACCCGGGCGAGTCGCTGACGGTCACGGGCGTCTTGCCAATCGCCGTCACCCAGTGCTGGGCGAGGGTGATGAGGTCGGGGTCAGACCTCTCGCCGCGCACGATTTCGACGAGCGTGGAGCTCGGCACCGGGTTGAAGAAATGCAGACCGCAGAGGCGGTCGGGGCGGTCGAGGGAGTCGGCGAGGAACGAGATCGAGAGCGAGGAGGTGTTTGAGGCCAGCCAGGCTTCCGGGCCGACAACTTTCTCTACCTGAGCGAGCATCTGCGTCTTCAGGGTCAGATCCTCGGGCACGGCTTCGACGACGAGTTCGGCGCCGGCGAGATCCTCGGCGGTCGCGGTCGTGGCTAATCTACCCATAAGGGTCTTCCGGCTCTCGGTAGTCGTCACGCGGGCGATGCTTGTGTCGATCACGATTGAGAGTGCCTCGCGGGCGCGCGCCGCGGCACCTGGGTCGCGTTCGAGGACAGTCACGGAGGCCCCGGCCAACAGGAACGCGTGCGCGATGCCCACGCCCATGCGCCCGCCGCCCACGACTCCGACGAGAGCCGGTACGCCGCTCACTTCGCGCGCTTCTCGAGGAACGCGGTCATGCGTGTGTACTTCTCGGGTGACTCGAATAGCCTCGATTGGGCACGCTCATCGACTTCCGGATGTTCGGCTCGCGGCGCCCGCAGCACCGACTTGGTGAGCTGAACCGCGAGCGGGTCCTGTCGGGCTATCCGGTCCGCGAGAGCGTCGGCGGCCGTGGCAAGCGCCTCGGGCTCGTGCACCTCTGTGACCAGCCGCGCCGCGAGCGCCTCCTGCGCATCCAGCACGCGGCCGGCAAGGAGAATCTCCTTAGCGAGTGGCTCCCCCACGAGCTCGGGCAGCCGCCAGGTCGCCCCCGCGGCAGCCATGATGCCGAGCGAGGTCTCCGGGTTGCCGATCCGCGCTCGATTCGACGCGATTCGGAAGTCTGCGGCGTAGGCGAGCTCGGCGCCAGCGCCAAGCGCCCAACCGTCAATGGCGGCAATCACGGGCATGGGTAGCGCGGCGACACGGCCGAACAGTCGCGAGTTGATGCCCTTGAGGGCGTCGGCGGCAGTGCGCTCGCGCAACTCCGCAATGTCCGCACCGGAGGCGAACACGCCGCCCCCTCCACTGATGATGAGAATGCGCGGCGACGCCTCAAGCCCCGCGCACACCTCATGCAGTTCGAGAACCATCGCGCGGTCAATCGCGTTGCGCACCTCCGGGCGGTGCAACCGCACGTGCAGGCGGTCAGGGCGGTCATCCGGCACCTCGAGCGTCGTGAACATCACACAGCCTCGACGAGGAGGGCAGCACCCTGGCCGACCCCGACGCACATCGCGGCGAGACCGAGGTTTGCGTTGTCGCGCTCCAACCGTCCAAGCAGTGTGACGAGCAGGCGGGTTCCGGATGCCCCGAGCGGATGACCCAGGGCAATGGCTCCGCCGTCAGGGTTGACTATCGCCTCATCGAGCCCGAGCGTCCGCAAGCAGGCAAGGGCCTGCGTCGCAAAGGCCTCATTGAGCTCGACGCTAGAGAGCTGGTCGATGCTGCGGCCGGTGCGCTCGAGGAGCTTTCGAGTGGCGGGGATCGGCCCAAGTCCCATGACTTCGGGCGCGACGCCTGCGGATGCCCCACCGAGCATGCGCGCCCGCGGTGTCAGGCCATAGCGCTCGAGAGCTGCTTCGCTTGCGACGAGCACAGCCGCGGCGCCGTCGTTGAGGGTCGAGGAGTTGCCCGCCGTGACGAGGCTGCCTCCCGCGACCACGGGGGGCAGTCCGGCGAGGATTTCGAGGGATGTCTCGGGCCGGGGTCCTTCGTCGGCGGAGACGACAACGCCCCCCGACGTGGTGACGGGCACGATTTCGTTGACGAAGTGACCGGCGGCCGCGGCTGCGACTGCGCGCTGGTGGGAGCGCAGCGCGAACGCGTCGGCGTCCGCCCTACTGATTGCGTCCTGCACGCCCACGTACTCGGCGGTCTCGGTCATCGAGAAGGTCGCCTTGTCGCGCGCGGCCAGACGCGGGTTGACGAATCGCCATCCGATTGATGAGTCGTAGATGTCGCCCGGCTTGGCGAAGGCCTTCTCGGGCTTGGCCA
>Ga0335398_10005583_pt1 | contig 16469 bp, 13 predicted proteins | sample BON03_FD_205742 | JGI IMG/M metagenome (GOLD analysis project Ga0335398, IMG submission 205742) | Freshwater microbial communities from Lake Bonney liftoff mats and glacier meltwater in Antarctica - BON-03 (spades assembly) (version 2) | ecosystem: Environmental > Aquatic > Freshwater > Ice >... | reverse complement strand
CGGGGCGGGAGCTTTGCTCCCTCCCCTGCACCCCTCCCTATAAATCATTTTATCCTCCCAATCCCAAACCCGACTGCATAACTAACTTTCACGTTCCCCCTGTCCAACCAACCGGGACCACCTCAAACCGCGCGGATTAAAACCCGCATTGGGACTGTCCCCTTGATGACGAACCCCGCGATAAGTATGTCAGATCCCGTCCCTACTTTGTTTCTAGCGGAAACATTAACCAGACGCGGCGAAGACTCACCGGTCAAATCGTAGGCTTCGACGAGGACAGTTCCGCCATCTCCATTTCCTCCTACACGAACGGTGAAAGGCCCGTCCAATTGCTGAACTAGAGCGGAGTCTTTGGAGCCGTTCTCGAACGGATAAGCCCCTACCGTAGTAAATGAACTTTCAAGCGTACTATCCCAGTCATCGTTCGCGGCTTTTAACACTTGGTCAGAGCCGAACAAATCCATTTTGGGGTCGGGCATTCCGCTTAATCCGAATTGATTCAGTGCAGGGCCTCCTGCGCGCATTAGGATATTTTTCGCTCCCCCCTGAACTACCGCACCGACCACCAAGCTCTGTCCCGTGGTTAATGATGTGCGAACTGACAGGTTAGAGAGTATGGATCTGGTTTCGACGGCGTTAACCGTTACCACCGCAACGTTACTTGTGACACTGCCCCCTGAATTGGAAACTTCAGCGCGATAGTCTCCAGCATATGATTCATTGGCTGAACTAATCGTGTATGTTGGGCTGGTGGCCCCAAATATCGGGGTGCCCCCCCAAAACCATTGATACTTAAGATCAGCAGTGCCGCTAGCTGATACGGATAGGGAAATTGGATCACCGACATTAACGGTCGAGTTGGTGGGATGGTCGACGATGGTTGGTGCGAAAGGCATTTCATCGGCAAGTTTCAGTGCATGGGCCGCATCCAACATCCCGCCGGAGCTTACCTTACCTACTAGACTGGGAACCGCCCGAACTGAATTCAGTAGAATCGCTTTCACGTGCGCCGCTGAAAGGTCTGGACGTTGCGACATAACGAGAGCCGCTACACCACTCACCATCGGCGCTGAAAACGAAGTGCCGCTATTAAATTGGCGCGCCGCATTATCTAGATTCAATGGATCAACCACCGAAATTTCGACGTTATCAACTGCCACTCCACCTCCTTGAAAGCTACTATTGGAGACTAACCGAAACCGGAAGTAGCAAGACAAGAAATCGAAGTCGGATATATCGATCTGTTGCGTTGAAAACCCGTTATTAGAATCGGAATACAACTCATAAATACTCCAATTGATTCCGTTTAAAGACAGCTCCACGACAAGATGGTCATCCGCCAAGGACATAAATGTATTGAAAACGAGCCGTGAACCAACGCTACCTTCCAAGTCAATTAATGGGGAACGGACCCAAGTATTCGTATTGGCAAGATAGTTAGTATCGAGGGGAGAATGATCCGCTAAGAAATGGTTTCCAGAGAGGACCTCAATCACCCAATTATCCGAAGAAAGATTTCCAAAATTATCACCGACAATCCAACCCTGCGCCCCTGACTCCAAATTCTCTGAAAAGACGATCTGTCGGGTTATGTCGGCCCCATAAATGTTAGTTCCAGGGGCGGCGAGATCAACGTTGGTAATCCCATAGTTTGAGAAATTCGCCAAGCCTCCGGTTCGGTCCTGAGCAGCGACCGAAAGCAAATTTCCAACGTTATACGCTGCCGGATAAATTGGGGAGACATCGATATTGTCACCCACGCCGTCCCCCCCTCCATTTCCTGCGGCAGCGACCACAAGAACATTGGCTTCACTGAGTAAGGTTAGTATCAAGAATTCCGTAGAACTGTAAGAAACCCCTCCAAGGCTCAGGTTAACAATGCTCGCTCCCATTCGACCCGCGTAGTCAAGGGCGAAGGCCACATCAGACACGCGTGCGTACTTTGGTGTGCCAGACCGTGCAAACTGATCGAAAACCCGCAGCGGCATAATCTGAGCAGTTGGACTTATTCCAGCTCCACCGAGACCATTGTCCGCCTTAGCTGCGATAATGCTGGAGACAAGGGTGCCATGACCATTTTCGTCTGCAGAAAGTGAATCATCGGAATAAAAATCATAGCCCAAAATGTCATCAACCGCGAAGTTTCCGTCATCATCAAAGCCGAAGATGCCGTCTAATTCCACATAGTTCACAAAGACCTTCCCCAAGAGATCGGGATGCAGTGAAGACAGCCCGGAATCTACGACCGCAACGATTATGGGTGTTGTTCCGTTAAACCTACCCATTGCCTCAGGCCAATTGATGTCAAAGTCCGCAGGACCCTCGAAACCATTCACCTGCTGACCGGTGTTGTTCAACGCCCACTGCAGAGGGTAATCAGGATCCGATACGGACGATTGTTGGCGGTGATAATCTGGCTCAGCAAAATCAATAATCGGTATCGATCTGTAGCGCGCCACAGTGGTTTCGACATCTGCATCATTCGGCAATCGATAAAGACGGACACGGATACTACGAATCTCCCTGATCAGAATCAGTTCTTCTCTTTGCTCGAATTCGGTGCGCTCGGCCACCGTCGACTCAGATTTGAATCGAATCAAAACATCCCTGGAGTCGAAATCATCAGAGGCGCGAACTCCAGTAGTAACAAAAAGGGAGCCCGCCGCTAGCAGGGAGGCTAGGAATTTTTGCTTTAATTTTTTTGTGATCGGGTTAATTGATCGGGCCTTAGTTTGGCTGACAGGGTAGTCGCGTAGGGTGCTTCATTCCAGATCTTTCCATTATCTAGGTAGTAATTTTACCTGAAATAGGTAATAGACCCTAGGATCTATCGGTGACGGAGAGCGAAAACCGTTCAAGATTTGTGGATTTGGACTTTGGCTGTTCATCGGCGAGGTTGATAGGCTTGGTGATTGCGATTCCGGCGTAGGTCGGAGGGAGTTACCTGCAGCGAAAAGTGGAAAACTACGCGGCGCTGTTGGATGTGATTTTGAAGATCACGGAATCACGCATGAGAGGTAATTTATGCGGCATAATTAGATTTTCACATGAATTACCTTACTCACTCATCACAAAGCGATTGAGTAACCATACATGTATTGAGAATTAGAAGCAACTAGTTTATCCGGTGCTTAAAAGAAAGAGTTTCCTGCACTAGGGGCCAATGCCATACGGTCGCTCTAGCTTGTTGGCCCTTAGCCCGTGCGCAACCGCCCAAGCATCCAGCCTACCTTAACGCTGCTTTTTAGCGATACGAACAGCTGTGGCTATGAGGGCGGAAATACACAAACCAAGCGCGAGTTTGCTGCCTAGCGTCCAATGCCACGTAACCGCACATCTTAGGGCCTCGCATGTCGCAATCATCGAACAACGTCCTTACTGCCTGCTAGTGGGTGAATGCCTGAACTGCGCTTCGGCATAGTCCGATAGCAAGGAAGTGCAAAATCGGGCTTGTTGGCCGCGAATTCCACTAAGGCATCGATTGCTCGACCAGTAGGCGTGCCGTAGCATTCCTTCCAAAGAGCAAACACGCGGTTTGTCCGTGGTGAAACGATTGGTCCTCGGGAGTACCCAACAATCCTCTGACGTAGCCCCTCGGTGGGGTGCGGCTTTGGTCCTCTTTTCTTAGGCATATATCCATCTTACCAGAAGCGTTGCCGTTATTATGCGCGGTGCAATTTACCTATGGGGATGGATTACGCACCCAGCACTACGTTGTCCTTAAAAAGGAGTATCCCGCTTCCTCCATGCCTTCCGGTTCGTCGGCATCCGCGATTCTTTCGAACTTATTTGTCCTAAAGGGAAGTGCATTGGTGACGGAGTGACGGACTGTTTCTAACTTTAAGGACAAATAATAAAAAGCCTAGTGAAGTAGGAAACTTGCCGTCACGGCGTCACCGTTTGCCTATTTCCTCCTTAAGGACAATCCAACCCCGGCTAGTTTTGCTTCGATCGCTATGAACGAGGCTCGGTTTTTGTTTCTCTAGTCTGCCGAGGAGAACTCCGCAGGCATTGTCCCAATAAAGGACTCTATTCACCTCCCTTGGGCTGCATTTTTCCGAGAGTGAGTTTTCGAGTTCTGCAGCCGTCCCTTTCCACTCTTCTTTTTTGCCCAACACGTGTCGTTGAACCATATTCCACAGCTTAATTTCTGGGGACAGCTCATTGATGGCTTCGAGGAGATAAGGATGCTGGAAATCGGTGATTCCGAATCTCGGGCTTACTAAGTCATCGGGAATTTTCCACTCCTCTAACCAGTAAAGGAAGCCTGGCAGTTCATCAGAAATCGCCTGCCGAAACGCTGCCCTTTCTTCATTCCCCGTAGTGGGGAGCTGTTGCTTGTAGGCACGCAACATGATGATTTTGTCTCTTAGGCTATCATCCAACGGCGGCAAGACCATCAAGTGCTCAGGTTCGTCATTAACCGTAATCGAGAGCCTCCAAATTGGGCGGAATACGACGGCGTTCTTACCCTTTGAATGACACCTGTTAGTTTCGTTTACAGTCATCCCTTTTATCTCATTGGCGAATTTTCTGCGGGTGCGATTGTCCGAAGATGCAGCCTCATCCTCAATCATTAGGTGCTCAGCGCCAAACAAGTCGGAATTGAAGGATGTTGCCCCAGTCATGTATTGGTAGGGCTTTGCTGACCTGCCACCCAGTATCTCCGTAATGATATTTTGCAGGAGGCTTTTTCCACAACCCGCTTCCCCTGCAATCACTAGTGCTTGTCCTGGGCGTGAAACGCCTTCGTCTATGGCTTTGTATGCTACTTTCAGCCATCCATACAGAAAGGCTAATTGATCGTTTTCTTCTTCCCGAAAGAGCCCTTCAATGAACCACTTCAAGGTAGCCCAATCGCCTTCCTTAGGTACTATTATTTTGGGACTTTCCGTTACCAAGAAGCGTCCATTAGGGCACTCATAAATACCCGCCTTATGTCCTGAAAGCGGAGCGGCATAGATGATTGAATTTTCAAGTTGAATGGAGTTTATCGCTTTATCCACGGGAGAAAGGGGAGCATCTCCTCGGGTTCTTGAGACTCCGGTCTCGATGAGTTGTCTCTTGGCAGAAGATTCGTTGAGTCTCAACCACCCTCCATTTTCTTTTGGCCAAAGATATTCTTTTGTAACCTCATTGTAATAAAGATCTTCCTGTTTCGGTTTCCCTTTAGGCTTTTGGCGACTACTGGATTTCGGCCTTTCAGTTATTACCCCGCTCATTTCGGCCCCTCCTTCCCGTAGAAGCGAAAAAGGTCCGGCAGTGGGTCTTGATATTTGGGCTCAGTTTCGCCTGTTTCAATGGACAAGAAGGCTACGTCGTTAAGGTCATTCGCCGGGCTGCCATCTCCTTTTAGCATACCCTCAACTTCAAATGCATCAACTGTTGCTCCAGCTTCCTTAAACTGCTCCCACCAACTAGAACAAGCACTCTCTCCTGCATCATCCGCATGAATCACGATGCGAACATTCCGCCCCTTGTAATAGGTTAGCGCTTCGGCATCAATTTTCACGCCAGCACCTGTGATGCAGGCAAACCCGAGATCGCCAATTACCCCATCCCTGATATAGCGTCCGATCGAAATTGCGGCCAGCATGTCAGGTGGCCCTTCAGTAAGAATTATATTTTGAGCGTCGCCCAGATTCGCGGTTCCAATCGGCCAAGAAGTTGAACAGCCCCGAAGGGTTTTTGCCTTAAAGGTATTGTTGCCGTTCCCAAAGGGTTCGCCATCCAGCCTTCGAGCTTGGGCATTCCGTCCAGTCCCATCGGTGACGATCCAGCACCGCCGGCACTCGCCTTGATCATATACATTTCCTATCTTTAGTAGCCCTCTTTCCTCCGCTATACAGAGCCCGTCGATGTCATGTAGTTGGCGTTGTTGCTTTATCAATTCTAACTCATGCGTTTCAGGAGGTAGAAGAACTGGAATAATAGGCTTTCTCGGGGTCTTGAGAGCCTCTTCGGGCCGTAAGGAAACAGTTGTTTCAGACATTCCAGTGCTCCCTTTTGCCCATTGAATTAGCTGCTTACTAGTCTCGGATTTAGAGGTGCTAGTTGCGTGAGAGATGAAGTCGACGACGTCACCGGACTCCCCGGTGGTGTGATCCTTATAACGCCTACCATTACTGAAGACGGAGAAGCTTGGTTTACGGTCCCTCCTGAAGGGGCTGCGACAGTTTTTTTCCGCTTTACCGGGTAATCCAAGCAGAGTCCAAGCATCTGGTATTGATATGTGTTTTTTGGCAGATTCGAGAGGGCTCATACTATTCCTTCCGTGTTACTACGTTTCGCCAACCAAGCATTAAGAGCTTTTTCAGGGAACCGTATATTGCGGGAACTGATACGCACGTGTGGCGGTTGCTCTCGATGGACCCATGCCCAAAATGAGGCGCGTGATCGGTAGCCCAGCCGGGAAGCTACTTCACTACTCGTGAGCATCAAATTAGGGCTTACCGCCCGTTTGATCCAATTGCTGGGATCTTGGTCCTTATTCGTATGCATTAAATTACTCATAAACCTTATTGTAGCAGGTGAATTGACGTTGTTGTTTTACGTAGATTATTGTGCACACTTGGGCGTTCGAATCGGACGTTGAACCGACTGATTATTGCACTTTTTTTCTACTGCCAAATTATTGGCTTGCTTGAGCTCGGGTTAAGAACTAGAAGCTCAAAATCGTCAACCGGTTTGTCATCGATAATTAGCGTTTTTACGCAAGTTTTTGGATCATTTCGATGCGGTTTATTTTCGTCTCAGATTCCGGAATACCCTGTATATCTTTAAGATAGGAGTTTCGCACCTGCTGAGATATAGGAAATTAAAAATATATTCAGAATTTGCGTCTAGGTCACTCGATGCGCTGGAACTTTCACCCGATTTTGCCCGTTTTTCTAGATTTCGACTCCCGCATGGGTGATTGGCGAGACAGATTCCTGCCCTTGCCTACTGCCCTTATTGACTCGTTCGGTCGGGCCAGCGTTTCACGTGTTCAAATCGCCGCAAACCTGCAAATCCCTGCCTTTCGAATTCGCGCGATGGCCGGCCCTTCGTGGTTATACGGACTCTAACCTCTTTTCCGAAAACGTGATCGGACAACGTCTGTTTCGCCTTCATCCCGTAGGCTTGTTTCGTTTCACTTCCGATTCTCCCGAACGATTAAATTATTCTCTAGGTTTTGGGGCTAGCTTACAGCGATTCTTAAATGTTCGCTCGTTGCCATCAGAGCAACGGCTTTAGGGGTTAATTCGAACCAAGCTTTTCCCTCATCTTTGCCGACTACTTCCCGATAGTGCTTGAACACAAGTGTCGGGGAAGTTCCGGCCTCAAGAGATGTTTCCTCGACGTTACTCGTCGCTGCTACTCGGTAGGTGATGAAACTGTGTCGAAAGCAGTTATTGGGACACGAAATCTTCGCCTTGATAACTAGTGCTCTGAGTCGGTCGATTCCCCAAGAGGGGGCAATCAATTCGCCGTCCCTCGGGCAAACTCGAAGCCATTGCACCGCTGCGGGGCAAAGGTGAACTATGCGTTTGGATGGCGTGTTTTGCTTCGCTTTTGTCACGCTTAGAATTCCCCTCGATAGATCGATCCCATCCCAAGCTTGAGCGTGTATCTCAGAGCGCCGCAAACCTGCAAAAGCGCCCAAAACAACCGCTGCCAGACACTCTGGTCGGTCTTTCCGGATAAGTGCCAGAATTGCCGCGCATTCGCTTACTTTAAGGATCCCGATTTCGAGGGATTTTTCACGGATTGTTTTTACCTGTTCAATCTCGGTCTGAGCATTCTTTGGCAGGAAGCCTTCATCTCGACACCACTTCCAAAGCGTAGCCATGCGCTTGCGATGCGAATTGAATGTCGAGGGATGAACGTGGTCTTGGCCCTTCTGCTTGAACTCAGCATGAAGCCATTCCTTCAGATGCGTAGCGGTGAGCGTGTGAATAGGCGTTTCACCGAAGCTGGCCGCAACTCTGGGGAGGGTTCTGGCATAGCCGGCCTTGGTGTCTACTCCTGATCGCTTGCGATCCCTCAAGAAACCTTTGACGGCCTCAGCAACGGTAATCTCTTTGCGACCTTGGCCGTTTGCATCCTGCCAAGCCTTGGCAGCAATCAACAGATCCGCTCCGCACATTTCCTTAGCTTTGGCCCATTCCTCAAGGGCGGAGATTAGCGGATGATTCCCCGCGATACGTTTTGCGGCGAGGTATTCGTCACGTTCTCCTACGGACATTTCCGAGCCTTCGATGCGTCCGGCGGCAAGCTTGCTGGCAATGATTCTCGCTTCTTCAATTGCCTTGTCGGGATCAGCAAATTTCTGCCGCTTTGTCCCGTTAGGCGTTGAGTAGGTTACGACGTAGGCAAAGCCGCTTCGATTGGTGGGATGCTTCACCTCGTAGATGGGAATCGTGACACTCCCATCGGTGATGCGCCTGGGCCACGCTTTGTTAGTCCGCTTTCCTTTCATTTAGGGAACAAAAGGGAATTGACGACGGGCTACAAGGGTAAACCTAGCGCTACCGCTCTCCTCCTACAGAGGGAGTAATGGTGCCCAGGAAGGGACTCGAACCCTTACACCTTGCGGCACAGGCTTCTGAGACCTGCGTGTCTACCAATTCCACCACCTGGGCACAGACGGGAATGAGGAAGACACGAAGCGAGGTTCGTGTTGGCAAGCTCTGATTTGCGGGGGAGCTAGGTTGGTTCCTTGCTCAGGGGTGGTTCAGGAGCACCGTTCGGGCGATCCGATTGCGATTGTCCTGAGGTCTCTCACGGCTGCACCTCGGCCAAGCGAAGCGTTGAGTTTTGCGCTTCATGCGCGAGATGACTGCCTGATGCACGGAGTTTGGCAAAGAGGGCTGGATCACTTTTCAAGCGATGGGCCTGATCGGCAAATTCCTGGGTCGTTTCGGCCCGGAGATAATGCGTCTCAGGAATGGCACCGAGTCCTTCGACCCCGAGACTGGTGTTGATGACGGGGACTCGGGCGGCGAAGGCTTCGAGCGCTTTGAGCCGAGTGCCGCTGCCAGCTCGCAGTGGAATCAGCACGACGTCGGTTTCGTTGTAGATATTTTCCTCGAGGGGAATGAATCCTCGGTAGTCCAGTTGTTCGATGGGCTCGAGTTGCTGCACAAGTTCCCGAGAGGCGGATTGACCGGCGATATGGAGGATGTCTCGGGACTTGGCTCGGATGAGTGGCCAGATCTCTTGGCCTAGCCAGACGACAGCGTCGAAGTTGGGGGGGGAGTTAAGCGTTCCGAAGAAGAGGTAGTTCCAAGAATCGTCGGTCGGCCGTTCACGCGTTGTCTGGTTGACGGGAGGCGTGGGGTTGGGAACCACGCGAACATCGAGATCGGGATAGGAACCAACCACACGTTGCTGGTCTAACGAGGAGCAGACAAAAAGTCGTTCACAGTGCTTGAGCCATCGCGCTTCGAAGCGTCGATATCCGGCGGCGAGGGTAGCATGAAACAACCGAGACTTTTTCCCGTGAGCCACGAACGGAAGGCGGCTGATTTGTTCATTTTTGGAGGATTCGAGATCATCGAGATCGAGCCAAATAGGAACCCCGCCGCGGCTCCGACTGAGCTCGAAGGCATACGGGACATTGAGCAGCCGCATGACGAAGATGAGATCGAAACTTTTATGGGCGGTGACTTGCCGGAGCGCTTTCGTTCGTTTCCTCGTATTGCCATGGCGGTCGAGTGGTGCTCGCAGGTAGAGTTAAAAAAGCAGGGGGACTCGATCCGCCAGCGCGCGCTGTAGACGCCACGAGCGACTGTTGGGCAAGGGCACTTCCGGATAGGGCGAATGGGCGGGGCGACTGGTATCGATCCGAAGCGGAATGATTACCACCTCGACCTCGTAGACTCGTTGCAGGGTTTCGAGCAACGCGGCGGCGCGCCGAGCTGACGCACTGATTTTGTTCTCCGGCCATTCCGCGCTGAGGAAGAGTACTCTGGGCCGGGGCCGAGCGAGATTGACTGAATTGGAGCGATTGATGGAAAGAGACGAGCTGAGGTCGAAAGTCGGGCTTTGCCGGCATAGGAGTAAGGTGAAGTAGCAATTTTCCAAGCAGGGGGGAAGCCTAGGATTGGGTATCGGTGGGATGGGGCGGTTTGGTTAGTGAACTTCTAGGCGTGATAATTTCGCAAAAGTGGATATGAGTCTTAAGATTATGAAATTTATTAAGCTCCTTCTATTTCCATTGGTTGTTCTTTGTTTTAGCGGGTGCTCGAAATCAAACGGCCAGACTCCGGGACCGCCTCTTGGCGCGGCGGAGGGGAATCGAGTGGTGGTTCCCGATGCGGCGTTGGGGAGGGAGTATATGATGTCGACGTCGGTGATTCCACAGGCGGGGGCGGCAACTGGGCATGGTTTGATGGGGCGAGTGGTGACGTTTGAGCGTTACGAGGATGGGATTGATCTCTACGAGTCGACGCAGGGACAGATTGTCACCGAGGATCTGCCGGCGCGGCGACTGTTGGCCACTTTTCCGATCTTAGCGGAGGGCGAGGGCGAAACGGTGATCGATTTTAATCAGGGGATGCGACGTCTGTTGGATCAGGGATGGTATGCTTCGGGGAAGCAATTTGATGCAGGTGTACTGGAACGCTCGGCGGAGATTCCGCAGGCGCGGGTGTTTGGCGTGGCGATGGAGGACGATATTTTGGTGATTCGACAGGCGGTGCAGGCGAGAGATCGGTCCACCGATGAGAATCGAGAGGTGCGGATGGAGGTCCGGTATTTCTTTGCCCCTTACACAATGAGCGATTTCGAGGCGAAGGAGATGAATCCCGTTGAGACGCGGTATGCACGGTTTTGGGAGACGCAGCCCACGCTGGAGCTCACGACTGGACGGCAGACGGTGAAAATGGGGCGTTTCGACGAAACCAAGCCCATCGTCTTCAATTACAGTGCGAATACGCCGCCCGAGTTTGAAGAGGCGGTTAAGGACGGGATCCTGTATTGGAATCAAGCTTTCGGGAAAGAGATCCTGCAGGCGGTCAAAGCTCCGGAAGGCGTTTCGGCGCCGGATGCGCGTCACAATATGGTGCAATGGGTGCCCTGGGATAGTGCCGGCTTTGCCTACGCCGACGCGCTGCTTGACCCGCGCACCGGAGAGACGCTTCACGGGCAGGCTTTCATGACGAGTGTGTTTGGGATTTCCGGAAAAGCCCGCGCAAGAGCGATCATCCGCGCGATGACGGATTTAGTCGAGGAAGCCGAGAGTAAGGAGGGAGATGGCGGCGAGGGAGATTATCAGTTCTTCGGTTTACACTCGGTCTGTCAGATTGATCCGGTGGAATTTGCGAAGCAGCTGACGGTGGGTTTGGAAGCGTTGCTTGCCGATCCGGAGTTGACCGATGCGGCGGTGCTAAAGCTATCGCAGGACTACGTGCGGGAAGTGGTGGCTCATGAGGTCGGGCATGTGATTGGATTGCGGCACAACTTTGCGGGGAGTTTGGATGCCACGATGAGTCCGATGGAGCTCGATGCGTTCATCAGTGATTACATCGGTGGTGAAGATCTGGCGAAATACACCGATCAGATCACGTCCAGTTCGATGATGGAGTACACCAATTTCAAAGCCGCGGTTTTTTTGGGTTGGAGAATAAAGACGCAAAGTGAGGCCCTGCATCACGACCGGGGCACGATTCGGTGGGGCTACTTCGATGACAAGGAAGTGGTCGAAAAGAAGATGTTGTTCGGGACTGATTCCGACGCCGAGATTTTCGGTGATATTCGTCGATTCGACTATGGAGTGGATCCGCTGCTGGCTCGTTATAATGAGATTTCAAGCGAAGTCCGGTATCTGCCTCACAGCGTGATCGAGACGTTTATTCGGGCGCGGGCTCCGCAGGATGCGCGAGATCGTCAACCGCTCGAAACCGTGAGTCTGGACGTCGATCGATATGCGACGCGCATCTCGAGTTCGTTTGCGGGTATTTTGGGTTGGTTTAAGTCGGAGACGCGTTCCCGTAAGGCGGAGAACGGGTTCGAATTCATCGGCGATCTCAACGAAGACGAGCGGCATTCCGCGCATTGGGATTACCTCAACACGCAGTTGAACGGACTTGGGGGCATCGACCGAGTGGGGTTCTCTTACCTCCCGGTTGATCTAAAATTGGAGCTCAAGGATGAGCTCGAGATGGTCGCCATGGCACCGAAAATCGAGGCCAAGGCGTTCACGGAGAAATTGGAGAAGCTTTTGGCCTCGGCGAATTATGCGACATTTGTCGGCTTGGACAATGAGACTTACACTTGGACTGAGGATGAGAAAAAAATCATCCTGCGACAAGGCACGGCGTTGTTTGTGGAGCTCGAAGAAGCGCTCCTTTTCAAAATCCTCGCGGCATTGGAAGAGGCTCCGCGCGACCTAGGATTGAAAGCGACGGGCACTCTCGCTGATGACGATGCCGTGGCCAAGCTGGAGGAGCGGATCATCGATTTGGCCAAGTATGTTTTGGTGACGAAAGACAAGGAGTCGCGAATTAAAGGTAAGGTGGACAAGTCACTCGTCGAAGTCATCGACTATCGTTATAAGTACGAGACGAGATTGGCCGCGGCGAAGGCGCTCAATGATAAGACCGGGTCCTTTGTTTCCTGGGCTAAAGAGGCCAAGGAGAAGCTGAACGAGGAAATTAAGAAGTCCGTCGATGAGTCGTTGAACATCGGTCACTTCAAAAAATTCGAGGAATCCCTTTTGTCGCGATCGTTGCGGAAATGGTATCTGGAGCAGCAGGCGATTTTGAAGCTGTTGCCAACGGCTGAAAAAACGCCGGCGCCGGTGCCGGTGCCGGCGTCGGTGCCGGTGAAGAATTAGTCGGCCAATGCCCGGTTAATCGGGTCACGCGATGTTGGAGTTGCGAGTGACGCGGGAGGAGCGCAAGGTAAGCTGATGGCTTATGCTCAGTTGAATCTACGGTCGGTCGAGTTTGCGCACTCAGGGATGACTAAGTCCCTGTTTAGCGATTTGACCGTGCAGTTTTCGATGGGTTGGACGGGCGTCGTGGGCCCCAATGGAGCGGGCAAGACGACGTTGTTGAGGGTTGTGGTGGGGGAATTGGAGACGTTGGGCGGATCGGTGCAGCGGCAGGGGCTGGCATTGTATGTGGCGCAACGGACCGATGAACCGCCGGCGTATTTTGAGGATTTTATTTGGGCTCCCGACGCAACGGTTTTGAAGGCACGGCTGCAGATTAAGGATGATTGGCCGGATCGCTGGTCGACGCTCAGTCACGGTGAACGAAAGCGGGCCCAGATCGCCGTCGCCCTCTGGCGCGAACCGGCGGTGTTGGCGTTGGATGAACCGAGTAACCATATCGATGCGGAGGCGCGGCGACTGTTGATGCAAGCGCTCAAGGAGTTTGGCGGGATCGGACTACTGGTGAGTCATGACCGGACGATGCTGGACGACTTGTGCTCTCATTCTCTGATGCTCGATCCACCGGATGCGGTGCTTCGACGCGGCGGGGTGACCGAGGCAATGGCGCAGCAGGAGAATGATGAAAAATCGGCACAATCGACGAATGAGGTGATGCGACGGAGCGAGACTCGACTCAAGGCGGAGGCGCAGCGGCGGCGGGTGATCGCGGATCAAAAGACGTCGGCCGCGCGGGGGTCGAAGCTGAAAAAGAAGCCGGGTCACGACTACGATGCGCAGGCGAAGCTCAATCTAGCCCGATTGTCGGGTAAGGATGCGTATGCGGGGAAGATGGTGTCGCTGATGAATCAACGGGCGAGCAAGATGGCGGCGGCGCGGGCGGCGTTGGCGGTGAAGAAGCGTTACGAAACAGGCATCTGGGTCGATGGCGCGTCCTACATGCCGCGAGACTTTTTGCTCCGCCTGCCGGCGGTCAGTTTGCCCTTGGGGGGGGGGCGGCAGTTGCACATCCCGGAGTTGGAGATCGGAGGAACGAGCCGAATCGCGCTAACGGGGGAAAACGGGCTCGGGAAGAGCACTTTGATCCGGCATGTGCTCGAGCATTTGCAGGTGTCGAAGGAGAAGCTAGTGTCGGTGCCGCAGGAGGTTTCGGCCGAGGACTCGCAGACGTTGTTGGAAGAAATTAAACGGCTACCCAACGAAGAGCGCGGGCGGGTGATGACCACGATCAGTCGACTGGGGTCGCGCCCGGCACGGTTGTTGGAAAGTGCGCTGCCGAGCCCAGGAGAAGTCCGCAAGCTCCTGCTCGCGATCGGGATTGTGCGGGGACCTCATCTCATCGTGATGGATGAGCCGACCAACCATATGGATTTGCCGGGGATTATGTGTCTGGAGCAGGCGCTATCGGATTGTCCGTGTGCGATGCTGCTGGTGAGTCACGACGATGAATTTTTGGCCAAAATTACCGAGATCGACTGGATGCTGCTGCGAGAGTCGAATGGGGATACGCGGCTGGAGATTGCGCGGTATGGTCGGGAGTGAGCTGGTGGACGGAGCGAAAAAGGGGAGGGGCAGCTACTCGTTAACTCGATTCCCTCGCTTCGATAAATAAACTCTCAGTGAACTCGGCGTTCCCATACTCAGTCGCTTGGTAAGCCAACTGGATTTAGCTCTCGGTTCATCCCGAAGTATCTTTGCCAATCGCAGTTTCCAATCCGGGAACTTTGCCGCCTTCAATAATTCCTCTTTTGTCCGCCCGTCCTGGGCCAGCAATTCGACCAAACGTGCCTCCCACGACGATTCTTGCAGTTCGATTCGTCGAGAGAACGTCAAAGCCGCGTAACTGGTCTTCGCGCCGTAGGTTTTCGCCAATCCCGACTTCCACGCTTGGGAGCCAACGGCCCACGCACTTCGGATCACGTCATCCTCCCTAGTCTCTGCTACTTCATCTAGGTGTCGCAGATACTTCGTTCAACCTTTAGGCGTCCGCTTCAGATCTAATGCACCCATCCAGGGTTCAGCATTGAGACCCTTCATTATATTTTTCCCTAAAAACTGACTGAGACTACTCCAACGAAACTCGCCCACCTTCTCTATGGAAACCACCTTGGCCCGGACTGGATTCAAGTGAATGTAGTCAACCACGCGCCTCACTGTGTGTTCATCTTCCAACACCGTAGAAGTGAAGCGTCCCTGGAACAGGTGACCCCGTTCCTTTGTGGAACCGGGTGAACCGCGTCGAGAACGTCGACTGAAGCCAATGCATACCGGTGCTCAGGTTTCCTTGCGGAGTCTCTATCGCCAGATGGTGTGGTTTCGCATCACCACATGGGCGAACAGCACCCATCCGAATTTTTCCACCACCTCCTCCAGAGCGATCATAAACGCCTGAGCTGCGCCGGCCGATTCAAACACATCTGAACGGAAATTCCCACGATTGATGATGTGATAGCGGGCTCCCTCAAACTCGATTCTCAGCTTCCGAGCCATCTACTGAATCTTACTTCAACCGAGCCCCACTCAAGTTTCGAATTAACGAGTAGCAGCCTGACCCCATCGGATTGCCGGGCTACCGGATCAGGCCCAATGGCAGTGTCTTGGGGCGAGTGGCACGAAGGCGACTGGTGCGGAGATGGCAGGGGATAGCGCGGTCGCTGGAGGGGGGGGGCATGACGGAGGCGGCGGCCCAGCGTCGGATGATGGCGATGGTGGCGTTTGCCAAGGTGGCGGAGAGGGAGAAGATCATGGATAGCCTATTTTCGGGTCACGGCTATCGGGCACCAACCGGGTCAACCGGGGTGGCAGTTGGAACAACACCGCGCAGAATGCGCGATCGGCGAATCGCAACAGGAACTCGCCCGGCAACCGCAACAACAACCTCGGCTTCCGCGTCGCCCTTAACTCAGTCATGGATGACGAGGAGTGCGTCGAGATGCCGGACTGAACCGGCCGTGGTACGCCCCTGCCGGGGACGGGGAGCGGGCGTGGTCAAGCCTCGCCCCTGCCGGGGACGGGGAGCGGGCGTGGTCAAGCCTCGCCCCTACGGGGGACGGGGAGCGGGCGTGGTCAAGCCACGCCCCTACGGGGGACGGGGAGCGGGCGTGGTCAAGCCACGCCCCTACGGGGGACGGGGAGCGGGCGTGGTCAAGCCACGCCCCTACAGGGGACGGGGAGCGGGCGTGGTCAAGCCTCGCCCCTACGGGGGACGGGGAGCGGGCGTGGTCAAGCCTCGCCCCTACAGGGGACGGGGAGCGGGCGTGGTCAAGCCACGCCCCTACAGGGGACGGGGAGCGGAATACCGCTTCCGCTGGCTCGGACAAAATATAAAGCGAGTAGGTGTGACCATGGAGGTGGGCGCTGAAAGCTCCGGGCGCTGCTCGCCGCGTGTGCCGCCGAGAAATACCGCCTCGGATGATTTTTGTTCGGAGAGATCAGCTGGTTAAATTCCACGCTGAGAACGCGAGCCTCAGACATCCTGACGTGCGGGGAAAGAGGATGATCTCAATGTGACGTATTCCAGCCGTAGGGAGGTGCCCGGATAATGGGTTTGCGTGGCGTTGAGTTCGGAGCAAAGGAGGAAGGCGAGTTG
>Ga0335398_10005572_pt1 | contig 16510 bp, 10 predicted proteins | sample BON03_FD_205742 | JGI IMG/M metagenome (GOLD analysis project Ga0335398, IMG submission 205742) | Freshwater microbial communities from Lake Bonney liftoff mats and glacier meltwater in Antarctica - BON-03 (spades assembly) (version 2) | ecosystem: Environmental > Aquatic > Freshwater > Ice >... | reverse complement strand
GTGATAAATCCTATTCTCATTCTGGTTTCACCTAAAGGTCCTTCCATATCTGAAACCCTTACTCCATCTTTATTCTTGCTGAGGTGATCTAGTACTTTTTCTTCCAAGCTCAATCCTTTTGGAGACTCAGCAACTGCTGGAACAGCTTCAGCTATGGTAGCTGCTTTCTCAATCACAATTTCCTTTGCCACAACAACTTCTACCTGCAGTTCTTTCTTTTTTGCAATTTGTTCTACTGGCACAGGGGCAGCCTCAAATGATTTTTTTATATTGGCAATCGACTCTGCCATCTTAGCTAATGTAGCAGCTGCTTGCTTTCTATCATTCGAAAATTCGTTCAGGAACGTAGTAACGTATTTTTCAATTTCCTGAACCCTATTCTGAATGACAGTAAACATGACATTGAAATCCTTCAGCCTTTGTTCATCATTTTTAGAAAGATCTTTTCTAAGAGCTGTTGCCATTTCTTGATTTTCACGGTTGATTTCTGATAATCTTTGCTGAAACTTTAGCAACATCTCTTTTGTAGAAACTATCCGCTCGGTAAGGTTTGCATTTAATGCATTCCTCATTTCGGCTGACATGTCAGAACGCTCTTTTTCAGATGTTTTCAGTAAATCATGAGTATTGTTGAAGATTTGCATAACGTCAGACTGAATACCTTTCATCTGAGTTTCAAATTTTTCCAGTCTGTCAGTACTCCATTTTGATCTGCCTGCTTGATCCTGAGAAAGCATCTCACTTAATTCTCCTGCCATTTGATGATGGGACACAGTAAAAGATTTGAGAAAATCTGAAGTTGAAATTTGAATGCCTTTTACATCTTCACGAACTCCTGATATCATAGCATCAAAGGATATTAAACGTTCCTTTTGTTTTTTTGCCATGTTTTCACGGAGGGCTATTGCATTAACATTTAGTGTTGCAGCCATTTCCATTTGATCCTTACGGAAACCATCCATAGTTTTTTGAACTTCTTTAACAAGTTCTTCATTTCCCTTAAGCCTATTTTTATAAGAGTTTATAATCTCTTCGCTAAAGCTTTTCATTTGTTGTGCCATTCCCATTTTTTAGTTGTTTTAAGGTAATATCTGGTAGCTGTTCTATCAGACCAATTGTTCCAATAAAATTTTTTTTACTTTTTTTATATCCTTACACTTTGTACGAATATCCTGCTCTAGTAAAACTTGAAAATCACGAATAATTTTTTGATGTATGTTTTGATATTCTAAAAACTTTTCGATAGCGCCATCTTTTCTATCCTGCTGTGAGCTCAAAATAGTTTCCAGTCCTAGTTTGAATTCATCAATTTTCTCTTTGTTATCATTAGGTTGAGTATTTTTTATTCCAAAAATACCTTGACGTAAAAAGTTAGCCATTGTCCTTTGGTCCTCAATATATTTATGGAACTCATCTTTTGCTTCTTTTTCTTTCCCATCCAATAGAAGAAAAATATCATTCATTAAGATGTCGTAATCATTTTTACGCAATGAACCATTTTTAGCCATATTATCACGAAGCATCGTGTTTAAGGCTGTTCTTTCTTTCCTGAGTTCTTGTAAAGAATACTGAAAATCATTCAATAAAACATGATATGAATCGGCAACAGTTTGAGATGTATTAAAAATAGTTTCGATTTTTTGGATCCGATCTTCATAAGAAGTGATAATATCTTCCAAAAGATCATCAATACTGTTTTGTGGTGTTTCGTTCATCCTGTTTTTTTAACTCTTCCCCCCTACTCTTAAAAATCTTAACTACCTTCTGTTATTCTTTTTTTACTTTACTGAGTGAATTAGCGAAGCTCATTCTAAAAAAATGACTTGAATTTATTTTTCCTAAAATTTTACAAGTCAATCAAACATTTATTAATTCTAGTTAAGTAAAAAGAACCCTTGGCGAATCTTGCTTTTAAGTAATGACAAAAAAGGATGTATTGGCAAGTGAACTCTTTTAACTAGTTACTCGTACTGACTAAGCAGCTCTTGCAGTCAAGCCAATTGCTTCTGCATACTTCAAGTATGTCTCAACAGATGCAATTGTTACTCTTGCTTCGATAGCAAGTAATTCGATACCAACTAATGATACACGAACAAATGCATCAACTACTACACCTTTGTCCAAGATACGGTCAATTACTTCAACCAAACTTGAGGAACCGATTGTTTTTTCAACAGCCATTTTGTTATTTATTAAAATTATTTGTATCCGTACTTAACATGAGAGACGGATTACCTCGTTGCTACCCATTACGTCAAAGGGTCTGCCAGAAAAAATAGAAAACCTATTTTTTCAAAAGTAAAAATGTAACTGTCAAACAAATAGCAGGTTAAAAACTAAAAAAAAAAGGTCTACTAGTTGCTACTGCTTTCGGTGCGGCGGGAATGCCCGAAAATGAGCATGTTGCTCGTTATTGATCTACAAAATGATCGTTAGTTTAAATTACGAATCCAAACTAACGATCCGTTTCTGGCCTCCGCGCTTTCAATTTCATTGAATCAAGGAATAAGTCATCGATTGGAGCGTCATTTCGAGGGATTTTATCAGTAAAGGAATTTGGCTACCGCTTAGAGGAGACCGAGGCTCCGTCTCAGCCACTGAGAATCGCAATGGCACACACTTCTGGTTGTAGTTTCTCACTAGGACCATGCCCTCCGTTGGTTGGGTCTGAATAGCGCGAGGATGTAATCCCGATAAAAGATCTATGGAATTCTTCCTGAAAATACTTTTGAAACTACTTACAACTAAGTAATAAATTTATTGTCCCACTTATTAAATCCGAATATTTAAACTGCGGAGAGATGAAAAAAACCAAGAATTAATATTGCTATTGTGCGGGAGGATGACCAGTATGATACATATTATTTGATCCAAAATATATCCATCATTACTGATACCTAGTGTTTTGATGAACTGAAAACAAGTATACTGGAGATGTTAACCCCTTCTTTTGAGGATAAAGGTTTTAATTATGCGATTTACAATCAATTATGAAAGCTTATATAAATTTTACAAGATTATTAACTCAAAGGCTCTTTCTGAACGAATATATATGAGCCAGAGTCTTTTCGCTCAATTATATAAAAAGCATCAAAAAAACTTCCCTAGTCAGGCTAAAAGAATATTAAAAGGAGTACAGCAGGTCGGCCGTGAACTGGCTGAAATCCGCTTTTTGCTTTAACAAAGGGGCAATAATACTCCGCCGTTGGCGGTGCCTCACCGCCCATGACTTCTGGTCGTAGCGTCTCGCTACGACCTCGCTACCACCTTTATTACTATATTTAATGCATGGGAAGGAAATATGCTATTAGAAATCAGGAAGGTTTACACTTTGTAACGTTTACCATAGTTTACTGGTTAGCTATTTTTATACGGGAAACTTATCGGGATATTTGGTATGACAGCATAATTTATTGCCAAAAAAATAAAGGACTGAATGTGCATGCTTATTGCATCATGAGCAGTCATGTTCATTTAATACTAAGCAGCAAGGAAGATAACAGCCTTTCTGATATTATACGAGATTTAAAAAGTTTTACCTCCAGGCATATCAGGAAAGCACTGGAATCTGATTCAACCGAAAGCAGAAGAGAATGGCTATTATGGATGATGAAACGTGCGGGAACTAAGAATCTCCGCAATAAGGACTTTCAGTTATGGCAACAACATAATCATCCCATAGAATTAAGTACCAATGAAATGCTGGATCAGCGGTTAGATTATACCCACAATAATCCGGTTGATGCAGAATTGGTAGAAGAAGCTCATTAGTGGTTGCACAGTAGCGCTAGGGATTATGCAGAGGCTGGTAAAGGTAAAATTGAACTCCTGTTTGTGTAAGGGCATAGGTCGTAGGTCGTAGCGGGACGCTACGACCAGTGGGGATTAAATCGGATAAAGCTTTATAATTCCCTATGACTAGCTCATTTGATCCATTACTTTTCCAGATCCGTAAAGTTGATATTATACTTTTGCATCTTGCGGGCAAGTGCCATGCGCTCAATGCCAAGTACATTAGCCGCAGCAATCTGATTATTATTACAGTTGTGCAGCGCAATACGTATCAATTTAGCTTCATTCTCTCTCAAGTTCAACTTCGGGGCCTCCCCGGTCTGTTCTGATTTAGTATTCACCGGAAAATCGGATATCCCAATATTGCCACCTTTACTGAGGATTATAGCACGTTCGGTCATATTTTTCAACTCCCTTACATTCCCCGGGAAAGTATATGACTGTAACAGTTGAATAACGGATTCATCGATGACCGGGTTCGGCTTATTCAATTTTCTGGAGAAATCTTCGGCAAAATAAAGAAGGAGCGGTTCGATATCCTCTGGACGTTCCCTGAGGGGCGGCAGATGGATATGTAATGTGTTGAGCCGGTGAATAAGATCGAGCCGGAATCTTTTTTCATCCACTAATTTATCCAGTATATGGTTAGTGGCCGAAATGATCCGGAAGTCGGTAGCAATGGGAGTGGTTTCACCTACCCGTGTGACCTTTTTTTCTTCGATGGCCCGCAACATCTTTGCCTGCAAGTTCATGGGCATATCAGCGATTTCGTCCAGAAATAAAGTCCCTCCGTCGCTGGTTTCAAAGAACCCTTTCTTGTCCGTAAGTGCACCGGTGAAGGAACCCTTTTTATGTCCGAAGAACTCGCTTTCCAGCAGCGAATCGGTCACTGCACTGCTATTTACGGCACAAAATATATTGTCTTTTCGTTTACTGGAAAAATGAATAATTCGTGCAATATTCTCTTTTCCGGTACCACTTTCGCCTGTTATGAGCACGTTCGTGTCGGGGAACTTCGAAGCTGTGATCGCCATGTCCAACACTTCCTTTATCTGTGGGCTTATCCCAATAAAGTGACGCTCAATCCGCTCCTCTAAGTTTTTAGAAATCAAGGAGTTTTTATCCTCCATTTGCTTGAGTTTCTGTTGAAGAAGCAGAAACTTTTCGGTGCGCTCAATGGCGATCCGGATATCGATGTGCCGGAACGGTTTACGTAAATAGTCAATGGCACCAAGTCGCATGGCTTTAATTACCGTATCCATATCGCCATGCGCTGAAACGACGATGACCTCCATATTTGGATATTTGACCTTTACCTCTTTCAGAATATCCAATCCGTTTACACCGGGTAAGCGAACATCGAGGATCAACAAATCAATCGACTGTTTTTTCAGGATCGATAATCCCTGAGCTCTTGTGTTTGCCTCATAAGTCTGGAAACCGGAATTCTGCAGAAATTCATTCAATTCTTCAGTAAATCGCTTTTCATCATCAAGGACGAGGACATTAAGTTTATTCATATCATTATCGCTATTATTTATTTGTCATCGATTATCCTACCAAAGCACGAATTTTTTTACAAAAATACGAATTACGAATGCGTTCGCCTAAATAAGCAAGCACCTGCTTTGACTTGTCCCTTTATACTTCGATGGGCTAATTTTATAAATCTTTATGTTTATTATTTGATTTCAGCCACTGGGAGAGTGATTTTGAATGTAGTACCAAATAAGGGATCACTTTCAACATCTATATTACCTTTTAGTTCTTTGATGATCCCAAATGAAATAGACAGGCCAAGTCCGGTTCCTTTACCTGCCTCCTTGGTGGTATAAAAAGGAAGCATAATCCGGTCGATGACATCAGGTTCAATTCCGTTTCCGTTATCTTTTACCTCTATAAAATTTGTGTGATCATCATGATACGTTCGGATAACTATCGTTTTTTCAAAATCCGATTTGGATGTTTTTATTGTCTCTTCGAGGGTATCTTTGGCATTTGTGAGCAAGTTCAGAATCACCTGTTCAAATGTGTAGGTATTGCCGATGATGGGATGGACATTTTCATCAAGTTGGATGACCATCCTGATCCCATGATGTTTGAATTGTGCCGAAATCATCGATATAGCATTATTAATACTATCGTTGATATCAAAGGAAGTAAGAATATACCCATCATGATCTCGTGAAAAAGCCCGAACGTGATCAATAATTCTACCTATTCTTAACACATCTTCGAATATTTTTTCCGATTTTTTGTGAAAATAATCTTCATCCACAACCTTCGCCTGCTCTATTTTCATAAATAGGTTTTCAATGCCCAGCGTAATTGAAAGTAAGGGTTGGTTGATCTCATGGGCCATGCCCGAGGCCATTTCGCCAAGGCTAGCCATACGCTCAGACCGGTTGAGTTGCTGTTCAATCTTCTTCCGTTGCGAAATATCGCGAATAATGGCCATGTAAGCATCGGGCTGTCCATCAGCCTCCTGAATAAGTGTGATGCTTAGTTCACAGATAAACTGAGACTGGTTTTTCCTAGTCAGGATAAATTCGATGTTTTGAATCAATCCTTCCGATTGTGCGCTAATCAAAATGTCTTTCATTTTTTTCACTTCTGCACTGGGAATAAAATGAAAAAAAGGTACTCCAATAAATTCATTCTTACTCCCAGCGCTAAATATTTCGAGAATAATATTCGAAATCTCCGTAATACGACCATTCAGATCCATGATAATGATTCCTTCTGGCGAGGCATTTAGCAGGGTACGGTACATTTTTTCTGACTCTTTGAGTGCGGTTTCATTTATCTTTTGATCCGTAAGATCCTGAACGAAACCGACCTGTGCTATTAATCGACCTGAGGCATTATATTTTGGACCCCACGACTCATTCACCCATCGAATACTGCCGTCAGGCCGAACAATGCGGTAGTCAATTACACGGGAAATATCATTATACGCAGTTTTCGATAGTACCATTCGAACTCTTTCTTTATCGCCGGAATGAATAACTTGAAAAAGGGAGTCTAACAAGTTCTCTTTCGCTGTGTCTTTATCAATGCCAATGATCTTATACATCTCATCAGACCAAAAAATATGTCCTGTGCTAAGTATTTGATACCAACGGCCAATATGTGACATCGCTTCAATTTGTCCATTTGCAAATCTTAATTTTTCTGCCTCCAGAAAATAGTCAAGAACTTTTTGTTTTTCTCGGTATAGTTCTAGGAAAACCTTCACTTTGTTTACGAGAATATTTGGCCGGAAGGGTTTAAGTATAAGATCAGCCGCGCCTGTGTCATAAAATTTTTCGAGTTCAACTTCATCTTTTGGATACGCGGTAATAAAAATGATTGGAACACTTACTTTGCTTTTATCATTATTGATCAATTCCGCAAGTTCAATTCCATCCATTTCAGGCATTTGGATATCAAGCAGGGCTATGACAATCTCTTGGCCCTCGATTTTCGACAATGCCTCAGTTCCCGATTGTGCCAAAATGAGGTTTACATCAAGACCCTTTAGAGCACTTTCAAGCAAATGTAAACTAGCGGAATCATCATCAACTAAAAGAATGTTTGGTTTCACTCCTGTTTGCATATTATTTAATAGGTATAGGTATTTAGTTTCTCATCAGATTTTCAATATAAATTTTCTCCGTTTGAATCATGTGATTGACCAGATTGTGGGAGACGGTCTTTTTGATCTGGAATCGATTAGTTATAAGAGTGCGGAAGTTCAAATAAGTACTTAAATACCACTTTTGAAAAACCAAACTCAAGTTAAATTTACGGCAGTTTCAAGCTCCATCCAAAATTTTTATGGAGAAGTTTACTAGGATCATCACGTTTGAAATTTTAATGTTTGTAATGATTTAATATTCAATAATTTAATATTTTATATAATTTTTTTTGTGTAAAATATTGAAATTCAATATTTTATCTCATTTTTAGATACTGACAAAAACCAACATGTAAAAAATTTTCAATTTTAATAGTATGGAATAGAGATTTCATGCTTGGCATTACAAGCTGGATGAAACCCAAAAAGTTATGGGATGTATTTAATTTTTTATTTCATAAAATATCACTGACGATTTGATTGTATCGGATACTCAAGTGATGCAGGCAATGCTTAGTCTTAGAAAGTTTCCTTTGGATTTTCGGCAGTCGCTAAAAGATCCCGATAGTTTTCCAATTGGGTGATTAACAGTTTCAGGGTAGGGATAGCCGCTGTTTTCAAATCAATCAATAATTGAAATTCAGGATTTTCACCAGCATTCATTTCTTTGGCTTTCCGTATGGGATCGAGGTAAAGTGACTGAAGCGTGTGCTCAGGCTTGATACTTTGTCGCTCATGCGCCACCATCAATTGATTATTTTCCAAAATCACATCCACCTCAATGGATTGGCAAGGCACACTGTAGGCTTCCCAAAATGGTACATTTCGGAGGTAATCATTATGTGAGTGAAGCTTGAAATCTGGATTTTCCTGAGCAAAAAGACAGATTGGCAGAAAAATGAGCAGCTATAGAATTGATTTCTTCAAGCTCGAAATTTAAGGTGTTTACTGCAAGGAATACCATCTTTAACCTGATAAGGCTAAAATTTAATTAAAGAATAACTTTAGCTTTATCTACTGGAAATGAACCAGTACTTAGCTAAACCTTAACAATTACTTGACCTTGAAAAGATTCTTTTGAGTTAACAATAGAAGACCTTTATGAGGTGAATTTTACCCCTCAAAAAAATGACTAAAAAACTCCTGCTATGGATTCCGATGTTAATCGGATTTCTTATTTTTGTAAATTTTATTCAAAAAGCCCCGATCAAGCTTAACCAGATTCAAGTGATCGGCAGTCACAATAGCTATAAAATCGCAATTGAGAAAGAGATTTTGGATTACTTGAGAAATATGAATCCAGCAATCGCCAATTCGCTCGAATACGAGCACCTCCCACTTTCTGAACAACTGGATTTGGGATTACGAAATCTTGAATTGGATGTAAATCATGATCCAGAAGGCGGTCGATATGCAGCCCCCAAAGGCTTGGGAATAATTAAATCGAAAGGAATTGAACCACTTCCTTATGATACCGCCAACAAACTCCAAGCGCCGGGATTAAAGCTTTTCCATGCCCAAGACATCGACTTTCGGAGTCATCATCTACTTTTTACAGATGCTCTTATGGAGTTGCTTACTTGGAGTAATGCTCATCCAGACCACCACCCAATCTTTATTTTGATCAATGCAAAGGACAGCCCGATTCCCGGTATGCTAGCCCCGCTCCCGTTTACTGCTACTGCTTTGGATAGTATTGATATGGAGATTCGCTCGGTTTTACCTTTGGAAAAACTGATCACACCAGAATTGGTAATAGGAGAAAATAAATCGTTAGAGTCAGCTATCCTGGGTCAAGGTTGGCCGGATTTGGATAAAGTGAAAGGTCGATTCTTATTTGTATTGGACGAAAATGAAGCAAAAATCAATCGTTATCTAGAAAAGCATCCAAATTTGAACAATGCAACTTTCTTCGTCAATGTACCAGAAGGCAATCCAAATGCGGGATTTATGGTCATCAATGATCCCATTGCAAGTTTTGAAAAGATTCGAGACATGGTAGCTAAAGGCTATATGGTCCGAACTCGGGCTGATTCTGATACGAAGCAGGCGAGATTGAACGATTACAGCCAGTTTGAAAAGGCAAAAGCTTCCGGGGCCCAAGTGATTTCGACAGATTATTACTACCCTTCACAGCTGTTCGAATCTACCTATCGGGTCAGCTTTGAGAATGGGAGATTTGAACGAATTAAGTAATAACTCATTTATAATTACATTAAAAAACAGGCAGATGTACGGAATTTATCTATTTTTTATTTTAAAGAATATGTACATCACCTTAGTTACACATAGCCAAATTAATTGCTGATTTGATATGACAAATCCCCCAGCCCCCTTTAAAAAAGGGGGAATTTGATCCGATTCAAATGAAGATTTTTTTTAGATCGTGATATGCACTTATGAGGATGCACACATTAAAGAATATGAAAATAGGCACATCAAAATCACTGCTTTCTATACTTTTGCTAGGTCTGGGGATCTTGGAAAGCCAGCCTACTCTTGGACAGAATCTCCGAAAGGATAAAGTTGCCTTTCTAGCTGATATTCATCTTCAGGATGTATATGGAGACTTTCAATCGGAAGAGTTTAAAGGTATTTTTTTGCCGAAAACTGGTAATTATGCTACAATCCGAACCATGGAGGCTCAGCTTAATTCAACCAGACTGTTCAATGAAAATTATTTTGCCCTTTATGCTGCCTTGGATGAACTAGTAAAAAAGGGTATCAAACTTGTAGTCTTACCCGGAGACTTTACGGATGATGGTCAGCCGATGAATGTGAGGAAACTCAGACAGATTTTGGATGAATATGTGAAGCGCCATCAAATGCGTTTTTTTATTACTACCGGAAATCATGATCCAGTAAGTCCGTTCCAAAGTCCAGGAGGAAAAAGCGATTTCATGAATGAAACCGGTGCTTCTCAAGCGATAAGTTCGGAGATTTCTGTTTTACGAAATTTTGAAGGTGAATTGGCAATTTCCCCTCAAATAACCCAATGGGGATATCCTGAAATAATCAATGAGTTGCAGGATTTCGGATTTTTCCCTTCAGAAAAGGATTTATTTTGGACACATCCATTTATAAAACTGGACTATGAAGCATATTCCTATGCTAAAGCTAACCAATTGTCTGAATTAGAATATCGAACTTTTTCAATTGATAAAGGCAAATTGGTTGTACCAGATGCCAGCTATTTGGTCGAGCCGGCGGAGGGGCTTTGGTTATTGGCGATTGATGGAAATGTCTATTTGCCGGACTCAAGATCTGGAAATTATACCAGCTCGAGTATTGGATTCAATCTGACAAAAGATCAAAAAAGTCACCAATTAGACTGGATTAAAAATGTGGTTGCTGAAGCTAAGCGATTGAATAAAACTCTGATTTCCTTTAGCCATTACCCATTAGCAGATTTTAATGATGGGGCGAGCGAAGAATTGAAAGAACTTTTTGGTCCTTCTAAATTTCAGCTGAATCGAGTTCCTACTTCAGAAACCTCGAAATCATATCTCGACGCGGGCATCAGTGTCCATTTTGCAGGACATATGCATAGTAACGATACTGGTGTCTTTGAGGATTCATTGGGAAACCAACTAGTTAATATCCAAGTTCCTTCGCTTGCAGCCTTTCCCCCAGCATATAAATTGTTAAGTTTTCCTTTAGAAGATCTGATCCAAATCGAAACAGAAATCCTGGACTCAGTTTCAGGAATGGATGAGTTCTTTGACTTGTACCAAATAGAATGGAATAAGAACAAGGCTGAGCTAGTCGGTAGATGGAACCAAGAGATTTTGACTTCCAAAAGCTACCTGGAATACACGGAGTTTCATCTGGATGAATTGATTCGACTTCGATTTCTAGAAGCTGACTGGCCTGAGCCGATTAGATCCATAGTCCTGAATTGGAATCTTCAAGATCTGACCTATTGGGCGGGTTTGGTCAGCGAAGAATTATCAGATCAATTTTTAAGTAAATCAGTGCTCGATTCGATGCAAATACTAGTGACTCAAGAATTCTTTGAATTGGATCAAAAGACATGGGAATTACTTAGTGAAGTGCCCGGTAAGACCATACTAGTGGATTTTTACCGACTCAAAAATGGAGGCGATTTAGCTTTCAATGCTGAAAATGAATTTCAATTTTCAGTATATGCTAAGATTTTTGAATATATCATTTCAAATAAAAAGACTGGCGATAGCGAATTGGAAACACAATTAATTCTGTTTTCCAAGATCTTTCAGAAGATCCAAAATGGACTTCCTTCAGATGATTTTTTCATTGATTTGAAGAAAAAGGAACTCAGGAAATCTGAGGGAAAAAGATGATTTTGAGAGTTAAAATCAGTTTTTACTATCCGTTGATCTTTGATTTCAATTCTCCGGACCAAGTCTAGTAAGCCATCAAAATGAATGGAGTAATCACGTTTCGATAGCCTATGTTAAGAAGTTCAGCTATTAGCTTCTCAAAAGTTTACTCTAGTAACAAAAATTTAAAGCGCACTATTCTTGTTTTAATATTACTGACTAGTTTGATCTCTGGGTTATTTGATCGTTATGTAATTATTAAATAGCATAAGCATTTCGTTTCGATAAATTTTTTTTTTCTGTTTTATGTAACGAATTTCATTTATATTCATCTGAATTATATTGACTGTTAATGTATAAGCTTAACAGCATAGCAGTAGTATATAACCAGTAAATGGCTCACTAACCCTTAATTTGTTCGAAATTCCAATGATTGGGAATAGATTTTTATTTTAAGTCAATCATTTCGAAAATAAATTGTTGTTTATTAGGTATTTACATTTTTAAATCTGTCTGGGTAAATTAAGAAACCCCTGCGGAAATTTTATTAGAACAGGTTGATCAATTATTAATGTAGTGGTAATATTCTTACTTTATTAATTTAATAAAGTGGTAATATTCCTTTAATACCACTCCATTTTAAGAGTATTACTTTTGAATTATATAAATGGTTTACGCTTCAGTTTGCAATACACAATTGTTCCATTGAATTATTCTTAACTACCTAACACCAAAATTTTATGAATCCAAAAATACCATTATCAACTATCATTTATGCCTCTGCATTCGTGATGCTATGTACTGGTCTAAGTACCAGTGCAGGCTCCTTATATGCCAGGGGTATTAAACCTGAGGGAAGGCTGAGGACGAAGAGTTCAACTGTCCTAGTGATGCCCATTCAGCAATCAGTCTCTGGAACAGTAACTGATGAATCAGGCTTGCCATTACCAGGCGCCACTGTCCTGGTGAAAGGAACTACATTAGGAACAGTCACCGACTTGGATGGAAAATTCACTCTTGAGGTAGGAGAAGGTGATATTCTCCAAATCTCTTATGTGGGCTATTTGTCAAAGGCAGTAGCTGTAAATGGTCAATCAATTTTCCAAATTCAATTAGAGCCGGATGCTACCCAGTTGGAAGAACTTGTGGTGGTTGGCTACGGTACCCAAAAGCGGTCTGATGTGACAGGAGCTATTGGTTCTGTTAAAAGTGAAGACTTCAACCGGGGAGTAATTACGAATCCGGTAGATCTTCTACAAGGGAAAATAGCAGGTGTAAATATTACTTCCACCAGTGGCGAGCCTGGAGCTAATCAAAATGTGATTATCCGGGGTGTCGGAAGTTTGCGTTCTGGTACGCAGCCGCTCTACGTGCTTGATGGCTTTTTGCTGGACAATTCTGATACCGGAATTGCTTCCAACCCGCTCAACTTCTTGAATCCCAACGATATTGCAAGTATTGATGTATTAAAGGATGCCAGTGCTACAGCACTGTATGGTTCTCGAGCATCCAACGGTGTAATCGTAATTACTACGAAAAAAGGAAAATTGGGTTCCTCGAGAGTAAATTTCTCAGCTTCTACCGCCTGGTCATCCATCGCTAAGAAAATCGATGTCTTTGGGTCAGATGAGTTTCGAAACCAAGTCGTAGCCGTGGGGGGTGCTTTGGAGGACTTTGGTGGCAATACAAATTGGCAAGATGAGTTGACTCAGGTCGGAGTCTCTCAGGATTACAATCTATCTATGAGTGGAGCCAATACCGAACAATTCTCCTACTTTGCCTCTCTGGGCTATCAGGCTCAAGAGGGTATTTTGAAAAACAGTAATTTGAAACGCTATTCCGGCAAATTGAATATGAATCAGAAGGCTTTTGGTGGAAGACTAATCGTGGATTACAACCTGACAGCCGCTTTCACCGAAAACTTACGGCCAAATATCAATCCGATTATAAGCGATATGCTCAACCTGAATCCTACCATTCCTGCTTTTACAGATGGAAAGCCCACACTTCTCAACACCAATGACTTAAATCCAATCAAGCGAAATGAGCTATACAGTGACGATGCCGCAAATAATAGGATTTTAGGAACGATTTCCCCTTCTTTTGAAATTATTGACGGGCTTACTTATAAGGTGAACCTTGGGGTAGATTATTCTAACACCAATAGATACATACAGAATAAGCCCTTCACAGAAGTCATCAATGAGTCCAATACCGCAAATGGTACCTTGGATGAACTGATTACTGCCAATACCAATAGTTTGGTGGAAAATACGCTGACCTATAATTGGAATAACAGCAAGCACAATTTCACGGCTTTAGTGGGTCATTCTTATCAGACATTTCTGGATGAATTCAGAAGAACATCCTCCACGGGTTTTGCTGCTAACAATATCGATCCAAGATATCAGGATCAGAATAGTACCAGTGAATTCCCAACAACCATCAATTCATCTGCAATCAGAGACGAGTTGCAATCCTTCTTTGGCCGGGTGAATTACATCTATGCTGAGAAGTATTTGTTTACAGCTACGTTCCGGGCAGATGGCTCTTCCAAATTTGGAGAAAACAATAAGTATGGCTATTTCCCATCCTTTGCCTTGGGTTGGAATGTGGCAAAAGAAGACTTTATGGCTAATTCAATTTTCAACAATTTGAAAGTCCGTGCAAGCTGGGGACGAACAGGAAACCAAGAAATTCCATCTAAAATCACGAAGGCAAGTTACTCTGAAGATCGCTTGGCTACAGGTTCAGGTAGTCTCAACACCTACCCGATTGATACCGATGGTAATACCCTGGACAGTTACCCCTATGGAATTGTTTTTACCCGGGTGGCAAATCCAAATTTGCAATGGGAGATATCTACTCAAGTTGATTTTGGTGTTGATTTTGCGTTTTTGGATTACAGACTGACTGGTACATTGGATTATTTCAGCAAAGTATCGTCCAATATCCTGCTGGAAGTAGTTCCGGCTGATCCCATTCAGCCCACCTCCACTTTCTGGGATAATATCGATAATATGAAAATCTACAATAAGGGTATCGAATTAGCTTTGAACTATTCCAGCAAGCCGCGTCAGGACTTTTCTTATGAATTTGGAGGGAATATAACTTTTATCCAAAACGAAGTAAGGGATTCACCATATTCTGTTTTGACTACCGGAGCAGCGTCAGGTGCCGGTCAAACCGGGGCTACAATCAACGGCTATTTCAACAATGAGCCAATCGGAGCATTTTATATGCTTCAATTTGATGGGATCGGTGAAACTGGCCTAAACAGATTTAGGGATACCAATGGAGACGGCGAGATATTGGATAATGACCGAGGTGCAGTTGGAAGTGCTATTCCAAATGTGATATACGGTTTCAATACAAATCTAAAGTTCAAAAATTTTGATTTGGGCTTGAATTTCAATGGTGGTGCGGGAAATAAAATCTATAATCACACGACCATGTCGCTTTTCACCAAAGCTCAACTTTCACGATCCAATAACACAACGGATTTTGCTGTCCAATACCCTGAAGAGTCCTTCAACAATTCCAATACGGTTTCCACCCGATTCTTGGAAAGCGGCTCATTCCTTAGGTTAAACAATGCCACCTTAGGCTACAATGTGAGCTCAAATAAAATCGGATTGGGTGACGCTTTTCAAAATATCCGCCTATCCATCACAGGTCAAAACTTATTTGTGATTACGGATTATTCCGGATTTGATCCAGAGGTCAATACCGGATCAACTTCAGGTGGAATCTCAACCTTCGGCATCGATCGATTCACCTATCCAAGAGCTCGAACATTCATGATCAATTTGAACCTGGTATTCTAAAAATAAGCTAGATAAGTATTCAATTTTCCAAAAAATCTCAAGCAAATGAAAACTATAAAATTTAGTAAATTATTATCGATAGCTGCCTTTTTACTCGCTTTTCTAAGTTGCACTACATTGGACGAAGATATTCTCGATGAGTCACTGACGGGTACTGGACAAGGGGAAATTGTGAGTGGATCGATAGCTCCAGTTTATGGTATGCTACGTCAAGTATGGCTTCATACCACCCAATTTGGACTTCAGGAAGTAGCCTCTGATGAGGGGATCTTACCTTACCGAGGTGGTAGAGACTGGTTTGATGGCGGTAAGTTTATTGCCATACACCAGCATCTGATGACCCCAACCAACAGCCTCGTGGGAGATACTTGGACCTTCATTACCTTAGCCTTGTCACGTGCAGTTTTGGCAGAGGAAAATATGCGGCTAGAGGTGAAAAACGGGAATACAAGTGCCCAAAACCCACTATATGAAATGGTAGCTATGAAGGCCTATCTGAATATGTTAGCCTTGGATAATTGGGGGATTGTTTTCAAAAAAGATGCTCCTGACCGGCTTTCAGAAATTCTCCGAGGGCAAGAAGCTATTGATTACATAGAATCCGAATTGCTGTCAGTTGTAAATGGGATTAGTGGCACTATTGAGTCCGGCAGAATAAACAAACATTCAGCAGAGGCATTATTGGCCCGTTTGTATTTGAATGCAGCTGTTTATCGAGATCCCTATGGTACACCGAATTTCCGAATGGAAGATATGGACAAGGTGATCCAATACACAACTAATCTGATCAATGGTCCCTATTCCTTATCTCCTGAATACTTTGACCTGTTCAATGATGACAATGATACAAATCGTGAAATCATATTTTCACTCGATCAGCGCGGAGTCCTTCAGACCGAACACAGTAGATGGCAATATTGGTCGATTTCCGGTGATCAGATTCCAAGACCTGAGCTTCCAAACACGCGTGG
>Ga0335398_10005570_pt1 | contig 16516 bp, 13 predicted proteins | sample BON03_FD_205742 | JGI IMG/M metagenome (GOLD analysis project Ga0335398, IMG submission 205742) | Freshwater microbial communities from Lake Bonney liftoff mats and glacier meltwater in Antarctica - BON-03 (spades assembly) (version 2) | ecosystem: Environmental > Aquatic > Freshwater > Ice >... | reverse complement strand
TGACGCAAGTTGGTTGAACCTGGGGAACGCCGGCACTAAGGGTCAGACCCATACGTTGGACTGAATTGATGCCGTGGTCACAAGGGCAAACCATTTGAGACGTGGTGGATCGGTCCGTAAACGGGTCAGGGTTTACATAAGATGTCTCGTAAACGAAGTACGGGACGTCAAATTTAGGCGCCCGGGGCGTTTTAAAGGTGGATGGGCTGGAGTCTGTATTTAACCTAATAATTAGGTCAAATCCTGCGTCGAGAAGGGCGTCAGGGGCTCCTACAAAATGGGGAACGTGAGATACTGTGGAGGGGAGAGGATCGCTAGTAGCGACGTCCGCCCCTGCGGCGCGAAACATGGACGCAACAACGCCGTGAGTATCCCCTACTACTAAGACGAGAGGTCTACCTATACCCTCAGCTTCGAGCGCGGCGCTATCCTGATGGATGTCGGATAAGCCTGAAAACAAAGCATCGTAGTGGAGAGGTAACACCTCTACTCACGGTGTTAGCGGGGTGTCAGTCGGATTAATAGTCCAGGCTACTTCCATTAGCGATGTGGGGGTAAGGGCGTGAGAGCTCTCAATAAGGGATATACCAAGTGCTTTATCAATAAGCCGATTAATCAGAGAGGGGTTGTGTGCATGCGTGGGTGAAGGATACGCTATTCCATAAGCTATGGATAACGCATCTTCTAGTGTGGTTGTGGAAGGGAGTGTGCGTGGTGTTCTGAGTTCCTTGTCCTGCTTACCAGGGGACTGGGGGGGTCCGTCTCCGTCACTATTACTCCGGCATTGTTTCCCGAGCAGCTGCTCTGTGGGGATCAGGGTGCGTTGGAGTTTTGGAACGGAGATAATAGGGTCCGCCGCGTCGTGAGACGGAGGGGAAGCAGGGGGGCTAGGAGCCTCAGGTGGCGGCGAGGAGGGACATGGGGGCATATCGTTAATGTACCCATGCTGCCTAAAAGGTTTAGGCTGGTGTATAAAATTAGTGATCCGTTCCCACAAGGTATACTTAGGCTTAGTGCCCTCGGCGTCTAGGCTTAATTCTACTACCTTAGTAAGAAGTGAATCTAATTTTATTCCGTGACCCGGCGGGGACGGAGGAGGTGAAGGCAAAACCGAAAGGGCGTGGAGTGGCGTCTTAGGGATCTCCCTATCGCCAACGAAGGGGGATAACTCGCCGGCTTCCTAATGTTTGTCGAAGCGTTTAAGCAGAATCCCCTGGAGATAAGTGATAAGGTCGGTGTTTATCCGGCGTGTCTGGTCCTCCTCCCTCAGCTAGAAATCGAATAAAGCACTGGCACCGGTATGGGGAGTGAGCTCCTTGACCTGTGCCGCACATCCATTTGTCAGATTCAGCTGTACCAGCCGGGGCTCGGGGCCTAAATAGACAGTAAGCGCATCCATTTTCGTTGGTCCACGTTCCGTTCTCGCTCTTAGCGCGACCTACATGGTGGGTAGAACAAGTGTCATCGCTGGGTCTAGCTTTGGCCAGAAGGGTAGTGAGTTCGTCATCACTGCCTAGACGTAGCCATTCATCAAAATCAACGAATACACCATACTCCCAGAGTTCCGGAGTCCAGTTAACGTTGCTAGGATTACCAGTGGCGCCCTCGGGATGCGCGCATTTGCGTCCATTGGAGTAAGTGCGTTCACGTGGGTCCGACCTACTATTAGGGGGAGGTAACCCGCATACGCCTCCACCTGCGACTACCCTAGGGACCGCATTGTAGGGTTGTCCCCTTCCTCCACGACCAGTGTTGGTACCTCTACCCCCCTTACCGCCGCCGCGCTGTGGGACGGGGTGCTTATTGTGTGAGGGGTGGTTACTGCAACAGTTGGAGTAAGTGATTTCTTCGTACTGTTCTGTAACGTAGACATCTGTTTGGATAAGGCGGCCACCATTTTGTGAAGGTCACCGTCATCCCTCCGGCTTGGTGTTGGAGTGGTAGTGGTAGGAGGTTGAACGGCTGCTACGCGTTTGGGAGTAGAGCTGCTTGGGTGTTGTGCGTTAAATACCTTTACAGCATCAGTAGCCAATTCAAAGGTCTGAATATGGTGAGAGGCGATGATGTAGGTATTACTCATCTCCTGCACCTTACAACCTCCGGAGCGAATCCTCTGTTGTGCCTCGTGCCAACAAAGGGTAAACTGGTGATGGTTAGCGCGGCCACGTGCGGGGTCACTAACGTCGTTTCCAAGACAGTTAGCGGTGCGGGTGTTGATCTCGCTAAGGCGATGTAGGTATTACTCATCTCCTGCACCTTACAACCTCCGGAGCGAATCCTCTGTTGTGCCTCGTGCCAACGAAGGGTAAACTGGTGATGGTTAGCGCGGCCACGTGCGGGGTCACTAACGTTGTTTCCAAGACAGTTAGCGGTGCGGGTGTTGATCTCGCTAGCATACTGCTCGTTACTCCAAATAGTGTGGTGGTCGATGTCGTCTCCTAGTTTCTGCAAATAGCTGTCAAAGACGCGGTTGGCCAAAGTAAGAGCGTCTTCGCCCGGCAAGCGGGAGACACACGCTTCCCATGCGGCAGAAGGTGTTTCTCTGGAATAGCCGGGGATGCCCAGTGAAAAGGAGCTATCAAGTTTAGCAACTATCACTATAGCGTGAAGGACGGGGTTACAGAGGAGAGACGTGTCTTTCATGGCCGTAAGTAACTACGATGGATCGTACTCGCTGCTGCCCGGTTTTGAGAGCGCGGCTACAAACGTGCAAACAGGCAAGGCTCTCCATCCAATCGCAACCGTGAGTGAGTGCGTTAGTAATGGCGCGGATAAAGGTGAGTCGAAACGTCTCCCATCCCTCCGCCATTCTAGTGGTATCGTCACCGGCCCGTAAATCGCCATGAAATTTTAGGGCTTCTAGCGTGTTTAGGGCGGTTGTCGAGTCCTTAGACTTACCCTTGGTGCGTCGGAGAGTGCGAGCCTCTAGCCATTGCATCAAGATCTCTCTCAAATAGATAGAGTTACTATGCCACTTATCGCCTGATCTATTCCTAATCATAGAAAGTACTAGGCGAACCCACTCTGAGTCTTCGGAATCTATGTAGACGGCGGCGTGTTCCGACGCCGATAGCTCAAAGAGGGCTATCCAGTGGCTGGAATTGGCGCCGGTGGAGACGTTCCTTTGGTCTTTAGGGTCTCCCGGGTGGAATACCTTACCGTAGGGGTCTCGTGGGCAAGGTGTTTTGTAAGACTCTATCTCCGGTTCGTCTCGTCCATAGGCACTCTCTTCCTTGATACGCCAGGGGTAGGCATATGAGTTTGGGGAGTGACGGGGGCATTGAACCAAACCGGCCCGGGTGTATGCAAAGGGGCTGATACGGGATTGGGGTTACCAAAGGCTGCCATTCCGGTAGGGTCTAGGCCATTAAAATAAGCCTGGAGCTCGGATGAGTGGTTAACAAGAGGGACCGTGGAGGTACGCTGTGGATGGCGTGTAGGCTCATTCGAGTCAAAACGAGTGTGGCGCGGCGGTGGAGGGTTAGCGGCGGTTTCGTCTTGGGCACGCATGTGAGCTAGCTCTACGTCCTTAGGTCTCTTTCGCTCCGCGTGAACTGCCCGTAGGTCTCTAAGTGCGGCCTCTTGGTTTAGGCTTTCGTACTTCTGGGTTTCAAGTAGAAGCTTACATTCCTGATCGTGAAGCTTACGTTCCTTATCGTAAACCGCCTGTTCGCGAGCATGGAAGTTCTTCTCTGACCGCAGTTCGTCGGAGGCAGAAGCATTACTCTCCGCATACGTGCTAGCGGGGCGTGGCACCGTAGGAATAGGTCCGTATGGGGCTGCGACGAGTACCGGCACGTGTGGAGTTGTGGCGAGTACAGGCACGCGTGGGATGGTGGCGAGTACAGGCACGTGTGGAGTGGTGGCGAGTACAGGCCCGTGTGGAGTGGTGGCGAGTACAGGCACGTGTGGGACAGGCCCTAAACCTAAATCCAACCATGACGGGACTGGGGCGGCGACGGGTTCCGATCTGGCACTCGAAAGGGAGTGATGGGACGCGAGATCGCCGTAAGGGTCAATCCACGGGTTGAAAGCATCATATCCACTATCCCTCCCAAAATTAGGGTTTGGGGGAGGGTAGGGAACCGGAGTAGAAGGTCTAAGGTGAGGGGATGACAATCCACTATAAGCCGGGGGAGCCGTAAATGGAAGAGATGGGATGGAGGGCGCTAAGGGTGGCGCTGCTCCTCCGGCTGGCGCCGTGGAAATAGGGTACGAAAAGAGATGGCATTGTTCAGGATTGAAAGTTCTCCTAGGAGGTCCTGATGGGACACCGGGTGTGTCAGAAGGACCATATTCAGGAGCGAACTCAGGAGTCCTGGCTTCTCTCCCCCTTAATGGAGACGCTTCGTCCTCGGAGGGGTCGTAAGAACCTCCCGCCGAAGGTGGAAGTGAAATAGGGTCAGAGTCTAGATCGCCGTTATATGTACGTCTCGACTTGTTTACCCGCCTGGAATGACGAGCATGCAAGTCGAGGCCGAATTTAGAACGAGCGTTCGTAATGGCTCTAGTGGCTCTGCGACGAATTACGTCGGGGGAGTCGTCTTTCCTTGAATATGGCCGAGCAGCTTCGCGAAGCGGCGCTAAAGGCGTAACGGGCGCGGCTCAAAAGATTTAGGTTTGGAGTAAAAAATGAGCAAACCGAGCTCTGCGTGTGTATACTTCCATGTGAAGAAGAGTCAGAGAGAGACTCGCTCTCGGATTCGTAGTAATCACTGGCTGGAGCCGAGGCTGGGTTCGAGGGTGGTGGGGCCTCGTCCTCGTGGTCTACACGTGGGAGAACGTAAGAGCTAGATGATAAGGTCTCACCAGGCTCATTCTCCATACGAACTATGAAAACAGCTACTTCTGTGTGTGGTAGGGGTGGTGTAACTGGTGGCGTGCTGCGTACACTGTGTGTGTCGGCTACCGAAAGGGTTCTAACCGGGGATGGGTCATTGCAATCTGCAACGTAATGGGCGGCCCTAAGAAAAATGTTAACATAATTTTCGGGCAGTGGAGTAGGCAGCAGCGCCAATGGATTGTGGGTAATCGCCGGAGGCGCTGGAGGTGTGGTTGCCGGAGGCGCTGTGTGTATGGGCGGGTGGATCGCCAAAGGCGCTGGTGGTGTGGTCAAGGGTGCGGGCGAAACTGGGGGCGTGCCGTAGTCTATAACTGATTCCGGAGCGGAAGGAGGATTAGAAGGCGGGGGCACAGCGCCGTCGGCAAGTGTGGTAAACCGAATACAAGTTAACTCCAACATGGGAGGAGTGACTGGAAGGTTAGCCATTCTTTCCCTACAGGTCATACCACAAAAATCGTAGTGACCCGTAACGGAGTAATAAAAGACGAGGTTGTTGCAGCTTGGGAAGCCACACTTGATCTCTCCTGGTCCTGCTTTAGGTTTATCACCGTATTTATTTGCCAATTTGGCGTGGTTAATACAGCAAAAATCGTAAGCCAGGTGTATGTCTGGTCTAAAGTGGACCGGACGTTCGCATTCCGGGAGTGCACACCTGGTTTTAGAGTGTATGGCCTGTAGGTACTTAAGGTGACGACGGCTACAACAAAGGGACGCTGTACCCCCGATAACAAAGGCATCCTTGTTGCAGTCTTTGAGTGCGCATTGAGCTACCTCCGGGGGTGAATGGTGTCGAGTGGCCATGGCGTGGTTACGCGGCACGGTGAGCCTCGGAAGTTGGTCAATATGCAGTTGCACGATAGTCTCCTCTATCTGGCGCTCAAGTTCAGCATTCTCGGCCATAGTTATCGCGTTCTGTTTGCTTATCCTACGGTCATTTTCACCGTGAAGCGTCTCATACCTGTCCTCCCTATCCCGAGCCTCCTTAGTTAGTTTGAGACGTCGAATTGATTCGATCTCCGACTCCGTCTGTGCTAAAGGTGTAATGCGGCGGGGCTTAGGTCGTGTCGGGAGGTTGACCACGGGGTCTCCGCACGGTATACAAATTTGCATATCGGGAGGCGAGCCGGGAGGCGATGGTGGTGGAGGTGAATCAGGAGGCGGTGGCGGGGGCACACAGTTGTCGCTATTATCGCCCGAAGAATAATCTTCCCAAAAATCAACATCCTCCCCCAAGTGGGCGGCGGGGTTAATAAAACCAGGAGGTATGTTGATCTTTTTACCACCCTCATTTGCATGAGCACTATCCGGGTTGAACCCGAGGTTGTGTTGTGGTAGGGTGGAAGAAGATTGTGGAGCGGGGGCCGTGATGCCGCCTTGGGAAGTGGAACCCTGTAGGCCGCTAGAAAGCCGTTCCATGGCTCGAAAGAGCTCGCTAGGGCCTGGGGTTCCTCTATGCTTATCCTTTCTCTTCTCCTCCTCCGGGGGGTCATCATCCGGCGGAGGGGGAGCTGGAGGCGAGGGTGAAGTGATGGAGTCAGTGTCCGACCTGATAAGCCTAATACACCACAGTTTCTTGGGGGGTTCGGTTCCGCCATCCTCCGCTAGGTCCATATAATGCGGTTCTTCGGAGACCAAGTATATGGACTCTTTATTTGGCTGAGTCGCCCAATGAATCAATCCCACTTCGCATAATTCTACACACGATGGTTGAGGGGCGCCTTGAATTGATTCGGTTACGCCCACCCAGGAGTGCAAGTAAGAAGTGAAGAACGTGTGATTACTTACCTGAGTGGGGCCCATTCCTGTCCACTCCTCTCTGGCGTGAAATAGAAGCTCAGGAACAGTCCACCAATTGCTCACGGATGATGGTTCCTTTAGCAATTTGGTGATAATTTTACTAAGGATTTCTTAGGCAAATAAAGCCATAGGGGTAGTCGCGCACGGAGTGGGTGTAGTGACCGGAGTGGAACATGAATTCTCGTCGGGATCGAAATCGTTAATCCTCACGCGCCATCTTTCCCCTAGGTGAGAAGCGGGTGGATGGGATTCAAAGCAAATGTAAGTAAGATTGTTTTTAGGGAACTTGGCCCATCGAAGCAAACCCATACATAAGATGCGATGATCGTCTCCTGTAGTTACCGAGTACTCTGCGGCGCACAATTGTAGGTACCGGCGGAATAAGCAAACCTCGTACTTTTTATCCGCCGTCATACCTTCGGATAATTCTGTGAGTTGCTGTACAAGTTCGCTAACGGTATAGGAATCCTGTGACGTCGGCCCCTGAAAACAGAGTAAAGAATTAACTGTCTTACCCAGGAGTTGATTGACCGTGGGATCGGGGTCGGGGTGGGATGAAAAGCGGTCCGAGGGGGTCGCAGGGACACCTGGGTTTCCTTTAACATTAATGGGCGGCCCCATATTGTCTCGAGGAGGTGGAGGTGGCGGCGGCGAATCAGGGGTGGCTGGTGCAGGATTGGAGGAGATGACCGTCTCAACAAGACTGAGGTAATACCTATCCTCTGGTCCGAGCTCTCCGTCGTCATCAACGATTTCGTTGACCAAGTAGATAGTTTTTTTACTTGGTTGATCGACCCAACGAATTAGTCCCGTGCACGATTCGCGGCGGATGTCCCAGTTTTGAATTGGGTGGGTGTAGCCGCGCCACGAGTGCAGGTAGTTGGTGAGGACTGTACCCCTCTCTAAATAAGTGGGGCTAACATCCATACCCAATAGAAGCTCACCCGCAGTCCACCAACGATCACTGGAGGGTGAAGGTGTCCTTAGTAAATCCGTAATGAGTTTACTAAGGATGGCGTCGAGTTCGGGGGATGGGTTACCGGTGGGAGGAACCGTCCAGGGGACAATAGGGACCGGACAGCTGGCTGGGTGTGTCGCATCATCGCTAGGGTTGAGATCGTCGTTAAGTTTGATGCGCCATCTGTCTCCTGGGTGAGAACAGGGTAGATTGGACTCAAAAATAACATAGATACAATTATTTATGGGGAACTTGGCCCATCGAAGCAATCCAATGCAAAATACGAGCTGATCGTCCACTGTGGGTACGGAGTGCTCTGCGGCGTACATCCTGAGGTAATTGCAAAATAGGCGGATCCCGCTCCTTTTAGCATATCCCATATTTACGGATAATGTCGTGAGACGTACTGGAAGCTCCTTAACGGTATAGGAATAAAGTGCCGTTGGCCCTTCGAAGCAAAGCAAGTCGGTAACTATCTCACTAATGAGCTTGTTGACCGCGGGGTAGGGGTCAGGATGGGCCGTGGGGCCAACCTGGTTACTCTGGTGCGTAAGACTAGGGAGCTTTAAATAATAGTTCTCTCCGATATCGGTGACCGGGGGCAGTGTTGCCCCACGGCCGTCACCGGTCTCGAATGTGACCACTAAATGCTTATAATTGGGTAGTTTGGTCCAAGTCAACAAACCTGCGCAAAGAATTTGATGATCGCCGGTAGGATGATTGGTTCCAAGGATAGCCACCGCACGCAAGTAGTTATCTAAGACTTCCGCGGTTTCGGAATCTTTAGACACGGGTAGCTTTAATGACTGCTCTAGTAGATCGGTAATGCTCCACCAACGTTTGTTGGGGGCCTGAGGCCGATCCAGAAGCTGGAGAATACTATCGCGAAGGACGGCTCCGGCCCCGGGTGAGGGGTCAAAGTTTGAGGGCATCAAAGTATCTCCGAAGGTGGATAGGTTAATTAGCCTCGGTAAACTCCTTTGGACTAGTGCAATCCCGTTAAATTGCGGATTAGGTGGAGAGGGTAGGGAAGTAGCCGAATAGTGCGAGGAGAGGCTAAGGTAATAATTATCTCCCGGGTGGTGGTCCAATAGCGACGCCGGGATCTGCGTGGCGCGAAATTGGAAGGAAGTTAAAAGATATTTATTACCAGGGAAATCGGCCCACGCTATCAATCCTAAGCAAGTGGTATGCTCAATAGCATCCTCATTGTTAGGTGAGATATGGTTGGCCCCAGCGCAAGCATGTAGATAGGTGGCTAGGAATCTGCATTCCGGCAGGTTAGTGGGATCCATACAGTGTCCTATGATTGCGGTAATCGACCACCAATATTCCAAAGAATGCTTATGCTTAGCCGATGGGCGCCTTAGCAGTTCGAATACCTTAGAACGGAGTTTGGCGCTGGCGTCGGGTGAAGGGTCAACGCCAGGCAAAAACGTAGGAATTTGGTTAAGGGTAGGAGGAATAGAACCACTTGATACCGGAGGGGTCGAGCCGCTCGCGGATCGTGGATGGACTGAGTTGCAGGAGCTGCCCCCCCCCCAACTTTGTCCCCTATTCCTTAAATCAGCAGTTGGCTCCCGTGGAGGTGGTGGGTCAGAGGAGAAGGAAGCGGATGAGAAGGGAGGGGAGCGATTAAAAGAGGAGTTTGGAGATTCCTGGTGACGTTTCCCGCCGCTTTCTGCTTCCGGAACATAGGTCCGTTTAGTGGGAGCCATGCCGGGTAGCTCAAGGCCCCATTTATCGCAGTGAGCTTTCGAGTCGGTGAAAATACCGACTAATCTGAAAAGGTGTTGATGGGCATACCTGGTAGCCCAACGAAGCAAACTCACGCTAATCAGATAGTCTTCACGAACGTGGCTATCGATAATGGGATCGATAGTGTCATATAAGAGCCGCGAGAGGACGGCGCACTGTGACCTATCCCGTAGGTTCATACCTTCCGTAACGTAAACCGTCCGTTCTAATATGCTCCTAAGTGGCCAGGTGTGTCCTTTCATCGGGTTATCGGGACAGGGGCCACGGAGGAGCTCTAGAACACGCGTGTTAAGAATCTCGCCGGCGGCTGCTTGATAATGGAGCGGCCAAGGTTGGCTTATTAGTGTATCCTGCTCGTCGACCAGAAATGCCCCCATGCAGTCATCAGAGCAAAAAGTGAGGGTGGTGTGTTTCCTAACTATTCTGAAAGAGAAATCACCGTTATGATCTGGCCTGCAATAGTGCTCGCACTGGCCGGCGTGGTCTGAAAAGTGACATCGAATCCTTCGGGAGGGAAAATTCCCACGGGGGGGATTCGGTGGGGGTGGTGGTGGAGGTGGTCTACCCCTACCGTCATCGTCTCCCTCTCTATGCCTATAACCGTCGTTAGGGCGATAAGGCCTAGAGGGGGTGTATGATGAATGTGAAGGAGTGGCGTGATGTGCACCAGCTGAACGAGGTCGACGGCCGGGCCCAGGGTCGGGACCGGCACAGCTACGGGGGTCCTTGCGATGGTTAGCCATACGCGTTTCCTTGCGAGAAGGTGGATGGGGGATCAATCGAAAGACGTGGCGATAAGGCCGAGAAAGTGGATGGGGGATAAACCGAAAGACAAACTGACGGGAACCGGACTGGGGTTGGTCGGGGCCAGGGTCGGGACCGGCACAGCTGCGGGGGTTCCTGCGGCTCCAGGGGGTCTTACGACGTCTACCGCCGTTGGCCCTAAAAGTTTCCTTGCGAGAAGGTGGGTGGTCGGCGTGGAGTTGGCGTCGGATACGATGGTGGCGGTAGCCGCCGGTTGTCACCGCCGCCCAAGATGGTGGAACGAAGGGCAAAGATAATACTGGGGGTGGGGTGATCTGGGGACCATAAAAGGTCCACCCTTAGTAGCGGTTAGCCGCTTCTGCGTCTCAAGCAGATGGTTAAGGTTAAGGGCGGCGGCCTTAACGTGCCGCTCGGCGGCCCGGTATAGTCGAAACAGATTGGGCGCCTGACGGCGTCCCCGCATTAGGATTTTAGCGGAGAGGCCGGGTTGACTTAAATCGAGAGACGAAGGCGCCGTTTGGCGAAGATGATGTAAGAGCTTCTTTGTGCTAAAGGGCGTGAGACGGTCCTCTGAAATATGGAGCACATGAGAGTTTAGCTCCTGCAATACAGAGGTGCGTACGACGGAGATCCGGGCGTCCTTGAGCGTTGTGGCCTTGAATGTGGAAAGTTTCCTTGTAGCATAGGAGATTGCGGCAAGGTTACGTTTCAGAAGGCGTCCGTGTCGAGAAGAAGTGGTTGTAGTGGTAATGGAAATACGGGCTGTGAGATTTAACTCCATGGCCTTCGAAATCGGGAGTTCCGGGCTATCAAGGCCCCGTCGATAACGGGATAGGCGAGCGGTATTAAGCAACCGTTTACGGGTAGTGTTCGCGCCGGTAATCTGGGCACCAGTGAGGAGAACCGGCGCCAGGGGAACGGCCTCGAGTGGGGAAAGGGTCGGTTCGGGGGTAACTGGGGGCATTGCTGCTCCACGGACGTCACCCGCCTCGACGACCTGGGGTCAGATCGTGGGTTCAAGGGGGTCAGGCACGGGTGGAATACTCGCGGTGGGTGCCTGGTCCGCCTCGACGATCTTGGGCAAAGAGGTGGGTAAAATAGAAACCGTCTTAGGGGTGTTACGCGCGACCTTCGCGGCCTCCTTTTCTAACCGGCTCATACGAGGGGTCTGTGGTGTAATCCGATGGGGAGCGAGTGGTTTGGGGGTGGGAGGCTCTGAAACGGCCTGAGTGGGAGCGGTCTCGGGGCCCGGCGCAAAGGTGTAGACCGGGTAAAAATAGTGGGATGCCTCAAGTTCCTGTGCGCGTTTGTAAGCACGATCCTCTTCGGCGGTATAGACGTGGAGGCCGTCGTACTCCTGGTAAATGATGGGTGCTAGCACAGGCGGGGCCTTAATCCCGTCATCTGGGGTAGAATTCTTCTTCTTCTTCTCGCGCTGCCTCTTCTTTGACCCCATGACCTTAGTGGCCGAGGGATCGGAGTTGGAAGAGGTTGCATTGTTAAATATGGTATTATTAGCAGGCCGGGCCTTAGTCCCAGCAGCTGCGTTTAGCTTAATACCAGATTTGATGTGAAGATCAAAGGGCGAAGGAGATGGGCTCGTCCCGCACGCGCTAGATCGCACGGGCGGGTTGGTGTTGGAGATCGGGGCGTTGTTGACAGAAGAGATGCTCTTGGTGCCGGAGACAGAAGCGATGCTCTTGGTGCCGTTGGTCTTGGAGGTGGGCTCGTTCGTCGAAGCCACCGCCGCTCCCGCCGGTATGGGCGAGTCGTTCGTCGAAGCAGTCTGAGGAATGGTTGCGGGGGGACCGGAATAGACGACAGGCGAGGCAGCATTACCTGGGGTAACGCTGCCGGGCGGGGCGGGCACGGCCACGGACGGGACAACGGATGGGGCAAGCGCGGAAGGAACGGCGCGGGCACGACGAATGGAAGGGCGGACGGCGGAGCCTGGAGGGACCAGCGTCCCTTTGTCGTAGCAGAGACCTTTAGGGTAAAGCAGCGGAAGGGACGGAGGGGGTAACGGGGGGAGCGACAGCGTCAAGAGAGGCAACGCCGGCGGAAGGACGGATGGAAGGGCGGACGGCAGAATGGATGGAAGGGACGGCAGAGCGGATGGAAGGGACGGCAGCGGAAGGAACTGAAGTGCCGCACTCGGCAGACCGCTTGGCCCGACCTCGTGCGGTCTTCCCGAGGCATTTTGTCCAGCCCTCGTCGTTGTCAACGGGAGGAGCGACCGAGAAGCGGACGGAGCGTTGGGAGATGGAGACCTTGGATGCGTCGGCGCCCGCGTTCTCGATGGTAGATGGTTGCGGTACGAGCGCGATGGCCGCGGCGCCGGTGCCGAAGTTCTGTGCTTGTGGAGCTACGACGTGTCGCGCTGATAGAGACTGGGTTGTAGGAGAAAGTACGCAATTGGCATCGCGCGCGTAGCACACGCGCTCGCCATCACACTTGCCGCGTGCGCACGCACACGCCGCGGCATCATGGCCAGCCGTCCCGCCCACGTCAGATGACGCGAGCGGGTTGATCGTCGACTGGGTATTCATGTCTCCTGTAAGGTTGCTGTCCGGGCCTAAGCCCGCTGGTTCACATGGCTGGAGTGCCGCCGGCATGTTGGCCGGGGCACGCGTCACAATGGTCTGTGGATAAATGGTCTGTGGTTCTGGTTGATGGTTCGTCAATGGTTGCTCTGTCGGCACGCTGAGGCCGTCGCTCGGCTGAACTGTCGAACATCCGCAATGGTCATTCACACGAATCTGTGTATTAATCTATTGTAAGGGGTTCGTCATCTTAGAGAGTAAGGAATAAGGTTTAACCTTAGTCATCACTCTGGAAGATCACGATAATTCTGGGGGGTATGGGTGCCTGTACTGATGATGACTGAGGCCGGTGCGTACTGGCCTCGTCGTCGGGTTTGACTACGTCTCATCATCGGGTTTGACTGCCCAGGTTACATCTCAGCCTTACATATAAGCTGAGTGGCTGCGGTCAGTGTTCGGAAGAACACCAGCTCGCGCGGTCATCGACTGCTATATAAGGGGGATATTACTGTGTACTCAAGACGCTCTGCGTCTTCCTGTTCCTGTTCCTGTACGTCGAGTTGGCCTTGTAGAGGTCGCCTCGTCGTGCCCGTGCCGGTAGTCGGCCTTAAAGTCGTAGCGTCGCCTCGGTGGCGGTACGTCTTGGTTTACTGTCTACTAGGTGCTAAATACTATGGTTATCTCGTCTTACCCCCAAGTATAGAGCTTAAGGTAATACCTTAGGGCTCTATATCTCTCGCGGATGCGACATAGCCCTCCCCTGGAGTGTATCTTTGTGATATCCTGCCTGTATCGCTGTATGTAGCGATATCTAACCATGCAGCTGCGGCTGCCGCACTGTCTCTAACTATAAGTGCTTGGGTTAACCTTTTGCTCGCCTCTCGCTCTCGACTCGACTCTCTACTCACCTCTCTACTCACCTTTCTACTCGCCCCTCTACTCGACTCTTTACTCGACTCTCTCTCTTCTACTCGACTCTCTGCTCGCCTCTCTACTCGCCTCTCTACCTCTACTCGCCTCTCTATTCGACTCTCTACGCGACTCTCTCCACGCAACTCTCTGCTCGCCTCTCTACTCGTCTCTCTACCCGCCGCCTTGTCCAAGATAGATGTACTCACTACTCAATATTGCCTTTAGTAGTTCGTATCTCAAGCGGTATCCTCAGACTCAGGGACACCCTCCGGTACACGGTACACCAAGGTCATTCTTCGGCTTCGTTCCACGAGCGTCCTACACATCTCTCTCGCACACATCGCCGAAGCCCATCCTTTCGAATGATTCGTGTTTTGTGCCGAGATTCACCTTGAGGCACGTCCTCGGTGAATCTCAGTGTCAGTTGGTGTTTCGTCAGCCTCAGAGGCGAACCTTCGTAGAAACGACATTATACAATCCAGAATCGGCAAGACACCCAGCTGTCCGTGTTGACGCGCCTCTCTATTCGCCTCTCTACTCGCCTCTCTACTTACCTCTCTACTTACTCGCCTCTCTACTCCTACTTGCCTCTCTATTCGACTCTCTACTCGACTCTCTCCACGCAACTCTCTGTTCGCCTCTCTATCTCTACCTACTCGCCTCTCTATTCGACTCTCTACTCGACTCTCTCCATGCAACTCGCTATGCTCGCCTCTCTACTCGCCTCACGACTCGCCTCTCTATACTCGACTCTCTACTCGCCTGTCGACTCACCTCTCCACGTTCATCTCTGCTTGCCTCTCTACTCGATCGACTCTTTACACTCGTCTCTCTATTCCTATTCACCTGTCTACCCGCGTCTCTACTCACCTCTCTACTCGACTCTCTACTCACCTCTCTTCTCACCTCTATACTTGACTCTCTACTCGACTCTCTACTTGACTCTCTACTCGACAGCTCGACTCCCTATACTCGCCTCTCTACTCTACTCTTTACTCGACTCTCTGCTCGCCTCTCTACTTGACTCTGTACTAGCCTCTCTACTTGCCTCTCTACTCGACGCTTTTCTCGCGCTCGCGTCTCTAGTTGACTCTCTACTCGCCTTTCTCAACTCTCTCCTTGCATCTCTGCTCGCCTCTCTGCTCGCCCCTCTACTCGCCTCTCTACTCGCGTCTCTACTCAACTCTCTACTCGCCTCTCTACTCGCCTCTCTACTCGCCTCTCTATTCGCCTCTCTACTCGATTCGCTACTCGCCTCTCTACTCGCCTCTCTACTCGCCTCTCTTCTCGCCTCCCTACTCGACTTTCTGCTCGATTATCGACTCAAATCTCTACTCGACTCTCTACTCAACTCTCTACTCGACTCTCTGCTCGCCTCTCTACTCACCTCTCGACTCGCCTCTCTACTCGTCTCTCTACTCGACTCTCTACTCAACTCTCAACTCGCTTTTCTATTCGCCTCTCTACTCGACTCTGGACTTGCCTCTCTACTCGCCTTTCTACTCGCCTCTCTACTCGACATTGTACTCGATTCTCTCTATACTCGTCTCTCACTCAACGCTCTACTCGCCGCCTCTCTATTTGCCTCTCTACTCGCCTCTGTACTCGCCGCTCTACTCGACTCTCTACTTGACACTCTGCTCGCCTCTCTGCTCGACTCTCTACTCGCTCCTCTACTCGACTCTCTCTCTATATTTGGCTTTCTGCTCGACTCTCTACTCGCCCCTCTTCTCGAATCTCTACTCGACTCTCTACTCGACTCTCTACTCGACTCTCTACTCCCTACTCGACTCACTACTCGCCTCTCGACTTGCCTCTCGACTCGACTCTCTACTCAACTCTCTGCCCGCCTCTCTACTCAACTCTCTACTCGCCTCTCTACTCGACTCTCTACTCGCCTCTTTAGCCTCGACTCTCTACTCGCCTCTCTACTCGACACTCTACTCGACTCTGTTCTCGCCTCTCTGCTCGACTCTCTACTCGACTCTCTACTCACCTCGCTACTCCTACTCGCCTCTCTACCCGCCTCTCTAATCGACCTTCGCTCGACTCTCTACTCGCCTTTCTGATCGACTCTCTACTCGCCTCTCTACTTGCCTCTCTACTCGCCTCTCTACTCGCCTCTCTACTCGCCTCTCTACTCGCCTCTCTACTCGCCTCTCTCTTGCCTCTCTACTCACCTCTCTACTCGCCTCTACTCGACACTTTTCTCGCCTCTCTACGCGACTCTACTCGATTCTCTACTCGATTCTCTACTCGACTCTCTACCTCTACTCGACTCTCTACCTCAACTCTCTGCTCGCCGCTCTACTCGCTTGTCTACTCGACTCTCTACTCGACTCTCTACTCGACTCTCTACTCGACTCTCTGCTCGCCTCTCTACCCGCCTCTCTACTCGACTCTCTGCTCGCCTCTCTGCTCGACTCTTCACTCGCCCTCTGCAACAGGCCCCCCCCGCACGTCGGACGTGCCTCACGAGAGTGCAGGGACACATATATAGAATACAGAAAGAATGGGCAAAGCGCCCGCCTCTGGCGTGGCGACAGCCGCCTCCCAACCGCCGCCGCTAGGCTAGGGTTGACGAAACCCTAGCCCAGCTGCAGAGCGAACGGTGGAAGGGGCAGGGCCGAGGTAGCTCCCCACAGAAGGAGGTCCTGGACCCCGCACACGACTGTCCACTGACACGCAACACGGGCGCCTCCCCCCATGCCTGGTGCATGGGGAGGCAAAACAGACAGACAAACACAAGACACACAGACAGAGCAACCGAGTGTCCACGAGGAATCTCGCCATGGAGTCTCACTCACCAGGGTAGTGGTGGGTGGGGTGAGAGAGAGTCCATGGTCGACGATGTCGACGAGAAAGATCGCAGCTAGATGGCGGCAGCTCAAAGAACAGCGCGAGCGACGCGCAACTTACTTCTACCGTTAAAGCGATCTA
>Ga0335398_10005565_pt1 | contig 16534 bp, 17 predicted proteins | sample BON03_FD_205742 | JGI IMG/M metagenome (GOLD analysis project Ga0335398, IMG submission 205742) | Freshwater microbial communities from Lake Bonney liftoff mats and glacier meltwater in Antarctica - BON-03 (spades assembly) (version 2) | ecosystem: Environmental > Aquatic > Freshwater > Ice >... | reverse complement strand
AAGGCCAAATTCAACGCAAGTCTGCGGCTGGCCTGACTTTGGAAAAAGTCCTAATAGTAGACGGCGTTCGAAGAATAGTCTACCCATGCCGACCTGTTCAGTTGCTGTTCGCAGATTCATCTCAAGAAATACAACACGGCCCCCACGACACAGCACGTGGTTAATGTCACTGCCATGCCTTGTCGCCAGCGAAACGTCAGCAGAAATGCCATGCTTGCGACAAAACACGCCGACACCTCGACCGATGTCCAGTCCGGAACAAAGAGACGCAGCCCTGCATAATTTTGTACCGAAACTGATCCAAACAGGGTATGCAATGAAAACCAAATTGCCAGATTCAGTACCACGCCGACAACAGCCGCCGTGATTGATGACAGTGCGGCGCTCAAAAGTCGATTGCCTCGGAGTCGTTCGACCGACGGCGCTCCCAGAAAGATCCAGAAGAAACAGGGAACAAATGTTGTCCATGTCGTCATCAGTGATCCCAGCATCCCGGCGAACAGCGGACTGAAGGTTCCCGGATTTCGGTAGGCACCCATAAACCCCACGAACTGTACGACCATGATCAACGGGCCAGGGGTTGTTTCGGCCATGCCCAGGCCATCCATCATTTCGCCGGGTTGCAGCCATTGATAGTGTTCGACGGCCTGCTGACCGATATACGCCAACACGGCGTACGCTCCACCAAACGTCAATACTGCCGTCTTACTGAAGAAAATCCCTTCCTCGTAAAACACGGAGGTTTCTCCCAGAATGAATCGCACTGCGAAAATTGGTGCAAACCAGAGTGGTAGGAAGAGGCCACAGATTCGCAGGCTGCGACGCCAGGATGGCTGAACAGAATTGAGTTGAATGATTGCGTTGTGGTTAACATTCAACTCCCCGGAAGAATCAGATTGAGTGCTGTGGCCTTTAATAACAACGAATTTCTCCGGAGCAACGCGACCTCCTAGAAACCCGATTAGTCCCGCTGCGATGACAATCACGGGAAACGGCACATTCAAAAAAAAGATCGCGACAAATGACATTACGGCAATGCACGTCATCGCATTATTTTTAATAACTCGGCTACTGATCCGCAGTACTGCTTCAAAGACGATCGCAATGATTGCCGGTTTCAGTCCAAAAAAAACGGCCTGCACAAAGCGAACATCTTGATACTCAGCGTACAGAATGCTCAACGCCAGAATCGAAATCGCACCGGGCACGATAAACAGAATGCCTGCCATCAGTCCTCCTTTTGTGCGATGTAACAGCCATCCGATGTACGTGGCCAACTGCTGCGCTTCAGGACCTGGCAACAACATGCAATAGTTCAAAGCGTGGAGAAAGCGATCTTCTGAGATCCACTTTTTTTCTTCGACCAGAATCCGATGCATCACTGCAATCTGCCCCGCAGGCCCCCCAAAACTCAACGCTGCAACTCGACACCAGGTCCAGAATGCTTCTCGAAGCGAGACTGTCTGGGAGACTGTTTGCGATATGGCTGATGTCATTTGTGTTTTTGGGTTATCTCGAAAAATTGACTCGACACTGGCGATTTCCGGCTCGCGTTCGCGTTGTATCACAAACCTGAGCCGCAAGGCGCTAGTCGCGGGTCTTTTTGCTGTTTTCTTAGCACTCACCCATGCACAAGTTGTTGAGCAGAATTGGCTTAACGATGGAACTTCTGAATGGCTGCTTCCTCACCCGCAGCTAACGCTTTACGGCTCAATCAACAAGCCCAGGTCAGCGGACGTGATTCTTCAATTGGTAAAAAGGTTCAGAATTTAATGAGACAAATTCCACGCTGTGACGTCATCTGAGCAGAAGACAACAAACTGTCTTGTGGCGAGAACTTCATTGCTGTCTTCTGCTGAACTATCACGACTTTGGGAGAAACATTCAGCAGCATTGCTGCTGATGGCTCGTGGCCGCTGTGGCGGGATTGGAAGAGACGCTGACGACTGCGTTCAGGAAGCGTTCATCAGGTTGGCAACGCAGAATCCGATTCCAGATGATCCAGTCGCATGGCTTTCGCGAGTTGTTCGCAACGCGGCCATCGATGCAATCCGCTCAAATCAGCGAAGAGCTGATCGGGAGACTGTGGCTGCGGCTGAACGACCGGCGTGGCTGGAACCTGTCGATTCATCGGCACTGGAGAATCCATCCCCACGTGAAATTCAACACGCACTGGCAGCTATTGAAGACGTGACGCGCGACATCGTCGTGGCCCACATCTGGAACCAGATGACATTTCGTCAAATCGCAGAGGCGTTCGATTTGTCGCCAGCGACAACTCATAGAAGATACGAAGCCGGGATTGAAGCGTTACGACACTTTATGACGACTCAAAACGAAAGCAGCACTGATGAACGATGAACTCCATTACTTTGAGGAAGAACTTCGCCGGGTTTCACCAGCATCGTGCGACCACTTGAAGAACGAAGCGATGTACCGCGCTGGCTGGAATGCATCGCAGGCTATGAATGCATTGCGAAGCGGGGATGCGTCACCAAAAAAGAAACCGATTGCAACATTTGCCACTGGCTTGATGTGTGGCGTGGTGTTGTGTGGTGTTGGATTGTCGGCATGGCAGTTTCGGGCGATTGCATACAATGGACAGGAAGACCCCATCGTTGCTACAAGCGAAATTGTTCCGCCAATTGCCGCTGTTGTGGCTTTTCCTGCTGCTGTCGATGATGTAACTGTGAAGCAAAAGCAAATGTCGTTGAATTCATTTTCCACGTTGCTGATGCCATGGCTGAACTCGTCGGACGCTGATGCACTGGATATCACCCCGCTGGCAGCAAAGCCTTTGAGCGTCGCGGCGAGGCGTCAATGGAGTCAAATGGTGCGATCCGACTCGGCTGTACTTGCGGTGCATCAAAATTCGAAAAACAGCTCACCCGAATGTCAGCAAGAATTTCCTTGTCTGCAAACTCGTCCACTGAAGAACATAAATTTGAATGATTTCCTTTAGTTGGACAGTGTCGTTCTTTGTGAGCCGAACGCGCTAGCGTCGGTTTTTCGAATTCAAACCGCCTTTCGTATCGAAACCCGAGGCTAGCGCCTTCGGCTCACACAATGCCTAGACGAGGCGCTGTCCAATCTGGACTCTCGACGCAATAAAGCAAGGAAACGAATGATGATAAATATGACAAAACACCCATACACTTTATTCGCAATCACGTTTGTTCTGCTGCAGTTTTCAACAAACGTAACTCTTGCACAAAATATCGCGATACAACCCCAGCCGACCTTTTCATTCGTTCCTGCCGATGACGGAGCTCCGGGTTCGACGATGACATTGCAGCAGTTGCAACAGGCTCAGAAGAAGTCTGGGGAACTTCCCGAGCCCATCAAATTCCGGGCGGCAAAAGAACCTTCACCGGCGTTGAAATGCCGCCTTTATCCGGCTCGCTGGGAGTTGAAGCCCGGATCTGCTTTGTTGCATTTCACCAGGGCACAAATCCTGTTTCTGCAAATGCCACAGGAGAAGCAGACAGAATGGAAAAAGTCGTTTTTTGAGGACAAGAATCCCACAGACCAGGAACTCGCCTCCGTCGTTGCATCGCTGCAAAACGTTCTGAACGAACTACATGAGTTGGCGATATCGGAAGACTTTGAATGGGATCACCGCATTCGGGATGTTCGTGGTCCGGAAGTTTACTTCTACTTGCTGCCAGATGTGCAGGAAGCTCGATCGATGGGACGATTGCTTCGATTGAAGATCAAGCATCAACTGATGCAGCGAGATTTTGACGGGGCAATCTCATCGATCAGCGACGGTATGCGACTGGCCGAATTTGTCGGCCAGGGCGAAACGATCATTCAGAAACTTGTTGGCATTGCAATCGCGGCAATCATGCGAGAGTGCATCCTGGATGCCATTGCAACACCTGGCTGTCCGAATCTTTATTGGGCATTGGCCAGTGTTCCCCGGCCGATAATTGATATGAACGAATCACTTCTGTGGGAAGTCGGAAACATTCACCGCGTCCTGCCTATGCTGGCTGAAGCTGAGGAAGCAAACTGGACCGAAGACGAAGCCTCAAAAAAGTGGGCGCAATTAGTGGCCGATATTGGACCGCTTGCCGAGGGTGATTCCTCCGCTCAGGTGAGTCTGGCTATTGCCGGAGCAACACTAGCCGATGTCGCGCGAGCGCGGCTCCTTGCAGACGGAATCGACGCTGATCGTCTGACGAATATGCCAGCCATGCAGATCCTTTTAATTGACGCCGCAGTTGAGCTTCGCAAAATCGGTGACAATATCGGCAAAGGGTATTTGCTACCAGTTTCCATCGCGAAACCATTGCTCGAACGAGAGAACGCAGTGTTTCAGGAATGGGTACAGCGTAATCCTAAGTCATCGGTTGGTGCAGTTATCGCTGGGATTTTGGTTCCTGACATGTTGCAGGTAAAGTACGCGGAAACTCGAATGCTAATGAACCACAATCGCTTGATGACTTTGGAAGCCATTCGCATGCATGCGGCTGAACATGATGGCGAGCTACCGAAGTCGCTTGCTGAACTCAGCCCCGTTCCCGCGATGCCCGATCCAACTTCAGGCAAGGCGTTTGAATACCGCATTGAATCTTCAGGCGAACAAAAAACAATCGTTCTGAAAGCGGCTGAACCATCGAACTGGAAACAGAACCAGGAGTTTCGGGCAACGTTTGTCAAGTAACGTAGCCGTTACGCTCCGCCGTGACGAGCCCACATTCTGGCCACTTCGCTGATTTTTCCGTATGACAAATTCAGCCATCGTCACGCGAAATCTATTGCAACCGTTTCTGATCAATAGCGTCTTCTCCACAGGGCTCATCACGCGGAGCGTGATGGCTACATTAAGGCAACACAAATATGAAAATCTATTACTTGCTGATGGCTACAATCTGCGTCGCATCGCGATGCCTGGCACAGGACCCAGGAACTGCAATGCCCGAATCCGTGAAGCAATACATTGATGCGAAAACAATCGCAGTGGGATGGATTGATATCTCCAAACTTGACATTGATGAGCTGGCAAAAATTCAGGAAGCCATCAATGGCGCATCGCCAAATATGGATCAGGCAAAAGAGATTCGTAACGCGTTGGTACAACTCGGAGTCACGCGAATCTACTGGTGTGCAGATCTGGCCGGCGTGGCACAGGGGCCTCGTGCATTCATCATCCCGGCACCGGAAGAGAAGCGTCAGGTCATCGCAACCATTCTGTCAGCCGTTGCGGCAGAATCCCGTGGAGTCGCAGTCGTGAGTGACAACGTTGTGCTCGCCGGAAGTCCGGAAGCCGTCAAACAGCTGCAGGCAGAAAAAAATAGGACCGCCGCAAATCCGGTGCTGATTGAAGCCATCCATCGAGTCAACGATCCGCATGGCTTTGTCTTGCTGACACCCATTGCTGCCGTGTTGCCTGTGGCGGGCCTGCTCCCTCAACTTACTGACGGTGATACTGTTCGAGCCGCGAAAGCTTCCGAATTGTTGGTGAATCTTGAGTCGATCACGATTTCTGGGCAACTGCCGCCTTCGAACGCAACTATCAGAGTCACTACAAAGTCTGCCGAAGTCGCAATGAGCCTCACAGAATTCGTTAACACGTGGACAAAGGAAAAGATTCCAGAGACTTCCGCCGACGTTCAACTCGCAGCAGACGGCGACAGTTCAGTGTTGACTATTAAGTCTCTGGATCAGGCGACGACGGTGATCTCAACGATGCAGCAAATTGTGACGGGCAGCAGTCGGCCAAGCGCTATGAACTCCCTTAAACAAATCGCACTGGGAATGCACAATTTTTACGACGTCTACGGCCATTTTCCTCCGCAGGCTTTAACTGATGCAAAGGGCAAACGTCTGTTGAGCTGGCGAGTCATGATTCTGCCGTATCTGGATCAGGCGGCGTTGTATAACGAGTTTCATCTGGACGAGCCGTGGGACAGCGAACACAATCTCAAACTCGTTTCAAAAATCCCTGCGGTGTTGAAGTCCACCTCGTCGCCGGGCGAAAAACAGGAACCTGGAAAAACTCGGTTCGTCGCACCGCTGACATTTAACAGCACCTTTGGGCGAGTGGGTCCGGGCGTCCGGTTTCAGGACATCACCGACGGTCCCAGCAACACACTCATGATTGTCGAAGCGAGTTCCGACAAATCTGTCATCTGGACAAAGCCCGAGGATCTTACCATCAACGAGACCAATCGCCTGGATTCTATTATCAATCCTAATTCCGACGGATTCGCCGCATGCATGTGCGACGGTTCAGCGAGACTTTTCCCAAGACGAATCCTTCCTGCAGCACTTCAGGGAATACTCACAATTAATGGCGGAGAAATTATTGATCTAAGCAACATCGAATAGAACAGGATCATGTCTATCACCGTGTAGATCTAATTTCCATCCGCTGATCAGATCGGCGAGTCCCTTGGTGGGTTCCGGCATCATGCCGCTGCAGATTATTGTGAAAGTAGGTCCTCCTTGCCGAGGAGGACTTTCACCGCAAGGCGAACCCAGGGGCGGACGTCCGCTCAACGGCGTCGCGTTGTCCCGTGGGCAACGTAGGGCTGGTCGCAGGTTGCAGCAAGCTGCAAAGTCCGTTCCGGCAGAAAGGACGTACATCAGCGCATACCGCGATCCGACACGGCGTGATGCGTGTTTTGAAAATCGTCGTGGGGGATGGGGCAGCGAGGTTGTACCGGTGGGCTGACGCCGCACCGCTCGCCGGATCTATGTTCCTGTTCACTATCCGCTGTCCAGAAATTTGGTCGCGTGATCGGGCGGCACGCGACAGATGATGCGACCTTCTTCGTTTGTCATCGCGATTATGCTCAGCGCACCGCCGCAGTGTGGGCACTTCGGTCGTTGCGGCTGGCGTGATTCCGGTTGTGGAGTGACGCCACTTCCCAGCCAATACGTCCAGCCCAGAAACAGCCACACCAGCCACACCAGCCACTTGATGCGATCAAGCGTCGTCCGCGAATTCGAAGCCATCCAGCCGTAGTGACGCACTTTGCGAAAGCCTTTCGGCAGCGCGTGCTGCAGAAATCCATGGACGAATTTCACGCCCTCGACAGTCCGTGTCTTCGACGTCTTCGACTTCGACGGCGTGTACTTCCCACCAGCGACGCCACACGGTCGGATCGACGTTCTTTTCCAGATCTGCTGCCCGCAGAATCTCGCGAAACTTCTGTCGATAAATCGGCGAGGCGACGGACGCGGCACCATTGGACGCGCAACTGCATTTCGCACGCCGAAGGCTAATTGAGTCATTGTCGGCGGCGCACAATCATCGCATCCACCTCGACGGGAATCATCGCACCGGCCAAAATCCAGATGACAAGCTCGCCGCCGGTCGATAAACTTTCCTCAGCCGCCGAGTGACCTCGATTGATTCGGCATAGTAGCAGACCACTCACGAAACGGAAAAGTTTAACGCGCGATCTATGCGTCGGCTAATCGCCAGACGCAGAGATCGCAATTCGTTAGCCGACAAGAGAGGAGTCGCGCATGATCGAACCAAAAAGCTCGTTTCCTGTATTTACCGTTAAGGATTGGGGGCAACGACACTTCTGTATTCAAGACCCGAACGGGGTTTATCTGGACACCGTTCAATCTTTCGAGCCAACCCACGAGTATCGGAGTGACTATGTCTCGGAATAGGAGCCTCACTGAACTCAAAAATATCGGCAAGACAATTGCTGGACGACTGAACGAGGTCCGGTGGCGTATAGGAAAAGCAATTTCAGGCGGCTACGTTTCGGCGTTTTCTGTAGGTCCTTTCTGCCGGAAAGGATTTTCCGATTTGCCACAAGACGAACCGAAAGCGGAATGTCGCATGGCATAAACAAATGCGGTGCAGTGATCTTCGGCGACATGATTCTGGAGTCGAAACTTGTCTGGTCGCAGGTCGCAGCGGGGCTGCGAAGTCCTTTCCGGCAGAAAGGCCCTGCATCAGCGAAGACCGGGGGCCAGCCCAAAAGTCTTGAAGAAGCAAAAGAGGCATTTTTTGTATTCGGGTTCATGGCGTACACAAATGGCTGCAGCCAATGCGATTTGCAACGCATCTCGCGGTTCCGTGACGGGCGCTGCTAATGAGCAACCGATTCTTTTGCAAGCAATTCTGCTACCAGGGATTCGGCAAGCAGCGGAATTCCCAGCAAAACCTCACGTCGCTCCGATGCTGCCGATGGGTTTCAATCACCGGATTCGTCAATTGTGAGGCGTGACGAAACCAATCGATATCGCGAACGCGCGGTAGATCACCACTCATGAGTAATCCTTTGATGCGAAGCAATATCGGGGTTCGGATGCAGTCTGCCAGCGAGATGGCCGATCACTGGCGTTTCAATGTAAACTCAAAGAGGTCAGGCGTCTTTGTTGTAAAAATTTGCAAGAATGGCCGACCATCCTCAATAGTTAAAGAGACCAATGGCTGTTTTTCGTTGATGCTTTCCAGGATGAAATCATACCTCATTCCTTGACGTCGGCATCAAAGAGACCTGTCCCCTGATGCTTCTGGAGCAAGTAATCGTAATGTCCGATATCTCTGAACTTTTTGATCGCTGTGTTGCATTGCATCGGTCGGGCGAACATGCCGTGGCTGCGCAGGGCTATGCGGCGATTCTGCGGGCCGATCCCAGTCACGCAGATGCCTGGCACCTGTCGGGCTTGCTGGCTCATCAATCGGGTCGATCGGCGGACGGTCTCGGCTATATTCAGCGAGCGATCGAGCTGAATCCTCAAAAGGCCGAATACCATTCGAACGCGGCGGCAATTCAAATTTCGCTGGGTCAGTGGTCGTTAGGTCTCTCCTGTGCTGAACGAGCGATCGCCATCGCCCCGCTGAATGCCGTTGCACTCTTTCAACAAGGGCGAGCCCTTGCACGGCTGGGATTCATCGAAGCGGCACTCGGTTCGCTCGAGACGGCTCGTACAAAAGGTTTCGATGCTGCTGTTGTCCTTGCCGAGATTGGCGGTGTGCTGCAATCGACAGGTGAAATCGACAAAAGTATTTTGGCTTTTGAGCAAAGTCTGAGTATCAATCCCTGGCAGCCAGCGACCTGGCTCGCGCTGGCGCGTCTAATTGCCACTCGGCAGTATCGATTTTCTGAGACTCAACTGAAGCAGATGGCCACGATACTTCAGCAAACGTCGAATGACAAAGACTCTGCCCGGGTCGCGTTTTCGCTGGCGGCGCACTTTGATCGTGCCGACGACTCTGATCAGGCATTTGAGTTTTGGCGAATGGGCAACGAATGCTCGCAACGTTTCCTGAGCCAGCAGGGCCAGGCCTACGATCCTGATGTGAGAACTCAGCGGATCAATCAGCGGAAGGACGTCTTCAGTCAGAAATTTGTCAGGTCGCTGATGCCGGTGAGTCAATCTCCGCGGCCGATTGTCGTGGTCGGAATGCCGCGATCCGGAACATCGCTCGTCGAACAGGTCCTGGCGAGTCATCCCGATGTCGCCGCTGGCGGTGAGTTGTCGTATTGGTCGGATGTTGTGGAGTCGCGGCTTGGTGTTAAGGGATCGTCTGAACAGGCGAGCCTTATCACCACGGAATGGCGAACGTCCGTCGCTGAGGGTTACGACCGTTTGCTGGCGTCAATCTCGTTCGATGCAAAACGAGTCGTCGATAAAATGCCGGGGAACTATATGCACGTCGGCTTGATCGCGTCGGCATTCCCCAACGCGACGTTGATCCACTGCAAACGTGATCCTCGTGACACATGTCTTTCCTGTTATAGCCAGCTCTTTGATGATCCGCAGTTGCAGCTTTCGACAAGCGATCTGCTGTGGCTGGCACAACAGTATCAGGACTACGCCGGACTGATGCGACATTGGAAAGCCGTGTTACCCGGGCGCATCGTGGAGGTGCGATATGAGGAGCTCGTTCAGAATCCTGAACTGAAAGTTCGCCGTTTGCTTGATCAGTGCCGATTGTCATGGTCGTCCGAGTGCCTGAATTTTCATCGGAGCCAGAAGACCGTTCATACCGCCAGTGTCGTTCAGGTTCGGCAGCCGTTTTACAAATCGTCGCAGGGGCGATGGGTTCGATCGAAGGCTCACCTGAAGCCACTGATTGAATTGCTGACTGACGAAATTGATGCTTCTGAAGCTGACGGCTGAAACCACCGCAGAAGCAGTTACGAACATGACCCACCCTGACAATCATCGCCGACGAAGAACACACGAACGGGGTCAGGCATCTTTGTTTGCCTCGCACGCTTGTTTGATGTCGTTGGCCATGGTCGAGCCTCGAGCAGTGGCGGACGATATCGCGGTAGCGCAAGATTTCGCAGTGGCTGCCGAGTCACGACCGCCGACATTTGCCAATAACGATCGCTTTCACAACCTCACACTGAAAGCCAGGATATCTGTTCAGTTCCGATCACTTGCTTGCGACGCCGAAGAACTGGATAATCCCGCCTCGCCGCTGAACCTGAAAAGCGGTTCCCCCCTGTTCGTCCCTCTGAATTCAAGGTGAGTGACAATGAAGTTGTTTAGTTCAGTATTCATTATCGGAGTAATGTTGATGACGTCGCCGGCCATTTGTGATGTTCCTTCCGCTGAACCCTTTGGAAAGACCAAAGATGGCCAGGCAGTAGAAATCTACACCCTGAAAAGCGGGAACGGGCTAGTCGCAAAAGTCATGACTCGAGGTGCCACGCTGGTTCAGTTATTTGTTCCGGACAAAGATGGCAAGTCAGAAGACGTTGTTTTAGGCTTTGACGATGTTGCGGGCTACGAATCAGACGGGAATCAATATTTTGGGACTACGACGGGGCGTGTCTGTAACCGGATTGCGAAAGGCAAGTTTACGCTCGACGGCCAAGAATATACGTTGGCGATCAACAACGATCCGAATCATCTGCACGGCGGAATAGAACGCAGCCTGGACAAATTGGTCTGGACTGCTAAACCGTTCAGCAATGCAAAAGGACAAGGCGTTAAGTTCACTTGTACCAGTCCGGACGGCGACGAAGGATATCCCGGCGAGTTGAATGTGACTGTCGATTACTTTGTTCCGGCGGAAGGCAATACGATTTCCATCTCGTACAAGGCGACGACTGACAAAGCAACTCCGGTGAACCTGACGAATCACTCGTACTTCAACCTGAGTGGCGCAGGCAGTGCGACGGTACTGGACCACATTCTGCGTCTGAACGCGGAGAAGTACACTCCCTGTGACGATACTTTGATTCCAACGGGAAAGATTGAACCTGTCGAAGGCACGGACCTTGATTTTCGCAAACGCACGAAGATTGGCAATCGCATCGAATCGATAGGAGCCACGGCCGCGATTGGATACGACCACAACTTCGTGCTGAATGAAAAGGCTGCAGATGTAAAACTCAATCTTGCCGCAGTATTGCTGGATCCCGTTTCACGACGCATTCTGCGTGTCTCAACCACTGAACCAGGCGTGCAATTTTACAGTGGCAACTTCTTGAAAGGCCAGACCGGCAAAAGTGGAAAAACCTACGCGCACCGCAGCGCGTTGTGTTTAGAAACTCAGCATTATCCGGACTCCGTTAATCATCCTGAGTTTCCGACAACAGTTTTGAAACCGGGTGAAACATTCGAATCCCGAACGATCTACGCATTTGGCGTCGAGGCACCCAAAGAAGCTGCGAAATAGCGGCGGCTGAAAAGATTGAATTCTTTTGCTTCATTTGACTTTGTCTATGATCCACGTTCATCAAATTGCATCGTGGCGGAATAGAGAAGCAGAATCATGTGGTTGAATTTATCCTGAATTACGCTGAAGGGTCGTGTTTCACTCACTTGCCCAATGTGAGCGAATATACTCCACTTCTCACTTGGACGATCTGTTAGAGACTGGCATGCAGGAGTTCGTAGTTTTGAAATCGGCCCGAAATGTCAGGATGACGCTCGCCCCAATCAGTTTGCGCTGCGCAATGGTGGCGTACTGCATTGCAGCGCTATCGGCGGAGGTTGGCTTGGCTGGGGCCGAGCGAACAGATTCAGGCCAGTCGCAATTATTTGAGTCTGTGAATGAAGAGCATCGGCAGAATGACGTTTCGAATGATGGTGGCACTTCCCGCAGCGGGCTGATGGCATTTTTGCGGCAAAATCTGGTCGCTTATTATGATGATCTGCCGAATGCCATTCGTTTGTGTACTCAAACGATCATCGCCGCGCGACACGCGGGAGACGAATCGATTGTTGCGGTGGCAAGAATGCAGCGTTCTGCCGCCAGTTTGCGATGTGTGGGCTTCGACGAATGCCGTACTGATTTCGAACTAGCGCTGCGATTTCCGTTGCGGTCCGAAGACCCGGAACTGGTTTTGCTGTTTCAGATAGCTCGGACAGCGGTCGAGCAGACTCTGTATTCTGAATCAGCCTGCATGAATCAATTGCGTCATGCTTTGACTTCAGCCACAGGTACAGCCCACGCGGACGTTCTGTTTGCAGGCAAATTTGAACTTGCAACCCGGTCGTTTCCAGAGGTTGCCAGGGCAGTGCCGATCCACATGGTTGAACTCCGAATGAAGCCGGTTTTGGAATCTTCCGGCCAATCATTTGCCCCACGCGATCAATTGCTGGAACTATTACATCATCCACTGGCGGTTCAGAAATTCTCCGATTCCGAAGAGATCATTTCGGACGAGCTGAATCGTGTGGAATTGTTGCGTTCAGAGTTCTTCAGTTTGCCAAATCTACTGACAAACGTGAGGGCTGCTCGCCGTTATCAGTTTGAGGCATTGTGCATTTCAGCCATGCTTTTGGAGCAATATGGCCAGAGTGACGCTGCATTGGAGAATCTTAAAACGGCTCGTAAAGCGATGCTGAAATCCGGCGACATGTCCGCTGTGGCTCTGACAGACATTCGCATCGGAGAAATTCACTTCCGATGCGGCCGCCAGGAATCAGCAAAGGATGCTTTGCTTGCGGCCACAGATCAAATCCAATTGATCACGGCCCCTTCGACGCTGACTCATTTGTCAAATCTCGTTTTGCGACTTCCGGATTTTTCGGCTGAGTCCATTAAACACCGCACAGGCTTTTCGCGGATCGTTCAAATGCGTCTTGAGGGACGTCAGCAGCAGGCTCGATGGATCAAGGCGGTCGTCAAAGAGACAGAATTGTCTCAACTGCAGTCATTGTTGACTGACAATTCAGTCCGCGGCGAGTCACTGGAAACAGAACGAAATTCGGCCCTTGATGCGAAAGGAATTTATTTGCGTCTAACGGCAGTCGGTCTGGTCGCGTGTTGTTGCCTGCTTTTGTTTCTGTTGAGGGAACGCCGAAAGCTGCGGAAAGTAAATTCACTTTTACACGCTGAGATGATTGCCAGGGAAAGAGCAGCAGACGAACGTAATCAACTGGAGTTGTATCTCGCTCAATCCGTTCGACTCGAGAGCCTTGGAGATCTGGCGGGGGGCATTGCGCACGACTTCAACAATCTACTGGTGGGTGTGTTGGGTAACGCGGAACTGATGCGGTACACAGAAAAGGTTTCGGATCGAGCACTCAAATACCTGGATGGCATTACCACGGCGGCTGAAACGGCGGCTGATCTCAGCCGGAAAATGCTGACGTATGCTGGCAAACAGCCGATGCAAAAAACATCAGTGGAATTGAATCAACTTGTGACGCAGATGTTGCCATTATTGCGATCCGGATCTGGCATTCGTCATCAGGTTGAGTTCACTCCATCAGCGCATCCGGTCTTTACAGAGGCTGATGCAGGCCAACTCGAGCAGGTACTCATGAATCTTGTCACGAATGCGTCCCATGCGATGACGAATGGCAGATGCTGCATTTCAATACGTGTGGGTGTTGAAATACTTGACCGAGTCGTCGGTGATCCTTCTCTGTTTGGAAATCGGCAGGAATGCGGCGATTTTGCGTGGTTTGAGATCAAAGACACAGGGCAAGGTATTTCATCTGAAAATATTGCACGCGTCTTTGAGCCGTTCTTCACGACTAAGAATTCCATAAGATCCCACGGATTCGGACTGGCGGTTGTCTTTGGGCATGTGAATCGTCATAACGGGCTGATTCGATTGACTTCCACGGAATCTGTAGGCACGACATTTCGAATTTTGCTGCCGCGTCATTCAGAGTTTCATACAGAGATTTTTCCTCCTAAACAGGTCACACTTCAAACCGAAAAGCCGCAGTCGTTAACGGCCTTGGTTGTTGATGATCAGTTGCAGGTGCGTCAGGTTGTCGAAAGTATCTTTCAAGCCAATTCATGGACAGCGCATTGTTTTGGGTCTGCATGTGACGCTTTGGAGTTCTTAAGCGAAGAAACAGAAGTGGATTGCCTGCTGATCGACCTGATGATGCCTGGTGTCGATGGCACCACGATGCTGGAAGAACTCGAACACAGGGGAATATCCATCCCCGTCGTTGTCATGAGCGGTTACTCAACGACCGACATGAATGACGTACTGCGGTTCCCTTCCGTTGTGTCACGCATCGAGAAACCGTTCAGACCAGTGGACTTGGTTAATGCCATAAGTGCTGCCGTGAATGGATCACGAGGCGAAATTTCGAAGTCAGTTCGACCTGATCGATGATGTTCGATGGGAAACTAATGTGACAGCAATTGTGTTGCAAAGACGACCGCAGCGGTCTCGACCCGCAGTATTGTTTCAGGCCACTGAATCGTCTGGCTGCCAGCTTTTATGGCCGCCTGCAATTCAGCATCGGTGAAGCCACCTTCAGGCCCTATCAACAATAAACGCGCACAATCGGCGGCCGGGTCTTCCTTCGCGGTGTGGATCGTATTGTGCTGACTTGGGTGTGCAACGAAAAGCTGCCCCGGCAAACGCTGGCTTGTGAAGTCATCCAGCACAGATGCGAAAGTCTGAAGTGGCGACAACTCCATCAGTTCATTTCGACGACATTGTTTGCAGGCACTGATCACAGTGCTTCGGAGTTTTTCAACACGCGACTCGGCTGGTGTGACGACCGTTCGTTCAGATTGCAGCAGAATCAGGCGATCGACGCCAATTTCTGTCAGCTTCTCCACCATCCATTTCAGTCGCTCAGCCTTTGGTGGCGCAGCGATGACGGTAAGTCCGCTGCGTCTTGCCGTCGCTGCTGCCTTTCTTGACGTAATTGTGCAAAACACTTCGCGGCGGGTACTGCGAGAAATAATCGCATCGACTTCAGTTCCTCTGCCGTCGAAAAGTGAAAGTCTGTCACCCAGCTTTAATCGCAAAACGTGCAGCAGATGGTGGGCTTCGCTTTCATCAATAACCACTTCGTTGTTGAGTAATGATTCGCAGAAGGCGCGGTGCGACATTGGGAACACACAGACTTAATGGCAAACGAAGGCAACGAATACTTTCAGCAACGCCTTAGTTTCGGTTCTTCCTGCGTTCGTCAGAATCCTTGCCGCTGCGGACAACCAGCCCAAGACTGGCAGCTAACGCGGCTGCTGATTTTGATTCGTGCTTCTCTGATGATGGTGATGTTTCAACCCACCAATCGGCCGATTGCCATTCAGCCATGACCGCATCGAATTCTGAATCAGCCACAGTAACGGGTTGCATTACTGGATTAACAACTGCTGCAGGCTCATCAGTAACATGAACATTGCTCAAGACAATTGGTTGTTCGTCAGCAAGCGTCAAAGTGTCTTCGACCACAGCTCCTGGCGGTTCGATCGGGGATTCATTCGCAGTCCGAGTGGCCGTCGTCATCGCAGACGTCAGCATTGTTGACTGCAGTGCATCCATTGCTTCCATTGATCCTGCAGCCGACGCAACGACCAGATCAACAGGGCTGCTCCAGGCAGTAATTTCTCCCATTGTACTGACGGCACGAACCCACACGCGATAAGTGCCTGTCGCCAGTGGTGCGTTATGGGTGTATGTCGTGGTATCGAGGGCTGTTTGATGAATGACGCGAACATTGGTTGTTGTGTTCGTGACCCAAAGCTCGTATTTTTCAGTGCCAGCAATTGTCGTCCATGTGAACTGTGCCCTGGCCGGCGTTCCAACCAGCCTTGCGCTGGTGATTTTTGGAGGCAGGCCCACAGAAAACAAAGTGACTTGTGACCATGAGCTATAGGAGTTTCCGCTCTGAGCACGCACCCAAACCTGGTAGTCTCCAACGGGCAGATCCTGCAACGCAGTAAACGTCGTTGTCTTTACGAACTGATTTCGAATGACAACCGCTCGCGTTTTTGCGTCGCCAACCCAGAGATCGTAGTTCGTTGCACTCGTAACGGCCGACCATGAAAACGTGGGCGTTCGATCAAATGTACCACCGCCATTGGGTTGAGAAATCACAGGACGCGCGAGCACCGCGAGGACAACACCAGTACTCCATAGTCCCGCTTCGCTCTGAGCATTCAGGGCTCGGACCCAAATCTTATACGTACCAGACGGTAAATCGACCGGTGACGTGAAAGACGATGTCGTGAGTGCTGTAGTGCCAGCGCGATAGATGACTTGAGCCTTGTTGGTTGTCAGATTGTCAACCCATAACTCATACTTGGTTGCATCAGGAACCGCTGACCATGTGATCGTGGGGAATGCAGTATTTGCAATGGTAACAGTAGGTGACGGTGACG
>Ga0335398_10005556_pt1 | contig 16549 bp, 12 predicted proteins | sample BON03_FD_205742 | JGI IMG/M metagenome (GOLD analysis project Ga0335398, IMG submission 205742) | Freshwater microbial communities from Lake Bonney liftoff mats and glacier meltwater in Antarctica - BON-03 (spades assembly) (version 2) | ecosystem: Environmental > Aquatic > Freshwater > Ice >... | reverse complement strand
AAGAGCAGCACAACGTTGGCTCAAATTCAGTACGGCTACGACCGAGCATCCAATCGCACGTGGCGAAAAGACGGCGTGCTCACCGGCTACGACGAACTGTATTCGTATGACGGACTGTACCGGCTGAATGATCAGAAACGCGGGACGCTGAACGGGACTCAGACCGCCATCACCAGCGGGACGTTCGAGCAGCAATGGGGACTGGATCCCACCGGCAACTGGAAGACATTCAAACAGGACAACGATGGCAACGGCACGTGGGAACTGAATCAAACGCGCGTCGCCAACAAGGTGAACGAAATCACGGGCATCACGAATTCCGTCGGCACGGCATGGGCGATGCCGACTTATGACGGTGCGGGAAACATGATCGGTATTCCGAATCCCGGGACAACCGTCGTCGGATCGAACCCGGCGTGGGTGCCGATGAGCGAGGCTCAGTGGAACACGCTGACCGAAGCTCAATGGAACACATTCACGGAGAATACCGGCACGACTCCGCAAGCACTGTCGGCAAGGTACGACGCATGGAACCGCCTCGTGCTGATTTCGAGCGGCACGCAGAAAGTGAGTGAACATGTTTACGACGCAGGCGGCTACCGCATCCGCAAGGACATGTACACGAGCGGCACGCTGACGGAAGCTCGGCATTACTACTACACACCGGGCTGGCAATGCGTCGAAGAACGTGTCGGCACCGCCACCACCGCTGAACGCCAGTTCGTGTGGGGAATGCGGTACATCGACGACCTGATTCTCCGAGACCGCTCAACTGCCAACAATGGCACCATGAACGAACGCCGCTACGCCATGCAGGACGACAACTGGAACACAATCGCGATTTGCGACATCACCGGTTCCGTCACAGAACGCTTTGCGTATTCGGCGTATGGGACACCGGTCTTCATGACCGGTGTAGGTGTCACGCAGGCGTCGTCACCGATCGGCTTTGAGACGCTGTACGCCGGATATCGATGGGACGGGGCCACGCCGCAGATGTACTACGTCAGAAACCGTTTCCTGCTGCCGGTGATCGGCACGTGGAACAGACGCGATCCGCTGGGGTATGTCGATGGGATGGGATTGTTCAGATTCTATTCGACACTGAACAGTAGCGATCCTTTTGGGAGTGAAGACTTAGCACTTGGACCTCAACCATGGGAAAAGAAGAGGGGGGGAAAACAAGTCAAGACCTGCATTTTCTACACAACGACCGATCCCCGCCACAAGGCGGACGCGGAACGAGGCCGAGATGCCGAGCCTGCAGGAACTGCGGAAGTATTTGGGCCGATCTCTGGATCGCAACTTCGTGACACAATCGAGGGGCACGGTTGCTGCCGGATCGTTTTTGTCGGACACCGTCATCCCAATGGTAGCATAAGGGGAGCTGATGACGATCCGATTTTTCCAAGCTCTAACCATGATGTGAAAATCGCATTGAAAAACAATAAGTGTGGAAAGTCATGTGAAATTGATGTTCTTGGGTGTCAAATGCACGGGATTCTCGAATATATGGAGGAGAATCCATCGGATGGACGTTGGTATTGGAGTCATTGCTGTCGTGGATATGGCGATCACCATCCTGATGGCTCGATTACGCCCCTTACCGATTATGAAATGCGGGCCTGGATCGAAAGAGACTCTCAAAAGGAGATTGACCTGTGGAAAAAGCTGGCTCACGACACGGGGTGCGAGGTACGTTCTTCACGCACAACGCTGGCGATTGGGATTCGTCATACTTGCGCAAGATCAGGTGGGAAAGCCAAAGACAAGTCTGTTCTCTGCTATCCCGCACGTGATGTTTTTTTGCCTGATGGCAGTATGAAACAATTGGAGGAGTTTCCAAAGCGGTAAAAATATTGAAATTCATGTGATGGTCTTGCACTGTGCAATCGAACAGAAAGCTGAAAACTTGTGATAAGGTGATTTCAATGGTCGCACGGTTAAATTTAGTTCTGCTGATCGCGGTGCTTTCGTTTTTGTCTACAGGTTGTGAAGAGAAAGATCTCTCAGGCTCGACATTAGTCCTAGCGGGTCCACAAGTCATGATATCCGTTGGCAGACAATTCGATCTTGATCGTTCGAAATCGAAGGCTGTGAATGTAGCGAGTGACGCTGCACGTGATATAGATCGTTGGGCGACGACTCTGTCACTAGCGCCAAACGGTAAATCCTTAGTGGCGATTGAATTTGGCCAGTCAGCAGTTTACTTTGACGACATTCGCAGCGAAAGCGTAGGACTTCCCGTCAAGGAGTGCCGCAGCCCAAGCTCAATTTGTGTTTGGGCCTCTGATTCTTCAGCATTTGTACTATTCGACGCCCCCGATCGTTTATGGGGCGAGTTGAAACTATTTGACATTGAAACACTTAACGTCGTTGCGTCTGCGAAGCTTGATTTTGCATTAGGTGCATTGTCCCTTACAAATGACACTTTCCTTGTATTCAGGGAGAGCGGTGAACAGTTTTCATCGACCGCTCCTTGGCGGCCACAGCTATTTCAGATCGGAAGCAGATCAATCACGCCACTCACACCGGCGCTTCCAACAGAAAATTGCCCATCAATGGGATCGGTTTTTAGTATTGGGAAAATGCCGTTTCTACTGACCGGCTCACGTTCCCTTGTGGCTCCTTTGGAACTTTGGTTACTTCCTTTGGATTCGCGATCAGAGAGCCTCATCCCTCAAAAGGGAATTGTTGAAGGTGTCTCGAAGGACTCCCCAAAAGCAATGTTGCAAGAATTTGCCATAAACTCGCGTGGAGATAAGCTAGCGACACTTTGGCAACGTTCCGACGAAGCGAGTCAGAACGATTTTGAGTTTGTCGAAGCCTACGAGATTTCGCTTCGCGACAAGGAATCAAAACTTACCGTGCTGGGCTGCAGGAAACAGTGGGAGTCTGACCCATTTTCTTGCGCGTTCGATGAAATCATCGTACCAGACTTGACAGAACATCGAGTAGCCTTTCTATGCAAGGATCTGCTGATCGGTGTTGCTGCGTCGGAGGAATTGCGACTGTATTCTGCTGAGACTGGACGGTTACTGAAGCAATTCAAAGTTCCACATTGCAACGTGCTTTCTACCATGAATTCCCCTTCGGAGGTGCTCGTATCGACAACAGACGGGTTCACATTGCTAAAAATCGAATGCCGCTCTGAATCTAGTCCTAGGAACTAATAATCCTATGGGGGAAAGTCAAAGCTGCCATGTGGGTTTATCAAAACCAGGGTGGCAGCAGGGTGGCAGTGCGGCAGCAGTGCCATGCACCGGGAATTGGAAGACTGCAGTCGCCAGGGAAATTTGGGCAGTTTGAGGTATCCGAGGCGCTGCCTCTATTTCAGCCATTATTTCATTTCAGTGCCATCAGGAAGCCGTAGAAAGTCGGCGCCAAAAGCGGGTCCCATGCACTGACTGGGAGCCCGTCACCGGGCACGCATGCGGTCGGGACGGCTCGTCGGCTGTCCACCGTCTACGATACGCGCGGCATGGTCCAGACAGTCACGACATGGGATGATCCGCGAATCGGTTATGGAAGTATTCAAATCCAAGTGCAGAATGCGTACAATGACTTCCGCCAGCAGACGCATTCGTATCAGGAGCACATTGGCGGCGTGAACACATCCACCACACCGAAAGTCCAGTACAGCTACACGAACGGCACGGGCAACACGATCCGGATGACGGGGATGACGTACCCAAGCGGTCGTGGCCTGACGTACGCCTACGGCACAGCCAACGCCATTAACGATGCGTGCAGCCGGATTGAATCGGTGATTAATACGTCGGATTCCGTCAATCTGGCGACGTATCAGTATCTGGGAGCGTCGGGCTTCGTGAATGCTGCGTCCGGTCAGCCGGGGATTTCGTGGACGTTAATCGGCACAGGCAATGATCCGGCGACAGGCGACATCTATTGGGGCCTCGATCGCTTTGGGCGAGTTGATAACTGCCTCTGGAAGAAATCCACGACAACGCTGGCACAGATTCAGTACGGCTATGACCGAGCATCCAACCGCACGTGGCGAAAAGACGGAGTGCTCACCGGCTACGACGAACTGTATTCGTATGACGGGCTGTACCGGCTGAATGACCAGAAACGCGGCACGCTGAACGGGACTCAGACGGCGATCACCAGCGGCACGTTTGAGCAGCAATGGGGACTGGATCCCACCGGCAACTGGAAGGCTTTCAAGCAGGACAATGATGGCAACGGCACATGGGAACTGAATCAAACGCGCGTCGCCAACAAGGCCAATGAGATCACCGACATCACCAACACCACCGGACCCGTTTGGGCGAAGCCGTCGTATGACACGGCTGGCAACATGGTCGGCATTCCGAACGCCGGCACAACCGTCACTGGATCGAATCCGGCGTGGGTGCCGCTGACGGAAGCGCAATGGAACACGCTGACCGAAGCTCAGTGGTCGGCACTGACCGAAAATACGGGCACCACGCCTCAGCAACTGTCGGCGAGCTACGACGCATGGAATCGGCTGGTGCTGATTTCGAACGGTACACAGAAGATCAGCGAAAACGTGTACGACGCTCGCGGATACCGGATTCGCAAGGACACGTACGCCAGCGGCACACTCACGGAAGCTCGGCATTACTACTACACGCCGGGCTGGCAGTGCGTGGAAGAACGTGTGGGCACCAGCACAACCGCCGAACGGCAGTTTGTGTGGGGACTGCGCTACATCGACGACCTTGTACTCCGTGATCGCTCAACCGCCAACAACGGCACGATGAACGAACGCCGCTACGCCATGCAGGACGAAAACTGGAACACGATCGCGATTTGCGACATCACCGGCTCCATCGGGGAACGCTATGCGTACTCGGCGTATGGTTCGCCCGTGTTTATGAACGGCTCGGGGACTGTCCAGAGTGCCTCAGCCATTGGCTTTGAGACCCTGTATGCCGGCTACCGCTTCGACGGCAACATCCCGCAGATGTACTATGTGCGAAATCGATTCCTGCTGCCGATGATCGGCACGTGGAATCGCAGGGATCCGTTGGGGTACGTGGATGGCATGGGGTTGCTAGTCGCGTATTTCGTCGTAAACGACGTTGATCCAGATGGGACCTCTTGTTCAGCAAGTAAGCGAGCACAAATTATCGACGGAACTTTGCAGTATTCCTGCATGTGTGGTTGGATTGACTGGACTCACGCTGGGTCTAAAAAAGATAAGCCAACCGCCGGTGGGTTGATTGATTTCCTCAAGGTGTGGAAACAAATTCAGGAGATTGCTAAACAGCCCAGGGGAGGTCCGCCTGGCCAAGTATGCTACGGAACCAGCATGAAGAAGTTGTTCGTTACGTCAGGAGTAAGTGCTTGTTTCTGGGTGTCACCTGGACTGTCGGAAAAAGAAATGAAATGTGCCGCATGGGGAATTTTCGCTTATATCCAAACTAAGTTTGAAAAACATCAACGTGACTTTCCGACGGTCGAACATTCAGGCTTTAGTCCAGAGGACCTTCCATCAGATCTGATCATGTTCCTAAGAGCGATTAGCGACTTGACTCTGACAGTTGACCAAATTGGGGAATTATGCGGGGTCCAGAAGGATAAGTCGGAAAACCTTAAATGGTGCGACGCCTTTGATTGGGAGACGAGAAACTTCGAATGGGGACCTGTTCGTTGTCCGGCCGCAAACACAAAATGCGGTGAGGACACAAGTGATGGTCCGATGCGAATGCCCAGCAAACTAAGTATGCCTGACTGTTCGGCAGCAGCTATGCAAGAAGGAGAACTTTGGCACCCGACTGGTAAAGGCTGGACCGGCACGAAGTTTTGGTAGTCGGAGTAAGTCATGATAACTTCATTTTATCGCTTGGAAACCAGAATTGGTCTCTGTTTCTGTCTCTGTTTGCTTGCTGGATGCAGTGATAGAATTCTGACTGAACTTAAAACGAACGACGGGAAAATCCAGATCACTATCAAGGATCCATCAGAATGTGACGAATCTCGATTTACATACGGAATTGTAAAAGGACTTGATCCAACCCAGCCACATCCTAAGATCATCTTGTGCTTGGTGTCATGTTCTTCTTATGTAGACACCGAACTCTTTATTCTGCTCGAAGGATCAAACTGGTGTGCAGTGGCCATGAAAGATGAGATTTCGGAGGATTCGAAATCTCCGTTGGAGGCAGTCTATGCAATTATTGATCGAGGATCTGGCAGAGTCTACGAGTACCCAGACTCATTTCCCGAGTGTCCGAAGGCGATCATGGAAGAAGTAGCGAATGAAGTTAAAAAGCAGCGGTCGGGGACTAAATAGCGATGCAGGGGCCATCAATAGCGATGCAGGGGCCATCCAAAAAGTATCAAAGGGGTCAGGCTTCTTTGATGACACCGAAAGCGGTGCAGCCGACCTTGATGCCACAGAACGGCCAAAACAGTGAGGCGAAATTCATGGCAAATTCATTAAATTCATGGTGCCATCCTTTTATTGAATGCTCCGCCTCGTGGATCGATGGAGTCGGACGGCAGTTTGCCTCAGCAGATTACGGCACCAACGGTGGTTCCGCCTTCACACGTCCGGCGGCTGTTCCGACACGTTCGGACACAATTCTGGTCAGCACCACAACTTACAACGACGATGGTGAAGTGTTTTCGACGCTCGATCCAAAGAACACCGAAACACGATTTGAATATGACGATGCCGGACGGCAGAGTTTGCAGACCGAAAACTATGTTTCCGCCGGAACGAACTTCGATCAGAATCGCAAGACATGGACCACGTACTCAGCGGACGGTCAGGTCGCCACTCTGACAGCCTCGAACAGCGATACCGGCAATCAGCAGACGATTTATACCTATGGCACCACGCTGGCGGATTCCGGAATCGCTTCCAGCCAGTTATTGCGAATCGTGCGTTATCCGGATTCGGATGGGACGAACGGTGATTTTGTCACCTACGTCTACAACCGTCAGGGTCAGCAGATCCTCGTCACCGATCAACGCGGCTGTCAGCATGCGTATGATTACGACGGACTCGGGCGGCAAATTCATGACCGCGTCCTGTCGCTGGGCACAAGTGCCGTCGGAACAGCACGTCGTCTGTCCACGGTTTATAACTCGCGTGGCATGGTCATGACGGTCACGACGTGGGATGACTCGCGGGTGGGATTTGGCAGTGTGCAAAACCAGGTGCAAAATTCCTACAACGACTTCGGGCAGCAGACGGTGTCGTATCAGGAGCACAGCGGCAGCGTGAACACATCCACGTCACCGAAAGTGCAGTACGGCTATGCGAACGGATCGGCCAATATGATCCGAATGACGAGCATGACATATCCGAGCGGTCGTGGTCTGACGTACGGCTACGGCACCGCCAACGCCATTAACGATGCGTGCAGCCGGATTGAATCGGTGATCAATACGTCGGATTCCGTCAATCTGGCGACGTATCAGTATCTTGGCACCTCGGGCTTCGTGAATGCTGCGTCCGCCCAGCCGGGCATCAACTGGACTCTGATCGGCAGCGGCAACGATCCGGCGACAGGCGACATTTACTGGGGCCTCGATCGCTTTGGCCGAGTGGATAACTGCCTGTGGAAGAAATCGACCACAACGCTGGCGCAGATTCAGTACGGCTATGACCGAGCATCCAACCGCACGTGGCGAAAAGACGGAGTGCTCACCGGCTACGACGAACTGTATTCGTATGACGGACTGTACCGGCTGACCGATCAGAAACGCGGGACGCTGAACGGGACTCAGACGGCGATCACCAGCGGGACGTTTGAGCAGCAATGGGGACTGGATGCGACCGGCAACTGGAAAACTTTTAAACAGGACAACGACGGCAACGGCACATGGGAACTGAATCAAACGCGCGTCGCCAACAAGGTGAACGAGATCACGGGCATCGCGAATTCCGTCGGCACGGCATGGGCGACGCCGACGTATGACGGTGCGGGAAACATGATCGGTATGCCAAATCCACCGGCAACGACGACAGGCGCCACGCCGGCATGGGTGCCGATGACGGAAGCTCAATGGAACACGCTGACCGAAGTTCAATGGAACACATTCACGGAGACCACCGGCACGACTCCGCAGCAATTGTCGGCACAGTACGACGCATGGAACCGCCTCGTGCTGATTTCGAGCGGCACGCAGAAGGTCAGTGAACATGTCTATGACGCTCGCGGATACCGCATTCGGAAGGACACGTACACGAGCGGCACGCTGACGGAAGCTCGGCATTACTACTACACGCCAGGCTGGCAGTGTGTCGAAGAACGTGTCGGCACCACCACAACCGCTGAACGCCAGTTTGTGTGGGGACTGCGGTACATCGACGATCTTGTACTCTGAGACCGCTCGACCGCCAACAACGGCACGATCAACGAACGCCGCTACGCCATGCAGGACGGAAACTGGAACACGGTCGCCATCTGCGACACAGCGGGCAGCGTGACGGAACGGTTTGCGTATTCCGCGTATGGAACGCCGGTGTTTATGAATGCCATCGGCACGGTGCAGAGTGCTTCTGCGGTCGGCTTTGAAACGCTGTATGCCGGGTACCGTTTTGACGGCAATACCCCGCAGATGTATTACGTCCGCAACCGCTTCCTCCTGCCGATGGTTGGGACGTGGAATCGGAGGGATCCGCTGGGGTACTTGGAAGGGATGAGTTTATCTCAATATGCGAAGAGTTCGCCTGCCCAGAACTACGACACATTTGGATTGTGCTGCAATCCGGGTGGAGATTATTGCGGCCCAAATGTTGATAGTCTCCTTGCCGCTGAACTGAACTATGCTCTCCGTTTTTGGAGCAAGCACATCGCGTATTGGTCTGAAAACTTGGCTCGATTTGCATGGTATCGGTCCGTGGTTCGGTGGAGACATATGGCTCAGATTGGCCTGCAACTTGATTGGACAACGGTTACTAGCAAAGAATTCATTGAAAACGGAAGATGGATAATTTGTCCGACCGGAAAATGCAAGAACACGTACATGCTATGTGGCGTCTGTGTTCATGATCATTTCATCGGAAATATCATGTTTGGATATTGGCTTCGCCTTCACGGATTTCTCGATTTTACGGCAAACACTGCTGGGCATATTGCGCAACTCGTTTTACCGACTGATGAACGAGGATTCGATAAGCCTTGGGACAAAGCAGGGTACGAGTTGGGCCGACTACTTGCTGAATCTGGCAAGAACTTTAGTAAACAAAACATATGCAGCGTCTTGCTCGGTGATAAGGGTAACGCATATTCATATTTCATTCTTGCAAACAATAAACAGGGTGCAAATTTTGGAGACTGTAAACCTTGTCCTGAAGAAATGGATGGAGGATTGAAGGCATGGACAAAAGAAATAAATATGCCATACCCCGATTTCTAGAGAGATTCAAATCTCCTTGGATTTTGATCTTCGCTCTCCTTTTCATGGCTGGATTTCGCGGCATTCATCGCGTATTTAATCCTCCCGACCTGAACAAGATTGTGTTGATTAATGAATCTCTTTCCAGAAGAATCGAGTTTCCTCTTCAGGTCACTATGACCACGAAAAAGTCCGTTTGGACAAGGAAATTCGAGTACGGCAGACCATTAACAGTCGGAGGTGTTTGTGTAGTGCCGTGGGATTTGCCATATCTGAATGCGGATCTGGAAATTCGGGACAGCACTGACTCAGTCGTTGTACGACTACCGTTAGAGGCGCCGGGAAGGTACTGCGGAGTGCTTGTTATCGTGTTGTCAGGGGAAGTTGAGGCGAGTAAGGCGTACAATAAACTACCAAGGCCAGCGCACACTAAATAGCTTTGATACCAAGGGCTTGCATCAGGAAGTCATCATTCCAGCCACAGAGTTGGCGTTTCATGGCAAGGCTTTCTTTGCCGGGGTGCTGCTTCAGGAGTGATAAAAGCATCAAAATGTCTCTTTGATGATAAAAAGTAGCAGCACAAACGTGCCACCCAACTTAATATTACAGTACGGCCAAAACGACAAGGCAAAATTCATGGCAAATTCATCAAATTCATGGTGCCATCCTTTTAATGAACGCTCCGCCTCGTGGATCGACGGTGTCGGACGGCAGTTTGCCTTGGCAGATTACGGCACCAACGGTGGTTCGGCCTTCACACGTCCGTCGACTGTCCCGACACGATCGGACACAATTCTGGTCAGCACCACAACTTACAACGACGATGGTGAAGTGTTTTCGGCGCTCGATCCACAGAACACCGAAACACGATTTGAATATGATGACGCCGGGCGACAAAGTTTGCAGACCGAAACTTACGTTTCCGGCGGAACGAACTTCGATCAGAATCGCAAGACATGGACCACGTACTCAGCGGACGGTCAGGGCGCCACTCTGACAGCCTCGAACAGCGATACCGGGAATCAGCAGACAATCTACACCTATGGCACCACGCTGACGGATTCCGGAATCGCTTCCAGCCAGTTATTGCGAATCGTACGTTATCCGGATTCGGACGGCACGAACGGTGATGTTGTTACCTACAGCTACAACCGTCAGGGACAACAAACGCTTGTCATCGATCAACGCGGCTGTCAGCATGAGGAGCATTAAATGGGTCATGCCTCTTTGATGATGAGGAAGAAGTAGCAAAAACGTGCCACCCAGCTTGATTTTACAATACGGCCAAGACCGCGATGAAAACTTCATGGCGAATTCATGCGGCCATCCAACGATGAAACGCTTGGCCACATGGATCGACGGCGTGGGACGGCAGTTTGCTTCAGCCGACTACGGCACGAACGGTGGTTCCGCCTTCACACGTCCGGCGGCTGTTCCGACACGTTCGGACACAATTCTGGTCAGCACTACCAGCTACAACGACGATGGTGAAGTGTTTTCGACGCTCGATCCAAAGAACACTGAAACGCGATTTGAATATGACGATGCCGGACGTCAGGTGATCCAGATTGAAAACTATGTTTCCAGCGGAACAAACGCCGATCAGAATCGCACCACATGGACAACCTACACGGCTGACGGCCAGGTCTTCACGCTCACTGCGTCCAACAGCGACACCGGCAATCAGCAGACGATTTATATCTATGGCACCACGCTGGCGGATTCCGGAATCGCCTCCAGCCAGTTGTTGCGATTCGTGCGCTATCCGGATTCAGACGGCACGAACGGTGATGTCGTCACGTACGCCTACAACCGTCAGGGTCAACAAACGCTCATCACCGATCAACGCGGCTGTCAGCATGCGTATGATTATGACGGACCCGGACGACAGATTCATGATCGGGTCCCGTCGCTGGGCACGAGTGCCGTCGGCACGGCTCGCCGTCTGTCGACGGTTTATGATATGGCTCGAAACGTCGTCGCCAGTGGCGCCATTCGCGATGGCTTTGCTGAGACCCTGTGGATTGATTCCGACATTGGATTCAACCCAGACAGCATCGAACAATTGCGGAGTCCGATACCTCCATCAGACTTTGGCACTTTGGAAACTATACCTTCGGCTGGGAAGAAGCCGGTAACGACGTGAAGCGTTTTGGAACCTTCAATTTTCACATCAATGGAAACGTTGTTTCTACATGATCTTTGGCGCGATCATTTCTCGTCCAACAAATCGCTACGGCTTCGGCGGCTCGGCTGGCACGCCTGCCTTTTCGTGCGAGACTGACTGCACATTAAGAGTTGCCGTCGCCTTCGCATCGGCGAGTTGTTGCTCAAGAACCGCTGGATGCACGTAACTATGACTGTCGGCCATCGTCAGCGGCTGGACTTCCTGCGGCTTGTTTTTCTTTTCAAACGGTGAATGAATCCGGTTGCCTGCCAGTAATGTGCCATTGTAAACACTGCCCCGCGTGAGCGGGCCCATGCCGAGGAACCAGGAATCGCGTGCATCGCTTCTGGCCACTGCGGCACCGGATTGCCACACAGGAACGCTGGTCTCACGGTGATAGGCAAAGACCACTACCTTTGAGATGCCTTTCACGCCATTACGTTTGCCCACAGAAATTTCGGGGATGGCCGGGACTAAGGGAGCACCAGCCAACGCGCTGGCTGCAGTACCGAGCCCGTTGCTGGATGGAATCCCATACGTGACTTCCATCGAATCTGTTCCCAATGCGCCAACACGAGCTTCAAGAATGTAGTCGGCTTCAAGACGTGTTGCCTGTATGAAGCAACCAGTCGTCGTTAGCTTCTGACGCAAGGCACTAATGATGTAGTCGGACGTGATGAAAACATTCGGGCCCTTGTACGTCTTCATATACTCGGTATCAAGGTAAACCTTGCGACCGGCAAGTGGAGACAGATCCAACTGATCGATCGCCCGATCAATCGAATCTGACAGCAGCAATTGCTCCGTTCCACTACGTTGTATCGCAGCTCCGCAACCACTGACCAGCAGCAGACAGCAAAGTACAAGTAGACGTTGTGGAAGACTCAATGCGAACACGAATTCTGTTTCCCATCGACAGTTTTACGATCGTTCCGGATGAACGTCGCTCCGCTTGCGGAATATCCCCGCACCGTACGGAGTCTATTCCTTCACACGGCCCCGCTTGACGCCACTTCACGAAAAACGAACAGAGACTCGTAACTGGCGAGTTACCGTCGGGCCGATTTCGGCAGATTCTGCGGATAAAACTGTCAGGTGCAGAATCCCGAAATTCGGGACAACCAACATTCGCCGCAAAGTGAACAAATGAACCTGTCACTCGAAAACACATCCATCTTCAGCGATTTCAGGCATAGCACCATCTATTTCGTAGCTTTCCGCCCAACTACTGTACATCCCCTCATATCCGGACACGCATTCGCCACCGGACTCAAGCCTCTTCACAGTAACGAGTTACAGCCGTGGCACGCGCGGCTCAGGAAAAAACGGCGACGAACAAAACACCGTAAACCATTACTAGACAGCCACTTACGCTGTTCAGCTAGACGCAGCTCTGAAGCCCGCTAGGATCGTACGTACCCCACTGGAATCAGTGAGTCGTTGTTATTGCCCACAGGAGTTCGACGGGCAATAAATTCTCTCCCCCGAACGGATGCCCGTCCCCTCGAACTGCAACACAACGTCGTAGCTCGAACTTAGGCAGTTGGCGTCAAACATCTTCCGCAGCGCAATGCGGCGCAGAAGCTTAACGCCTGCTGAATTACGGGTCCTGCCATGTCACTGCACAATTTATCTGGCCGAAGTACAACTCGATCGAATCTCCGAGCCGCCCGTCACGGCCGTGTTGCATCACGTCGCAACGGCGTAAGCCCAGCGTCCGCGCATCAGCATCGCGGCAACGGCTTGGCACACGGAAGACCATTTGACGCTCCTGAAATCTGGCACAATCCAGTCAGCAGCGATGAATCCGATAGTCACGAACTCAAGATTGTCACGCAACCCAGCGGTCACGGTTACATTCACCCGGTTTCTGCGGAGGATGTGCGAGAACGAATTCTGCAGCTTCCGAAGGAGTTTCGGGAGAAACTGGACGTCGTACAATTCAGCCGTATGACAAAAAAACGTCGATTATTTCCATGCTACGGACTGCAATGGGGTACTGCCGTTTATCTTTATCCAATCGAACAGTCTTTAGTTGAACTTTACGCTCGTGCTCCCAAGCCAGCTCAACGCATCGAAACGGAAATGTATGGAGGTCGCTGGGTTCAGGATGGAAATTTGTGGCGGTTGATCTGGACGAAAAATACAATCCGGGATTTCTACCTTAACAATGTTTTGATTCACGAACTAGGACACATTAACGACGACCGAAATACGGGCTTTCGCAAACGCGAGCAGTTCGCAGACTGGTTTGCCGTTGAGTATGGTTACCGTGCTTCTCGCAACAAGCAAAGCAGTGCAAACCGGCAGTAATTGCTTGCCCGGAAGAATGTCCGCGCACTGAAGTCATTCTGGGCATCGCAAACCAGAATCTACCGATTGATTCCTGATTAAACGGACAATCTTTGCACGTGTCGGGTAAACAGAATGCGCTAAGTTCATTCTGCTTCAGCAAGTTTTGCGAGTGTGCCGATGAAATTGAAAGGTGCCCGCCGAGCACCATGACTGAAAGACCAACTTATTTTGGTTGTGGACGCAACTTGCATCGGCGATTCTGAAAACAAACCACCGTCATCCAAACCTGTTTCTCCATGCCAATTCTTGCACAAGAACCTGACATATTTCCGGATTCACTGCTGGATAAGCCGGCGGACAGTCTGGATGATTCGTGGTTTGCCATGTATACGCTGGCACGGCAGGAAAAGAAATTGATGCGCAAACTTCGGCCACTGAAGATTGCGCATTACGGCCCCATGATTCAACAACGCAAGCGGTCGCCGCAGGGTCGAATTCGGACCAGCTACGTGCCGCTGTTCACGGGCTACGTTTTTGTGCGCGGCGATGAAGTGGCGCGACATGACGCCGTATCAACCGGCTGCATTTCGCGATGCCTGCCGGTGACTGAACACGAAGAATTGATTGAAGACCTGCGTCGAATTCGTCAACTTGTGATCACCGGCGCGGAAGTTCACCCGGAACCCGTGCCGCTCGTCGGACGCACATGCGTCGTCAGGAACGGGGCCATGAAGGGCTTAAAGGGTACAATTACCAGAACACTGAATCAGCACCGGTTGACAATCATGGTGAACTTCATGCAGCAAGGTGCTTCGGTGATTGTCGATGAGGCCGACGTTGAGCTGATATAGGACGCTCGATCAATAAGTGATCGAGCGATCCCAGGCACCCATAACCACGATCAAGGAACCCGACCTGAGGACAGGTCGGACTACTCTATTCAATCGCAAGAATTTCCATTCGCAGTGTGCCACGCGGGATTTCGACTTCGACCTTGTCTCCGACTTTCCTTCCAAGCATCGCAGATGCAATCGGACTGGACGTCAGGATCTTCATCACGTCGCCGTCGTAATCTTCCTCGCCAGGACCGACCAGTTCGTACGCTTCTTCCATGTCGTCCGACAGGTCTTTGACTCGGACTGTGGCACCAAATGTTACCGTATTTTTCGGCCCGTCGGTCTTTTCCATGATCTGGCAGCCCGACAACTGAACTCTTTTGGTTCCGATTTGTCGTTCGAGATGCGCCAGCGTTTCACGAGCCGCGTGGTATTCCGCGTTCTCCTTCAGATCGCCCTCTTCGCGCGCAGTCTTTATACGTTCAAGAATTGCTGGCTTCGTTTCTTCCAGCGCTTCAATCTCCTTGCGGATTTTTTCGTAACCTTCGCGGGAAATTGGCTGACGTTCCATAACTAGACCTCAAAACAAAACAATGGTGCGACACCGCAATTTTTTGGTGAAGCGGCTTTAGGAGCGCAAAAGAGACGCGGGAAGACACGATTTCTCTGCTGAAAGTTCGCGGAGAAAAATCCTGTCTTCTGCGTTTAGTATTTTGCCGGGAACAACAAATGGAACGGCGGCTGAAAGGACATCCCTTCAACCGCCGTTCATAATTGTTCGGGCATTGTACTCGGATAACTTGCGTCAGGCTACGCAATTTCCTTCCACAGACCACATTTCGCGCTGTCCAGAACGGCTTCGCAAACCTTTTGGGTTTCGAGAGCCTCGCGGAATGTCGGGCTGCACGGCTTGCCAGACTCGATCGCTGCGATGAAGTCGGCTACCTGATGCACAAAAGTGTGCTCGTAACCGATCTGCAGACCACCAACCCACCACTTGCCCATGTATGGCATATCGCCGTCGGTGCAATGAACCTGATGCCAGCCTCGGATCAGCGAGTCGTCGGCATGATCGAAGTATTCAAGACGATGCAAGTCATGCAGATCCCATTTGATCGACGCTTTTTCGCCGTTGATTTCAAATGTATACAAGGCTTTGTGGCCTCGGGCGTAACGAGTTGACTCAAACAACCCCAGCGAGCCGTTCGCGAAATGGCAAAGGAATGCACAGGCATCGTCGATGCCAACTTTTTCCACCTTGCCGGTGAGGTTGTGCATGCGTTCCTTCACGAAAGTCTCTGTCATCGCCGTGACGTTCTTGATCGACCCATTCAGCCAGATAGCGGTGTCGATGCAATGAGCCAACAGGTCACCTGTCACTCCTGAACCAGCCGCAGCAGCATCCAGACGCCACAGTGCCGCACCGCCTTGTGGCAGGTCTGCATTGATAGTCCAGTCCTGCAGGAAATTGGCGCGATAGTGGAAGATGCGACCAAGGCGACCTTCGTCGATCAACTGCTTGGCGAGTGCTACTGCAGGAACTCGACGATAGTTATACCAAACGGTGTTGGCAACCTTCGCCTTTTCGATGGCATCCACCATCTTCTGGCCTTCAACAGGATTCATTGCGAGCGGTTTCTCGCAGAGCACCATCTTGCCCGCTTCAGCGGCTGCAATCGCGATTTCGGCATGCGAGTTATTCGGCGTGCAGATATCAATCGCATCGATATCAGGGCGAGCGATCAGTTTTCGCCAGTCGGTTTCGGTAGATTCGTACTGCCATTGATCCGCGAAGGCTTTGACCTGGTCTTCGCTGCGCCCACAGATGGCTTTAAGCACCGGACGATGTTTCAGCTCAGGAAAGAAGTCATTGACGCGCTTGTAGCCGTTCGAATGCGTCCGGCCCATA
>Ga0335398_10005555_pt1 | contig 16550 bp, 16 predicted proteins | sample BON03_FD_205742 | JGI IMG/M metagenome (GOLD analysis project Ga0335398, IMG submission 205742) | Freshwater microbial communities from Lake Bonney liftoff mats and glacier meltwater in Antarctica - BON-03 (spades assembly) (version 2) | ecosystem: Environmental > Aquatic > Freshwater > Ice >... | reverse complement strand
TATATATATATTTGGATAGATAGATAGAAAAAAATAGATAGATGGACGTATTGATATCTATATGTATGCATTTTCATATATACTTTAGGGAGCGATTGACCGGTACGCTCCACGTGGCTCGTAGGCATGGCCCGGTTCGGAGGCCGCAGCCTCCACAACCACCCTCGAACCTCTTCCCCGCACAGGCGCAGATGGCAGCGGCGCTCCGCCCACCGCCGCGCTGTCCGCTGCTGCCGCTGCAGCATCGCCGGGGGTTATACCGCAGGGGACAATACCGCAGGGGGCATATGTGATAATACCGCAGGGGGCGCTGCCGTCGCTTAAGCCGAACTTTCGGCTGGCGCCGCTGGCGGAGCTCGAGGCTGGGTTGGGGTCCACGGAAGCGGAGAGCGCGGCGCCGGACGCTGTGCGCACAAGGCTAGCACTAGCAATACATGTTACCACCACCACTTCTACTACTTCGCAATGAGCAGGCCCTAGTTTCACTGTAAAATAACTCAACGGCTACTCGGGGTCGGTCATCGGGTTAACCCGTCGGATGAGCGCGTCGAAGGAAGAGGTGCCCGGCGATCTAGACTTGGCGCGCAGGTCATTGAGCGTCTCGCCGGACGTGCGGGCGGGCCGCCGTCCACGGCCAGGCAACTGGCTCGCCTTGTTCATCAAGGACGACTCGTCCGCGACCGCCAGCGAGCGCGAAGTTACAGCTATCTGACGGGGAAAGAGCAAAGCCGAGCGTGTCGTGGATGTACGATTCCTCGAACTCGCCGTCCTTGCTGATAACGTCGTCAATGTCGACGCCGCCAACGAAACTCTCCCCCGCGATTGTCTGCATGTGCCCGGCGCGTGGACCCCAAAAGACAGCGGCCGCTGATGGCATGGGCCGGCGCTTAGACGACGGGCCAGAATCCTCGCCCGCCCTCTCCCTCCAGCCAGCCTCGAAGGATGCCGCCATCAGACCTTGAACGTCGGTGCTGCGAAGCGCCGGCGTAGGAGCGCTCGAGCCATTATCGATGAGCGATGATGGCGGATCTGAAGAGAACAGGAGAGAGAGCGGGGCTGAGAGCAACTCAGCAACCTAACGAGCTTTCATATCTAATGATATTGAAATCTCGAGGTCAGGTTTAAGTCATGCAGTGGGATAACTCGCACTGGATGGGAGCACCGTCAAGCCCATAGTCTTGCTCGGCCCACTTAGTCCTCGACGGGCCCGAGCGCATAGTCAAGGTACCACCCGACAATTGACCGCATTGATAAGCGCAGCCCACTTACATCGCCAACGTAGTAGACCACTCTAGCACATTGGCCAGCGCGGCCTACATGTCTTCCAACGATGGGAACCGTCAAGTTTCCATCTTGCGCGGCCCGCTTCATCGCCGAAGCGAGCATCTACCAGCGATGGGAACAACACAAGCCATTTTTTGGCACGCGCGGCCCACTTTACCTTACATCGCCGACGTAGTCGACCACTCTAGCACATTGGCCAGTGCGGCCCACATGTCTTACAACGATGGGAACCGTCAAGTTTTTCGTCTTGATCGGCCCACTTCATCGCCGATGCGAGCATCTTTCAACGATGGGAGCAACACGAGCCTAGTGGCACGCGCGGCCCACTTTTGCAGCATCAAGCTGTTTGGCGCCCTTTCTGGACGGCGCGCGCCGCTCACTTCGAGCCGCGCTCCAGCAGCCGTTCGCCACTGCCGAGCAACGTGCCTAACATCACCATCTTGAGCGAAGGGAACGGCTCGAGACCTCTAGCCACGCGCGGCCTCGCCACCATCGTCTCGGCCGCCGCCGCCGCGCTTGTCGCGACCGACTCTGATTCGCTACAACGATCGCTGCCGACTAGCCAGCTGCTGCCGCCGCTGTCTCGGCCGCCACCAACGGTGTCTCACGCGCGGCTTCGCCACTGCCGTCTCGGCCGTCGCTGCCGCGCCCATTGCAACCGCTTCGGCCGCGTTTCGCTTAACGTCCCGCCGTCTTCGTTACGACGATCGCCGCCGACTAGAGAGTTGCTGTTGCCGCTGCCTCGGCCGCCACTACCGGTGGCGCACGAGCAGCCTCGCCACTACCGTCTCGGCCGTCGCCGCCACGCCTATTGCAACCGCTTCGGCCGCCGTTTCGCTTGACGTTTCGCCGTCGCTGCCGCCGTGCTTGCCGCCGCTGGCGGTGCTAGAACGCAAACGAGATGAACCACCACGTGCACCAAGCAAAGTTTCTACTGGAAATCCACCGCCGCGTTGCGAGACCTCAACGACTGCGGCCAAGTCACGCCAGTTGGGTGGAACCTGGAGACGCAGCAGCGGAAGGCCAGCCTCCCTAGCTATGCGCAGCGCGTCCTGCAGCCGCTCGCCGCCGCCCGAGAGGCCATCAGCGACGTCGTTGTCGACAGAAGAAACGCGCGTGGAAGCGGCCGTGACGCCGAGTCGGAGCAGGTCGTCGTTTCCCTGGCGCACGAGCTCGTGCATCCCCGGTGCGCGAGATTTGCCGCGGTCAGTGGCGAACTCGGCCGCCTCATTGTCGGTGAACTCAAGCAGGTGCGTAACGATGAAGCTGATGCTCGCCGCATACGCGAGGAAAGTAAAGGCGGCGAAGTTCATGGTGGCCAGCTCGAGCTCGTTGATGTGCAAGTCGCGCACCTTGTCATCGGTCCATCGGCCGTCGAAGTAGACGAAGGTGTCGCCTATAATCAACCAGCCGCCATAGCCGCTCTCGCCAGGCGAGTCGAGCTCGCGCGACGCGTCCGAGTAGTAGACGAGCAGACCTGGCGCGCCCTGCCGCGCGAAGGCTGAGCTCGAGGCAAGAGGGCACGATTCCGGCGGGTCGGCGCGCAGCCGCGCCAGCCACCAGAGGAGCTCGCCTTGGGCTCTTTGACCTAGCACCTTGCGCCCACCGGTGAGGCGGGTCTTCGCCCGCAGCGCGCGCAGGATGTAGAAGGTATGCGCCCTGCCGAGGATGATCGTGGAGGCTGCGTGGAGAAGCTTGTGGCAGAGCGAGTTAAGCTCGTCCGCGCCGACTCTGAGCTCAACCTTGGAGGCGGTCTCGCCGCCGACGAGCGCAACGATGGCCGAGGCGTACGAGTCGCGCTTGAGCTCGGTGAGGTAAAGGGCTTCTCTGTTGAGATCGAGCGTGGCGCCTAAGAAGTCCATACGCTCGCCAGGGTGCCAGCTCTTTCCTTCAGAATTGGCGTGGTCGAAGTGTTTGATCACGCCCACAGCTGCGTCGAAGTGCAGAGACGCCCGACGCTGCTGACACGCTGCGCCGTCGACTCCGCCTCGAGCCAACATAACGCGGTCGCCACGATGATCAAAGAGAAGATCGTTGATAGAGGCGGCACCGATGTCGTCAACGTACATAAGAGCTTAGCAGAGAACAGCCCATCGATACGCGTCGCCTGCGTCGGCCCCCGCCGCCACGGCTGCTTCGCGCCGCTGCTTGAGCCAGGCGAGGACGGGCTCTTCAAGAGACGGATACGCCGTGTCGAGCCGCGCGAGCTCTCTGCGTACTGCCCAGACGATGAAACAGCTCTGCCTACCGCACAGGACGGGAGCCTCGCGCTGTCCAAGCTGAATGCGCGGGTCGTAACCATAGCTGTCCGAGTGGACGAAGCCGCTCATCCAGCAGTGGGCGCGCTGCTTGCCAGTCCTGCGGAAGTACGAGTCTAGGTCGAAGCCCCAAATCTTGATCGGCGCGCCAGACGTGTTGAGAACGGCGATGGCGCGCGCGAGCTCGGAGACTTTGACGTACTCGATCTCCGGGATGGCTTCAAGATCGACAGAATCGTTGTATGAGGCGACGCCGTCGACGAGCTGCATCGTCTTGTCAATGGTCATGCGCGCCTTGCCGTTGCGCATCACGATGTTCATCGGGTCGGCGCGCATTGGCCAGATAGGCGTGGCCAGATAGGCGGCAGAGCGAATCCGTGGTGGACCCAGCCGCGGTCGCGGTCCTTCTTGGCACATTTATCGAAGGCAGCCGGCTCCTTGAGCGCACCAACGTGTGGCAGGCCCAAGATGGCGCAAAGATCAAGCTCTGGTCCAGGATAGCCGTGCGCCATAAAGGAGACGATCTCGGCGATAGGGAAGCCAAACTTCTCGGCGTAGTCGACAATGGAGCCGATGTCGAGATCCGACTCGGGCGGCTGGCTCGGCCATGAAGACGGCATGAGCGGGTACCAGCGCTCGTCTGCCTTATCGAAGCGCCACGCCCAGCCGCGTCCCGCGGGAAGAACGCAGTCAACGCCCGCCGCGTAGAGCGGCGCCGGCCGCTGCGACCGAGCGACTTGCCAGCGCCCATCTCGCGCCGTGGCGAGGCACTCCGCGACACGACGGCGAAAGGTGTGCAGGCGCTCAATCATCGCTCGCGGGATGAGCTCTGCTGTGGTGAGCGGAGTCGGCGGCTCCAAGACGACGGGCGCCTCTGCCCACCCAGTCGACGGCGGAACGTTGGCGGATGGATGCGCTTCACCTAAGAGGACGCTGCGAAGCTCTGGCTCGAGTCGCCGTAAGCTTGCCCCCGGCAGAGCCAACCGTGGCCCAGCGTCGGCAGCGGCGCCGTCAACGAGATGCGGCTGAGCGGAGCCAAGCCGCAGCCGGGCAATCGGCTTAACGGGACTCGCCTCTGTGGCCCTGGGCCCATCCTCGCCCAGCGCACTCGAGACGGCGTCCCTCGTTCTCACGCCGCTACCTAAGTCTGCGACGCACGAGTTGTCTGCGCTGCTCAACGAGCTCGAGCCGACGTCGTTGACGAGACTGCTGAGCGCGCTGGCGTCGCCTCTGCTGTTCGACGCACTAGAGCCGCCGCTGCAGCGAGACGGCGGTGCGAGGCAGGTCTCTGTTTCCGCGACGCGAGCTTGCACCGCTCTCTCCTGGTCAGCAGTAAGATGTATCCCGAGCTGGCGTTTGCGCCAGATGAGCGCTGCAAGCTTCTCTCCCGAGTCCGAGGAAACGATACTGCCGCCGGGGTGTGCGAGCTTTGAAGAGGCGTCTAGTGGCACAACCGAAGACGCCTCGTCTGCGAACCTGACGCGATGCCCCGCGCGCCGCGCCTCTTCGAACGAACTCGGCGGCCTAAGAAGTTGCGGCGACGCAGGCGAAAGAACCAGCGGCGCCGCCGAAGACGCCTCGTCTGCGAACCTTGCGCAACGCCCCACGCGCAGCGCTGCTTCCATAGAACTTGGCGGCCCAAGAAGTCGCGGCGACGCTCGTGAAAGATGCAGCGACGCCGCCGGAGAGGCCTCGTCTGCGAACCGGACACGACGCCCCGCGCGCGGCGCTGCTTTGATCAAACTCGGCGACATAAGAGGTCGTGGAGACGACAGCGAAAGATCCAATGACGCCGTCGAAGACGCTTCGTCTGCGAACATGAAACGACGCCCCGCGCTTGGCGCGGCTTCTATAAAATTTGGCAAGATAAGAGGTCGCGACGACGACGGCAAAAGACCCAATCAACTCGATGAAATCGCAAGAAGGGAGCCTGCGAAAGATGAGACTGGCTCGCCGCGCGTCGCCGCACCCCCCTATTTGGAGTGCGAGAAAAAGCAGCGGTCGTTATCGAACGTGCACTTCTTAAGGTGGTGAAAGAAGTAGCACGGGGATCGACCCTTGTCGTCCTCGCCGAGGTCACGAAGCAGCTGGGCTGTGACAGCGGTGCGCGACGGCGATCTGCTGGCGGCGCTGGCGGACGATGCAGAGGCGCTCCCAACCGTCGGAGTGAACCCAAGAAGAAGGGGACTGGGTTTTCCCGTGTCCTTCTTCTTCTGGCTCACCGCGTCTTTCTTTTGCTTCTTGGTAAGCGGCGCGCCGGAGGCTCCGTCGTTGCGCCGCTTGCCGTCGCTGTTACCGAGCGCGGCCAGCTTTTTCTCGAGGGCGCGAAGATCGGCTTGATCTGCGGCGCGTCCGTCGTCGAGAATCTGCTGGACGAGCCGGTCGACGTGCGGCTGCGATCGGCCGTCGATCCAAGCGATCTGTGGCACGGGCCGCGCGATAGGCCCTTCCCCGCGCTGAAGATCGCCGGTGGTGCCGTCAACACGCCGCATAACTGCGACGTAGTACGTGCCGAGAGTGGCCCAGGAGGCGCCCGCGCTGCGACGCTGGATGATGTACGTCGAGGGATGCGAGCAGAAGGCAGAGATCTCAAAGCTGTGCACCGGGTTTGTCATCGACCACGCCAACGAGAGCGTAGCGAGAGCTTGAATAAGGAGAGCCTCTGGGTTGAGGCCAGGCGCCTCGAATGGCTTGAAGGGCGTCTCCTTCTTCCAGCCCTCTCCACTCAGGTCGAGGAGGACAGTAAGCTTGACACAGCTAATGCTGCCGACGCGCACGAGGCGCAGCTGCTGCCGAACACGATCGGCGATGTCCTCCGCGAGAGCGCCCACCTTGTGACCAAAAAAGGCGGCGGCAAGGCGCCTATCGAGCAACAAACGTACGAATCTAACGTTCTGCTCTACGTCGGGGAATTCACCTGTGCAGGCTGTATTGACCTCGTCGCCGGCGAAGTTGATGATGCGGTGCAGCGGCCTGGCGCCTGCGTCCGTCTCGATCTCGAACAGGAGCTGGCGAAGAGCTGGCTGCTCGGGGCTGCCAGTAGCGCCGGATGCCTCTACGAGACGGCGCAATTGGGTGAGCTGGTTTTTCAGCAGCGTAGACTGGCCAATCGATCGCAAGTCTTGGTTTGAGGTCTGACGCTCGAGCATCTCTGCCTCCGTGCCCGAGGTATCGAGCGGCCGCGTCGCCACAATATAGAGGGGTGCACGTCATCCCCGGGCGGCATCCCCGGGAGGGCCGCGGGGGAAGAGTCTTAAAGAATGTCGCTAAGGGTCTCAAGAAGGCGACCCAAGTCATGAGATCCTGGCGCCCCGCGCAGCTCGAGAGCCTGCGCCGAACCCCTTTCCTTGGCCAGTCAAAGGGATCGCTCGATGACGCCATGCATGAGGTGCGGCGATACGAGGATAACCTTTCGCCGGGAGTCAGTGTCGGTGGCGGCAAAGCAGTACTCGGTACCGAGCACGAGAAATTCGTCCCAGATCGCAGGCGAGCTGGAGAGCTTCCAGAGAGCTGTGACCAAGGGCCAGGCTCGAACGTCGAGGCCTTCCGGAACGATTCGAGCGGGTGTTCCTGCTGCAGGAAAAGACGTGCGTACAGCTGAGCGCTGAGGAAGCGGCGCGGCGGCCGGCTGACCACGACTTGCAGGAGGAGCCATTGAACCGGCACGGGAAGCGAGCGACCTCGAAGCGGGAGGCGGCACGCACGACTTTTCCAGCGCCACTGCGAGCGTGCTGATAGCAACGGGAGCCGCTAGCTCCTTTGCGACGACGAGCATACGTTCGCCCGCAGACGGATCGAGTTCCTCGATCCACATGCCGAGCTGGGCCGCCGCCACGAGCGCTGCGGATCTCATGTGAGACTCCGAGAGGAGGCCAGGCTGCGACTGGCGGTGGTCAAACAACTGTGAAACGAGCTCGATAAGATCATGCGCGTCGGCGGAGCCGATGCGCCCGATGGCCGCGGACGTAGGTAGGACGCTCATGAGTTGTCCGAGTGTGGGAGTAAACGAATCGAGCGAAATGGCGAAAGGGGCCAGCGCCCCTCGAAGTTCGGGCTCAGGCTGAGTCGATGCTTCAAACCGCGAAGCGTTCTTCTGCTGCGGTTGGTAAGCGTGTCCGCCGGCGGTGAGCCTGCCGAGCTGACGGTTGTCGAGAGCCAGTGGAGCGAGATGCCAGTCGTCGCTTGCCAGAGCGGCTTCGTACGCATCGGTAATATCGTCCGAGATTTCCACCGTATCAGCGCCATCCATATGCCTGGTAGCAGCGACCTCGTCACGGCAGTCGTAGAAAGCGGCGACGGTGTCAGCGGCCGCCACGGTGCGGACGACGGTGACGACGGTCGTGCCGGAGTCTTCCTCCATCTCGTCAACGACCATGTATTCGCCGGCTGAGATCCCCAAAATCGCCACACTCTTGGATGCGAAGATCATCCGGCAGCTGCCATCGGCGAGCGCCTCAGGGCCGACCGACGACGGTGGGAGAACGTCCATGGGCAATGAGGACGGGCGGAGGATCACAGATGAGAATCTCAGCGAAGGGATGGCGATCGGCGAAGAAGCTTCGCCGAACGCCCGCCGTGAACTCACAGTATCTATAAATAGCTGCTGTGAATATTCACAGGATCTATAAATAGCTGCTGTATATTAAAAGCATCTATAAATAACTGTGACGGCGTCTCGATCGATAAATGATCACGGGGTACCTGGGAGTGGAGATAAACTCAACTGCTCCCTCGGTGCCTCTGCGCGTGACCCCCCCCCCGTCCGCAGAGCGACTGAAGCAAGGCGTTGTTCAGACCACCGAGGGAGCATTTGAGTCTTTATCTCTACTCCCAGGTATCTCCGCGATCATTTAGCGGTTTTCGCCCGAGGTGCAGACCTGTGGGAGGAGGCCCGGGTGAAGGGTTAGCCCCTAACTTCAAGTACAAGCACGATGGCTCGCGCAAGGCGCGCATGTGGGCTGAACAACGCCTTGCTTCAGTAGCTCTGCTGGCGGGGGGGTCACGCGCGGAAGCACCAAGAGAGCAGTCGAGTCTTTATCTCTACTCCCAGGTACCTTCGCGATCATTTATCGATCGAGGCGCCGCCATAGCTATTTATAGACGCTGTGATTTCACGGCGGGCGCACAGGAAGTTTCCGCGCCGATCGCCATCCCTTCCCTGAGATTCTCATCTGTGATCCTCCTCTCGTCTTCATCGACCATGGACGTTCGCTCACCCCACCACCCACTACTCTGGTGAGCGAGACTCCATTGCGATGTCTCTCGTTGTTTCTCGGTGTGTCTGTCTGTGTCTGTGTGTCTGTCTATGTGTTTCTTTTGTGTCTGTCTTTGCCTCCCCGTGCACCAGGCATGGGGGGAGGCGCCCGTGTTGCGTGTTCAGGGGACAGTCGTGGGTGCGGGGTCGAGGCCTCCTTCTGTGGGGAGCTACCTTGGCCCTGCCCCTGTCCACCGTTCGCCGAGCAGCTAGCGCTAGGGGTCAACCCTAGCCCTGCCGCGGCGGTTGGAGGCGGCTGTCGATACACTAGAGGCGGGCGCTTTGCCCACTTATAGGTTTTATGTTTAGTATCTGTGTATTATGTTCCACACTCTCGTGAGGTCCGACGTGTGGGGGGGACCTGTGGCAGAGGTGGGTCGTGGGTGTTACCCTGCCCTCCGGTGAAAAAAAAATGTCCAGTTTTTGAATTAGCTAAACTCGACAAGTTCGACCGCACCAGACCAATCCGCATGCCGACGGCGACGGCGGAGCCTGCCAAACCACAGCGGGGCGGGGCCAGGGCACGCGTCGCCCGCGGCGCGCACCGGGACACGCTGCCACCACCGACGCAGCGCCGACGACGAGCGAAGGAGACGGCAGGCCGTGGTCGCCGGCCGAGGCGCCGCAAGGCGCGCCACAGGCCGCCGAGCCGGGCATGCGGCGGCCGCTGTCGCCCGCCGCTGACGCCACGCCACCGACCGCCGAAGCAGCCACCGGCGACGGCGACGGCCGAGGTGCCGAGCAGCCCACCGCGCGGGCGCGGCACCGGTGCCGGCGTCTGGCAGACAGCCTCGCCAGCAGGCAGCGACAGCAGCTCCGAGGCACCAACATTGCGTCGGGGACGTGGGCGTGGCGGCAGGAAGCGGGCAGCAGCACGCGGCGGCGCCGGCGGTCCGGCATCCCGACCCGCGGCCAGCGTCGCAGGTGACGCCCAGGGAGGCGGCCCAGCGCAGCCGGCCGCCGTGCAGCCGGACGCCGCGAGACGATTCGAGTCTCGGCCGCCTCTGCGCGCGAGCACGACGCGCTGTGTGAGAAGCTTGCCATCGAGCTCCTTAGTGCGGTTCGTCACGAGACCAAGAGTGACGTCCAGGACACCATCTCCTCTGTTGCTGCCTGAGTGTGGACCTTGGTGCTTGCTCCAGGTGAGCCATGTGTTCATGCTACCAACACATGCAGTTACTTGTACACTCTCTGCCTTATTAGGTTCTGTTATCTCTTATTCATGTCGTATCCAATCCGCTGCGTGTTGCTTTCCTGTAAGTGCTGTCAAATGCTGCTTCATTCTGTCTTCTCACGTCACATTCATTTTTATGTTGTGTCTGGTTGTCCCTAGACTCTAGACTAGCACTAGAGAGTACGTACTCTTGTCCTTATCAATTTTTAATTATATATATTTTTTATTTTTTATTCATATCGCACGTACATATCGCACGTAATGTCACGTAGCACGTAGCACGCAGGCGTAGGGATCCCATCACTGTCTGTTTCTAACACTGCCTGTCGGCACACATGGTGAATGCGACTTGCGACATACAACATCTGTACGACATCGCCAGTCTCGGCAGGTGCAGCCAGACCTTGCACACAACCCACCATATAATATGGGCTAACGTCCCACACACGCCTTCTCGCACGCCCCTCGCTATTCTACATGCATCCTTGCGCTGGTGAGAGCCGTCCATCGACAGCGCCGCTGGCCGCTTCATGCACACTGCCTTCAGGAATGCTTTCGTCGCCCGGCATGACGACGTCAAGCGCGCGCCACACGCGGCGTGCCATCTGCACAGAGTCCTCTATCCGTGTGCTTGCGTTGTTGCCACCCAGCCCGCCTGTATCCCGCAGCTGCGTATTCACGTGTGGCTCATACGTGCGGCAACGTAGAACAGCATCCCCGCTGCGCGGCGCCGCCTCCACGCGCGCGAACTCCTGCGTCGCCGTCCTACAGCAAAGCAGCCTTGAGCGCAGCGCAGCGCACTGCGCACTCATCGCGCTGCGCGTCCGCGCGCGCGCGTGTCCAATCCACGCGGCACGTCTCGCGCGCGTTCCGCCTGGACTGCACGATGTACCGGCGCGCGCCGCAACGCCCGGTCCGGACGATCGGACGCCGCCAACATCACTGCGCAAGGCGCTCCAATGAGCGGCTACACAGGCGCATCTTCGAGATCGGCTTCGTCCACCTGCGTGGCGCACGCGTGGGTGGGCATCGGAACGGTGCTGCGCAGGCGGTGCCGCTCCCACGCGCCATTCAGGGTTAACCCAGGACTGCACGATGTTCCGGCGCGTGCCGCTACGCCCGGTCCGGACGATCGGACGACGCCAACATCACTGCGCAAGGCGCTCCAATGAGCGGCTACACAGGCGCATCTTCGAGATCGGCTTCGTCCACCTGCGTGGCGCACGCGTGGGTGGGCGTCGGAACGGTGCTGCGCAGGCGGTGCCGCTCCCACGCGCCATTCATGCGCCAACGGCATGCTCACCACGGTTGCCAAAAGCCTTGTCGAGCTCAGGTGTCGAGCTTGTCGCTTCATACTTTTTTAACTTTTCCCCTTAGACTATCGGTCGTTGGTAGTGGGTCGTGGGTTGTGAGCGGTCGTCGATCGTTGGTCGTCGACGAGGTCGTCGGTCGTCGGTTGTCGGTCGTGGGTCATGGGTCGTGGGTCGTGGGTCGTGGGTCGTGGTCGTGGGTCGTTGGACGTGGGTCGTGGGTGGCGGGTGGGTCGAAGGTCGTGGGTCGAGTGGGTTGTCGTTGGTCGTTGGTCGTGGGTCGTGGGTCGTGGGTCGTGGGTCGTGCGTGGGCCGAGAGTAGTCCTGGGTCGTGGTTGTGGGTCATGGGTTGTGGGTCGTGGGTCGTGGGTCGAAGGTCGTGGGTCGTGGGTCATGGCTCGTGGGTCGTGGTCGTGGGTCGTTGGACGTGGGTCGTGGGTGGTCTGAACAACGCCTTGCTTCAGTCGCTCTGCTGACGGGGGGGTCACGCGCGGAGGCACAGAGGGAGCAGTTGAGTTTATCTCTACTCCCAGGTAACCCCGTGATCATTTATCGATTGAGACGCCGTCACAGCTATTTATAGATGCTTTGAATATACAGCAGCTATTTATAGATCATGTGAGTATTCACAGCAGCTATTTATAGATGCTGTGAATTCACGGCGGGCGCTCGGCGAAGTTTCTTCGCCGATCGCCATCCCTTCGCTGAGATTCTCATCTGTGATTCCTCCTCCCGTCTTCAGCGTCCATGGACTTTCTCTCACGGGGTCGATGGGCCAGGACTGGGCCGCGCCTGCGCTGCGGTTGCGGCCAGGCAGTCGCTGAGCAAGAAGGTGGGCAAGATGCGCACCTCCAGTCGAGCGGCAGAAGACGGCCGAGAGCGGCCGGGCAGCGGATCGCTGCGGGCAACGCGCTACCTTCGGCGAGTTAACCCGAGCCGCCGTGCAGCTTTGGGCTGAACCAAGCGCGACGCTATGCACGCAGCGGGACGGCCGAGGACCGCAACGCAGCGGCGAGTCGCGCAACACGCGACGCTCCGAGGTGGAGTGACGTGAGATGGCTTTGGGCCGCCGGGCTGCTTTGAGCTGAACTAAGCGTGACGCTCTTCACGCAGGGGGACGGCCAAGGGCCGCGACGCAGCGGCGAGCTGCGCAACACGCGACGCTCCGAGGTGGAGTGACGCGATGCGGCTGTGCGCCGCCATGCAGCTTTGAGCTGAACTAGGTGCGAAGCTCTGCACGTAGCGGGACGGCCAAGTCCCGCGACGCAGCGGCGAGCTGCGCAAGGCGCAACGCTCCGAGGTGGAGAGACGCGAGGCAGCTGTGGGCCGCCGTACAGCTTTGAGCTGGACCAGGCGCGACGCCATGCACGCAGCGGGACAAAAGTCCCGCGACGCAGCGGCGAGCTGCGCAAGGCGCCAGGCTCTGAGGTTTAGTGACGCGAGGCGGCGGTGGGCCGCCGTGCAGCTTTGAGGCGAACCAGGCGCGACACTGTGCACGCAGCGGGACGGCCAAGTGCCGCGACGCAGCGTCGAGCTGCTCCGAGTGCGACGCTCCGAGGTGGAGTGGCAGCGGTGGACCGATGTGCAGCTCTGAGCTGGACTAGTCGCGACGCTCTGCGCGTAGCGGGACCGCCAGTCCTGCGACGCAGCGGCGAGCTACGCAAGGCGCGACGCTCCGAGGTGGAGTGACGCGAGGCGGCTGTGGTCCGCCGTGCAGCTTCGAGCTGAACCAAGCGCGGCGCTCTTTACGCAACGGGACGGCCAAGGGCGGCGACGCAGCGGCGAGCTGCGCAGCACGCGATGCTCCGAAGTGGAGTGACGCGAGGCGGCCGTGGGCCGACGTGCAGCTTTGAGCGGAACCAGGCGCGACGCTCTTCACGCAGCGTGGCCAAGGGCCGCAACGCAGCGGCGAGCTGCGCAGCACGCGACGCTCCGAGGTGGAGTGACGCGAGGCGCCTGCGGTCCGCCGTGCAGCTTTGAGCTGAACCAGGCGCGACGCTATGCACGCAGCGGGACGGCCAAGGGCCGCGACGCAGCGGCGCTGCGCAACACGCGACGCTCCTAGGTGGAGTGACACGAGGCAGCTGCGGCGAGCTGCGCAGCACGCGTCGCTCCGAGGTGGAGTGACGCGAAGCGGCTGTGGTCCGCCGTGCAGCTTTGAGCTGAACCAGGCGCGACGCTATGCACGCAGCGGGACGGCCAAGGGCCGCAACGCAGCGGCGCTGTGCAACACACGACGCTCCGAGGTGGAGTGACGCGAGGCGGCTGTAGGCCGACGTGCAGCTTGGAGCTGAACCAGGCGCGACGCTCTTCACGCAGCGGGACGGCCAAGGGCCGCGACGCAGTGGCGAGCTGCGCAGCACGCAACGCTCCGAGGTGGAGTGACGCGAGGCGGCTGTGGGCCGCCGTGCAGCTTTGAGCTAAACTAAGCGCGACGCTATCCACGCAGCGGGATGACGCACGCGACGCTCCGAGGCGGAGTGACGTGAGGCGGCTGTGGGCCGCCGTGCAGCTTTGAGCTGAACCAGGCGCGACGCTATGCACGCAGCGGGACGGCCAAGAGCCGCGACGCAGCGACGAGCTGCGCAACACGCGACGCTCCGAGGTGGAGTGGCGTGAGGCGGCTGTGGGCCACCGTGCAACTTCGAGCTAAACTAGGCGCGGCGCGCTGCACGGATTGGGACGCCAAGGGCCGCGACGCAGCGGCGAGCTGCGCAAAGCGCGACTCTCCGAGGTGGAGTGATGCGAGGCGGCTGTGGGCCGCCGTGCAGCTTTAGGCTGAACCAGGCGCTACGCTATGCCCGCAGCGAGACGGCCAAGGGCCGCGGCGCAGCGGCGAGCTGTGCTACACGCGAGGCTCCGAGGTAGAATGATGCGAGGCGGCTGTGGGCCGCCGTGCAGCTTTGGGCTGAACCAAGCGCTACGCCATGCCCGCAGCGGGACGGCCAAGGGCCGCGGAGCAGCGGCGAGCTGGGCTACACGCGACACTCCGAAGTGGAGTGACGCGAGGCGGCTGTGGGCCGCTGTGCAGCTTGGAGCTGAAATAGGCGCGACGCTCTGCACGCAGCGGGACGGCCAAGGGCCGCAACGCAGCGGCGAGCTGCGCAACACGCGACGCTCCGCAACGCAGCGGCGAGCTGCGCAACACGCGACGCTCCGAGATGGAGTGACGCGAGGCTGCTGGGGCCCGACGTGCAGCTTTGAGCTGAATTAGGCGCGACGCTCTGCAAGTAGCGGGACGGCCAAGTCCCGCGACACATCGGCGAGCTGCGCAAGGCGCGACGCTCCGAGGTGGAGAGACGCGATGCGGCTGTGAGCCGCCGTGCAGCTTCGAGCTGAACCAGGCGCAACGCTATGCATGCAGCGGGACGGCCAAAGGCCGCGACGCAGCTGCGAGCTCCGCAAGGCGCGACACTCCTAGGCGGAGTGACGCGAGGTGGCTGTGGGCCGACGTGCAGCTTTTGAGCTGAACTAAGCGCGACGCTCTTCACGCAGCTGGACGGCCAAAGGCCGCGACGCAGCGGCAAGCAGCGCAGCACGCGACGCTCCGAGGGGGTGTCGCGAGGCGGCTGTGCGCCATCGTGCAGCTCGAGCTCAACTAATCGCGACGTGGCTCCACGTAGCGAGACGCCAAGGGCCGCGACGCAGCAGCGAGCTGCGCAAGGCGCGACTCTCCGAGGGGGAGTGATGCGATGCGGCTGTGGGCCGCCGTGCAGCATTGGGCTGAACCAGGCGCTATGCTATGCCCGCAGTGAGACGGGGCCAAGGCCCGCGGCTCAGCGGCGAGCTGTGCTACACGCGACGCTCCGAGGTGGAGTGATGGGAGGCGGCTGGGGGCCGCCGTGCAGCTTTGGGCTGAACCAAGCGCTACGCCATGCCCGCAGCGGGACGGCCAAGGGCCGCGGCGTAGCGGCGAGCTGTGCTACACGCGACGCTCCGATAGGCGGCTGTGGGCCGCCGTGCAGCTTTAAGCTGAACCAAGCGCTACGCCATGCCCGCAGCGGGACGGCCAAGGGCGCCGCGTAGCGGCTAGCTGGGCTACACGCGACGCTCCGAGGTGGAGTGACGCGAGGCGGCTGTGGGCCGCTGTGCAGCTTTGAGCTAAACCAGGCGCGACGCTCTGCACGCAGCGGGACGGCCAAGGGCCGCAACGCAGCGGCGAGCTGCGCAACACGCGACGCTCCGAGGTTGAGTGACGCGAGGCGGCTGTGGGCCGACGTGCGGCCTGCAAGTAGCGGGACGGCCAAAGGCCGCGACGCAGCGGCGAGCTGCGCAAGGCGCGACGCTCCGAGGTGGAGAGACGCGATGCGGCTGCGGGCCGCCGTGCAGCTTCGAGCTGAACCAGGCGCGACGCTATGCACGCAGCGGGACGGCCAAAGGCCGCGACGATGCGGCGAGCTCCGCAAGGCGCGACGCTCCGAGGTGGAGTGACGCGAGGCGGCTGTGGGCCGACGTTCAGCTTTGAGCTGAACTAAGCGCGACGCTCTTCACGCAGCTGGACGGCCAAAGGTCGCGACGCAGCGGCGAGCAGCGTAGCACGCGACACTCTGAGGTGGAGTGACGCGAGGCGGTTGTGGGCCACCGTGCAGCTTCGAGCTAAACTTAGCGCGACGCGCTGCAAGTAGCGGGACGCCAGAGCCGCGACGCAGCGGCGAGCTGCGCAAGGCGCGACTCTCCGAAGTAGAGTGATGCGAGGCGGCTGTGGGCCGCCGTCCAGCTTTGGCCTGAACCAGGCGCCACGCTATGCCCGCAGCGGGACGGTCAAGGGCCGCGGCGCAGCGGCGAGCTGTGCTACACGCGACGCTCCGAGGTGGAGTGATGCGAGGCGGCCGTGGGCCGCCGTGCAGCTTTGGGCTAAACCAGGCGCTACGCCATGCCCGCAGCGGGACGGCCAAGGGCCGCGGCGCAGCGGCGAGCTGGGCTACACGCGATGCTCCGAGGTGGAGTGACGCGAGGCGGCCGTGGGCCGCTGTGCAGCTTGGAGCTGAACCAGGCGCGACTCTCTGCACGCAGCGAACCGGCCAAGGGCCGCAACGCAGCGGCGAGCTGCGCAACACGCGACGCTCCGAGGTGGAGTGACGCGATGCGGCTGTGCGCCGCGGGTTAACCCGAGCTGTGATTCAGGCAGTCGCTCGCGGCGCGTGATGGCCGAAGGCGGCTCAGCAGCAGAGAGCCTCTCTGTAGCTGGGAGCTCGACGTACCAGCGAATGACGGGTCGCCAGGGGGAAACGGCCGAGATGAACCCACGGAATGAATGGTCGCTAGCGCTT